>Ga0247771_1000265_pt1 | contig 18222 bp, 17 predicted proteins | sample UWRJL197509C6_FD_179948 | JGI IMG/M metagenome (GOLD analysis project Ga0247771, IMG submission 179948) | Plant litter microbial communities from Arlington Agricultural Research Station in Wisconsin, United States - UWRJ-L197-509C-6 | ecosystem: Environmental > Terrestrial > Plant litter >...
CAACTCGGTGGTCGCCATCACGCGCTGCCCGGCGTGCAGGTCGCCCTTGGCGTCCTTCACGGCGACGATGCGCGGGTGCTCCGCCAACTCCTGGAGGGTGGCGACCTCGATCGGCACGATGGTGCGCGGAGGGATGTCGTACAGCATCACGGGGACGTCGACGGCGTCGGCGACCGCGGTGAAGTGCGCGACGAGACCGCGCTGCGTGGGCCGCGAGTAGTACGGCGTGACCACGAGGAGGCCGTGCGCGCCCGCGGCCTCGGCCTGCTCGGCCGCGCGGACGCTGTGGGCGGTGTCGTACGAGCCCGCGCCGCTGACCACGGTCGCGCGGTCGCCGACGGCCTCGACGACGGCGCGGATCAGGTCGGCCTTCTCGGCCTCGTTGGTCGTGGGGCTCTCACCCGTCGTGCCGTTGATCACGAGACCGTCGTTGCCCAGCTCGACCAGGTACTTGGCGAGCTGCTGCGCCTTGTCCAGGTCCGCTGCCCCACGGGCGTCGAACGGGGTCACCATGGCGGTGAGCACGCGGCCGAAAGGGCGGCCGGGTGAGGCAGTCGGGCATCCGGTCATGGGGCAAACGCTACCTCCAGTGCGCCCACCGGTAACCACCGAGGTGGACGGTGGTGGTCGCCCCGCGTGATCGACTTCACCACCGTCCCGCTCCGGGAGGCTCACATACCGGTCTTGAGGGCCCGCACCGCCGCCACGGCCGACTCGTCGCCGTCGTACTCGACGCGCACGGCGTCGCGACCCGACGCGAGCAGCACGAGTTCGCCCGGCTCACCGGTGACGACGACCGGCGTGGGGCCCTGCTTGACCGTGACGGACTCGCCGTTCGGGATGCGGAACACCAGGCCGACCGGGCTGCTCCGGTAGGCGAACTTGGCGGTGACCTTCAGCGACTTCCACAGCGCCGCGTCGCGGGTCGGGTTCGGCGAGCGCGGCTCCCAGCCCTCGCGGGCGCGGCGCACGTCCTCGTGGTGGATGTAGTACTCCCCCGCGTTGACCAGCTCGTCGGCCAGCTTGTACGGGGAGAAGATCGGCGGCCCGCCGCGGACCAGGTCGACCAGTTCCGTCCACGGCTTCGCCGCGTACGAGTCCTGGACCTTCTGCGTGTACCCGGCCAGCGGCTTCAGCATGATGCCCGGAGCGGCGTCCAGTCGCCGCTCGCGGATCACCAGGTGCGCGGCGAGGTCCTTGGTCGTCCACGGGGAGCACAACGTCGGTGCGTCCGGCCCCACCTGCTCGAACAGATCGCTCAGCTGTTTGCGCTCATCGCGCGCGAGACCCATGCCGAGGAGGTTACTCCTGGGTAGCTCAGGAGTCCTTCACGACGAGGGACTTGCTCAGCTTCCCGTTGTCCGCCCGCCACACCAGGCAGTACGCCTTGCGGTCGCCGGAACCCTTGTCCGGGTCCCACGCCTTGTCGGTCGGGATCAGCGCGCCGTACTTCAGCTCGGACTTGTCCTGGTAGTCGATCCGGCCGGAGGCGAAGTACATCGAGCAGTAGCTCTCGGCGAACGACTTCAACGCCTCCACGCCGGGGTACGGCAGGTCCTTCTTCGCGCCGAGGGTGTCCGGGTCCGCGACCAGCTCCACGAGGTGGCTGGACGTGCAGTCCACCTGGGTGCCGCTCTTGTACTGCGCGGACTTGGCGAACGCGACGTCGGAGCAGTAGCCCTCGTACATCTCGAACACGGGGATGTCGCCGCCGACGCCGTAGGTCAGCGTCGGCTCGGCGGAGGCCCCGCCCGCGGACGGGCTCGCGAACCAGCGGTGGGTGTAGATGCCGCCGGTGAACACCGCCGCGGCGGCCACGACCGCGGCCGTGATGAGCGCGACGCGCTTCGCGGTGCTCGTCTTCGGCGCGGGGGCGGCGTTGGGCGCGTACTGCATGGTCGACGCCTGGGTGGGCGTGAAACCGTGCGGCGGCGTCGGGTTGGCGGCGTGCCGCTCCAGCATGGCGCGCGCCTGGGGCCCGTTGAGCCGGGCTTTCGGGTCGGCCATCAGCAGGCCGGTGATGACGGCGGCCAGCACGCCGTGCGCCCTGGTCAGGCGGGGCGTCTCGTTCATGATCGCGTGCAGCGTCGACGCCGTGGAGGCGCGCTCGTACGGGCTGGTGCCCTCGATGGCGTAGCAGAGGGTCGCGCCGAGCGCCCACAGGTCGGACGCGGGCGACGCCTCGTTGCCGTGGATGCGCTCGGGGGCCATGTACGCCGGGGAGCCGATGAGGCTGCCGCTGGTGGTCAGGCGCGGGTCGTCCACGGCCTGGGCGATGCCGAAGTCCGTCAGCTTCACCCGGCCGTCCGGGCGCACCATGATGTTGCCGGGCTTCACGTCCCGGTGCACGATGCCCGCCGCGTGCGCGGCCTCCAGCGCGGACAGCAGCTGCTGCGCCATGGAGGACACGCGCTCGGGCGGCATCGGGCCCTGCCTGCTGATGAGGGTCGAGAGCGTCGCCGCCTCGACCAGCTCCATCACGATGTAGGTCATCCGGTTCTCGACGACCACGTCGAACACCGTCACCACGGCCGGGTCGTTGAGCCGCCCGGCCGCGCGCGCCTCGCGGAGCACGCGCTCCTCCAGGACGTGGCGCTCCTCGGTGGGCACGCCGTCCGGGAGGTGCAGCTCCTTGATGGCGACGTGCCTGCCGATGACGTTGTCCTGGGCCCGCCACACGACGCCCATGCCACCGCGGCCGAGTTCCACGAGCAGGGTGTACCTGCCCGCGATGACGCGGGGCTGCGCGGACACGCCTTGCTGTGGGTTCACCGACGCGACTCCTCAACCGAATGGACCAGCCGGACCCTAGCTGAGACCGTCCGCAAGGCCGCCGGGTTTCACGGATTCGTGATTTGTTGGTTCTATCGGCGGCGAGGGGTCGCGCGTTGCTAGTCCCGCACGACCTCGTGCCCGGCCTCGCTGAGCGCGCGCACCGCCCGTTCCAGGTTCTCGCCCTTCACCAGCAGGTGGTCGGTGTCGTAGGTGGACAGCGCGAACAGGCTGACGCCCGCCGCGGCCAGCTCGCCGGACAGCGCGGCCATGATGCCGGTCAGGGTGAACTCCAGCGGCCCGCGGACCGTGAGCAGCCGCCAGCCGTGGTCGCCGGTGTCCGACTCGGGGGCCACCTCCGTCGGGCACACGATCGACAGCTCGTCGGGCGTGCGCGTGATCGAGACCAGGCCCGACGCCTCCAGCAGCCCAGCGGGCACGGGCGCGTCGGGCGCCAGCCGGGCGACGCTGTAGTCGCCCGGTCGGACGTCGACGACCAACCGCCTCACCGCGGCCCTCAGCCTTCGCTGACGAGCGGGCTGGACGCCACCTCGCTGCCGTCGGGCAGGGAGGAGATGGCGAAGTCCGCGAAGGCGTTCGGGGCGGCCTTCTGCAGCTGGCGCAGGCACTCCACGGCCAGGTCGCGGATCTCCACGTCGGCGTGCTCGGACGCGCGCATCGCCACGAAGTGCCGCCACGCGCGGTAGTTGCCGGTCACGACGATGCGGGTCTCGGTGGCGTTGGGGAGGACGGAGCGAGCGGCCTGCCGCGCCTGCTTGCGGCGCAGGGTCGCGCTCGGCACGTCGGCGAACTTCTCCTCCAGGCCCTTGAGGAGGTCCGTGTACGCGGCGACGCTCGCCTCGGCGGCGGCCTGGAACAGGGCGTGCAGCTCGGGGTCGGAGGCGATGACCTCCGGCTCGACCATCGCGGCGTCGCGCTCGGGCACGTAGCGCTGCGAGAGCTGCGAGTAGGAGAAGTGCCGGTGCCGGATCAGCTCGTGGGTCAGCGACCGCGAGATGCCGGTGATGTAGAAGGTGACCGACCCGTGCTCCAGGACGGACAGGTGGCCGACCTCGAGGATGTGCCGCAGGTAGCCCTCGTTGGTGGCCGTCGCCGGGTTCGGCTTCTTCCACGACTGGTAGCAGGCCCGACCCGCGAACTCGGCGAGCGCCTCACCACCGTCGGTGTCCGTGGACCAGGGAACATCCGCCGGCGGGATGAACTCCGTCTTCGCGATCAATTGAACGTGCGGCGACACCGTCTCGGTCACAACTACGGGCCCTCTCTCCGGCTTGCATTACGCCGGGCAGCGTATATCCCGCAGCTGAAGGACAACCCGTCAGCGTAGCCCTCCGGCCTGTGGGCGTGCGCACTACAACCCGTTGCACGCGTGCAACACCCGAGCGTTGCCGTCGCACGTGACATCACCTGTCCGTCAAGTTGACGCCAGGAGTTCCTTGACTGACGTCATCGGTGACGTCATAGTGGTGTCATGGATCTCTCGCCGTACATCGCATCACTGCGCGAGGACCTCGCGACCGCCGCGTCAGCCGGGGACGACAACACCCGACGCACGGCCGCCGCGTTGTCCGGCGCGCTGGAGCCAGCCGCACGGCTGGCCATCATGAACGCACTGTCCGACCTCGCGGCCGAGGTCACGGCTTCGCTGGACGACCGCGTGGTCGAGGTCCGGCTGGACGGCCGGGACGTGCAGGTCGTCGTCACCGGCGGCGGCTCGAACGACTCGAACGACTTCCCCCAGGACGACCCGCAGCCCGAGGAGGTTCCGGTGCGAGGTTTCGGTGACGCCACCGGTGACATCAGCCGCGTCACGCTCCGGTTGCTGGACGAGCTGAAGGCGAAGGCCGAGCAGGCAGCGTCGACGCAGGGCGTCTCGCTGAACACCTTCGTGTCGCAGGCGTTGCAGGGCGCGTTGAGCAACGCCACGCGCGGCGGCCACCACGGCCGCAAGGGCGGCCCGTGGGGACAGGGCCAGTGGGGGCAGGGCCCGTGGGGCGGGCAGCAGGAATCGACGAAGGACCACCGGGACGACACCAAGGGCGGCGGCGGCAAGTCGCAGGTCCGCGGCTGGGTGCAGGGCTGAAGGGGAGACAGTGGTCATGACTGAGGCAGACGTGGTCCGACAACAGAGCTTCGACGTCGACGGCGTCGTGGAGATCGACATCGCGTTGATCTCCGGCCGCGTGCAGGTGCACCTGGTCGACGAGCCGGGCGTGCACGTGGAGGTCCGCTACGACCCGTCCACGGGCGAGTCCTGGACGGCGGGCCTGAGCGGCCTGCTGAGCTGGGTGAACGACCAGTTCGGCAGCGGGAAGGACCAGAAGCCCGCCCAGGTGGGCCCGTCCGAGGCGGTCCGCGACGCGCGGATCGACCTGATCGGCCAACGCCTGAAGGTCCAGTCCTCCAAGGCGCTGCCGCTGCGGGCGATCCCGCTCTCGGTGATCGTCCGGGCCCCGTCCGGCTCGCACGTCACCAGCAAGACCGGCTCGGCCAACGTGTCGGTCACCGGCGCGGCGGGCAGGCTCGACGTCACCACCGGCACCGGCGACATCACCGCGGACCGCGCGGACGCGGCGGCGGAGGTCAACTCCGGCTCCGGCGACCTGCGGTTGGGCCCGATGCTCGCGGGTCTGCGGGCGAAGACCGGCAGTGGGGACGTGGAGGTCTCTTCCATCGGCGGCAACACGATCCTCTACACCGGGACCGGCGACGTCTGGCTGGGCGCGGTGCAGCACGACGTGCAGATCCGCACCGGCAGTGGCGATGTCACCGTCGCCGACGCGGCCTCCGGCAAGCTCCAACTGGCCACGGGCAGCGGCGAGATCCGCATCGGGATCCGAGCGGGAGTGAACGCCCAGATCGACGTGTCCTCCCGGTCCGGCCAGGCCCGGAGCGACCTGCCGGTCTCCACGAAGTCCCCGGAAACCCAGCCGACCCTGTTCGTGACCGGCCGCACGGGCAGCGGCGACGCACTGGTGACCACCGCCAGCACCTGACCACATCGAGGGGGATGAACCGGCGTGCGCACCTCCGATGCGCACGCCGGTTCTTTATGCGTGGGGCGCTGCGGGGGCTAGGCGGCTGCGGCCCAGTCACCTAGCGGCTGCGGCTTCCGGCTCGCCCACCCGGCGGCTTCGATTCCCAGCCCGGCCACCCAGCGGCCGCCGGTCCCAGCTCGCCTACTCGGTGGCTTCGATTTCCAGCATGCTGTGTCCGATTTGATTTGGGGCCCCTAGATTTGCCCCTTGATCGGGCCAAAGGCAGTGCCCCAAAGCCCTGCCCGATCTCCAATTTTAAGGGGCAAATCCCCCAAATAAAATCGGACACGAACCAACCAGCCAGCCCTAGCAGGTAGGCAATCGGCTATCAAGAGGGCTGCCGCAGGCAACCCTGCGCTCTCAGCCACTGCAAGCTGTCTGCCGCAGGCAACCCTGCGCCAACTCACCTCGCTACGGCCCCCAATACCGCCGCCAAGTCTCCTCTCGGCATGACCACAACGGACTCCAGTTCCAGCCAGTCCGCCATGTGTCTCAACTCCGCCGCCAACTCCACCGCCACCCGCCCCACGTCACACCCCGGTTCCACGAACGCCCCCTGCACCCGCAGCACCCCCTTCGCCCGATCCGCCTTCAGATCCACCCGTGCCACCAGTTCCCCGTCCAACAGGAACGGGAACACGTAGTACCCGTGTACGCGCTTCTCCTCGGGCACGTAGATCTCGATGCGGTACCTGAACCCGAAGATCCGTTCGGTCCTCGCCCTCTCCCAGATCAACGGGTCGAACGGGCACAGCAGCGCCCGGCCCAGCACCTTCCGGGGCGTTCGGGCGTCCACGTGTCGATACGCGGGCCCCCACCCCGGCACGGCGACGGGTTCCAACTCCCCTGCCTCCACCAACTCCGCCACGGCCTGCCGACTCACCTGTGGCCCCAAGCGGTAGTAGTCCCGCAGGTCCGGTTCGGTCGCCACGCCCAGTGCCACCGCCGACTTCGCGATCAGCCGCCGGGCCCCTTCCTCGGCGTCCACGCGCACCCCGAGGACGTCCGCCGGAAGCACTCTCTCCGGCAGGTCGTACAAGCGCTCGAAGCTCTTCCTCGTCCCGGTGGTCAACGTGCCCATCCCGAACAGGTACTCGCACAGCCGTTTCACCTCGGACCGGCCCCACCACGGGCCGGTCGAGCGCGAGCCCTCGCCGAGCAGCTCCCGTTCGATCGCACCGGCCCCCACCGGTCCGCGTTCCTTCACCACCGCCAGGATCCCGTCGACCAGTTCCGGTGCCCGGTCGACGATTTCGCGGTAGTTGGTCCACCAGCCCGGTTTCTTCGCACCCGAGTGCAGCAGCGGCCAGTCCTCGACCGGGATGAGGCTTGCCTCGTGGGCCCAGTACTCCACCAGCAGACGGGGTTTCCGGGCCGAGTCGGACCAAGCGGCGTCGTCCACCAAGGACGGCGAGTACGACCCCAACCTGCTGAACAACGGCATGTAGTGCGCGCGCACGGCGACGTTCACCGAGTCCAGTTGGAGCAGTTGCACGCGTGACAGCGCGCGCTGGAGGTGCCGTCGACCGGGTGGGGTGACCGGCCGCGCGTCGGTGAAGCCCTGTGCCGCCAGGGCTGTCCGGCGGGCCGCGTCCGCGTTCATCGTCTGCACGTCCGAGATACTCCCACCCACCACCGACAAAAAACTCGACGAAGGTCAGTACCCCCTCCTCCTCTTCGTCCACTGTGCCGCTGACCAGGTGTTTCTACGCTCGCCACCATGATCAGGCTCCTCGTCGCGACCGTGTTCGCCACCTCGCTGGCCGCCCCCGCCCCCGCCCCCGACGCGATCGACCGCCTCGCCGCCGACTCCGGCCTGCCGGGGCTGACCGTCACGGTCACGAAGGACGACCGGGTCCTGCACGCCAAGGGCTACGGCCACGACTCCACCGGCGCCCCGATGACCGCCGACACCCCGATGCGGCTCGCCTCCGTGAGCAAGTCGTTCATCGCCACGGCCGTCATGACGCTCGTCGACGCCCACGAGATCAACCTCGACCGGCCGATCGTCGACCAGCTCCCGGAGTTCCGCCTCGCCGATCCCCGCGCAGCCCGGATCACCGTGCGGCAGCTGCTCAACCAGACCAGCGGCATGGCGGACTCGACCACCGACATCCCCCGCACGTGGACCGCGAAGTCGTTGCGGGACATGGTGAAAACCCTCGACACGGCGACACTCGCCACCGATCCGGGCCGGCAATTCCACTACCACAACCCGAACTACGGCACCGCCGCCCGACTCGTGGAGACCGTGAGCGGACAACCCTTCCCCGACTACCTCCGCGACCACGTCCTGACCCCGCTGGGCATGACCTCCCACGACCGCGTCGAAGACGGCTACGCCGAGGTCTACGGCACGTGGGTCGCCCGCCCCGAGCTGCCGCACTTCGACGGCGACCTGGTCGTCAGCACCGCCAACGACATGGCCCGCTGGCTGATCGCCCAGCAGGGCAAGGGCCCCCGGCTCCTGTCCGACGAGAGCCTCCGCACCCTGCACACCCCGCCCGGCGACGGCACGTACGCGATGGGCTGGGGCGTGGAAACCCCGGAGGAGGGTCACGAGCGCCTCACCCACAGCGGCAACCTGTTCACCTACACCGCCGCGCAGGCGATCGTCCCGGACACCGGCTACGGCTTCGCCGTGATGACCAACAGCACCGCCCTCAACGACTCCGCGTACGCCCTGATGGAGTCCCTGATCGCCTTGTCCGAGGGCCGCTCCCCCACCTCCACGCCACCGTTGTGGCTCTTCGACCTCGGGATCGGCCTGGCCACGCTGGGGTTCGGCGCGCTCGGCGTTCGCGGGGTCCGCCGCGCCGGGGTCAAGCGCTCCCCGTGGCGGATCGCGCCCCCGGTGCTCGCGGCCGTCCCCCTCCTCGGCTACCCGGCGTTCGTCGCGTTCCTGTCCAACGGCCGCACGGTCACCTGGGCCCAGCTGCTCTACGTGTCGACCCCGCTGGTGGTCCTGCTCGCCGTCCTCGCCCTGGCGGGCACGGCCACCGCCGTCGCCCGGCTTGTAGCGTGGTCCCGGTGATCCTGCTGCTCCTCGCGGTCCCGGTGGCGGTGTGGAACACCCTGGCCGTGACGGCGGGCGCGGTCCCGCCCGCCAGGGTGCTGCTCGGGCTGGTCCTGCTCGTCCCCGGCTACCTGGTGGGCCGTCGGGTCGACGGCGGGCTGCCGCTGGTGCTCGCGGCCCTCGTGGGCGTGGCCTGCACGGCGCTGCTCGCGCGGGACCCGTGGAGCTGGGTGGAGGCCCCGGTCGGGTGGGCGGGCACGGTCCTGCTGCCGTGGTTCGCCGGCCGCTACCGCCGCCAGCACCTCGCGCTGGCCGACCGGCTGCGGCAGGACGCCCGCCAAGCGCGGCAACGGGAACGCACCCGCATCGCCAGGGACATGCACGACTCGCTCGGCCACGACCTGACGCTGATCGCCCTGCGCGCGTCGGCGTTGGAGCTGAACCGGGACCTGGCCGAACCGCACCGGACGGCCGTCGGCGAGCTGCGCGCGGGCGTCGGCGCGGCGACCGAGCGCCTGCACGAGATCATCGGCCTGCTGCGGGACGACACCGAGGACATCCCGTCGCTGGTGAGCCGGTCCGCGGCCTCCGGCATGACCGTGCGGCTGACCGGCGAGCGCACCGACTCGCGGACCGCGTACCGGGTCGTGCAGGAGTCGCTCACGAACGCCGCCAAGCACGCGCCCGGTGCCCCGGTCGAGGTCCACGTCCGGCGCACCTCGACCGACCTGGTCGTGACCGTCGTCAACGCCGCGTCCGACGCCCCCGGCGCGGGCTCCGGCGGGCACGGGCTGGTCGGCCTGGCCGAACGCGTCCGGCTCGCGGGAGGCACCCTGGAGGCGGGCCCCCGTGACGGCGGGTTCGCCGTGACCGCCACGATCCGGAGGGACGCCGAGTGATCCGCGTGCTGCTGGCCGACGACGAGGCGCTGGTGCGCGCGGGCGTCCGGGCCGTCCTCGGCACGGACGCCGGGATCGAGGTGGTCGCCGAGGCCGCCGACGGCCGGGAAGCGGTCGACCTGACCGTGGCCCACCGCCCGGACGTGGTGCTGCTGGACGTGCGGATGCCCGTCCTCGACGGGCTGGACGCGGCCGACGAGATCCTCCGGCTCGTGCCCGGCACCGGGGTGGTCGTGCTGACCACGTTCGGCGAGGACGCCTACATCGCCCGCGCGCTCGGCGGTGGCGCGGGCGGCTTCCTGCTCAAGGCGGGCGACCCGCGTGAGCTGCTCGCGGGCGTGCACGCCGTCGCCGAGGGCGCGGCCTACCTGTCCCCCCGCGTCGCCCGGCGGGTGATCGCCGAACTGGGCGGCGGCCGCCTCACCCGCGCCACCGCCGCCCGCGCCCGCACCGCCACCCTCACCCCGCGCGAGCGCGACGTCCTCGCGCTCGTCGGGGAAGGCCTGTCCAACGCCGAGATCGGCCGACGGCTGCACCTGGTCGAGGGCACCGTGAAGGCGTACATGACCTCGCTGATGGACCGCCTCGACGTGCGCAACCGCGTGCAGGCCGCGGTGCTGGCCCACGAGGCCGGGCTGGTCGTGGACTGACCGGTTCGAGGACACCGGCCCGAACGGGTCTCCGCGGGACCACTAGATTTCCCCCATGGCCGATGCCGCGGTGCGCCCCGCACAGCCCGATGACGTCGCGGTGATCACCCGCATCCACTTCGACACGTGGCGCACGGCGTACGACGGCCTGCTGCCGCCGGAGGTGTTCGAGCGGTTCGACTTCCCCGAGGCCGAACGGGCCTGGGCGGACGCGGTGGAGCACGCGCACGTGTTCCTGGCGACCGAGGGCGAGTGGACCGTCGGGTTCGTGGTCGCCGGATCCGCTCCGGACCAGGAGGTGCAGAACGCCGACGGCACGCTGCCCGCCGACGCGGAGACGACGGCGCTGGTCAGCAGCCTGCTCGTGGAGCCGCGGTGGGGTCGGCGCGGGCACGGCGGACGGCTCGTGGCGACGGCCGCGCACGCGTTGCGCGACCAGGGCGCGACCCGTGCGGTCGTGTGGATCCCGGAGGCGGACGTGGCCTCGAAGTCGTTCTACACCCGGATCGGCTGGGCGCCCGACGGCACCGTGCGGACGCTGGACGCGGGCGGACGTCCATTGCGCGAAATCCGGATGACCGGGGGTCTAGCCCTACTCCTGCAACACTGATCTGCCGCTAACCTCGACCGAGTGGTCCTAGCCTGGTTGTGCCTCACGTTCGGTGTCGCGGTGGGCTCGGCGATCCTCCCGATCATCAGCATCGAGCTGTTCGTGATCGGCCTGGTGACCCAGCAACCGGGCATCTCGTGCTGGTGGATCGGGTTCGCGGTGGCGACCGGGCAGGTGCTCGGCAAGCTGGTGTACTTCCTGGCCGCGCGCGGGTCGCTGCACCTGCCCGCCTTCCTGCGGCGCAAGGAGAAGCCCGAGAAGCCGTCCTCGCCGTTCAAGCTGAAGTGGAAGGCACGGCTGGAAGTCGTCCGGGACCGGTGCCACCGGCACCCGCACTGGATGTTCGGCACGCACGCGGTCAGCTCGGTGGTGGGCCTGCCGCCGTTCATGTTCACCACGGTCCTGGCGGGGCTGGCGGGCATGTCGACGGCGCTGTTCGTCGCGACCGGGGCGACGGGCCGGTTCGCCCGGTTCACCGTGCTGGCGGCGTCCCCCGCGCTGATGGCGGGCTGGCTCCACTGACCCTTTCGGACCGGCGGCCAACGGTCGCTCCCAGGTACCTCCTTGGGGCGGTGTGCCTTGTCCGGCAGCGTATTCCACCCCGCTGGTGGCACTAGCGTCGAGTGCCATGGAGACGGATGAGAAGCCACCTGCGCGCTTCACCACGGCGCAGAGCCGGGAACTCGGCGAGGAACTGCGGCAGGCCCGCAGGCGCGGAGGCTTGCGCGGCACCACGTTCTGCGAGGAACTGGAGTGGTCGACGGCGAAGCTGAGCAAGCTGGAGAAGGGGTGGCGGGGCACCAGCGCCTGGGAGATCGGCACCTTCCTCGGCAAAACGGGCGCGGACAAGGCGACTCGCGAACGGATCATGCGCCTCGCGCAGGAACCCGACGTCGGCCACTTCGTCCGCAGGCACTCAGGAGCCACATCGGACGGCCTGCTGGCGCTCGTGATGCACCAACGGACGGCGTTGACGATCACCAGCTACGACACCATGGTCGTCCCCGGCCTGCTCCAGTCCGCGGCGTACGCGCGGACGCTGCTGGAGATGTCGAGGCCGTGGACGCCCGACGACCTCGACGAGCTGTTGAGGGTGCGGCGGGAACGCCAGGAGCACCTGCGGGTGCAGGAGAACTCGCGCTGGACGTTCTTCCTCCACGAGACCGCGCTGCGGCTCACCGTGGGCGACGACCGCGTGATGCACGACCAGATGATGCGGCTCGCGTTCATGAGCGAGTGGCCACGCACCACCCTGCGCGTGGTCCCGTTCTCCGCGCAGGGCCACCCCGCGCTGCGCTACCCGTCCGCGCTGATGACGTTCACCCGCAACGCGAAACCCGTGGCGTACGCGGAATCCGACCTCACGACGGTGTTCCTCGAGGAGGAGCGCGCCACCGCGTTCCACCAGGAGAAGCTGGCCGTGCTCGACGCGCTCGCCCTGGGCGCGGAGGAGTCCCGCGAGGTCTTCACGCACTGGGCGAACGTGTACGACCACGCGGAGGGTCGCGGTGCCACGACCGTGAGCTGAGCGGAGGTCAGGTCATCACGATCGACACCCCGAAAGCGGTAGCGATGACCAGGAACGCGACCAACAGCCGCACTCGGGTGCCCACGGTGTGCCCTTCCATCGAAAGCCAACACCGTTACGGTACGAACGTCCACCGGACAAACCAAGTGGCAAACGAGTGAAGGCCGAATGAACGGTAATTCACTCCGCCGTCAAACGCGGGTTTCTCCGGAAATTCGCACCGAGGGTGATCGGGCGATATCGGTGCGGAACCGCACCGGCCCTTTTCGCCCGATCGGCATTCGCGAGCAGGACTGAATCCAGTGGCCGCTGGTCCGGTGCCCGCTCAGCCGGTCTCCGGGGCGCTGACCTGGGCGGACGCCGTCCGAGCGCCGCGGCCGGACCCCGCGACCTCCGCGCGCCGGTGCACCATTGCGGGCGAAAGCGCACACATGCACCGAAAGGTCAGCTGTAGAGCGCGATCGCCTTGCGCATGGTCTCGCGGGCCCGGCCGCGGTCTCCCGCGAGGTCGTACGCCTGGGCCAGGCGGAACCAGGAGCGCCAGTCGTCCGGGTCGGCCTCGGTCTCGACGCGGCGCTCCTCGAACCACGCGTCGGCCGCGTCGCGGTCCACGCGGCCGGAAGCCCTGCGGGGCAACGAGGTGGTGTCCGGCAGCCCGCCCTCGTCGGCGAGCTGCCGGGCCATCCTCTCCGTCTTCAACCCGAACCGGAGGTTCGTCCACGCGATCCACGCGCCGATCAGCGGCAGGATCAGCACGCCGATCCCGAGCCCGACGCCCACCGGGTCGCCGGTGCCGATCAGCAGCACGCCCCGGCCGCCGAGCAGCACGAAGTACACCGCCAGCACGGCGGTGAGCAGCAGGGCGACGGTCCGGGTCTTCATCTCAGGCCTTCACAGGTCCATGTACTCGTCGAGCCCCACGGCCAGACCGGGGTGGTCGTGGATGGAGCGCAGGGCCAGCAGCACGCCCGGCATGAACGACTTCCGGTCCAGCGAGTCGTGCCGGAGCGTCAACGTCTCGCCCTCGGTGCCGAACACGACCTCCTGGTGGGCGATCAGACCCGAGATGCGCAGCGAGTGCACCCTCACGTCCCCCACGAGGTTCCCGCGGGCCCCGTCGGCCTCCTGGGTGGTGGCGTCCGGCATCGGCGCCATCCCGGCCGTCTGACGGGCCTGGGTGATGAGCCGCGCCGTGTGCGCCGCGGTGCCCGAGGGCGCGTCCGCCTTGCGCGGGTGGTGCAGCTCGACCACCTCGACGGACTCGTAGTACTTCGCGGCGATCTCGGCGAAGCGGATCGACAGGACCGCGCCGATGGCGAAGTTCGGCGCGATGAGCACACCGAGGTCCGGCTTGCCCTCCAGCCACTCCGCGAGGGTCTGCAACCGGGTCGTGTCGAACCCGGAGGTGCCGACCACGGCGTGGATGTCGTTGTCCACGCAGAACCTCAGCGTGTCCATCACGACGTCCGGGTGGGTGAAGTCGACGATCACCTCGGCGCGGGCGTCCGTCAGCAGCGACAGCTCGTCGCCCGCGTCGACCCTGGCCACCAGCTCCAGGTCCGCGCTCACCTCGACCGCGGCGCACACCTCGGCGCCGACGCGCCCCAGTGCGCCGACCACGCCGACGCGCAACGGCCCGTCGGACTCGGAACGCTTCGTCATGCGATCACCTCGTGTACCTGGGACGGCAGGTCGTCGACGTGGTCGAACGGGCCGACCACGGCGGCGGCCACCGGCCGTCGGAGCAGTTCCTTCGCCAGCACGGCCACGTCAGCGGCCGTCACGGCGTCGATCCGGGCGAGCGTCTCGTCCACCGACAGGTAGTCGCTGTAGTTCAGCTCCCCCTTGCCGATGCGGGACATGCGCGAACTGGTGTCCTCCAGCCCGAGCACGAGAGCGCCGCGCAGCTGACCCTTGCCGCGCGCCACCTCCGCGTCCGACATGCCCTCGTCGGCGACCTGGAGCAGCACCTCGCGGATCACCCCGGCGACGTCGCCGAGCCGGTCCGGCTGGCAGCCCGCGTAGACCGACAGGCTGCCGGTGTCCGCGTAGGACCCGATCGACGAGTACACCTGGTACGCCAGGCCACGCCGTTCGCGGATCTCCTGGAACAGCCGGGAGCTCATGCCGCCGCCGAGCGCCGCGTTGAGCACGTTGAGCGCGAACCTGCGCTCGTCGTGCCGGTCCAGCGCCCGCACGCCGAGCATCAGGTGCGCCTGCTCGGTGTCGTCGGTGTTGAGCACGAGCTTGCGGCCCGCCGCGATGCGGGCACGGCCCGCGCGCGGTGCGACCGGTGTGCCCTCCCGCGCCAACCGGTCGCCCAAAGCCTTGCGCGCCAAGCGCATCACCTGGTTGTGCTCGACGTTGCCCGCGACCGCGAGCACCATCTTCGGCAGCGTGTAGCGGCGCTTGTAGAACGTGAACAGCGCGTCGCGGCTCATCGCGCCGATGGACTCCTCGGTGCCGAGCACCGGCTTGCCCAGGACGTGCCCGCCCATCAGGGCTTCGGAGAACGCGTCGTGCAGCAGGTCTTCCGGGTCGTCGTCGCGCATCGCGATCTCCTCGAGCACGACTCCGCGTTCGGTCTCGAAGTCCCGCTCCTCGCACAGCGCCTCGAACACCACGTCCGACACGAGGTCCATCGCCAGCGGCAGGTCCTCGTCGATGACGTGGGCGTAGTAGCAGGTGTGCTCCTTCGCGGTGAACGCGTTGAGTTCACCACCGACCGCGTCGATCTCCTCGGCGATGGCCGCCGCGGTGCGGTTCGCGGTTCCCTTGAACAGCAGGTGTTCCAGGTAGTGCGCCGCCCCCGCGACCTCGGGGCGCTCGTCGCGCGAGCCGACCTGCACCCACAGGCCGACCGACGCCGAGCGCACCGTGGGGATCTGTTCGGTGATCACGCGCAGGCCCGACGGCAGCACGCTTCTGCGCACCGACGGTTCGAGCTGACGCGTCGTCCCCGGCTTCTGGAGGTGGCCAGGGGTGCTGAGACGCGGACGGCCGCGAGTGCCAGGAGCACTCGCGGCCGCCGCCATGTCGCTGATCGTCACTGAGCCGCGGACTCCGCGGGCACAGGGGCGTCGGCACCGTCGGCGCCGTCGGCCGGAGCGGCCTCGGGAGCAGCGGTCTCCTCGGAGACCACGATGAGGCTGATCTTGCCGCGCTGGTCGATGTCGGCGATCTCCACGCGGAGCTTGTCGCCGACCTTGACCACGTCCTCCACCTTGCCGATGCGCTTGCCGCCACCGAGCTTGGAGATGTGGACCAGACCGTCACGGCCCGGCAGCAGGGAGACGAACGCGCCGAACGCCGCGGTCTTCACCACGGTGCCCAGGAAGCGCTCGCCGACCTTCGGGAGCTGCGGGTTGGCGATCGCGTTGATCATGTCGATCGCCGCTTCGGCCGAGGGGCCGTCCGCCGCGCCGACGTAGATCGTGCCGTCGTCCTCGATCGAGATGTCGGCACCGGTCTGCTCGGTGATCGAGTTGATCATCTTGCCCTTCGGGCCGATGACCTCGCCGATCTTGTCCGTCGGGATCTTCACCGACGTGACGCGAGGGGAGAACGGGCTCATCTCGTCCGGGGCGTCGATGGCCTCGGCCATGACCTCCAGGATGGTCAGCCGCGCGTCGCGCGCCTGGCCCAGCGCCTTGCGGAGCACCTCGGACGGGATGCCGTCCAGCTTGGTGTCCAGCTGCAGCGCGGTCACGAACTCCTTGGTGCCCGCGACCTTGAAGTCCATGTCGCCGAACGCGTCCTCGGCGCCGAGGATGTCGGTGATGGCGACGTAGCGCGTCTCACCGTCGACCTCGTCGGAGACGAGACCCATCGCGATGCCGGAGACCGGCGCCTTGAGGGGCACACCGGCGTTCAGCAGCGACATGGTCGACGCGCAGACCGAGCCCATCGAGGTGGAGCCGTTGGAGCTCAGCGCCTCGGAGACCTGGCGGATCGCGTAGGGGAACTCGTCGCGCTTGGGCAGCACCGGCATCAACGCCCGCTCGGCGAGCGCGCCGTGGCCGATCTCGCGGCGCTTCGGCGAACCCACGCGACCGGTCTCACCGGTCGAGTAGGGCGGGAAGTTGTAGTGGTGCAGGTAGCGCTTGTGCGTCTCCGGCGTGAGGGAGTCGATCTGCTGCTCCATGCGGAGCATGTTCAGCGTGGTGACACCCAGGATCTGGGTCTCGCCGCGCTCGAACAGGGCAGAACCGTGCGCCCTGGGGATCAGCGCGACCTCGGCGCCGAGCGAACGGATGTCCGTCAGGCCGCGGCCGTCGATGCGGATGTTGTCCCGCAGGATGCGCTGGCGGACCAGCTTCTTGTTCAGCGAGCGGAACGCAGCGCCGATCTCCTTCTCGCGACCCTCGAACGCGGTGGCGAGCTTCTCCAGCGTGGCGGCCTTGACCTCGTCGATGGCCGCTTCGCGCTCGTGCTTGCCCGACACCGTCAGCGCCTTGGCGAGGTCCGCGGACGCGGACTCCTCCACGGCGGTGAACGCGTCCGGCTGGTAGGCCGGGTACGTCGGGAACACGCCGGTCTCCTTCGCCGCGACGCGGGCCAGCTCGGCCTGCGCCTCGACGAGGACCTTGATGAACGGCTTCGCGGCTTCGAGACCCGCGGCCACGACCTCCTCGGTGGGGGCGGTCGCGCCCTCGCCGATCAGGTCGATCACGTTGTCGGTGGCCTCGGCCTCGACCATCATGATCGCGACGTCGTCACCGACGACACGGCCGGCGACGACCATGTCGAACACGGCCTTCTCCAGCTGCTCGTAGGTCGGGAACGCGACCCACTGGCCCTCGATGAGGGCGACGCGGACGCCGCCGATCGGGCCGGAGAACGGCAGGCCCGCGAGCTGCGTCGACGCGGACGCGGCGTTGATCGCCACGACGTCGTACAGGTCCTGCGGGTTGAGGCTCATCACCGTGATGACGACCTGGATCTCGTTGCGGAGACCGTCCACGAAGGACGGACGCAGCGGCCGGTCGATCAGGCGGCAGGTCAGGATCGCGTCGGTCGACGGGCGACCTTCGCGGCGGAAGAACGAGCCGGGGATGCGACCCGCGGCGTACATGCGCTCCTCGACGTCCACCGTGAGGGGGAAGAAGTCGAAGTGCTCCTTGGGGTGCTTCGACGCCGTCGTGGCGGACAGCAGCATGGTCTCGTCGTCCAGGTACGCGACGACGGAACCCGCGGCTTGACGGGCCAGGCGGCCGGTCTCGAAGCGGATGGTGCGGGTGCCGAACTTGCCGTTGTCGATCACGGCGGCGGTCTCGTGGACCTCTACTTCAGTCATGCAGTGAACTCCTCGTTCGTCTTTTGGCCGCAGCGCGCTCGGGCGCGGGATCGCGGTTCGGACGAGGCCGGTCTTCGATCGAAGTCCCCTGGCGTGTTCGCGAGCGCCCCTTGGCGCTCAGCCCGTCCAGGGAACCACTACCGAGGACCGGCGAACTGGTCGTCCCGTTTCGCGGCGTGCTGGCCCTGTGTGGTTCCTCTTTGGATCTACCCGCTCCGGTTCTACACCGGATCCGGGTCGTACGCCGAGGGGGAGTGACCGAAACCGGTCACTCCCCCTCGGTGCGTGTCAACGACGCAGGCCGAGACGCCCGATGAGCGACCGGTAGCGGTTGATGTCCACCTTCGCGAGGTAGTTGAGCAGCCGGCGGCGACGGCCGACCAGCAGCAGCA
>Ga0247771_1000266_pt1 | contig 17958 bp, 17 predicted proteins | sample UWRJL197509C6_FD_179948 | JGI IMG/M metagenome (GOLD analysis project Ga0247771, IMG submission 179948) | Plant litter microbial communities from Arlington Agricultural Research Station in Wisconsin, United States - UWRJ-L197-509C-6 | ecosystem: Environmental > Terrestrial > Plant litter >...
GAAGCGGGTATGGTGATGACCACGGAAGCGATCTCCTCGCCCGTATGCACGAAGTTCTTCAGCTCGCGCAGCACGAGGGCCGAAAGCTCGACGGGGCTTATCATTCCGCCGGTGGCGGGAACGGGAAAGTTTTCGTTGGTGCCCATCTTGCGCTTGAAGGAGGCGAATACGTTGGCGGGATCTTTCGTGATGTATTCCCTTGCCTTGTCGCCCACGAGCGTGCGCCCGCCGCGAAAGGCCACGACGGAGGCCAGCGTTTCCTTATGCCCTACGGGATTCTTGAACACCTGTACGCTGCCGGCCTCGAAGCAGGCGATGAGCGAGTTGGTGGTACCCAGGTCTATTCCAAAGTTGACAAATTTCATAGTGTATTATTCAACAACGACAATTGCTTTTTGAATGATCTTGCGGCCCGACTCGTCGGTGCGGTGCACGACGGGCTTGATAACATCGGTGATGACCATTTTTTTCCGGAGCGTGCCGGCGATGCTGGCTTCGCAGTCGGTGCGTGTCTCATCCCATTTTTCGTGCAGGGGGCTATGGTACTGGTAACCCATATCGGTGAGCTCGGCCCTTATCCGCTCCACGTGCCGGCCGATGGCGGGTGCGCCCTGCGCGGCCAGCTTTTTCTCGATCTCAAAAACCTGGTTGATGATATTAACGATCTGTTTCATGATTAGAGTATGGTGCTGGCAGCAATATCGTTGGAAGAAATGCTGAGGTTTAAGCAGAATTGACAGCAAATTGGTTAAGAAAATTTTTATGTTCGCTGTTTTGAATTTTTATCAATATGAATTCAAATCTCTTGCTGTTCTATGCATTTTGCAGATGAGCTACAGCAATTTCCCACACTTTCATTTATACCTCTTTGCAAAAAAAATTTACATTGAGAATTAAAAGATTCATTTTCAATTTGTTATGTAAAGCTTTCTTTGAAAGCTCTTTGAAGCTCTTTGAAGCTCTTTGAAATATTCAACACTTTATCCACATAGGCTTATAATCAGATCCAGCGTTTTTAATCCTTTTACTTTTCCTTAATTCAGTTAAGAGGCTTGTAATCTTATTTTTCTTCTTTTCAACATTCATCCACTCTGGTAAACGGTCCCAAAGTAACTCATCGACTACTTTCCTGTCAATATGATTGTGTTGTTCAATCGCTTTTTCAATCAGATCAAAATAATAGGTTTTATCAAACGCCTTATTTTTAGTGTACAGTGCTTTTTGACCAGTTTTCTGTGCAACATCGATTGATATAAAGTAATTGGGCTTTCTTCCTTCAATAAGTTTATGTTGCTTTAAGTATTTTTCCTCAGCCTCCAGCAGCTTTTTTTTCTTTTGCACCTTATCCAACATTATAATTTCTTCTAAGGTCAAATCTTGATTTTGCGCTAGAACAGTAGCATACTTCAAATCTAACGTTTTGCCAATGAGGGTCACTTTTACTTTATTATCGGATAAATCATAATCCGGCATTGGGAAAAATCTTTCTCGCTGAAAATTGAAAATTTTTCGAATGCCGCTACCAATAGTATCAACCATTTTGAGATTGACCATAGCGGTAGCTAGAAAACGATTCCGATAGAATTCTTCCGGGGCATCTTCACGAATAACTTTTTCTACCGAACCAGGTATAAAACTTCCGTAGTTCGTAAAAATAAGCTGGTCGTCCGTTTCAATTACATTGATTCTGCCCCCTTTTGTATAATCCTGATGGGCAATGCAATTATTTATTGCTTCGCGAATTGAGTAGGGTTCATATCGGTCCACCTCTTCCGGTGTCAGGCTGCCCGGCTTCAGATATCGATATTTTAAATTGCGGATTTGCGTATAAATTTTATCAACAGCCAACAACAACGGGCAAGTTTCAATACGATAATCCTTTTCTATACCTTTAGAATCTTTCAGCACCCATCTGATTTTTACTTCTGATGGACTGATAAAATGTTCACTTTCTTCTTTGCCTAAAAGAATAATAGCTGCTTTCGTTATCTTACCCTTAATAGTGATTTTGGCCTTATTTAAAAATGTGATATCATTCCAATGATCTACTTCAGCGGATTTAGCTGGAAATTTATCTTTATAGTTTATTCTTGCAACCTGAATTGCATGCTTATCTAAGTCATCTATCGTAGCATTTTCGAGTGATTCAGCGCTCCAGTCTGTGTTGATGTTCTGAACCCGGATACGCTCTATCTCTTCAATGTTCAGTGGAGATAATTGTTCCCCGTTTCGCCCATAAAAATGCCCTTCGAAGGAAACAGGCAAGCCTCTTGGCGCTGCAGGAATTTGTAGCATTAGAACACGCCCATCTTCGTGTTTCAGTTCATAAATTTCAATAAAAGTGATATTGTTAGTCATCTTACTCGCAATCTCACCTTTCAAATTGTCCAAATCCTTTCGACTTATCCGAAAATTACTGCCAACGATTTTGTGATCTGCATCCCTCACACCAAATACCAACCACGCAAAGGGTTTGCCTAATAAATTGGCTTCATTACTCAGGGCGGAAAAATATTTACCTAGCTTAAAGAAATCAAAGCCGTTTTTAGCCTCCTTAAATTCCACCACCTCGGTTTCACCCGGAAGGTTCCTTAACTTATTTAATGTGGCCAATAACTCTTTTCCTGTCATAGCTTAACAAAATTACTCAAATGCAACCAATCCTTTCTTGTCATAGATGTTGATAGATTAGTTAGAGGTAGTTTCTTCAAATAGCGCCAATTCTGGAAGGCACCACGAATAGTCGTGCTTGATAGACCTGAAAAAACGAACTTTCATAAGTAGGTGATTCTTCTAACTATTACAAAGGCTGTAATCTCACACTCTTGCATTAAACGTTTAAGTTTTCAGCCTTTAAGACTAAGATAGACGCGGGGCGCGGAATTATGAAGGATGTTCCAAATTAAAATCGTCAGAAGAGCTGGCCCAGCGTTTCGGTGAGCGTACGTATGCCCATCCACCCCATAATGGCCACTACGGCCCAGCCGGCGAGCTGCATCCACAGCGGATGGCGGTAGTCGCCCATGAGCCGCCTGCGCGTGGCCGCTATCAGCAGTATAGCCAATGCAACCGGAAGGATCAGTCCATTCACCAGTCCTGCAAGTATCAGTACCGTTCGCGGCTTGCCGATCCATACAAAGATGCCCGTGCTTAAAATGATGAAGAGCGTAATGCACCAGCGTTCATAACGCGCGAGCACCGGATGAAAGGTTTTGAAGAACGACACGGAAGTATAGGCCGCGCCCAGCACGGAAGAGATGGCCGCGCTCCAGAGCACCACGCCGAATATGCGTAGTCCGATCGCACCTGCCGCCCAGCCAAAGACCGAAGCCGCGGGGTTGTCCTTGTCCAGCACCACGCCGTGGCTTACGGCGCCGGCCACCGCCAGGAAGAGCAGACAGCGCATGAGTGTCGATATGAGGATGCCGCTGATGGCGCTGCGGGCCACCTCGCCCTGGCGCTCGCGGCCGCTGATGCCCGCATCCAGCAAGCGATGCGCGCCGGAGAAAGTAATGTAGCCGCCAACCGTTCCGCCGACAATCGTAACGATGGCCGCCGTGCTCACCTTCTCGGGCCAGAAGGTATGCTGCACGGCCTGCAGCAGCGGCGGGTGCGCAGTAAAGGCAATGATGAGCGTGAGCGCGATCTTGATCAGCCCCAGGAATTTTGTGGTATGATCGAGCATGGTGCCTACCTCGCGGATCCAGAAGAGGACCAGCGCCGTGCCGCAGCTGAGCACCGCACCCGTTTTGAAAGACATGCCCGTAAGCACGTTCAGGCCAAGACCGCAACCCGCAATATTCCCGATGTTGAAAGCAAAGCCGCCGAGGATCACCAGCGCCGCCAGAAAATAGCCGAGGCCCGGCAGCAGCCGGTTGGAGAGGTCCTGCGCGCGCAGCCCGGTAACCGTAAGCACCCGCCACGTGTTGAGCTGCGCGCCCACATCGAGCATTACCGACAGGAGGATGACGAAGCCGAAGCTGGTGCCGAGCTGCTGGGTGAAAAAAGAAGTCTGGGTAAGAAAACCCGGGCCGATGGACGAGTTGGCCATGAGGAAGGCCGCACCGATAGTGGCCCCTGCAAAAAATCGCTTAGTCGGTGTTGGCAAGCGCTTGGGTTTGCAGGTAGTGGTGAATGGCGTGCGCAAGGGTTACGGCCGATGGACCGTCGCCGTGGATGCAGATGGTATCGGCCACGATGGGAATGACCTTGCCGCTGCGCGTGGTTACGTGTCCGCGGGTCATTGCTTCTACCTGTTGCAGGCATTTTTTCTCGTCGGTGATGAGGGCGTGCGGTTGGCTGCGCGGTGTCAGCTGTCCTTCATCGGTATAAGTACGGTCAGCAAAGACTTCGCTGGCGGTGGCGAGGCCCAAGGTCTGCGCTTCATCGATCATGCAGCTGCCGCTGAGGCCATAGAGTATGAGGCCGGGTCCGAAATCATGTACGGCCTGGGCTATGGTGCGGGCCAGGACGGCATCGCGGGCCGCCATGTTGTAGAGCGCTCCGTGCGGCTTTACGTGATGAAGCGTTGCGCCTTGCTCGCGCGCGGCCATGTCGAGGCGGATGAGCTGCTCGATGACGATTGCATAAACCTTGTCGGCGGTGAGGTGCATCTCCTGCCGGCCGAAGTTCTCGCGGTCGCGGAAGGAAGGGTGGGCGCCGATGTGCACGCCATGCTGCAGGGCCAGCGCTATCGTATCGCGGATGGTGTCGCTGTTGCCCGCATGAAAGCCGCAGGCGATGTTGGCCGAGCGGATCAGCGGCATCAGCTCTGCATCGTTGGGCATGCCTTCGCCCATGTCGCAATTAAGGTCGATATGTTTCATGCGTGCGGGGCTGTGAATGGGTCAGGGCCGGTTGGGCAACGAGCGCCATTCGTCGATTTTCAATTTACACGCTATTTGTAACTGTTGGAGGTATTTTTTTTGGGCGATGATCTTCTCTTGTGCAGCCCCGAGCTGCGTCAGTTTGAGGTGGATGCTGTCGCCCGGATTTTTCTGCGCCAGCAGCGGGATGTGGGCCGATATTACCTGGGCTATGCGCGGGTAGCCACCCGTGGTCTGGTGGTCGGCCATGAGGAGGATCAGCTGGCCATCGGGCAGCAGCTGTATCGTGCCGGCGCATACGCCCGAGGATACCAGTTGTTCCGCACGCACCGTCTTCAGCGCCGGCCCGTCGAGGCGGTAGCCCATGCGGTCGGCGGCGGCGGTAATGCGGAAGCGGCCGGCCTCGAAAGCCTGCCGGCTGGTCTCGCTCATCCAGTTCCATTCGGGTCCCATCAGGAAGCCTATGTCCTTGCGGTCGTCCACCACGTGCAGGGCCTTCCAGGGCAGTACGGCAAGGTCGGTTATGTCGGGCAGATGATGGTCTTCGCGGTAGGGGATCACATCGTTGGCGCGGAGAGCGCGGCCTTCGAAGCCGCCGCAGACTGCTTTCAGGTGCGTGCTGTAGCTGCCGAGCCAGGGTTTTATTTCCAGTCCGCCGATCACCGAAAGATAGGCGCGCGCACCGCTGATTTGCCGCTCAAACCGAAGCTGGGCGCCGGCCGGCACGGCCACGGGGTGGTCCATGGGCACGGGGCGACCGTCGATGTGCGGAGCGAAATCTGCGCCCGTGAGGGCGATGACGATAGCTTTTTCAAAAACAATATGGGCGGCGGGAAAGTGCAATTCGAGAACGGCATCGGCAGGTTCGCGGCCGAGTAAGGTGTTGGCCAGCGCGGCGGAGTAAGGGTCCATGGCGCCGCCGGGGCCTATGCCCAGGTGCGCGCAGCCGTGGCGGCCGCCGTCCTGCACGGTGTCAAGCAGTCCTGCCCTGGTAATGCGCAAACTCATCTTCCGAAATTGAATAAAATTTTACGGTGTCGCCGGGTGCGAGCAATGCGGGTTCCTCGTTTTGCGGCCTGAAAACCGCCAGGGGCGTGCGTCCTATCACCTGCCATCCACCGGGCGATGCCAGTGGATAGATGCCCGTCTGCCGGCCGGCAATGCCTACGCTGCCCGCGGCTACGGCCCGTGGCGCCGCGTGACGCGGTGCGGCAATGGCTTCATCCACAGACCCGAGGTAGGCAAAGCCCGGCAGGAATCCGATCATGTACACGCGGTAGGTGGCCGATGAATGGCGCTCGATCACTTCTTGCTCTGCCAGTCCGCAGCTTTGGGCCAGCGAAGCCAGGTCGGGAGCGAAGGAGGATGAGTAGCAAACGGGAATAGTATGCAGCCGCCCGGGGCTTTCTTCGGAAACGCGATCGAGGCTGCCGATCCAGCGGGCCAGCCGTTCGAAGGGAGAGTGACCGCTACCGCTCAGGGCGGTCACATCGTAATGAACGGTCAGCGAGTTGTAGGCCGGCACGAGGCCGGTGATGGCGGGATAGGCTGCGGCTTGCAGCTGGTGGTAAAGCCCGAGGACCTTGCGGCTCACCTCTTCGTCGATGGCGGTGCCAAAGTCGATGAGGAGGGCCGCATCGCCCAGGGGAAAAATGGTGTATGGATGGTAGGGACTCACGCAAATACAGCGCTGCCGTACATCTCTTCCCGCAGCTCTTTTATGCGCTTGTCGGCGAGGTATTCGTCGAAGCTCATGAGTCGGTCGATGATGCCTTTCGGTGTGAGCTCGATCACGCGGTTAGCCACGGTTTCCATGAAGGTGTGGTCATGCGAGGTCAGGAGCACTACGCCGGGGAAGGTATTACAGCCTTCGTTGAAGCTCTGGATGCTTTCGAGGTCCAGGTGGTTCGTCGGCTGGTCAAGGACGATGAGGTTGGGGTTCTGAAGCATCATGCGGCTGATCATGCAGCGTACTTTCTCGCCGCCGCTCAGCACATTGGTCTTCTTCATGATGTCGTCGCCGCTGAACAGCATCTTGCCCAGGAAGCCGCGGAGGAAGGGCTCGTCGGCATCGGCAACATGGGGCGGAACGTATTGGCGCAGCCATTCCAGCAGGCTCAGTCCGTTGTGGAAGAACTCTTCGTTCTCTACGGGCAGGTAGGCCTTGGTGATGGTGGTGCCCCATTCGAACTTGCCCTTCTCGGCGGCGCGGTTGCCGTTGATGATCTCGAAGAAGGTGGTCACGGCCAGCGGGTCGCGGCTGAGGAAGGCGATCTTCTCACCCTTGTTCACGCTGAAGGTTACCTTGTCGAAGAGGGGACGGCCGTCGGCGGTGGCGCCGAGGTTTTCCACGTTCAGTATCTGGTTGCCCACTTCGCGCTGGGGCTGGAAGATGATGCCGGGGTAGCGGCGGTTCGAGGGTTCGATCTCGTCGATGGTCAGCTTTTCGAGGGCTTTCTTGCGCGAGGTGGCCTGTTTCGATTTGGAGGCGTTGGCCGAGAAGCGGGCTATGAAGTCCAGCAGGGCCTGGCGCTTGTCTTCGGTCTTTTTATTCTTGTCGCTGAGCTGGCGGGCCATCAGCTGCGACGATTCGTACCAGAAGGTATAGTTGCCGGTGAATATTTTGATCTTGGAGCGGTCCACGTCGGCCACGTGCGTGCACACGGCATCGAGAAAGTGACGGTCGTGCGATACGACGAGGACGATATTTTCGTAGTCGGCGAGGAAGTTCTCGAGCCAGCCGATGGTTTCGATGTCGAGGCCGTTCGTCGGTTCGTCCAGCAGCAGGATGTCGGGGTTACCGAAGAGGGCCTGGGCCAGCAGCACGCGCAGCTTCAGGGTGGAGGGCAGGTCCTTCATCAGGGTCTGGTGGTATTCTTCCTTCACACCCAGCTCGCTGAGGAAGGTAGCGGCATCGCTTTCGGCAGTGTATCCGCCCATTTCGCCAAATTCGGCTTCGAGCTCGCCGGCCTTCATGTAGTCGTCCTCGGTAGCGTTGGGATCGGCATAGATGGCGTCCTTGCGGTGCATCACTTCCCACATTTTCTTGTGGCCCATCAGCACGGTGTTGAGCACGGTCTGCTCATCGAACTCGAACTGGTTTTGCTTCAGCACGGCCAGGCGCTCGCCGGGGGTGATGTCGACGGTGCCTTTATTCGGATCTATTTCCCCGGAAAGGATCTTTAAAAAAGTGGATTTGCCGGCCCCGTTGGCGCCGATCACACCATAGCAATTGCCCTTCACGAAGTTGATATTCACTTCATCGAACAGCACTCTTTTACCGAAGGAAAGGGAAACGTTGTTTACTGAGATCATGTTGGTCAAAAATTTAATTGAAACGCCCGCCGGGCGGACGCCTGCGAAGGCCGCAAAGGTACGATTTTCGTGCGGCCGGAGAAAGGCCGTTTTCGTTAACAAAACGTGTTTTGTTCGCCTGGCCGGAAAGTTGCAGCACTGCGGTTCTTAAGCCTTTAGCATGAAGATACTTATAACGGCCGCGCTGGTAGTTTTACTGGCCGCCTGCAACAACAGCGCAACGGTGAGCCAGCCCAACGATCAGGATCATACCGAAAACAAGGACACGAGCGTCCGCAGCCTTTCCGATTCGGCCACCGACAGCCGCATGAACGGTACGGACACGCTGCGCCGCTAGGCCGGTGCCGTCCCGGTGTCCACCATCTGCGTCAGCTTGCGCTGGCTGTAATGCTCGATATTGTTGAGCAGCCAGATGGCGAATACCAGCCACAGGAAGCCGATGCAGTAGCCGGCGAGCACATCGCTGGCATAGTGCACGCGCAGGTAGATGCGGCTGAAGCCGATGACGAGGATCAGTATGATCAGGAAAACGATCGGCACCCATTTCCAGTCGCGGTCGCGGTAGGATTTGAAGATGATATAGATCAGCAGTCCGTAGAAGGTAACGCTCATGAGGGCGTGGCCGCTGGGGAAGCTGAGACCGGCCGCCTCGTCAAGCAGGGGAATGGTGGGCCGCTGGCGGTTGAAGAGGTGCTTGAGCAGGAACATCAGGCCCAGGCTGCTGAGGGCGATGGCCGGCACCTTTATCGAATACCACCTGTTCTTTTTTATGAAGAGGAAATAAGCGATCAGCACAAGGTTGGCGGGTATCAGGAACTTGTGCGTGCCGAGGAAGGTGAAGAACTCCATCACCTCGTTATTGCGCTCGCTCACGTGGCTTTTAAGGTAGGCGAACACGCGGTCGTCGAAGCTGGTCTTGTTCTGGATAAAGATCTTGCGCGTGATGTAGAGAAAGGTAATGAGGGCCACGACGAACAGGCAAAGCACGATCGTCATTTCCACCGACAGCAGGGCGATGGTGGCCCAGAATCTCCGAATTTTTTTTGACCAGCGTTTGAACATACTTCTTCATCCTGCAACAAGGCTGCCAGCCCTTGCGTTCCACATATTGCCGGCCGTTGGTTTTGTCGGACCGAATGCGTTCAACCTTATGGGTCATGGCAGCGGCATCTTTAAGCGCCTGACTGCCAGCGGCTAACCGGCAAGGCCTGGTTGAATATGTGGTATAATTTTTATAGATGATAAACTATGGCCAAGCCGGTATTCACAACGAAGTCGTCCACGATCCACAAAGTGGATTATGACGAAAAGCAAAAAATGATGGAGATCGAGTTCCGCAGCGGCAACATCTACCGCTACTACGACGTGCCGCCGCGCATGTGGAAGATCTTCCAGCTCTACATCGAGTGCGAGGGATCGGCCGGCTCCTTCTTCAACGAATACATCAAGAACCAGTTCACCTCCGAAAAGATCGATCGTCAGGGTTGATGCGTTTCGCGGCGGCTGCCCCTCAGCATATTGGTGGCTCCGTCGTGGCTGTGGTGCAGGCGCAGCTCCCCCTTCGGCTCGCGTGCCATCTCTTCGTCGGCCTGCTCGCCCACGGCTCCCTTGGCAATGGTGATGCCGCCATCCACCGAAAACAGTGCGCCCGTTACATACGAAGCTTCGTCCGATGCGAGGAAGAGGTAGGCGTTGGCGATCTCCTCGGGCGTGCCGCGGCGGCCCATCGGCGTAGCGCCTATCAGCATCTTCTCGTCCTCGGCCGTCATCGGTCCGTTCTCCTTGCGGGTCCAGGCGGTGTCGATGGCGCCGGGGCATACGCAGTTGGCCCGCACGCCGTACTGGGCCTGCTCTACGGCTACGCCGCGGATGAAGGCATGGATCCAGCCCTTGGTGCCGCCGTACACGGTATTATTGGCGAGGCCTATCTTGCCCGATTCGGAGCCGGCGGCCACGATGCAGCCATTGGTCTTGCGCAGCTCGGGCAGGGCATAGCGGGTCATGAGGAAGGTTGTGCGGATATTGTTGCAGATGAGGTAGTCGAAGGCGTCGATAGGAAAGTTCTGGAGCTCTTCCATGAGGGGAAAGACGCCGGCATTGTTCACGAGTATGTCGAGGCGGCCGTAGGTGCTCACGGCCAGGGCCACGCAATCGCGGGCATTGTCCTGCACGGAGATATCGGCGCGAAAAGCTATGGCCTCGCCGCCGGCTTCGCGGATGTCGTTCACTACGTCCTGGAGCGGGTCTTCGGGGAAGCCGCTCACGATCACCTTGGCGCCCTCGTGGGCAAATTTCTTGCAGATGGCTTCGCCGATGCCGGTGCCGCCGCCGGTTACGATGGCAACCTTATTCAATAGTCTGTTCATGTTTTATCGATTGATTTCCTTAGGGCTGAAATTCCCGTGCCAGCAGGGACCGCACGGCGGAAAATGCGTGTGCGCATCACAGTTATACAGGCTTGGAAAAAGATTGCGCGCCGTCGCATACTGTTGTAACTGATGCACGATATGCCCACTGGGGGAAAGAAATTTCAGGACTGATGCGGAAGACCGATATGCCGCTTTTCTATTCCATGCGGCCGATGCTGAGCCTGGATTTTATTATTGAAAATCACTGGTGCCTAAACTGTTTCGGCAGCGTCCGCCTTTTAATTAAAAAGTTTAATGAATGCCTGAATGGGCCAGGCTCTTATATCTTGCAAGAGCATCATAGATTGAACTGATCACTAAAGTCCTGATGAGCCAAAAGCCTTGCCCCTGGCGTCTTTCAGCCGGTGCCTCTGTTTTATATGATGCCCTTTGCCGTTCGCGATCTGCGAACGGCAAAGGGCAAAGCTCATACGCAAAAATGAAATGTCGTGATCGTTTATTTCCTCATCCGGCCTATAGAAAACTCTCCTCAACTTCAGGTCTTTTCCCTTTCTCCGCTCTCTTTCTCTTTCCCACCTTTGTCTCACTTCCTGATCCACTTAAGGCATACCGGGTTACCCACCTCGATCCGCTTGCCGGTATCGTGCAGCAGTCCGGTGCGCCGGTCGACGCGGAAGATCACCACGTCATTGCTGTTCTGGTTGGCAACGAGCAGGTAATTGCCGCTGGGGTCGAAGTTAAAGTTGCGGGGCGTGCGGCCCAGCGTGGACTGGTGGCCGATGGCGGTCAGCTGCCCGTTCTGCTGGTTCACGCGGAAGATGGCGATGGTATTGGACGCATCCCGGTTGCTGGCATAAAGGAAGCGGCCGTCGGGCGATACGTGGATATCCGCGCTGGTAAAGCTGCCGGTAAAGTCCTTGGGCAGGGTGCTGATGGTTTGCAGGTTCTTCAGTCGTCCCTTGCTGTAGGAAAAGACCGTTACCCGTCCGCCGAGCTCCTGCACCAGGTAGGCCCACCTGCCGTTGGGATGAAACACAAAGTGGCGGGGACCGGCGCCATCGGGCAGCTTTACCGAATGGTCCTTCGACGGGCGCACTGCGCCGGTGCGGGCATTGAAGGAATAGGCCTTGAGCGTGTCGATGCCCAGGTCGGGTACGAACAGCCACTGGTTGTCGGGCGCCAGCACGGTGGCGTGCACGTGCGGTCCTTCCTGCCGGTCCTTGTTCGGGCCCCCGCCCTGATGTGCGGCCGTATAGCTGGCAGGTCCTACGGTGCCGTCCGTCCTGATGGGCAGCTCGGCCAGGGTGCCGCTGCTGTAGTTGCCGGCGAAGACCCACTTGCCCGTCTTGTCCACGGTGATGTAGCAGGGGTTGCGGCCTTCGGAAGCCTGTTCGTTCAGCAGCTGCAGGTGTCCGTTGGCGGCATTGAAGGAAAAGGCCTTTACCTGTCCGTTGTCGTTCTCGTTAACGGCATACACGTCATGGCCGTTGGGCGCTACTTCGAGGTAGGAGGGGTTGGGCGTGGCCACCGAATCCACCAGCCGGGCCGTGCCGCTGCCGCTGTCGAAGGTATATACATAGATGCCCGTGCTGCGGCCACCAGTGTAGGTGCCTGTAAGCAGGTAATAGCTTTTCTGGGCGAAGAGGGAACCGGAGAGCAGGCAGCAAAGGACCAGGAGCTTTTGTTTCATACTGATTGATGTAGGTTGAAGTTAGGCGTTTATCGCGTCGGGGTTTTATTAATCAGGTGGTGATGGGATCGAGGGGAATGGGATCGTAGTGGTGCAGCTTGTCCAGCTCAAGAACGGTTGTGAGTCCGTCGGGCGATTCGTGATACATGGGCCGGAAGCGCGCGCCCCACACCATTTCCTTGTAGGTATAGGAAGTACGCTGCATCACCGTATTCGAATACACCTGGTCGAAGCCCGTTACGAGGACGTAGAGCTCGAGGTCGGCCTTTTCAAAATCCTCGGCGGTGAAGTTGAGCAGCGGGCTCTCTTCGTTGATGGGATGAACTACGGTCCAGTTCATGTTGAAGGTGTCGATGCGGGTGCGTTCCAGGGTGAGCGGGTAGAAGCGGTATTCGCTCTTGCCGCCCTCGTTCACCAGCAGGGTGATGGTCACGACCACCTGCGCATTGGTCAGGTGGTGATTGGCCTTGTAGGGCACCATGCGGAACATGAGGGCGAGGCCGTTCTTGTAAGGGGCCAGCAGCGCCTGGTTGCTGAAGGCGAGGTAGGCCCGGGGGCGCGAGAAGCGGCCGTACATCAGGCCCGTCACCACGGCGAAGAGCAGGGGGCCGGTGATGGATTCGATGGAAGCAATGATGTTGGCGCTGTCGGTGGCCGGGTTCACGCGTCCGTAACCCACGGTGCTGAACGATTGGGTGCTGAAATAAAATAGCTCTTTGACACGGCCCCACCCGGTGTGGGCGTTCAGTCCGTAAAAAGCATGGTTACCCATCAATGCGTAGAGAAAGGTGAAGAGCAGGTTCACGAGCAGGAAGAAGCCCAGCACGACCAGCACGAACTGCATGCCCGACAGGGCCAGCAGCTGCGAGTAGATGCCGATGCGGCGGAGCACGGGCCAGCCTTCGCGGCGCAGGTTGAAAGAACCGTCCCGGTTGATGAAGCGGCCGCCGATCTGCGAAGCCTGGCTGCCGAAACCCGTGTCGGGGTTGGCTTTTAGAGAGGGGTTGACTTTACGTGAGGACATGAATCGGTTGTGTTAAGATGATGGTTGAGCGGTGACGATGCGGGCCGTTACCAGCAGTTGGCCTACATGGCGCTGGCTGTGCTCGGCCGCGTGAAATAAAAGCCCGATGACGGTGGAAGGCAGGGCCTTGCGGCCCACGGGCCGGAACTCGGTGAGGCTGTCTGCCGGTGTCCCGCGCATTTGCCCGAGCAGGCCGGTCACACGGTCTTCCCAGGCGTCGATCAGCTGTTCGAGGCTCTGGCCGGTATCGCGGCCTTCCGATGAAAGCCATGCAAGCTGCGCCTCATCCAGCGGGCGACCTTGGGCATAGGTGCCCATACGGTGCACTACGCCGGCAAGGTGCTGCAGGTGAAAGCCTACGGAAGCGAGGCCTGCGGGCCGGGTCCATAGCTGCGAGGGCGGGAAGCCGCCGAGCAGGGCCCGCACCTCTTCCACGGCCTGTAACAGCGCGTGGGCCGCGGGTTGCAGCAGGGGCGGAACATCGGGCAGGGGTCCGCGCAGCCATACTTCGGGCAAGGTATTGTTGGTCATGAAAAAGGTCCGGTGGTGCGGTTAGTGATCTGACGGGCACCGGCCGGCGGGATAAATTTACGAAGGCTCTTTTGTTTGCCGTTCAGTCTCCGCCACCGCCGCAGCCACTACCGCAACCGCTGCAACCGGAAGAGGAGCAGCCCGAGCACCCGCTGCCGCAGCCGCTATCGCCGCCGTGACCGCCATGTCCTCCGTGGTGGCCGGCGCTGTCCTGCGACCAGCAGCCGCTGCCGGAGTTGTAGTCGCCGTCGCCGCCACTCTTGTGCTTACTGTTTCTTATGCGGCCCACGATCAGCGCGATCAGGCCGATAAGGAATACAAACGATATGAATCCGACAGCCTGAACAAAAAGGAAAAGGCAGAGGCAAAGAGTAAGGGGAATGAGGGCGCGGCGGAGGCGCGGGCCGGGCTTGGGCAGTAGCCAGAAGCGGCCGCGGTTCACGCGCTGGAAGTCGATGTCCGAAAAACGCTGGTGGTGGCTGGGCCAGATATCGGCTGGCGGCTCGGCGCCGAAGTATTCACGGTAGCGGGCGTGCGAGGAAGAGTAGAAGTGGTGGAATTTGCGGGCTTCGCTGCGGCCGCCGAGGGTCGGGTTGTGGTGCAGCTCTTTGCCGAGGGTATTGCGGCACAGGTCTACCCAGTAGGATTTGGTGAAGGTGAGGTGGAGATGCCAGGCCTGGTCTACGGCGTCGGAGGGGGTGATGCCTTCGGGGCAGACGCAGCAGAGGAAGATGAATTTTTTATACTCGTCGATCACGCGCAGCGTGTAGGGCCGGCTCCAGCCGTTCTCGCGGGCCAGGCGGTCGGAGAACCGGAAGGTGGCGGAGGCATCGTCGAGGCGGAAGCTGCTGATGCGTTCCCAGGTTTTGGCGTCCTGCTCGGTCATAAGAACTCTTTGGTGTGAAGATAAGAGCGGATTGGGGAAAGTGCGGAGAAAGAGAGCGAAGAGCGGCTTGTACTAATTGGGCATGCTATTGAGCGGGGGGTATATGGTTTGGGGATAACTAGCAGAGGTATTTCGAGGAAAGGTCGATTGATGATTTAAACAAAAAGGAGGAGTGATGAAGCGCTAATAATTCCTGATCCCTAAACGTGCAGAAAACTTATGAGATGGCGCCGGTACTGTTTTGCGCGGTACGTTATTCAATCGCTTTGGCAAAGTTCCGTGCAGGGAAATACGTTCGGCTTGAAAGGCATCGAACGGTAGCTGATCATGGCTGATTAAAATCATTTTCAATTTTTGAAAGATTGAAAGGATCGACGTGAGATTATTAGCCATGGATAAGTGGAAGCGTTGAATGGAAATCAGCTCATTCATATAAAAAATATTTGCATGAATCATCACCCTGGATCTATCGTTTTGCTTTGGAAGTTTCTAAAGGAGTTTACGTGTCGCTGGGAAATAACGGTGGCGGAAATAGTAAGCTATGAGTATCCGCAATGGATGAGGTGGAGATTTGTATCCGGACTTCGAGTACGTGCAGCTATCCGGCATGTTGCCATGGTATTAATACGTATCCCTGTCTTTTTGCATGTAGGTTTTTCCCTTTGCAACGCGGGCGCTTTTGCGCGGATCGGCGGACCAGGCGATATTGCCGCGGTTGTCGCCGAAGGCGGGATTCACCATCTGCTCATCCACCGGCCGCTGCAGCAGGAGGAGACGGTCGGCATCGGGCACCGCCACCGGCTGCCGCCGCAACGGCCGCGAGAGACAGCAGAGCGAAACCAGCAGCAGCCCGGCCAGTCCGGAACGCCGCAGCATGCGGCCGGCTTTTACTGCTATGGTCTTGCGCGGCTTCATTTCCTGACCATGGGACGCAGCCGGCGCCGGAGGGTTACAGCCCGCGGAAAAAAATCATCCGCAGCCGTTGAAAAAACGCGCTTCCGCCCTGTTAAAAGATGAGGAGCCTACGGGCCGAAAATGTACCTTCGCAGCCTATGCAAGACTATTTGAAGGGACTGAACGACAGGCAGCGTGACGCGGTATTGACAACAGAAGGACCCCTTATGATCGTAGCCGGGGCCGGCAGCGGAAAAACCAAGGTATTGACCACCCGCATCGCCCACCTGATGGCAAAAGGCGTGGACGCGTTCAACATCCTCGCCCTCACCTTTACCAACAAGGCGGCCGCCGAAATGAAAGAGCGTATCGGCCATATCCTCGGCACCCGCGAGGCCCGCAACCTTTATATCGGCACCTTCCACAGCGTCTTCGCCCGCATCATGCGCGCCGAAGCACACCGCCTGGGCTATCCCAACGCATTCACCATCTACGATACCGACGATGCCAAGAGCGTGGTGAAGGCCGTGACCAATGAGCTGAACCTCGACGTGCAGCACTACAAGCCCAACGCCGTATACAACCGCATCTCCAGCGCCAAGAACGCCCTGGTAGGTCCGCGCGAATACCTGGCCGACTACCACCTGCAGCAGGAAGACATGCGCGCCAATCGCCCCATGATCGGTCATATATACGACGCCTATGCCAAGCGCTGCTTCAAGAACGGCGCCATGGACTTCGACGACCTCCTCTTTAAAATGTACGAGCTGCTGAAGCAGTTCCCCGAAGTGCTCCATAAATACCAGCACAAGTTCAAATACATCCTCATCGACGAGTACCAGGATACCAACCCCGCCCAGTACGAGATCATCAAGCTCCTCGGGGCCGTCAGCGAGAACGTATGCGTGGTGGGCGACGATGCCCAGAGCATCTATTCCTTCCGCGGCGCCACCATCGAGAACATACTTCAGTTTCAGAAAGACTACGACGAGGTAAAGGTCATCAAGCTCGAACAGAACTACCGCAGCACCCAGACCATCCTCAACATCGCCAACGAAGTTATCAAGAACAACAGGGCCAGATACCCAAGACCCTCTTCACCGAGAACGACCCCGGCGAAAAGATCAAGCTGGTACGCACCATGGCCGACAACGACGAAGGCAAATTCGTGGCCGACGCCATTCAGGAACAGCGCCTGCGCAACCACTACGGCAATAAGGACTTCGCCATCCTCTACCGCACCAACGCCCAGAGCCGCTCCTTTGAAGAAAGCCTCCGCCGCATGAATATCCCCTACACCATCTACGGCGGCATCTCCTTCTACCAGCGCAAGGAAATAAAAGACTACGTGGCCTACCTCCGCGTGATCGTAAACCCCCGCGACGAGGAAGCCCTCAAGCGCATCATCAACTACCCCGTGCGCGGCATCGGCAAGACCTCCGTGGACCGCGCCCTGCTGGCAGCCAACGACAACAACATCAGCATGTGGCAGGTGCTGGAGAACGCCCAGATGTTCGGCTTCAAATCGGGCACCCTTCAGGCTATTGAGGAATTTGTGCTGATGATCCAGAGCTGCCACTCCATGCTGGGCAACAAGAATGCTTACGACATCGCCTTTCATGTGGGCAAGCAGACGAGCTTCGTAAAAGAGCTATTCAACGACAAGAGCACCGAAGGCGTTCAGCGTTACGAGAACGTGCAGGAGTTGCTCAACTCCATAAAGGAATTTACCGAAACGCCTCTGAGCGAGGAAAGCGGCGAGGTGGGCGACAAGAGCCTCAGCGCCTACCTGCAGCAGATCACCCTCCTCACCGATGCCGACGAAAAAGACCCCGATGCCGACACCGTGAAGATGATGACCATCCACGCGGCCAAGGGCCTCGAGTTTCCCGTGGTCTTTGTCGGCGGGCTGGAAGAAGGACTCTTCCCCAATGCCATGAGCATCAACACGCGCGAAGAACTGGAAGAAGAGCGCCGCCTTTTTTACGTGGCCATCACGCGCGCCAAGGGCCGCCTCTACCTGACGTACGCCAACACGCGCTATAAATTCGGCAACCTGCAGCAGAACGATTCGAGCCGCTTCATCGACGAGATACCCACGCAGTTCATCGACAAGGCCTTTGCCGGCGGCGGCATCAAAAACCAGAGTGGGCCCGGTATGATGGGCAGCGCCTTCGAGCGCATGCAGCGCGGCGCGCCCAGGACCGGCGAGCCCAAGGAAAAAAGTTTCGTATCGACATTGATCGGCGCCAACGGCCGGCCCAAGGAAGTGAACCACACGCCGTCCACCGGCTTCACGCCCAGCGACATTACCAAGCTCGAAACCGGCATGCGCGTAGAGCACCAGAAGTTCGGCTTTGGTGAGGTGATCAAGCTTGAGGGCTCGGGCCACAACCCGGTTGCCACCATCAAGTTCGATGCGA
>Ga0247771_1000267_pt1 | contig 17945 bp, 11 predicted proteins | sample UWRJL197509C6_FD_179948 | JGI IMG/M metagenome (GOLD analysis project Ga0247771, IMG submission 179948) | Plant litter microbial communities from Arlington Agricultural Research Station in Wisconsin, United States - UWRJ-L197-509C-6 | ecosystem: Environmental > Terrestrial > Plant litter >...
CGTGCGTGGTTGATTTTCTAAGCTATAGTACGGCCATAGACGGCGCAAAAGTAGTCAGAGCGCACAGGTGCGCTCTGATCAGGCCTCACGTGACCTGTCCAGTCCTGTCCTCCCCAACCCCGACTCACTCCTCCCCTTGAGTCTTCGCGTAGAGCCGGTACGAAGCGAAGCGAAGACTCAAACAACAAATACATGAAGGGGAAAACAAATCCACTCTTTCGGCGTCCTCCTGTTCCTCTCAGCTGTCTGATCGGGCGCCGCGCTTCTTGGCCCTCTCTGCCCGGGCGTTCGACTGCTCCTCAGTGCTCTTAGTCGGCCCATCGCGTTCCTCCCGTAGTTCCTGCTCGAAGGCGTCCCACCCAGGCCAGCCAGAGACGTGGTCGGGCGACAGGTGACGTTCCGGAGACAATTGGTGGTCGTAGGTGTCCCTTGTGACGTCCCAAGCAGGGCGCTTCTTCTTGTCGTCGACGGCCAGTACGTCAAACTTCTTCGCGGCCCTGGTTGCCGGGGTGTCGATCTTCAGGGTGGGCTTCTTCTTCTTCTTAGGCGTGACAGGGGTTCTGATCGGAGCAGCGGCGTCCTTCTTGTCCTTCTTGCCACCTCGGCCATGGACATCTCGCAGGTCGGGTTCTCCGCAGATGCCGCTCAGCCTGTACTTGACGAGGCCTTTCTCAGGGTCTTCCACAGTGCCCCAGCCCAGGTGACCCCAGTCGAGGATGTTTCCCACGTCTTTCTGTACGAGGTTCTTGTACCTGGCGGAGATGTTGGGCATGTCCCAGCGCTCTGATCGGTCGTCCCAGTGTCCCAGCGGCCGCGGCGGTAGGCGGACGAAGCTGCCTCTGGCTGTTCCGACCTCTCTCCGGAAGAACTTGCCCCAGTTGAACATCATCTCTTCCTCCGCGTGCTCCAGCAGCGGATCCTTCTGATCAAAGTCCCCGGCGAGTCTCGCAGGCATTGTGGCTGACCGTGTCCACGGAGTAGAGCCTGGGATCCCTTTGAGGTCTGGTTCGCGGAAGTACATCCGGGCGTTCTCTAGGACGTGGACTCCGCAGCACCAGCCGTTCGTCTGGTGTGGCACCTCTATGGTGCGGACTGTGATCAGACCCCCCATGGCGTTGGTGATCTTGTGCTTGGCCAGGTACTCCTTGTAGTTGGGGCCGAGGTTCTTGATGAAATCCTGGGACTCTTTGCCCTTCCCCAGCGAGTCCATGTAGAAGATCTCTGCATTTCCTGCGTCGTAGATGAAAAGACCCCAGTGCTTCAGCCCAGGCAGGTGGACAGGCCAGACGTGGAACCTGGCACTGGTCATCTGATCAATGTCTTTCATGTGGAGCGGCAGGTATGCGAGGTCTCCAGACAGCGCAGTGAGGTGCCCGACCCACACAACGTCCTGGAGGTCTTGGAGGACGAGGCGAAGTCCAGCAACGATATCCTCTTGCGAAAGGTACTGCTCGCAGCAGATATGACCTTCGGCGTTCAGTGCGTCGTAGCAGATCAGTGAGATCTCTTCTCCGAAGAGCTGGCCGTTATCCCAGGTGCTCCGTGGCTCCAGCCCAGGGAAGTAGGCCGGGAATTCCTTCTCGAGGGCATCACCCTTCCTGATGGTGTCATACCAGCCTGGAAGAGCTCCGATCGTACGGAAACTGTAGGGCTTTGCCGGCATCTCGCTGTCGGTGCGGCTAGGCCAGGCAAGGACGTGCTTTCCCTCCCACATCCTGTCAGGCCAGTCGACCGCGGGGTCTGCGAATGGCCCAGCGGTTTCCGGGTCGAATAGCGTCTGATCAGGCGCCGGCGGGTCAGCGTCTGGTACTTTCGCCGCGGTGGCCGCGTCGGCGGGCTTCTTGTTGATAGCAGTGAATCCGGTCGCCATGGCGATGCTAGAACTGTCGAGGGTGCCTAAGAGGGGTCTCGTGTCGTGGTAGAACTTTCAGGGAGGCGTTGATCTGTCCAGCCTGGGTGCTTGGGAAGGTGCTGGCGGGTCTGATCAGAATCGGAAGCAATTCCTGAGGGTGTCCGAGGCGTCGGGAGAGGTGGTGTTGAAGGTTTGGGGTCTTCTTTGTCCTTGACCCAGATTCCAGGCGCTCTTTCCGTTTGCGTTGGTGCGTTTCCCCGTCACCCCCTTTCTTTGTTGTTGACACCACCTCTTTGGCCTGACTGGACCTGGGAGCTTTTATCAGGCGTGACACCTTAGTCCCAACCCCTCGGGGGTCACTGAAGTCCTCCCAGGCCTTTGTCCTCGGCAACGATTCTTCTTGTCCTCGGGCCCTTCCTCTTCTTCCAGGACATCACGGCTGTCCTCCTCTTCTTTTTCCACCTCGTCTGGCCGGTTCTTTTCCCATCCACCAAGGTCACCTTCTCTGCCAGGGTCGCCATGACCACCGAGTCTCCGTCCAAGAAGAGGGCCACAGGCGACAAGCCGGTGCTTCCCAAGGTACCTCCCCTCGCCGTTCTTTCCCTGGAAACCAGTGTTATCTGACCTGTTCTCTCTGATCAGAGCGACGAGAAGGAGATCCCTCTTCTCCGGTTGCCGGAGCGTCAAGTGGTCGTCTGGAATCCCAGGGCGTCGATCTGGGTCGGGAACTCGAAGGCTCCCCCTCCAGGCTACCTTTCTTCCCACAGTCGGTACCAGCTCCTTCTTGATCAGATCTCCATCTATGAGCTCGATGGAAAGGTCGCGGCTGGCGTTTACGTCGAATGGGATATGAAAGCCTTCGCCGACTCCAAGAAGCACAAGGACCTCTGGACTGCCATAGGCGCCGACGCCCACCTCCGGTCCTTCATGGCCAAGGCCAAGAACATGAAGGGTCTCGAGTACCGATCAGTATACGCCGAGGCCAGTGGTGGCTACCCGCTCGGGAAATACGTCGGAATGATCGGACTCGACGCGCGCCGCCTCCAGGGTCTTTTCGTCCAGTCTCTCGGCCACCGGAACCGAGTCCCTTGCTCCAAGTGCGAGAATCGGTACCGGTCTTCCCAGATTCACCTCTCGGACCCCAAAAATCCTTCTGATCAGTTCCACGCGGGCCCAGTCAGGAACCCTGGCCAGGACGACGATACCATGCACGTCCAGACTCCTTTCTTCGGCTGCATCTCGGTCCCAGGATTCCACAATAGCGCTTGTGGGAACTGCCTCTTCCACGTCGAGGGCCACCAATGCTCTTTTGCATCGTCTGACTGGGCGGGGATGCCGAGATTCGAGGGTCTGCGTGGCAGTCGTCGCCGATCAGAGGACATGGGTCCTCGTGCCCTCAACGCTAAGACTGCACCTCGCAAAGGAGATCCACAAGAACCCGACCGCAAGGCTATCGGTGCCGCGCAGCGCGAAGCACGGAAGAGGTATGAGTAGGTCCGATCAGGGCTGGGCGGTCCTCGTCGTCTCGATATCTGTCGCCTGGGATGGGCTGGGTCTGGATGGTGTGCAGGCGATGGAGCGTGGAGGTCTTGGAGTGGGAAGGTCTGCTTTTGTCATGTCCTGAGTCCTCGTCGACAGAGAATCTCCAGCTGTGGCTCCTGATCGTAGTCCAGTGCGTGCTGTGTGCTCAGTCTGTCCCACGCCGTGGCTGGATATGGCTGGGTGTGTCTGGCTGTGTCTGCCCGGTGTATGATATCCCTCGATGGGAGGATGTGCTGTCTCGTGGTGCGATGTACGATCCCGTAGCATGATGTGCGGCCCTGTGGTGCGGTATGTAGGCCCGTGTGCTCTGATCAGGCGCGAGGTATGGTCAGGTCGTCGTCGTGATGGCCAGTTGTCCAGAACTTCGAGGATCCCTTCTCCTCGGCTCGACTCGCCCAGTCTGTCGGCGGAGGTCGATGAATTCGCAAAATCACTCAAGAAAATGTCCTTCAAAGAATGAAATCTATCTGTTTCCGGTCTGATCAGAGAATAACGAAAGGAAATACAAGGAAATAACTATAAGAAAGTCCAGGGTTTGGTCAGTCCCAAGGTGCTCGCAGCGGGTAGGATGGGATATCGATCATGGGGATGGAGGTGTACGGTCGCGGCAGGCCATCCTGTTCCTCCGAACCGTCCGAATCGTCTGATCTGGCCGATTCCTCTTCTTGGTCTGCATCCTCCTCTGAATCCGTCTCTTCTTCGGACTCCTCCCCTGTCCCGGAGTCCTCCCCTGGGCCAGTGTCCACCTCCGAGCCCGAGGAGCGTTCAGACCTCTCTTCTTCTTCTCTCTGGGTCGGTCTGATCAGATCTTCGCTGGGCGTCGATTCTGGGTAGGTCTCGTCCACCGGTCTCCAGTACCCGTCTGTCTGGATGAACTTCTTCAGGCGGTGCGGAGGGAATGTGCCCTCCAGGTCAACTCCGTCTGGCGTGCGCAGGAAGTAGACTCCCTGATCAGTCCTCCGGCGTACAAAGTATGGCCCTTTCCATCGGTAGGACAGCTTCTTGTCCCTGGACATGTTGATGGCTCGGACGTTGTCGTAGAGCAGGACTAGATCTCTCTCCTTGATCTCCCTGTTCTTGGGCCTCATGCTGTTCTTAAGCGTGGAGTTCCTCTGATCAGCCAAACGACGACGGTATTTGGCTGTATCCGCGGCTGCTTTGTTGAGGTCTTCTTGCCTCCCCTCCAGCATTCGGATCCGCGCCTCGAGGTGTTCTTGGGTGGACATATCAGCTGACCAGTTGATAACCCTCCATGATGGCGTGCTTGTCTCCAGCGGAACAACTGGTTCGTAGCCTCTCACGAGGTGGAAAGGCGTCTGGCCATGGGATGCCCTAATAGTCGTCCGCTCAGCGAAGAGGGCAGGTCCCTGTAGCTTTGTCCAGCCTTTCCCGGTGCCGTTCGTAAGTTTGGCCAGGGTGCTGGCCAGGCTGAAATGGCCGCCCTCGACGATGCCGTTTGCCCTCGGGTTGTAGGCAGAGACCACGATCCTCCGAATCCCGAGTTCTTCGCAGACTGTCTTGACCTCCTTCTTGAATTCGGGTCCTCCGTCAACGATCAGAAGGCCAGGCATGCCGTGAGTCCAGATGAGCTTGTCCCAGATGAAATCCTTGACTGCCTTGGAGTCGAGCCTTCTCACTGCCGTGGCTTCTGGCCATCCCGTCAGGTCGCAGCGGCCTTCGATAAGGTACCGCTTCCCCCGATCAGTCGGCATATGCTGGCTGTCGAGGTGCACCTTCCACATGGGCCACGGGGGTGGGGTGGTTCCTTGCGCCGCTTCCTGATACCTTCTGGGGGCCCATGCCTGACAATCGGGGCAGGCGACGACTGCTCGTACGACTTCGGTGTACATCCCGGGCCAGTAGTAGCGTTGCCGGAGGCGTCCGTAGGTTGCCTCCCTGCCGCGGTGGCCATTCTCCTTGTGGGCTGCCTCGACGAGTTCCTGGCGTTTTTCCGCTCCATCCACCACACGGCGCATCTGATCAGCACCCGGGAGGGTCTTCCAGAGTAGTCGCTCGTGCAGGAGGTATTCGGTGCACCTCCGTCTGAAGCGGAGGGCCTTCTTTCCGGTCAGGCCGTCTGGCATGGTGAAGTCGTGCAGGTAGCGTGCGATCTGCTGGGACTCCTCACTCCAGGTTTGATCAGGGTCCAGAGGTTCCTCCAGTTCGTTGAGGGTGATCTGGGAGTCGACAAACTCGTCGATGTCGCCTGCTTCGTCTCGCTCACGCATGGCCTCTTCCGTAACAGGAAGGCGCGACAGGGCGTCCGCGACTGCGTTGTCCTTGCCTTTGATATGCCGAACTTCGAAGTCGAACATGCGTACCCAGGCAATCCAGCGGTTGATCAGGGCCCCTGGCAGGTCGAACATGGAACCCTTGAGCTGGTGCACCAGGACTTGGGCGTCGGTCTCAAGGACGAAGTGAATGCCGTACAAGTGGCACCTTAGTTTCTTGAGGGCGCAGAGGACACCACGGCACTCCCGCTTCGTTGCGTCGTACTGGGATTCAGCGTTGTTCCAGGCACCGCTTTCGAATCTGCAGGGAAGGCGCCCTTCACTTCTTTCCTGGGTGAGGACCGCTCCCCAACCTGTGATGCTGGCGTCCACAGTCAAGATGATGATTCCTCCCCCAGGCCGGTAATCGATGGCGATCAGGATGGGCGCAGTTGTTACCGCTCTGATCAGAGCGATCTTGGCGTCCTCCTGCTCGGTAGTCCACAGGAAGACCACGTTCTTCCTTGTAAGCCGGTGCAGAGGTGCAGCAGTGTGGGCGTACTTGGGGATCCAGACGCGATAGACGCAGACGAGTCCAAGAAAACTGCGAAGCTGCGTGAGGCTCGTGATGGCTGGCCACCGTCTAATCTTTTCCACCTTGATCTGATCAGGCTCGCGCCCTCCTGATCCGGTAAGATACCCGACGATAACTGCCTTCTTCTTGCACCACTGGGATTTGGCCACCGCGATAGTCAAGCCGGCCAGTTCGCAGTTGACCAGGACCTTGTCGAGATTCTGAAGGTGCTCTAACACGGCGCGTCTGATCCCTGGGAGGGTCTCCTCGTCCTCGTACCACGAGACTGGTCCTCGCACCGTGATATCGTCTAGGAAGACGTTGGCGACCTTAGGGATGAGCCCTGACATCACCCGGACCATGATCCTCATGAACTGGGCGACTGAGTTGGTGGCTCCCTGAGGCAGGGTGCACATGCGGAACAGTCCGATCGGAGTCGCGAAGGTCGTAATATCGCGGCTCTTCTCGTCCAGAGACACCTGGTCGTATCCGGAGAAAGCGTCCACCAGACTCAGCAAAACGCACTCCGCGACGCTCTCAGAGAACTCGTCGGCACCTGGGGGTAGGAAGGCGTCTCTGATCGTATACTTGTTGTACGGCTGCGCGTTATTGATTAGCCGTAGGGAGCCGTCCTTCTTTTCCACCAAGAACCACGGGTTCCGGTATGACGCATGGGATTCCTCGATGACCCCTTTGTCCCACCGGGTCTGAAGCAGCTCGATGACCTTCGGCACCAAGGCCCTGGGTATCGGGATATTGGGCACCTGCCAGGCCTTGTGCATGACGGTCCTGATGTGCTGGGGCGGTGCCACAATCGGGTCCAGCGTCTGCTTGTGGTCCCAGTCCCAGGCCAACGCAGCTTCTCTGTTCAGCAGGAGCCAGAGGAACAGTTTCTTCTCTCCCGGCCGGAGCACGTCGTCCTTCTTGATCAGTTCCTCCCACCGCTTGCGGGTAAGTCGCTCGCCTCGAGGCATGGTTGACCATTTTGGCGTGATCAGCTTGTCGAATTCGTGGCGGGGGTCCAGCTTGTCCCTGATCAGAGCCCACTTCTTCGATCTCCAGTGAGGATCGCCTTCTGGCGTCGATCCGTCTGTCTGGGCGTTGTCAACGGGGTTCACCTTGTCCGCCTTCTTCTTGTACAGCGTGTATGCCTTGAACGTCTCCTCCACCTCTTCCTCAGCTGATGCCCGGTGCCTTCCACAAAAGCACTTCCCTCTCTGATCACCGCAAATCCCGCTCCACAAGTTCGTGCAGAGGGGGCCAGTGACGGAAGGGGCGACGATCTCCAGGATTGCCGTGCCGCAGGCGGGCTCGAGCTCTCCAACAACCCTGTCGCCTTCTTCGAGCTCCAGTTCCTCCGGGACGTCTGATCGGGTAGTACGCATTCCCGGGAACGCACTACCGTCTAGTTTTCCTGCAGCTTGTAGGGGGCTTGGTCTTCGGTGCTGATGTTGGTGTTGATAACCAACCGGACGTCTCGGAAGAGCATATTGAGCCGGACCTTCTTGCGCTCCGCGTTTTTCTCGATGGCCACATTGGCGTCCAAGATAAACGGGAGTCCTAGGAGCAAGTCCTCTGCAGCAGTCCCAGGGGGCATGACGAAGCAATGGATCTTGATCCAGTAGCCACCGATCCACAACGTGGTGACGCATTCTCCCTGGAAGGCGACCTCTGACCCGTGATAACTCTTGGACCGGGCCTTCGTGGGTCTGATCGGAAGGTTGCAACGCTCGGCGTACTCGAAGGACATGGTGTTTGTCTGGGATCCCGTGTCTAGGACAGCGGCGGTGCGGTTTTCCTCGTTGTCACCTCCCACGCTGCACGTCACGCGGCCTAACTCCGCCACACGCTTTGGGGTGAAGTCGCTGATCCCTAAAGGCTTCCTCTCGACTGGGATGGGTCCTTCTTGGTACGCCTGCGGCATTTGCTGGGTGATCAGAGCCCAGGAGTTGTCGGCGCTTCCCTCCGGCTTTGTGGAGGGAGTGGGGTCCACTTCTTGGGCATTTGATGATAGGGCTGTCTTGTCCCCTTCGATCTGCACCGTCTTGGTGACGTTTTCCGCCGTGTTCCTCAACTGGGCGAGCATCATGAGGGCGATCTGGGGGTTAAGTTGGGCGAGACTGGCTATCGACACCTTCACCTCGGCGTTCAGAACTTTCTCGGTGATCTTTCTGATCAGCTCTTTGGCGATGTCCTTCTCGATTTCGGAATCCGTAGGGACAGCAGGAGGTCCGATCCGAGTTGGCTCTTTCCCGCTGGCTGTTGCGGGGGCCTTGCTCTTGCCTTTCCGCGGCGGGGGTGCTGGTGCTGGGGGCTCTGCCGGTTCTGCGGGTTCGTCGCTTGGCTCCTCCGCCTCCGCAGCGTCGGCATCTTTCCGGAGTCTCTTTGAACGCCTGGTTTCGGTCTGATCAGAGGTTCTGGGGCGCGAGCGGGAGCTCCCGGGGTCTCCGTCCTCCATGGTGACGTCTCCGTCCGCCTCTGCGGTCATGATGTCGAAAATGCTTTCCTCGTCCTCCTCTTCAGTGAGTGTAACCACCCTCGGGCTGGGGCCCTTCACCTCCGCCAGGTAGCTGCGGAAGTCCATCTGTTTCTGGGGGACGTATCCTTCGTCCGTAACCTGGTTCCAGCTCGTCGAGAGGACCTCGGTCACCCTGTTGTTGGCCAGTATAGCGGGTAGCCCTTGCTCAGAACGCAGGATCGGGGAGTCGTCTCCGTCCGACAGGGAGAGGTACTTCATACTGATCGGAACCTCGAAGCCCTTCTTCCGGAGCTCCTTCATGCCGTTGGACCCTGGGAGGCCTCCCCACTTTTCAAGGTGGGCCCACACCACGTTGCGGACCTCCCCTGTGTCCTTGAACTTGAGGTACAGGTCGCGGCTGATAGGCCAGGCGAGCTGATCACCGAACTTCCCGATCACCAGACGACGGTCTGACTGATCAAAGTGGCAGAGCCCGTGGCCAGAATCCAGCAGGAACTTATCGCAGGTCAAAAGACGGTGCCCACGTGTTCCGCAGTAGTGGCAGCGAAAGTCGGTCATGGCGTATCCTGATCGGGACTCGTCGGGGCGGTACAGGCGGTTCTGGCCCTGGTACCCGGCCTGGTAGCCCTGGCCTTGGTTGTACTGGTTCTGGTACCTGCCCCCTTGATACCTCTGGACCATGGAGTTGTATGTCTGTGGCAAATCGCCGTGCTGGGGTGCCGGCAGGTAGTCCACCTGGACTTGTTGCTGGTTGCTGGAGGTAGGGAGGAGTCGTCTGATCTGATCAAACTTCGTCGCATAGACCTCCCTCTGCTGCTCCATCTCGTTCCTGGCCTCCTGGTGTTGAATCTTGAGGGCCTCAACTGCAGCCGTCAAGTCGTCCATGCTCGCCGCGTGGTTCAGGGGTGTGGGGGTTCTTTTCAAGATCGTCTTCGGAAGGAGGGTTTCTGCCTTCAGGACCGGCTCTCTGAACTGGACGGTCTGCGGCCTGGTCTGATCATAGCCTTGAAGTGCTCTGGGGAGCTCTGCGTAGGCCATCTCAGTCCCCGTGCGCTCCCGGTGGTACCTGGCCTCTGTCTCGTCGTGGCGCCGGCGGGCTTGTTCCTCGTAGAGGATGTCACGGATCTCGTCCCTGACATGTGCGTAGGGCCTTGTTCCGACGTCTGTGATCTTGACGTTGTAGCGCATGTGGTATTCTTTCTGGAGGTGCGCTGGGAGGTGCAGGAAGAAACGGTCCGTATACCTGGACTGGCTGGGGTCCTCGTTGACGTCGGTCATCAGGCGGTCCAGCTCCTTGATGGCGGCCTGTACGTTGCTGTAATGGGGTCCGATCGGACGCGAGAACCAGTTCTCGAACTCCTGGCGGGGGTTCATGTACTGCTTCGGGTCCTGGTCATAGAACTCCCTCTTGAACTCCGTTTCCAAGGCGTCCCACGTGGGCACAACGCTCCCAGCTGGCGTGACGGTGCTGATCAGAGCTCTGACCGTCTCGGCGACGTCTGGGGTGCAGTAGAAAGGCAGGCACTCGATGGCCTGCTGGTCTGGGAGTCCTCCAAGCTTCGAAAACTGGCGATACCACTTGATGAACAGGGTAGCGTCGGGGCCGTGGAATGTCATGGCTGCAGGGGCTCCCATCGGGATAAGCTTCAGGGGCCTGGTCTGATCAGGGCCGGTGCTCTCCACTCGGGGCACCGCTTCTTGGCCACTTGCCATCTCGTCGAACTGGAAAAACGCGTTGCGGGATGCTGGAGATGGGGATGGGGTATGTTCACCTTGTGTGGACGATGATCGCGATCCTGATGCCAAGCTGGTACTTCCAGAGGCACCTGAGACGCTCCTGGGGTTTCTGATCAGACGGGTCTCGCTCTTCGTAGACAGGTGTTGCGCCTTGGTGCTCTCTGACATCCCCAGAGAATAGGGCCTCTTCTTCGGGCTCAGCGACCGCAACACCGTGGGGACTTCGTCTTGACTGGGCTTCTTCTCTTTCTTCTCTCTTGCCATAAACAAACCGATTACAAAAAGGAAACGTAGGAGGTGCGAGTGACAAGCGACTTGCTGTCTTCTGGTGCTGGGGAAAAGGGGGAAGGTGCGGATGTGGTGGGAGTCTCTCTCCTCCTCTCCAGGGAATGGTGATGGGCTTTTATCTTTGCCCTCGCTTCACCGACATCGTCCTGATCAGGACTCGTCCTCGTCTTTCCTCCTGCACCTCTCCTCTGGGAGGCATGCACCATGCATCATGGCCGCTCGGACTGTGGTGGTCGGTTCGTCTGTCTGTCAAGGCCTCTGCCTCTCTTGGGCAGGCAATACTGTTCTGATCATGGTCTCGTCCAGCGGTGTCCTCCGCTCTTTCGTGCTGCGGTGTCCTCCGCTCTTTCGTTGCCGGTACTCCCGTTCTCGTCGTAGCTCAATCTCTTGCGATCTTCGCGTCTCAGCTCGGATGCATTCGAAGGAGACCTTTTCCAAGATTCTGATCAGTTGTGACTTTTACTGGTACACACCGCTGTCTGATCAGGGCAGCGGGGGTCGTGATCTCGTGGTCTCATGGTGTCGTTGCTTCATGCCGCTGCTGCTGCTCTTTCTGGCCAGGGCAACTGTTCCTGGTCATATTAGCGCCTTTGGTGGCCCTGGGACGTCTCCCATTCGCCTTGTTAGCGGGTCTTCCAGAATTGCTGTGGAACCACCTGATCAGAAGCGAGCGCTAGCGCTTCAGCTGTTCCGAGCGATGCAACGGCGCAGACAGGGTCCCTGTACTGGCCACGCCCGGACCACCTGTTCTCAGGGTCTGAGCGGTCTCCCGCTCTCACTGCTGTCTGATCGGAGGTCTCGTCGGTGTTCTGGAAGGAAAGGGCAGGGCGTCTGGGCTGTTCTCCCCGTCGCTTGGTGGTCGACTCTCCTCTCGCTTTGTCCGCCGGTTTCGTGGTTCGGGAAGGTCCGCCTACTCTGATCAGATCAAAGCAGGTTGGAGACCTTCCCCGGAGAAACCCCCAAATGAAGCGGAGCGAGGAATGCAGAAGGGTCCCAACCCAACCACGTAACGGAGGTGCATCACCCGCAGACGCCCATGGCCCAAAGAAGGAAGAAGTGCTTCGCGCTGCATCTGCGCAACAACCAAGGCTCGCATGGCCAAAAGGACAAGTTTGGGCGTCTGATCAGACCCCAACGGATCAAAGGAACAAAGCAGGAGGGCGCAGCCTCTTTTCGGTGACGAACCACGTTGGCATGACGCCGAGGTGCTGTGGACAGGCGCGGAAAACACTCGGGCGTGCGTGGTTGATTTTCTAAGCTATAGTACGGCCATAGACGGCGCAAAAGTAGTCAGAGCGCACAGGTGCGCTCTGATCAGGCCTCACGTGACCTGTCCAGTCCTGTCCTCCCCAACCCCGACTCAATATATACGCGCTCGAGCGCCGCTTGGGCGCACTGCTTGCACCACTCTAGGGGCGCCAGGGGCGCCAGGGGCCCCTGTAGCCCCTGTGGTCCCGATGCCTCTGACATGTACAGACATTCTAGTAAGAATTTGCAGGTGTCTAGACACACTAAAGGGAATCCTACACTATAGGGCTATACAGACATTCTAACAAGAATTTACAGGTGTCTAGACACGCTAAGGGGAATCCTACACTATAAGCGGCGTACAACCCTAGTAAAGCGTTTAAGATTCTAGCTTGGTCCTCTGTTCCCAGCGCCAGGGTCTCCAGCCAAATCGGCCAAGCCGATCCGCAGCCGCGTTGGACGCGGCCGTCTGTGCTTGATCCGGTATAAGGGGACCCCGGGTTCCGTCCGGACGGGTCACGGTGATGACGAAGTGCGGGGCGTTGATGTAGTACATCTGGAGGCAGGCCCAAAAGTAGAGGACGACGTGGATAACGCTGCGAGCCGGTCAGTCCGCCCGCCGTTCGCGCGCAGAGGGGGAGGGCTCACGTTATCAGAAGGATAAACGCCAAGATAGCCACGGCCATCCGGTAGTAGTACGCCCCTCCTTGCTGCAGCTCGTACTCGGCGTCGGAGCAGTTGTTCAGCCAGCTCTTGTTGTTGCGGGGCTGGCACCCGGCCGCGCGAGAGGCTGAGAGCACCTGGAGGACGGCCATGGCTATACAGGCAGTACCAGCCATCGAAACTACACGCGTCACTTCGTCAGCCCCGCACAAACTCTTCCCAAGGGGCTGCGGGGCGGGCCTACCGCAGAAGTCGACGATGACGCGGAGCCAGGCCGCCACGCCCGGGCGGCGGGGGCGGAACCAGGGCCTCACCAGGGTGTAGGCGTCCCAGATGATGACGAGGAGCCCCAGCGGTCCGGCCCAGTAGATGCTACGTGCGCCCACCGTCGGGAGCGGCCCGAAGGACAGGCCGGCGGCCAGCCCGATGAGCACGGCGCTGCAGGCGGCCGACGCGGCCGACAGGGCCGCGGCGCGGCGCCAGTTCCGGCTGAAGTGCGCCGCCTTCACGCGCCTGGCCTCTTGAGCCTGAGCCTGGAGCGCATGGAGCGTCTGGAGCGTCGTTTGGAGTGTCGGCAGCAGCACCGGCGGCGGCAGGTATGCCTGGTACTGGCCGTAGTACGGGCCGTAGTACGGGCCGGAGGTCTGCCCAGCGGCGGGAGCGGGTCCTGGTGTGCCGTGTTGGTACGGGTTATAGTACCCGTAGTACGGGCCGGAGGTCTGCTCGGCGGCGGGGGCGGGTCTTCGTGTGCCGTGTTGTTGTTGAGAGGGCGGCGTCGCCGGTTCAGGGGTCGGCAGCGGCGCGACAGCGGACGGCCGGACGACGGCCGCGGCCGGCTCGCGGGACCTTTCGGTGCTGGGTTCGGTCATGTCTCGTCACGGCGGGCCTGTTCTCGTGTGCGCACGAAGACGAGACAACAGACATGACAGGCGGTCGGGTGATTTTGTACATCTCGCGGCGGCCGGGGCGCAGCAAAGGGCGAGCGACTCTTGGTGAAGCGTGCCGGCGGCAAGGAATCAACCTCATGTGCCGGGCAAACCCGTATTCGGTTGTCTCTCGGGGGTAGGGGAGCCCAGCGGCGTATTTACCCGGGCCTTCCGCGCAATCCAGCTCGCGTCGGCGGCATTCTCCGTTCGACGCAACGTCGCCAGCATCCGAGTTGATTTAGGTTCCATGCCAAAGTGGGTGTGCTCTTCAAAATACGTCCGTGCATCCAGTTTGTGTCACATCGGCACGAAATTAAAGAGGTGCTATGTTTAGTTCCAGTCTCGAGGATTGGGTTTGTGATATGCCAGAAGTCGGCCTTAACACTTGCCTGCCCTCAACGCTGCGGAGTAGAAGCGCCGTAGTTACTCATGGATTCGGCTGGCACGTGTCTTAAACTATACTCTTCGCGTTTCCACGGGTTCCACTTAGCTCTCCCGCCGAAAAGCGTATGCTGCTACTGTTCCACGGCCGGATCCTGCAAGCCATAAAGGCGAATCTCGAAGGCTTGCGAAAGCCACCAAAGCTAAATGATGATAGGACTCCACAGCGGCCGCAGCCCTAGGCCAAACGGCGAGAGCCCTTGCCGACCTCACATAAGACGTAGGAAGGTAGAGACACCAAAGCCGCTAACGAACGGGGTTACAAAGCCCACTGTACAAGCGGAGAGTTCGTTGCCATTCTGTCCTTTCTGCAAGTAGGCCGATTACCAGGTAGGAGAGAGCCAAAGGGAGAAGACGTGGCGTATTGATAGCCTAGCAAGGAATCTTCGAACCAAACATCTCCGAAGGCTCTAAACGCCGTTTAACTGTCTATACGACGACTGCCCGGAGGTTCTCGGGGGCCCAGAGCACTTCGCACGCCACACAGAGCGCCAGCATGGTCTCCGCCTGCCGCCGGCAGTCATTTCTAAGTGATGTTGTCGCGAGGGCCGGGACCTCGACAGCTAGCATGCGTTGCGTGGAGTTGGAAACAGATTTTGAAGTCTTCAAAGTCGTTGACGCCGCAGCCAGAGGGCCAGGCGTCGGTTTTTGCGTTGGCAGTCCTGCCGGGCCGATACGGCCCGGTACGGCGATTAGATAAGGAGCGCCCGCCCCACCAAAAGGGTATGCGGGCGCCCCTCCAATTGCAAAAACACTATGCTTTTTCCACCACTTCACTTCCACCCTTAGGTGACACGTCAGTCGTCTAGGCTTTGCGTGTTAAGAATACGTTAGTGATTCAGCACTAGGCCGGGCAGCGTAGCGAAGACGGCGCTGGCATTATCGGGCAGACGAGAGCACCCGCCTAAAGCCAGCTACGTAACGTCATCACTTCGTTGTTCTATAGTATACGAAAGTTGGACCTTGGCCATTCCATTGCTTTAATACAGTACTGTAGCTTACACCTTTAGCAATGTCTCTGCAATGTACTCTATAATGTTAGTAGTTACACTCCCCTCGTCAAGCCCAAGGGAGCAGTTACAATAGAGAGGCGATGCGCCTCAAGGGTTTAGGGATTGTAGTCGAACGCTATTAAGGCTTCCCGCGGTTACAGGACCCAGAAGAAGGCCTAGAGTAGACTAAGGTTAGAAGTAGGCCTTGAGGAGTTTGGTCCCTGTTTTTAGTCTACTTCTTCGCCCCAGTTCTACGCTCAGTCCATGTAATCGCACGTGATGTTTTCACGTGATCCAAGTACACGTCAGGATCTACGCTTACCATGATTTTTTGTCGACTCCCTGTCCGCTGAGATGACGCGCGATTGGCGGAATCTTTGCTCCAGTGCCGGTGTATGACGTCCAGATAGGTGCCTCTACGTAACAACGGCCACGCCAGGCGCGCAAGTGCCTAAGCACGTGCCGTAAGCAGACCCACTTTTGGTCATGAAAATTCATGTCCCAAGTAGGTCTCCCGGCCGCCCTCTCATTGGGTACTGGTGTTCAGAGGCTCCGAAAGGGGACAGGAGACGCAAGTCGCTTGCGATTTGCCCCAAGGAGCCTTAAGGAACGACATTTGAATTGGTAGTTTGGATAGTTTGGAAGTGTTGGAATTGCATGTCCGGAATCTAAGTTTGCTGCGTTTGCGCGAGTTTGGATGCTATACCGTCTGCACGGCTTAGACCCGCCTTTGACGCGGAGTCTTCAGCCCTAAGACTGTCATAGCTCTGGAAAGGAGAGCCGACCTGTCTTCGACCTTGAGATTACGCTTTGGATCATACCACGAGGATCGGAGGCTTCAGCGTAGGGAGGTCGACAGATAGATTCCAGAACGGGTCACTCAGCGAGCCTCCGGTGAGCTGATGGCTTGGACACGCCGACAACGGAACCACTCACATCGAACTTCAATGTCAGACGCCGGACCTGAGCAGGGATATTGACTACGTCGTCCCTTAGCCTCACTCCGTCATGCGCGGCCGCTAGACTTCGTTCCAGCTAACCCCGGATGCTGGACTAAACCACCTTGCAGAACCTCGCCCTGCTTTAGGCGATCTTGGCCAAGCTTGCGGCAAAGTTGGCGTTCGCGCCCTGGGAGAAGTCATGGACCCAGTGGCCGATCCTGTCGTGGATGTTGAAAGATGAGTCGTTTTTGGCCGCGTCGTTGACGGGTACATCCGAGTAGGCGAAGGCTAGCGGGTTCTCAGCATTGGCGTCGAGGTGGGTAATGCCCGTGTCCTCATCGCCCCACTTGGAGCACCCGCTGCACTTGGCCGTCACCTGCCAGTGCGTGGCGTTAACGTGGGTGCCCTTCTTGAGGACCATGTACGTGGTGCCGTCGTATGCGGGAGGAGGGCTGTAGCTGCTGCAAGGTTTAACGCCGTTAGCTCGTTATCCACGGACCCGTCAGAAGCGTTACGGCAGGTGTCCACTTACTACGCCATGCGTGACGACACCGTCACGTCCTGCTTATTTTGCCAGCTGATCGCCAGAGGGTTGTAAGTCATGGAACCCCCCCATGCCAGGCCCACCCAGCCGAGTTTTACCGGAGCAATGATCTGGATGGCGGTATCAAACTCTGCTTTCACAGCGACTCCGTCCGGGACAGCGATGCGGAAGGTGACACCCAGCTCGTTCGCGTACGAGGCCCAGTTGAGGCCGGTCCCGGGATCTGTCACCTTGGTCGATTCCGCTTGGGCGTAGGCTGCGAAAGATTCAGTGAACCATAGCTCGACTCACTGGGTTCATCCTCGCCTACCTGTGCCTGCGAGGGACGCCGCACTGATGGCACCGAGTGTCCAGCGCATCTTGAATGTATATCTCAGTGGAATCGTGCCATGCAGAGTGCAAAACAGAGCAATACCTAGCGAGGGTTATTAGTGCCGGCGGAGCAGGGTTAGGGCCAGAGAAGATTAGCTGGCGCGGCCATGGAAGAGAATAGTGGATTCCCTTAAATATGGCTGAAGCCAGAGAAGAGTAGGCAGAATATCGACCAGGTGGATTTGGCAACGTGCTAGCCCGAGATTAGGGGCCGCCAGGACAGGGCAAAAGTGTTGGGCAGGCTCCCAAACAAGGGACTACTGTACAACCTCCCTGAGGAGGGACAGAGAAATCCCTCGGCAACATTGCCGGCCCATGGAACCCGTACCCTGGTAATTGTTTGTCGAAGAGATGGAGGCGCAGCTACTACAAAACTTGAGTTTTGCGGGTCGGCTGAAGACCGAGATGAATTCCGCTGAACTCCATACAACCTCGTTTGCGACGTTGATGAACATCGAGTCGTATTTTCTACTTATGCTCGAGCTTTGATTGGTCCAGGTTGCCAATCGCGCGTGAGGCTAATACTAGTATCAGGTTTGCACAGCCACTGCTACAGCAAGACATCGGCATAACACGAGTCATTATAATCCCGACCGCGTGCTGGTAGGACAGTGGTGATTGGCTCGGACAAAAATGACCTTATTGCAAGCGTATATATGACACAGGCACTGCCCTAGGCCCCGATTAAATCGCCTTATTACAACAACCTTCTAGCCTTCGGCGCTTTCCCTGTTACGTTACTCCTTTGATAAAGCGGTAATGGGCGCTACAAGTAGAAATACGAACAGATCCCTCCCATACTGGTTCGCAAGTCTGTGGCAACAGCTTGAACTGCAAGCCCACCAGGCCCTGTCGCCATCGATACAAAACGGTATTGCGGTATGTACGGAGAAGAATGCTTCAGAATGAAAATTGACTCACAGACCCGCGCGTTTGCCAAGTCTTAGGTGTACCCTCCCACTCCAGTACGCATACCAACACCAAGCATCCGAAATGAAGAGCTTCGTCTTCCTCCTCCTGCCGGCATTCGGCCTTGGTCTCGGGGGTGAGACTAATAGGTTCTGTGGCGGAATTTACCACACGCCATGTGGTACGGGTGAGGTTTGCGTCGACGACGCCGCTGACGGCTGCGACCC
>Ga0247771_1000268_pt1 | contig 17937 bp, 17 predicted proteins | sample UWRJL197509C6_FD_179948 | JGI IMG/M metagenome (GOLD analysis project Ga0247771, IMG submission 179948) | Plant litter microbial communities from Arlington Agricultural Research Station in Wisconsin, United States - UWRJ-L197-509C-6 | ecosystem: Environmental > Terrestrial > Plant litter >...
CGGCCGTCCTCGGCGGCGGGGGCGCCCGCGAGCGTCTTGGCCTGGCCGAGGCTCGGGCGCACCACGTCCTCGCGGAACACGTTGGTCAGCGGAACGGCGTGCGACGTCGGCGGGATGTCGGCGGCGGCGATGTCGCCCACCGCGGACACCGACTGCAGGATGACGTCGAGCTGACCGGCGAACAGGTCGAGCTCGTCGTCGGTGACGGCCAGCCTGGCCAGCTTGGCCAGGTGCGCGACCTCGTCGCGGGAGATGCTGGGCACCTCGTCAACCCCCGTGGGTCGGTAGTCGGATTCGTGGACTTCCCGAGTCTATTGCGAGGTCAGCACGGGCTTCGACCGGGTTGCCGGGGGCCGCTGAACAGCGGGCGCGCGATTTTACCGGCCCGCAACTGTCGGACGAGAGTCGGAAAGCGATAGTTCGTCTGCGAGAATCACCGGTCGGCGGTAGCGCGTACCGCTCACCGAAACAGCTCGGGTGATCATCTCCCGCGCACTGAGCATGGAGGCGTTCACCGTGTCCTTCCTGATCCGGGTTCAACTCCCGGACCGTCCCGGCACGCTCGGCGCGGTCGCTACGGCGCTCGGCGAGATCGGGGCTGACATCCTCAGCGTGGACGTGGTGGAACGCGGCGGCGGTGTGGCGATCGACGACCTCGTGGTCGAACTCCCGTCCGGACGGCTCCCCGACGTGCTCATCACGGCGGCCGAGTCCATCGAGGGCGTCGAGGTCGACGCGGTGCGCCCGTACGCGGGCGTGCTGGACACCCACCGCGAGCTGGAGCTCGTGGAGGAGGTGGCCGAGGAGCCCGCGAAGGGCCTCGCCGTCTTCACCGAGGGCGTCCCGAAGATCATCCGCGCGGGCTGGGCCGTCGTGCTCGGCCACGACGCGAAGGGCGTGCACCGGATCACCGCCAGCTCGGCGGCCCCGGAGACCCGCATGACGAACCCGCCGTGGTTCCCGCTCCAGCGCGCCACCGTGCTGGACGGCGAGGAGGACTGGGTGCCGGAGACGTGGCGGGAGCTGGGCACCGAACTGGCCGCCACGCCGCTGGGCAAGCCGGACCGCGTGCTGCTCGTCGGCCGCCCCGGCGGGCCGATGTTCCGCGCCGCCGAGGTCGCCAGGCTGGCGCACCTGGCCGGGATCGTGTCGGTCGTGCTGCCGGATTGATTGACCCTCACACCGTGTGAGGTCGTTGACTCGAGGGCGTCATGTTCAGCATCGGGGACTTCGCCAAGCACGGTCGTGTGTCGGTGCGCATGCTCCGCCACTACGACGAGATCGGCCTGCTGCGGCCGGCGCACGTCGACCGGTTCACCGGGTACCGGTCGTACGAGGGCGCGCAGCTGGCCCGGCTCAACCGCGTCATCGCGTTGAAGGACCTGGGGTTCACCCTCGTTCAGGTCGGGGCCATCCTCGACGAGAAGGTGGGCGTCGAGTCCCTGCGCGGGATGCTCCGGTTGCGCCAGGCCGAGCTGGAGGCGTCCATCGCCGCCGACCGGGCCAGGCTGACCGGCGTCGAGGCGAGGCTCCGAACGATCGAGAGGGAGGGCCTCATGCCTTCCGAGGACGTCGTGGTGAAGAGCGTTCCGGCCGTGCGGGTGGCCGAGTTGAGCGGGGTGGCGGGCGGGTTCAGCCCGGAGCACATCACCCCGGTGATCAGGCCGCTGTACGAGGAGCTGATGCGGCGGTTGGAAGCCGCGGGGGTGACGCCTTCGGGGCCGGGCCTGGCGTACTACGTGCACTTGGCGGACGGGGTGGAGGTGCACGCGGGGATCGAGGTGGGCGCGTCGGTGGTGGGGTCGGACTTCGACGTGGTGGACCTGCCCGCGTACGACGCCGTGGCGACCCTGCTGCACCGCGGGTCGATGGACGACGTGATGCCGGACGTCCAGGCGCTGGCCCGGTGGATCGACGACAACGGGTACCGGACGCTGGGGCCGTCGCGGGAGCTGTACCTGGAGCTGCCGGAGGACGTGGCGCTGTGGGCGACGGAATTGCAGGAACCGATCGGTCCGGCGTAGGTCGCGCTCCCGGCCCAGGTGCGCGGGTCCGGCCTAGCGCGGGGCTCGGGAGCGGAGGGTGCGCAGGGCGAGGGTGACCAGGGCGGCGTTGTCCGGGGCTTCGGTGCCGTCGGGCAGGTGGAGGGTGTCCTCCAGGCCGACGCGGGTGTCGTGTTCCAGGCGGGCGGCGTAGCCGAGGACCGGCCACGCGCCGGCGTCCTCGCCGTGCAGCAGCACCGGGAGCCCCAGCGGCTCCAGGAGGCGCAGCAGCGCTTCCGCGCCCGGAACGGGGTCGGTGTCTGCTTGAACTTCGGCCAAGACCCTCCTGGACCCCGGCGGCGGGCCGTTCGCGATGAGCGCGCGGGCGGCCCGCTCGTCGAACACGCCGAGCTCGATCCCGATCCCGGCCCGGTGCAGGGCGGCGCACACCTCCAGCCAGCCGTCCTCGTGGACGTTGACGGACGCGACGTCCGGCCGCCCCGCCGCCAGCCCGGCCCACCCGGCGACCAGTTCCGCGCGCCGGACCGGGTCGGGCTGGATCCACGCGCCGGTCGTCACGCCGATCTCCACACCGGGCACCGCGGCGCGGACGACGGACACCGTCGTCGCGACCTCCGGTCCCGCGAGGACCTCCAGGCCGACGAGGTCGCGCGGGTGCAGGTGGAGCGACGTGACACCGAGGGCGACGACCGCGGCGGCGTCGGCCGCGAGCTGCGCCGGGGAGATCGGGAGGGTCGGGTGGGAACCGAGCGGGCGAGCGCCGTTCAGGCAGGCTTGCAGCACGAGGACCACGTAACCACAGGCGTTCACTCCGCGCTGCGGGATCCGCGGAAGGCGGTGACAATCGGCGCGCATCATCGGTCTCGGTACCAGGAGGACGCTGGACATGGCTGTTTCGGTCAACCTCGACTCGCTGCTGGACAAGGCGTACGAGAACAAGGCGCTCACGGACATCCTCGACGCGCCGGTGGCGGCGTTGTCGGGGGTCAGCGAGGGCGACGCGGAGAAGTTGAAGGCCGCTTTCAACATCAAGACCGTGCGTGACCTGGGCACGAACAAGTACTTCCGGGCCGCCGTGACGTTGCTGGACCTGGAGAAGAACTCCGGCTGAGGGCCACACTTGCGGGTGAACCCGGCGGTCGTAGTTGAATACGATCATGCCGACGCTCACCACCGAGATGCTTCAGCACAAAGCGGGCGCGAAATCGTTCTGGCGCGGGCTCGGCTACCGCGATTCGGTGGTCGAGCTGCGCGTGCTGCGCCGACACGTGTCGGCGCGGGTCGAAGGCGCGGACTCGTACGCGGTGGAACTGGCGTGGCGCGAAGGACAGCTGGCGGGCGAGTGCTCGTGCCCGTACGGCGAGCAGGGGTTCTTCTGCAAGCACCTCGTGGCGGTCGGTCTGGTGCTGCTCGACCGGGGCCACGAGGTGCCGCCCGCGGACGCGGAGGACGTGGAACTGCGGCTGCACCTGCGGACGTTGGACCACGAGCGGCTGGTGGAGCTGCTGTACCACCAGGCCGGGCGGGACCGGTCGCTGTACGAGTTGATCTACGACTTGGGGTCCGGCTCGGGTTCAGGTTCAGGCAAAACCGCTGAGGCGGCCCATGGCATCGAGGAACGCGGACATGTTCGCTAGCTTCTCCGGCTGGTACTCGGCGATGCGGCGCTCGGCGTGGGCGGTGACCTCGCCGATGCGGGTGGTCAGGTCGTCGTGGGAGACGACGATGATCGAGTCGGTGTAGGGCTCGTCGACGCCGATCGTGAGGTCGGCGAACACGTCACCCGGTTCGAGGAGGTCGGCCAACTCGGGTCTTGCCTTGGTCTGGAGGCCCGCCAGCAGGCGGTCGCGGTCCTGGACCGCGAAGACCGTGACCTCGGCGGTCGCGTCACCGAGGGTGGCGCGGAGCAGGGCTACCAGGTCGGACGGGGCGTGGAGGTCGAACACGCCTGCGTGAGCGGCGTGTTCCCGTTGCCACGGGGTGGGCTCGGGGCGGAACGGCACGCAGGCCCGGCCGGGCACGAAGCCCTGGTCACGAGCCTCCACGTCCGGAGCACCCGCTTCGACGCTGTACTCCCAGTCGACGAACACCGGATCACGCCCGAGGACGCGGGTCGCCTCGTCGCGGTAGTAGGTCGGGATGGCGAACCGGTGACCGCCCTCGGTGAGCCGCCACACCAAACCGAGGTAGACCGCTATCTCCTCGCAGTTGACGTTGTTGACCGCGTACTCGGTCATCGGCGTGCGAGCGAGGAGAACGCCGTTGTCGGTCCACTCCTCGAACAGACCCTCCCAGGGGTCGTCGAGGGGGAGGTCTTCGCCGGGGAGGTAGGCGTAGCGGTGCAGATCGCCAAGTCGATCACTCTCGAAGCGGATCACGGGGACGATCCTAGGCGCGAGGGGTGGGTGGGGGTTTGCTTGGTGGGGGGAACGATCGATCTACGGTGGTGGGGGAAGTCGTTGTGGGACAACGTTTTTGATGCTCCGGGGTGGTGCGTCTCGGTGAACCCCCGATTGCGCCGATTGTCCCACCCTCTTTCGGCTTGTCAAGGCGGGAAAGATGCCTTGACAAGCCGAAAGAGGGTGGGGGCGCAAAAACAATCGGGGGTTGGCCGGGGTGGGGGTTGAAAGAACCTGCCGGCACGGTCCAGTCTTCGTGCGGTGCCAGTGCCGGCCGGGGGCCGGAAGATATTTGGTCCAGTCCCGATCGGTGCCAGTGCCGGCCGAGGGCCGGAAGAGAGACGGGCCAGTCCCAATCGGTGCGAGTGGCGGCCGGGGGCCAGAGGGCTCAGGCGGTTGCGATTCGGTGCGAGTGGCGGCTGGGGGGTCAGATGCCCTGACGGTCAGTCGACGATGCGAGTTTGGGCCGGGGGCCGAAGGGTCCTGACGGTTGCGGTGCGGTGCGAGCTTGGGCCGGGGGCCGAGGTCTGGCGTCGGGTGGTGCGAGGTTCGCCAGGTCGTCCAGCCGGGTCGCTGCCCAGCCGAAGCGCAGGTAGCGCGGCGACTTGTGGCCGATCATGGCGTCCAGGGTGTTGACCGCGCGGTAGGCCAGCAGGCCGGGCACGCCCGCGACCGCGCCCCACAGCAGCGGGGCGACGACGGCGTCGGACGTGTTCTCCGCGACCGACTCCAGCGCAGGGGGCCGCTTCGGCCATGGCCTCAAGGGGCGCGCTGGGTTGCGATGGGTGCAAGTTGGGGCCTGGAGCGAACTGGCCTGCGATTGGCGGGATGGTGTTGTGGGTGGGGTTAGGGGTTTAGGTCGTGGCTGAAGGCGAAGGCCAGTAGTGGTAGGTCTGGGATTGGGCGCCAGTCGCGTTCTGGTAGGCGGTGGAAGCCCAGGCGGGTGTAGAGGCGGTGGGCCGCGGTCATCTTTTCCGAGCTGCTCATGACCACGTGGGTGATTCCTTGCTCTTTTGCCTTGGCCAGTACGGCTTTGACCAGGCGTTCGCCCAGGCCCTTGCCCTGGGCTTTGGGGGAGACGGCGAGCATGCGGAACTCGAGTTCGCCTGGCTTGGACACCTCTGACCACGGGGTGTTGGGGTAGACGATGGTGACCGTGCCCAGCACCTCGTCGTTTTCCACCGCCACCAGCAGTTCCGCCTCGGTGGCGCGGGTGGCGGCGTTGGCCAGTTGGTCGGCGTAGCCGCCCGCGTGGGAGTCGATGTAGCCGTCCGCCAAGTAGGCGGCGACGGTGATGCGGCCCGCCTCCTCCCACTCGTCCGGGTGGGCCGGGCGGATGACGATGTCAGGCATCGGACTCCTCGTCTGCGCCGATCGTGGCTACCTCGGTCGCGGCTTCCGGGCCCTCCTGGAGGAGGGTGCGGAAGCCGTTCTCGTCCAGCACGGGGACCTTGAGCTGGACGGCCTTCTCGTACTTGGAGCCGGGGGCGTCGCCCACGACCACGAACGCGGTCTTCTTCGACACCGAGCCCGCCGCCTTGCCGCCCCTGGAGAGGATGGCCTCCTTCGCCTCGTCGCGGGAGAAGGTCTCCAGTGAACCCGTCACGACAATGGACAGGCCCTCCAGGTTGCGGGGGATGCTGGTGTCGCGGCTCTCCTCCATGCGCACGCCGGACTCGCGCCACTTGCGCACGACGTCCTGCCGCCACGGCGTCTCCGCCCACTCGCGCACGGCCAGCGCGATCGTCGGGCCCACGCCCTCGGCCGCCGCCAGCTCCTCCTCGGACGCGGTGGCGATGCGCTCGATCGAGCCGAACTCCTGGGCCAGCGCGCGCGACGCCGTCGGGCCCACGTGGCGGATCGACAGGGAGACGATGATCCTCCACAGTGGACGCTGCTTGGCCACCTCGAGGTTGTCCAGGAGCTTCTGCGCGTTGGCCGAGAGGACGCCGTGCATGGTGCGGAACAGCTCCACCTCCAGGAGCTGAGAAGCGTCCAGGGAGAAGAGGTCGCCCTCGTCGGTGTAGGCGTCGGAGTCGGCCAAGGCGACGGCGGCCTCGTAGCCGAGGACCTCGATGTCCAGCGCCGAGCGGCTGCCCAGGTACGCCAGGCGCTCGCGGAGCTGGCCGGGGCAGCCCTGGGCGTTGGGGCAGCGGATGTCGACGTCGCCCTCCTTCATCGGCCGCAACTGGTGGCCGCACTCGGGGCAGATCAGCGGCATCACGAACGGGTGCGCGTCGGCCGGGCGGACGTCGATCACCGGGCCCAGCACCTCGGGGATCACGTCGCCCGCCTTGCGGATCACGATGCGGTCGCCGATCCACACGCCCTTGCGCTCCACCTCGCTGGCGTTGTGCAGCGTGGCGCGCGCGACCGTCGAGCCCGCGACCTTCACCGGCGTCATCACCGCGTACGGGGTCACCCGGCCGGTGCGCCCCACCTGGACCTTGATGTCCAGCAGCGTGGTGGTCGCCTCCTCCGGCGGGTACTTGAACGCGATGGCCCACCGCGGCGCGCGCGACGTCGTGCCGAGCCTGCGCTGGAGGGACACCTCGTCGACCTTGATCACGATGCCGTCGATCTCGTGCTCGGCGTCGTGCCGGTGCGCGCCCCAGTGCTCGACGTGCTTGGCTACCTCCTCGAACGACTCGAGGACCTTGGTGTGCGTCGACACCGGCAGCCCCCACGCCCGCAGCGCCTCGTACGACTCGGACTGGCGGCTGGGCTCGAAGCCCTCGCGCTTGCCGATGCCGTGGCAGATCAGCAGCAGCGGCCTGCTCGCGGTGATCTTCGGGTCCTTCTGCCGCAACGAGCCCGCGGCGGTGTTGCGCGGGTTCGCGTACGGCGGCTTGCCCGCCTCGACGAGCTTCGCGTTCAGCTCCGCGAACCCCTCGACCGGCATGAACACCTCGCCGCGCACCTCCACGAGCGCGGGAACGGGGTACTCCGCCGTGCCCGTCAGCCGCTGCGGCACGGACGCCATCGTGCGCACGTTCAGCGTCACGTCCTCGCCGGTGCGACCATCACCCCTGGTCAGCGCCCTGACGAGCTTGCCGTCCTGGTACAGCAGGTTGATCGCGAGCCCGTCGATCTTCAGCTCGCACAGGTAGTGCGTGGTGCCGCTGAACGCCTTCTCGATCCGCTCGAACCACCCCTGGAGCTCCTCCAGGTCGAACACGTTGTCGAGGCTCAGCATCCGTTCGAGGTGGTCGACGGCGGTGAACTCGGTGGAGAACGTGCCGCCGACGCGCTGCGACGGCGACTCGGGCGTGACCAGCGACGGGTGCGCCGCCTCCAGCGCCTCCAGTTCCTTGAGCCGCGCGTCGAACTCGCCGTCCGTCACGGTCGGTGAGTCGAGCACGTAGTACCGGAACTGGTGGCCCAGCAGTTCCTCCGCGAGGGCGGCGTGGCGCTCGCGGACGTCGGTGGGCACGTCCTCGACGCCCTCGGCGTGCGCTGAGCTGGGGTTGAGATCCTCGGTGCTGGTCACGGGTGGAGCGTATCGAGCGGCACCGACAATTCTCGACTACGACCCCGAGGAGGGCGGTTCGTCCACACGGGCTAGTGAACGGACCAGTTCCCGCAGCTCCAGGAGGTCGATCGTCTCGGCGGGCTCCTGCGCGGCCGTCTCGACCCGCCCCAGCCACTCCCCCGCGAGCCGCTCACCGAGGGTGACGTCCAGGGGCAGGAACGTCATCGCCCGCCGCGCCTCCTCCCCCAGCTCGGCCAGCTCCGGGTGGTACACGGCCACGTCCACGGCCCCGTCGGTCACCTGCGCGACCACCCGGAAGTCCCCGAGCCGCAGCTGGTGGCCCGCGAGGTTCACCGTCACGTCGGTCGGGTCCGGCACCGGCGGCACGGAGTCGTGGTACTCCCAGATCATGTCCTCCGGCGGCGCGGCGGCGATCCACGCGTCGGTGTACGGCCGCAGGCCGGGGGCTTCCTGGCCGCTCAGCACCAGCGCGTAGATCGCCCGCTGCCCCCGTTCCAGCGAGAAGTGCAGGTCCGGGTGCAACGCCGCCACCAGCTCGCACAGCTCGTTCTCGACCCGGTGCGGCTCGCCGTCGCCGAGCGCCGCGCTCACCCGCGGCAGCAGGTCGAACCACCGCTGCCAGAACGCCACGGCCAGCTCGTGCGGGTTCGGCAGGTGCGCGGGCGGCAGGGGTTCGGGACGACGGCGGCGGAACCAGCTCATGCGCCCCATTCAACTACGCGACCCCATGGCCAGGTCCCGAGTCGAGGAAGTCAGGACTCGATGAAACCCTTCTTGTCATCTTGACAAGAAGGGTGGCAACGCCTAGCGTTCCCCTTGCTCGAGTTCAGGTCAGAATGACAATAAGAGGTGTGGGATGAGAGTCGTCTGCTCGCTGAGCCACCTCGCCAAGGCGCTGGCAGCGGTTTTCGTGCTGGGCTTGCTGTTCGGCGTCCTCCTCTGACCTCGCGACTCGGAAACCGAACCACGAGGGAGGTGAACACGATGGAGACCCACGCCGTGATCAAGATCCTGATCGACCTGCTGGTGGTCATGTTCGGCTGACGACGGGAGTGAATCGGTTTGACGGCCCAAGAACTCCCGCCGCCGCCATGCCCGTAGGGCGATCAACACAGTAGCTCGAACCTCTCCCCCAGCGGATGCTCCGTTGGGGGAGAGACCCTTTCCGGCAGTGGATCAACCATCCACAACAGACTCGGGGGCGGCCGGAAGAACCATCGGCGGATGAAGAACCCGTGCGGTGCCCGCTCGGTAGAGCAGTGCGGGCCTTCCCGTGCCCTTCGAACTCTTCTTCCCGGTCGGCACCACGAAATCATCGGCGTCGGTGACCTTGCGGTGGAAGTTCGGCCTGTCGACCTCCACGCCCCACACCACCTCGTAGACCTCGCGCAACTCGCTGATGGTGAACTCGGGAGCGCAGAACGCGGTAGCGATCGTCGTGTACTGGAGCTTGGTCCTCGCACGCGCCAACGCGTCCGCGAGGATGGCCGCGTGGTCGAACGCGAGACCTCCGGTCAAGCGGTCGACATCCCGCACCGGCACCCATCGCGCCGCGTGCGCGTCCGACCCCGCCACCGGGACCGGGAGGTTCGGGGCGATGGCCAGGAACGAGCACGTGACGACCCGCGGCTCCCGCGGGTCGCGGTCCGGTGCCGAATACAGTCCGACCTGTTCCAGGTGGAGGGGCAAGCCGTCGAGCGATGTCTCCTCGGCCAACTCCCGCAAAGCCGTCTCTTCGATCGTCTCGCCCGCGCGCAGGAACCCACCCGGCAACGCCGATCGGCTCTTGAACGGCTCGTTGGCGCGCTCGACCAGCAGCAGGCACAGTTCGCCCTCGCGGATGGTCAGGATGACCAGGTCCGCGGTGAGCGTGACGACCTCGCGGTCGCGGAGTCGGGTCACCATGTGGCGAGATTACCTCTTGTCATGGTGACCCGATCCTCGAACTCACGTGGTGGGCGTGGAACTGACCGTGATCCGGGTGAGGCTCTGACCGGTGAGGGACGCGATCGACCGACCAATCACCAGTGCCGTCTCCTCGGGGTCGGAGCCGTTGAACGAGATCGGTGGAGCGCTGGGGAACGAGGCTTCCCACACGGGCCCCACCTGGATGCCGTCGCCGGGAACCAGCAGGCGGACCTCATCGACACCGTGTTCCTTCAACACCTGCCTGCCCGGATCCTGACCCACGGGCAGATCGGAGATCTGCGCGTCGGACAGGAGCACCAGCGCCGTACGGCACTTCGTCACGGGAAAGCCGTCCATCGCACGGAGCATAGGGAGCCACAGCGTGTCGGTTCCGTCGACGACGGCCGGGATCGAAGCGATGCCGCCCGTCTTGACGCCCGTTGGCGGCACGCGAACACCGGCGTCGAACGCGAAGTCCACCACCGCGATCTCATCGTCGTCGCGGAGGCCGCTGGTGCTGCCCGCCCAGTCGACCAATTGGCTCAAGGCCTGGTCGCGCGGGGACGCGAAATCCCGCATCGACCCCGAGACGTCCTGCCCGATGACCAGCCTCAGGCAGGACGCGTGACGAGGGCCGACCAGGGTGTAGCTCCTCAGCGGGCCGTCCTCGTCATCCGTGGACAACCAGATGAGGAGTCCCGCGAGCAGCAGCGTCGCGAGCAGGAATGCCATCACCCGGCTCCGGCGGGCGGGTCCCGCCGGAGCGATCAGCCGGGGTGGCCCTGCCAAGGCCGGACCACCTCGTAGAAGACCGGACACGACTCGTCTCCTTCACAGCCGTCAGCGGGTGGTGTCGGGGTCGGGGTCGACCGCGGGACGAGAGCCGTTCCCGCTCGTGGTCGGGATCGACCGCGGAGGCACCGGTCGCATCTCGGACAGGTTCGGCATCCGCGACGGGGACTGGTCGGTGGGCGACCCCGCCGTCCGCTGTTCGCTCGCCGGTGGCTTCGCCGACTCGGGCCCAGGCGCCGATTCGGGCTCCACCGGCTGAACAACCCCGACAGGCCGCGGGGTTTCGGCGGGTGGAGTGCGCACCAGGGGAACGGCCAACCCCTCTCGAAGCTCGTCGATCATCTCGTCGACCGCCGACTTCGGCCGCGGACACCATTCGTGAAGCGTGCGGTTGCAGTCCTCGACACGGCGGATCGGCCCCAGCGCGAGCGGAACCCCGAACATCGACAGCTGGGTCGAGTCGGGCACCCACGACGGCACCGCCTCCGAAGCACCGCCGCTGACGAGGCGGTGAGCTTGGCGCGGCAGGACGATCTCCGATCGGAGGTCGTCCCCGCCGCTGCGAGAGCGGTGGTCGCTGATCAGTCGGGCACCGACCGCGACGATCCGCTCGGCCCTGTTGAGCGCGTCCTGCACCACCGACTGCAGCGACTCCCATTCCTTCGCGTGGTCCCCGTGCGCCGCGAGCAGATCCTTGACCCGGTTCTCGAACTCCTTGGCGCGCTTGTCGGACTGCGCCCTGATCTCCGACACGAGGAACACCCTGGCGATCATGTCGCCGACCAGGACCAGCGCGAACACGGCGGCCATCGGCACCGCGGGCAGTTCGGACGCACCGAGGGCGGCTTCGGCGAAGCGGAAGTGCACGAGCCAGAAGACCGCTCCGACGACCAGGACGAAGGCTCCCAGCGCGATCGCGCTCCCCCACCGTTCACGTCTGCCACCGTCCGGGTACTGCATGACGAGGCGGTGCCCCAGCGGACCCATGACCCTGGCGATCGCCACACCACCGACCGGGATGAGCAGGGCCAGCAGAACGGCCCCGACGCGCTCCATCGACCAGATGCCGATCGACCTGCTCACGGTCTCGGTGAACATGTTGTACCAGAACAGGCACTCGACGACGATCAGCGCGATCTCCACGACGAGAAGCGCCTTGGCGGTGATCAGTGGAGGGTGCGGGTCGAACCGCTCGCGGAACCTCCTCGGCCCCGCGACAGCCTCACCGGCCTCGGGAAGCGGAGGATGACCGGTCCACGCCGCGGCGCCGCCGAGCTCCCGCAACCGGTGCCACGCCAGATCGCTCTTGTGCGTGGCCGTGATCAGCGCGTGCTGGCGCTTCAACAGGTCTGCGGATCGCAGGGTGTCCTCGACGGCGAGCGTCGAGGTGACTTCGACCAGCACGGAGATCTCCGCGTTGCTCACGCCGTCCGGACGCGGTTCTCCCTCCCCCGGTGGCCGGGGCACGGCGCGCTCGCCTTCCTCCCGAAGATTTCGCTCCAGGACGCGTTCGACACCGTGCCGTGACAGGGCGGGCTTTTTCTTACCGCGTGGTCTCAACCAGCTGAAGTTCATCCGGAACACCCCTTCGGTCCAGCTTTGATGACAACCCGCCGGTTCTCCGCCGCGGTTCGATCGCTCGTTCCGGCCGCCTGAACCGACGACCCGACGCCGTTCGCGGTCAACCGGTTCTCGCCAACGCCCTGGTCTCGCAGTGCCTTCATGACGGAATCGGCTCGCCGCTGCGACAAGGCCTGCTGCCCGTCCGCGGAGCCGTAGTCGGCGGTGTGCCCGGTAATCGTCGCGACCCAGTCGGCGTGGCTGTTCAGATCCGCGGCGACACCGGCGAGGACCTGGTCGGCGCCGGGCTGGAGGACGTCGGTCTCCGGGGGAAAGAGGAGAGCGGCGGGCACGGTCCACTGCGTTGTGCAGCCGAACGTGAGTCGCTGCTGCTCGGGGATCCGGACGTTGTCGTCGGGCAGCTTCTCGTCCGTCGCGCCACTCGCCGAGCCCGTCCTGGGGTCGAACGCGACGGTCGCGCCCGCCGCCTTGAACACCTCGCCCCACGAGGACCGCAAGGAATTCCGCAGGGACTGCGACAAAGCGGACCTGGATTCACCCTGCCCGGACCAGAGCACGGACTGCCCGCTCAGCTCGGGAGCCAGCGCGTTGGCCCGTCTCAGGGCGTCGGCCAGCGCCGCGGGCTCGGTGTCGAAGCCGACCGAGTTCAGATCGAAGTCACCAGCGCTGCCGAGCCCGTCCGACAGCACGAGGATCTGCTTCGGCTGCTGCCGTGCGGCGGCGGAGATCGCCTCGAGGACGGCGCTGCCCGGCGCCTTCGGCAGGGTGGCCGGTTCACGGATCCACTTGCCGACACAACCGAGCACGATCTTCCGCGCCTTGTCCGCGGCCGGGGAGTCCACGTCGGGGTTGGGTTCGAGCGCGACGGTGCGCACCACCGACGGCGTCACACCAGCACCGTCGACGGGGATGATCGCGAGTTTGAGCTGCTGGTTCTGCGCCTCGGCGAGCGCGCCGCTCAGCGCTTCGGGCAGTGCGCCGCGGGAGTTGGACGCCGTGTTGTCGACGACCAGCGCGATCGTGCCCGCCCCGTTCTTCGGCGGGATCTCGGCGGCCTTGGCGCAGTCCTCGTCGACCCCTGAGGCTTCGCCGCCGCATCCGGTGAGGGCGGCGGCCACCACGCACGCCACCACCGCCACGGTCGACCGCTTCGGCGCGAACGACTTCGACGAGCTCCTGGTTGAACCAATCATGATCGACTCCACTGGGTCAGAGGGAAGAGTTGGTGGGGGACGACTTGCGCACGCAGGGCACGGTGAAACCGCCTGCGCGGATGGTGTGCACGACGAACTCGGCCGCGTTGCGGGTCGCGAGAGCCTGGTGGTCGGCGTTCTTGCGGTGTCCCCAGTCGGAGATCGACTTGACGACGATCCAGTCGAGCCTCCGCGCCGCAGCGGCGGAGTACACCGACTCGCCCTCCATCTCACCGCCGATGGCCTTGGGGTAGCGCTTCTTGAGCTGCTTTCGGTGCTCGGTGGAGTCGAACAACGTGTCCGATCCGAGCATCAGTCCGAAATGGATGCCGTTGGAGTTCTTCCAGTCGTACTCGGCCGCCATGAACAGGCCCAACAGGTAGCCCGACGCGGGAACCGAGTGGCCGGTGGCGAAACGCTCGGCGCCCACCAGTCGTTGGCTGTCGATGTTCTCCAGCCTCCGCGAGACCAGGACGTCACCGAGCCGCTGCTCGTCGTCGCGGAGTCCGTAGCAGATGCCGGTCAGCACCACGTAATCCGGATCGCAGGTGACCATCAGCCTGCTGGCGAACATCGTCATGCCGATCGGTCCGGCACCACCGGGCTCCGGCCCCTGCCCGAGCAGCACCTGCGCGCCGCCGACGGCACCGAGGTTCCACACCGTGTCCTCGCCGCGGAACTCCTTGCGAGGCTCCTTGCCGTTCACCGCCTTGACCGCTTCCATGACGGCGTTCCGCTCGTTGGCCTTCACCACGAGGACGAGCACCACTTGACGGACGCTTTGCACCGTTGCCTCCCTCATGTCCTTCGAAGGACCGTTGGCGTGCTTCATGAACTGCCTCGTGGCGACCACGAAGACGAACACGCCGGTCAACCCCATGAACCGCATCAGCCAACCGAACAACCAGTTCCCGCTCACCTGGGTCGTCAGCGAGGAGGTGTCCGCGAATAACACGAGTTCGTCGAGAAGCCAGCGGACGGCCTCCCAGTAGGTGGCTGGGTGACCGGCGCAATTCGGCCGTGCGCACGCCGCCGATTCACGGTTCGCGATCATCGAGGCCGACACCCCTACGAGCACCGCGGTTCCCACGAACCACCACAAGAGGAACTCACCGCGGTCGGGGGAGCCGTCGGGCTCCGCTTCGGCCGCGTAGGGCGGCGTCATGATGACCACGTCCGCTTCAGGGCCGAAGGGCAGGAGAGCACGTGTCACCTGGTGCACTTTCTTGCGCATGGAAGTCGTGGTGACACCTGGCACGAGCACCACCAGCGTCTGGCTGACCATGACCGTCTCGACGCGGGCACCGATCCGCTCCGCGTTGCGGTGGATCCGCCGAGCCACAAGCCGCACGAGCCGCGTGGACGCCTCCTGGAGCAGTTCGTCTTCTCGGCCCGAAACCCCTTGGTGGCACAGCGGCACGTGCCAGTGGCCGCCGGGCAGGGATTCGACGGCGATAGCGTCCTTCGCCATTCGGCCGCTGCCCATCAAGAAGAAGTAGCGAAGTGCGCGCAGGACTTGCCCTCCCATGACCACCAGCACGTAGAGCATCCCGAGGAGGAGCAGCACGAGGGCGGCCGGCGCCAGACCGCCAAACGGCACCATCGCCGCTCCGGCCAGAATCGAACCGAACGTTGGCACGGCGAACAGCAACGCGTCCCAATGCCGGTCGATGAGGCGCAGGAGGGTGAGCCCCAAGCCGCCACCAATGGCGGTCACCCGGTCAGCGACGGGTTCCTCGATCAGGATGAACGCCGTCATGTCCTGCCGGACCAGCCGATCTTCCCGATCCGCTATGTACAGCATCAGCGCCAACGGAGCCCTTGTGCGGAAGAGCCCGAGCGTTCCGCGCGGACGCACCGTCCGAAGTGCCTGGTCGCCGAACTCCGACCCACGAGCCTGCCGCGACAATTCCCGACAGTCCCCATAGGAAAGTTCTCCCACTCTCCCGCTCCTCTGATCTACGTCCGTGGGCGTGGAGAGTGCGGGATCCCAGTTCTGGCGGTCGGACACATCTCGAGCTCGGTTGCCCGCTTGCCGATGACGTGGTCGCCCCTCGTCCGGAAGCTTGCGAGTCCAACACTCTCCGCAATCAGGATCTCAGCCGTTCAGGCTACAAAACAGACCGAAAGAGTGGACAAAAATGGCACCTATCTGCGCACTGTTACATAACGTGCCAATGACCCGATATAGCCCCTGTGACCAGCAACATGACTGTCGATCTGCACCGACTAGCCAGGGGCAGGGGAGTTCAAACCGCAGGATTGCGGGACAAATTGGGTCCGGAACTTGCCACGATCTGCGGGCTCCACGACGAGAAGGACGACCTGAAGGTCAAACAGCGACTGCTGCAGATCCTCGACGAGGGCATGGCAGGCCTTCCTCCCGAGGATCGCCTCGCGGCTTCCGCCGCTCTCGCCCTGCACCCGAACGTCATCGAACAGCGGTTCCTCCGCATGCGACTGGCGTGGCTGGCCGAGCAGATCGACCGCAACTCGCGCACGGCGCAGCGACGGGTCCACGAGTCGTTCGTGCTGCTCGCGACAGCGCTGGCGACCGCCAGCCCTGCGCCCGATCACAGCAGCGACGCCGATCGAGCCTGGTACGTCAACTCACTGAAGACGACGTTGTTGCTGAAGAACACCGGCACGCGGGCGGTGGAGCAGCGCAGAATCGTCGCGACGGGCAGAATCGACTCGATCACCCATCGCATGAGCTTGCCCGCGGGCAGCAGCGAGCAGATTCCCGTCGAGGTCGAATTGCTGCACGGGGGGCTGATCGGCTCGACCAGGACGTCGACTCACCATTCCGAGTACGACATCGTCCTGCCCGAGAGCCTGAAGCCCGGCGACGAGCACGAGTACAGCGTGGAATTGCGCATACCGGCCGGACTGCGGTTGGACAACCGGTACCTTTGCGTTCCGATCCGCCGCTACGACCGCTTCACGTTGCGAGTCCGTTTCGACATCGGACGACTCCCACATCGAGTATGGCGGGTCGATGGCGCTGTAGGACGCTCGACGGACGCGGTGGTGCCGAGCGATGTGTTGTTGCACCCCGATCGCTTCGGTGACGTCTTCGCGCAGTTCCGGGATCTACGAGCGGGGTGCGGTTACGGCCTCCAGTGGGATTTCGGCACCGCGGTGGACGCGAACGAACCCCGTGCGCGGGTCACCGGAGGTGGGAACGCAGCAGGTCGCGGTTGAGCTGGGCGATCGTGGTGAGCGGGATGCCCTTGGGGCAGGCCGGGACGCACTCGCCCGCGTTGGTGCAGCCGCCGAAGCCCAGGTCGTCGTGGGTCGCGACCATGTCGGCGGCGCGGCTCCAGCGTTCCGGTTGGCCCTGGGGCAGCGCGCCGAGGTGGGTGGCCTTGGCGGCGGTGAACAGCATCGCCGAGCCGTTCGGGCAGGCCGCCACGCACGCGCCGCAGCCGATGCACGCGGCCGAGGTGAACGCGGCGTCGGCGGACTCCTTGGGCACGGGGGTGGCGTGGGCGTCCGGGGCGCTGCCGGTGGGGACGCTGATGTACCCGCCGGACTCGACGATCCGGTCGAGCGCGGACCGGTCGACGACGAGGTCGCGCAGCACGGGGAACGCCTTGGCGCGCCACGGTTCCACGGTGACCGTGTCGCCGTCCGAGAAGTGCCGCAGGTGCAGCTGGCACGCCGTGGTGGCCTTCTCCGGGCCGTGCGCGGCCCCGTTGATCATCAGGCTGCACGCCCCGCAGATGCCCTCGCGGCAGTCGTGGTCGAACGCCACGGGCTCCTCGCCGCGCAGCACCAGGGACTCGTTGAGGACGTCCAGCATCTCCAGGAACGACATGTCGGGTGACAGGTCGTCCACCGGGTAGGTGACGAGCGCGCCGGTCGGGCCGGACTGCCGCCAGATCCGCAGGGTCAGCTTCACTTGTAGCTCCTCGTGCTGGGTCGCACGTGCTCGAAGTCCAGGTGTTCCTTGTGCAGCACGGGTTCGCCGCCGGTGTGCTCCCACGCGGCCACGTAGCTGAAGGCCTCGTCGTCGCGCAGCGCCTCGCCGTCCGGCGTCTGGCTCTCGGACCGGAAGTGGCCGCCGCACGACTCGGTGCGGTGCAGCGCGTCCACGCACATCAGCTCGGCCAGTTCGAGGAAGTCGGCCACCCGCCCGGCCTTCTCCAGCTCCTGGTTGAGGGCCTCCCCGGAGCCGGGGACCTTGACCCGCCGCCAGAACTCGGCGCGCAGCTCCGGGATCCGTTCCAGGGCCTTGCGCAGGCCAGCCTCGTCGCGTTCCATGCCGCACTCGTCCCACATGAGCCTGCCCAGCTCGCGGTGGAACGACTCGGCGGTGCGGTCGCCGTCCACGGCCAGCAGTGCGGCCACGCGGTCCTCGACCTCGCTCACGTCGGGCGTGCACGGGCCGAACGGGCCGTCGGCCAGGTAGTCGCCGATGGTGTTGGGCAGCACGAAGTAGCCGTCCGCCAAGCCCTGCATCAACGCGCTCGCGCCGAGCCGGTTCGCGCCGTGGTCGGAGAAGTTGGCCTCGCCGACGACGAACAGGCCGGGGACGGTGCTGCGCAGGTCGTAGTCGACCCACA
>Ga0247771_1000269_pt1 | contig 17916 bp, 14 predicted proteins | sample UWRJL197509C6_FD_179948 | JGI IMG/M metagenome (GOLD analysis project Ga0247771, IMG submission 179948) | Plant litter microbial communities from Arlington Agricultural Research Station in Wisconsin, United States - UWRJ-L197-509C-6 | ecosystem: Environmental > Terrestrial > Plant litter >...
TGCCTCTCTCGAGCGCCCTGTCCGTACCGGTCGGGTAGGGGTTGCCTCGCAGACCACGTGAGGACCCACGTTCTCTAGAGACATGTGTGGCGAGTGAAGGTCCCTAGGTAGATTGGTTACCGGGGTTAGGTAGGTACCGAGGTAGTTGGGCAGTCTGCTGTAGAGCTGCCGCGGATACGTACTAAGGTACTACGATACCTACTGTAGACACCCGTGTTCCTACTCATTGTGTGGAGTTGTCCCAAAAAGGCGGCAGTGACCGGACGCCGAGAGTTTGGGTTGGGGGCGTCACGGGGTTCGGAACCTCGGTGGTGTAACGGATCCCAAAGACGTCATCTCATCTCCGAGAGGAGGCTGGACCTGCAGCTTCGCAGAACCTCAACCAACCTTGACAGCCCATCATCGAGCCCGGCACCTGCGCATCGGCGAGGTACTTTGACGCTTATGCGCTGCTGGGCCAGCTAAACGCCTCCTTCCAGCCCGCCACCTCCAATGGCAGACAAGACGACATCGCCGCATGCGGCGAAAGGAGCACCGCCGGCCGGCCCGGCACCGGTCCCGGGCCCGGTCCCAGGCCCGGCCGTCGCCGGACGCGTCCGCGCCTCCATCCCGGTCGGCTTGCACGAAGCCTCGCTCGACTCGCCAACGTTCCGCGCAGTCGCGTGCCACTTCGCCGACCAAGTCGACGGCATCGAGCGTTGGCTCGAGAGCTACGTCAAGAGCACGGCCAAGCTCGTGCACGACATCCTCGCCCTCGAAGAGACGATCAATACGTATCTGTCCAAAACCACGCCGCCCCCCGCCGTCGCCGACGGCGTCATAGACTCCGACTACACCCTTCTGGCGCTGAAACGAGTCGGGGACGGCTCTCGAGAGTGGTGGGCGCAGGTCCTGAGCACCACGCGGCGCATGGACATGAACAGCGTCGAGCCCATCCGCGCTTTCCTAAACGGCGAGGTCCGCACTTTCAAGGATGCCCGCCGGGCGTTGGATCAGGCCCAGAAGACGTTTGATACGACACTGGCGCGCTTCGTCGCCCAGTCCAGGACGAAGGAGCCGTCAGCCATACGAGAAGACGCCTTCGCCGTGTACGAGACACGGAAGGCCTATTTGAAAGTTTCGATGGACTACTGTCAGTTGGCTCCGCAGCTGCGCTATGGTCTCGACAAGCTCCTCGTCCGCGTCTGCGCCGACGTCTGGCGCGACATGAAGAGGTCGCGGGACTCGGTCACTAGCTCCTCCAGGTGGGGTGAGGAGATGGAGCGTCTGCGCGGATGGTCCAAGAACCTGGAAGCCTCGGAGCAGGCACTGAAGCGTGAGCTTCAGGTTGCGAGGCGAGAGATTGGCGAGACCACGCTCGCCTCGGTCAAACCCTCTCGAGAGCTGGAAGACTACAACGCATCTACAGTGCCCTTCCTCGGGTCTCGGGGCCCGGTGAGCCTAGGTCCCAAAGACGCGTCCGCCGTCATATCCGAGAAGCAAGGCTGGCTCTTCTTGCGGACAATATCGGGAAAACCGGCCCGGGTCAACTGGGTGCGGCGCTGGTATTATTGCCGTGACGGCATCTTCGGCTGGCTTGTCCAGAGCCCTCAGGGCGTCCTCCAGGGCGACGAGATTGGCGTCCTGCTATGCAACGCAAAACCAGCCGTCCAGGAGGAGCGACGCTTCTGCTTCGAGGTCAAAACAAAGAGCCAAACACTGCTCCTGCAGGCCGAGACCCAGACGCAGCTAACCGAGTGGCTTGAGGTCTTTGATGTCGCCAAGAAGCATGCCTTCGAAGCCAGCGTGGGCCGCGATAAGAGGAACACGGCGGCGGGGGGCATCGATCCGGCATTTGCCATCACCCCTCCCACGTTGCCCGAGTTCTCGGCCAAGTTACTGGACTCGCAGCTCGGGCAGGGAAATGAGGAAATGGGAGCCATTCTTGACAGGACCAGCACCCTTCCCGTTCCGGGCCCGGATGGTGTTGTCCAGCGAGCGAGCTTCGACGTGAATGCTTCGGCGCCGCGTCGCGCCATCACAAGCCTAGTGCGAGAAGAAGGCGAGACGGGACGAGAGCACGCCGCTCGTATCATGCAGAAGCTGGACCTCCACAGGAAAGCGACCTTCTCGAGCGGAGAGACGTCAGGACTGTCCGCGTCCTCGCAAGCCTCCGGCGGTATTGCAAGTCTGATATCGGCCAGTCACACGCTACTCCCTGCCTATACCACATATGCGCCGCCCACTTCGCAGCTTGCCTCTTCATCACGGGCTACTCCGGCGCCAATCCTTCCTGCCATCGAACCTCGGCATGGCAGTCTTGCCCCGGGGACCTTGGCGAAGCCTCCAGCAAACACGACGCTGAGCAAAGCCGCTGTCATTGCGAGTGGAGACCGCACCGTCGGGACCGACAACAGTCGTAGACTCCCAACGGCTGTGTTGGCGAACTACTGGGGCAGCAGCGCATGGGGCAATGCGTATTATCCCCGCAAGGAACCTGTTCAGACTCCCGCGGCTGTCGGTGACGACCCGTTCGTCTACGCGCCGACTCCGAGCATGTCTACGGATGCGGGCGAGGCGGTGAGGTCTCCTACGACGAGCTCACACAGGAAGACGGCCAGCGTCGATGCAAATGTCCCTGATACAGGAGTGCAGGACAACGACGTCACGGAGTCATTCCCACCGAAATACCCTCCCGAACTCAAATCCCAGCATGCACAATTTCGGCTGCTCTTTCCCGGTGTTCCTCTGGACGAGAAGCTCGCCTTGGTCTTCAATGCGGCATGGTCGAGCATACCACGAGAGCGGTCCACCGGGCCCGGCCTGGTCGGTAGCGGCCGAGTGTTCGTCACCCCCGATCACATGTACTTCTACAGCCAGTCAATGGGCTTGGTGCTGGCCTACCCCGTCAGCCTCGACTGCATCACCGAGGTGACGGCGGCGGTTGGGAAGGACTGCGATCATATCTACCTCCACCTTGGTGAGGATATGAACGACACCGGTCTTGCTGAGATCGACATCAAAGTCTTCTTGGACGATACCGGTCTCTTGCACGCCAGGCTCAATCTCTTGATCGATGACCTCCAGGCAGAGGAGCCGATGGAGCTTTCCGAGGTCATCGACGCATTGGTCAATCTGGAACACGAAGCGTACGACAAAAAGAGCCCCAGCGTGGAGAGCTGGGAGGAGGTCCCCTCGAGCACCCCCATCGATGACGGAACGGCGGCCGGGAAGCCGGTTCCCCGGCGATTCCAGGACCTTGGACACGGACGGTCGGGCAGAAGCCTGCGCAAGGCAGTTCCCAAGCTACAGCTGCCCGCCCATGCTGTCGTATACGAACCCGACGACATGCAGAAAAAGGTGGCCGAGCGTCACTTCGAGATAAGCGCCAAGGCGTGCTTCCACGTGCTGTTCGGAGACAGGTCGTTCATCTTCCCGAAGCTCTACTTTGAGCGACGAGCCAAGGAGATTGCCCAAGGCCCGTGGGAACTGGCGGATCATGGAAAAATGAAGCGGAACTTCAAGTTCAAGGTCGACTATGTCGACATGCTCGGACGCAAAAAGCGCGAGGACGTGACGGACCAACAGAGCATCGACGTCTTCAGCGACCACGCTACCTACGTGGTAACGCACGTCAAAACACCGTGGCACCTGCCCCATTCGCAAGCATTCAGGCTCGTCACCAAGGTCGTCATTACCCACGTGGCCAAGTCCAAGTGCAAGCTGTGCATCTACACCAAGGTGGACTGGTCTAAGACGCCAGCCTTCTCCAAGAGCCTTGTGGAGCGTCAGGCGCTCGACGACGCCGGGCGCGACGCCGAGGAGCTCGCCGAGGTGGCCACGGACCAGGTCCGCAAGCTCGGCCCGCACAGCAGGACCAAGCGCGCGATCCAAGTGTACGGGCAGATCGGACACCAGACGCAGGTTGTCGTCTTCACGCCCAGCGAGAGCGAGGCATCCAAGAGGCCGCAGATCGATCCCCGGACCCTGACGGATATTCTGTTCGAGACGTTCCGCAGCTTCATGGAGAGCGTGGCGTCGAGCTTGATGATGTGGTCCTTTGCTGGAGTCAAACAGCTGTTCAAAGTGGTCGCGGCGAACCGGATCCTGCTGATCTTCCTCGCATTGAGCACAACGGCCAATATTGTCTTCACTTCGAGGGAGAGCTCAACGTGGTGGAGAGAACGGAAAGCAGCCCAGTTCATGAACCGGGTTGGGGTCGGGCCCAATGTCATGATGAGCAAGGCGGTCTCCCTCACAGATCTGGAGGATGTGTCGCAAGCCCCGGGCCTGTCCGCCGTCGGGGCTCTCGAGGGAAGCGCATGGTAAGTCAACCAGAGAGACTGCCTCGGGCGCAACTGTTTGCTGATGCCGTAACGTCAGCCACGATACTTTCCGCGCCATCATGAACACTACAGATCTCGACGGGCCGTACGAGGACGCGGGGAGGGGCATGTCGTCAGAGACGAGCAAATCGACCGCCCGGCGGCTCCACCGCACACGACAGAAGCTGGGTTCGTACCGGCACGACCTGCTGGTGGCCATGCGCATCGTCAACAGCATCGAGAAGGAGATGGTGCAGTCCGAGTGGGAGAACTGGCTGGCCGACGAGGTCGTTCGGTGCGACCAGATCAAGGCCGTTCTTGCCGACGCCGGGGGCGAAAAGAGGGCCGGGGAGGGCTCGAAAGGGGCGGCCGGCGGAAGCCAGAGGACGAAGGGACGCCTGGGCCTGGATGACAAGAGAATTGAGAGCCTGAAGCAGTGGCAGGACGTGTACTGCGGGAGCTGCCGGGCCGACCGCGACGAGCTCGAGCGTGTGGCTATCTGGAGAGCCCACTAGCCGGGGCGAGAATGTACCTACCTGCCTAGCCGCAACTTGGCGAGTGGGAGGACGTGGTGAAGTCATCGGACTTGGACTTGCAGGGACCTACCGTAGAGTTCGGGGCCTCCACGTACTAGTACCCAGGCTCAAGCTAGGGAGCCAGGGAATATTCCTAGGCGGTCAAGCAGTCTGAAAACATACATCCGCCGAGGGAGGCTCAGAGTGGGCCTGGTCGGGGCTGGAAAGGTGCTGACGAGCAGACCCCACTCAATGACGGGCCGTTTCAGCCCCCTTGTGGGGGTGACGTCAAGACCCCTCCCCGTCCCGACGACGGTTAGACAAACATCAGCGTGCACTACCTAAAGCAAAGGAGGCAAAGATCCGACCGCCTCAATCAAGTTTGAGCGCCTTCGCTAGCAACGATTGAAGTCATGAGTTGAGCAGCGTCCTTGCTGTCGCGAAGGAGAAAAAGGACCCGATTGTGCCCCGCCCGCTCGACATCAGCCCAACGGAGCCTTCCCCACGAGAGCTCCACAAAGCAAGTCCAGACTCGACATGGCCCACCACGAACCGTTCAAGGCCCTTGGGCCGATCGAATGGTCGTCTGTCGATAGTTCGGGCCTGGCCTCGCTCCTCCCCGCCACCTTCGCCTCGGCCCAGACGCTAATCGACTCGATCCCGCTGCCCAGCGCCGTGACCCAGGCACAGCGCGTCGCGGCCGGAGGCGGAGGAGGCCGCCGCGCCCGATCACATACCGAGTCGGCCCTCGGGGCGCCCATCAGCCTCAACCGCGCCCTCGCCGGGTCGCCGTCCGCCCATGGCTCCCCGGGCGGCGCGCCCGCCCCGTCGGCCGAGTTCTCGGCCGCCCTGCACAAGGAGTGGAAGGAGTGCAAGATCAACCCGCGCGACAACCCGCTCGCCATCAACGTCCACCGCCTGCCGGCCAAGGACGGCCGCGGCGCGTGGTTCGCCCGCCGCAGCATCCACGAAGGCATCGGTTTCGCCAAGTTCCGCCTCGGGCTGGAGCGCGAGTTCGCCGAAACGCTGAAGGTCCAGGGCGGGCCCGGTGCCGGCAAAGTGAGAGGCATCGGCGCCGAGAAGAGGCTGGAGCATGAGATCGCCAAGGGCGTGGGCCAGGCCGAGGTCTACCAGCTCTCGGCGCATTTCGGCGGCCCCACGACGCCGAGGGATTTCGTCACCCTGCTGCTCTCCTCGGCGAGCGACAACGAAGGCGACAGGAGGGCGAGGAGGAAGACGCCGCCGCGGCAGTTCATGATCATCTCGCGGCCGTGCATCCACAAGCAGTGTCCCCCGCGGACCGGGTTCATTCGCGGCCAGTACGAGTCGGTCGAGGTCATCCGCGAGGTGCCCATCGATAAACCGCTGCGGCGAACAAGGTCGTCTATCGACCTCAGCCGCGAGGAGGTGAAGCCCCTGGCCGAGGACGACGATGACATCACGAGGGAGGCCATACTACGGTCGGCAAGGAAGGTGGCGGAGAGTCTCGAACAGAACGGCGGAAAGCGCAAGCCGACGCCCATGTCCGTGTCTGTCTCCTTCGATGCACGAAGCGAGGCAGGGGCTGACGACGACAATGATGACGACGACGACGAGACAGCCATCGAGTGGCTGATGATTACGAGGAGCGACCCGGGCGGTAGCGTGCCCCGCTTCATGGTCGAAAAAGGAACGCCCGGGGGTATAGTGAGCGATGCCGGTCTATTGCTCAAATGGCTAGCCACCAAGGACCCGAGCGACTTTGAAGAACGGGACGACACTACCATCAAGCAGGAAGCCATTGCTGAGGGCGAGGCGCACGCGGAAGCAGGGCAAAGGAACGATGCCAAACCGATACACGCGACGAAGAATCTTCTTCCGGACGAGGAGGCGCAAGCCCAGGACGTTGCCCCCAGCGGCTTCTACGGCATGATCGCCGGAGCGTTGGGAGCCGGCGTTTCTGTCGTGGCGTCTCGCATGCCTAACCCCTTCAGCGGCTCCACAAGAGACACAGAGTCGGAGCCCGATCCCGAAGCAGGTGAGACGGCCGGGTCCGAAAGCGACGCGTCGTCGGTCCACAGCTTTGCCTCGGCCATGGAATCCGCTCCGGGCCAACAAGACGCTACCTCGACGGAGCTGCTCACGCCCGAGGTCTCGTCCACCCACTCAACCCGCTCCGACGAGTCCAAGGCCGTCTCGGCCACGCCGACGCAGCACGAGAAGGAGCTCCGGAAGCTAGAGGAGCGACGGCGCAAGGTGCAGGAGAAGATGAGCAAGATGCGGGAGCGTTCGCTGGCCAAGAAGAGCGAGGACAAGGAGAAGGATGAGGCGGCGCAGCGCAAGCTCAAGGAGAAGCACGAGCGCGAAGTGGCGCGGCAGGACGAAAAGTATCGGCGCGAGCTCCAGCGCCTCGAGGAGCGGCGGCTCCAGGACGAGCGCAAGGCCGAGGAGCGCCGCCGGAAACAGGTCGAGCGCGAGGAGAAGGCGAACTTGGCCTTGGAGCTCGAGCGCGTGCGGAGCGAGCGCGACGTGGCAAGGAAGCAGCTGGAGATCCTGAAGGAACAGATCGGCGAGCTGCAAGCGCAGAACACGATGCTGGTCGCCAAGCTTGGGAAGAACGGTCTGCTAAAGGAAGAAGACTTTCGGAAGCCGAGGGAGAAGAGCCGCGTGTCGCTTAAGGAGTGAGCGGGCAGTGTTTACGCAACAGCCACATCTGGCATACGGTAAGGGAGGGGGAGTCAGTTATCTGGGTGGTTGGTGTAGGATACCGGAAGAGGAGGCGGCGTCTTATTCTTTGACCAAGCATCATCACCACGGCAGTACTTAGCATTATATCATCGAAATGAAAACATGTCTTTTCAGGACGATGCAGCGTTGGCCAACCCAAGCTGGGCCTAGGTATGGTGATCGGCCATGCTGAGGAGGGTGCCATGAACCCCCGTCGCCTCTCCCGCCGTGCGGAAGCGCAACAGCAGATCGACCATCGTCGGGGATGAATCCCGCGATAAGCCAGCAAGGGCAACAGCGCTCCGCAGGACGCGAGAACAGACGGCGAAGACGTCGGCCTTGGCCGTCCACCCAAGCGGCCCGTCACCGCGCTGCTCCGCGAGCCGGACCAGCGTCCGCAGACCGTCCGCCGTCCACGCTTCGAGGGCCGCGACCGACTCGTCCGGGTCGATACGCGGCAAGGCGGCGAGAACGCGAGCCCAGCGCTCCGCCTCGCGGACCTCGTCCACGAAGAGGTTCGGATCCTCCACGGCGAACAGCGCGTCGTCGAAGCGCATCGCCACCTCCAGCTGAGCCGCCGCGGGGGTCCAGCTCAGGGCCGCTTCCGTCGGGGCGGCGACGCCGACCACGTGCCCGACCATCCTGGATGCCACCTGCGCCCTGAAATGCGGCACGCGGCAGAAACGTCCCGCCATCCATGGCGCCATGGTGTCGGCCGCCGCGACGGGAAAGGTTGCCTTCCCCGTCATCGAGGCGGCAGCCTGCGCAGCCACGTCGCGGACCTCTTCGTCGTCGTCGAGAAGCGCGTCGTAGATGGCGAGCGTGATGGGCACGAAGGGCTCTGCAAGTTCCTTCTCCCTGACGGTGGAGGCGAACGACCGGAGGGCGAGAGCGGCCGCGTATCGCGTGTCGAACGTCTGTTGCACATACATTAGTCCCCCTCGAATGAATACGGGCCCGGGGGGCCGAGGCGGCCAGTACCTCTCGTGCATCGCCGGCATCGTGTATCATAGCCGCCCAAGACCATAAACCGGTTGTGGTGGCGTCGTGGCCGCCTGCTGCTTCCTGAAGCGCTACCGCTGCCATAAGAGGCCCGCTGGCTTGGAGAACGGCGCGGGACAACGTTGGATTCAGCTCGCCTTGCCACAGCGATGCCCAGAACTGCTTTAGTTCGTCCGGTCGAGGCAGCTTTTCGATCTGCGATGTGCCAATTAGGTGATCCAACAGCCTTCCCAGGCCAACCACGCCCGGCACGCGAACTTCAGGGGCGTCGACAGCAGCGCAAACCGCCATGTATAATCGGCACATACTCGCTGCCCGACCGTCATCTCGCTCGATATCTAGCATATCCGGCAGTGTTTCGATTATCTTGCTTGTCGTGTCCGTGTCGGCGCTCGCCAGTCGGACGACGATCTCCTCGACGGCAGTGATCCCCCCCGAGCGGGCGCGCGCTCGGAGAGACTGCAGGGATGCCTGGATGCGCAGCAATGCGGACTGCGGTTCCCGTTTGTCTCGGGTTCGTATATCCACTTCGAGATCCTGTCGGGTGAGTGCCTGTGATGGCTTCTCGAGAGCGGGGCCTCCGCCGGTGGTCCGTCCCGAGTCGGGAATAGTACCCAAGGCCTCTAGGAACGCAGCTTGAACTTCTGCACAGTGGCCACGATACAGCTGCTCCCCAGCGAACTCTTCTAATGCCAAAAGCAGCTGCTTCATGTTGACTGGGTTTGGTTAGAGGCGAAGACAGACCCTACCGCGAGGTTTGCATCACTCACAGGCGTTGTTGTCCGCGCCGACTGCACGGGCGCGAACCACTGTGAGCTTCGCGGCCATCAAGACTCCGTGAAGTTCGTTCTGACGCGTCTCAGCATCCTTGAGCAGTTTGCCGAGCACGGTACCCCATTCCTCTCGCAGCAGAAACGAGCATACCGTCCGCGCTGCCATTTCCCGAACATGCCACAGATGACTTCCGAGATGATGGGAAACACAGCGGAAAAGCTCGTCGCGGAGAGTTTCGGGAGGCCCCGCTCGGCGGATGACATCCAGGGCAGGAAAGACCGTCTCAGCCCCTTTCTGCTGCGTCTCGACCTCGCCTGCGTCCGCCCCAGGCTGGAGAAGCGTCAGGAGAACGCCGGGCAGGCTGGGATACTTGACATAGGAGATCCTTGGAGTTCGCCCGTCCCAGCCAGCTTCAAGGTCCTCCTTGGTCTCCGCCGTTCCGAAAAGGCAGTCGATGACGCTGCGCAGGAGGAGCAAACCAGAGTTGCGGATGACCCAGCTGCATCAGTTTAGTGGCAGCCATCACAGTGAAGAGAGCGGTAGGGAGAACACGTACACATCGGATCTCAAATGCCCGGAGGCGAGTTGGAGGAAGCGTGGGAAGTATGGCTCGGCGCGCTTGCTGAGGAGGGAGCTCCTGAAGACGGCCCTCAAGCAGTTCATCGCGTGGACCTGCGGCACGCCCGAGCCGTTCTGTACCTCGGCATGCACAGGCCGGCGGGCTATCTCCTCAAGCGAGTCCAGAACGTTGTCAAACGATGGCGCCTCCGCGTTTGCGGAGAGGATCCCCGTCATCAAGGCCGGGATGCCAGCGGATCGACGTGTCGTGGATTCTTGTGCGTATATGGAGTCCAAGGTGCCTATGTACCACGACAACAATAACGACGCATCCTTGTCGGCATTCAGTGAGGCTATATGGGGGTGTTGGGCTAGTTGGCAACATGCGGCAAAGGTTTGAGCTACCGTCGAGAAGGCGCCACGATGTCGGAGCGTCGAGAGCTGCTCAAACGTCAAGGCGCCGATGAGCCGGAAGACGTGAGGCGAAGGACGGAGGCGCGACGAAGTGCGGCCGCTTCGAAGGGGAAGAATGATGGATCGCATCGCGTTGCTTGGTCTGGTTAGACGTCGCTGCAGGCATCCCAGGTCGACCAATAGATATACGCACCTCGACTCGATCGTTCCTCGGAATGAATAGCTTACGAGGCCTCTCGTGTCAAGTCCGTCAACATCCTCCATCTCCTCTGGCAAATAACCCTCGGGAGAGTCGTCGCAGAGAATGAGTTTGACGATTTCCCAACTGCGATAGCAACACCGGGCAATCCGCTCCTGAAGCCCAAGCAGAGCCTCGAATTCTTCCTTCGAATAGTCTCCCTTGGTGAGGAGCTCCCATATGTACCTGTCGTCGTTAGCGCCGTAATAGGAAGCAGCGGTGCGTTCTGTCCCCTCACCGGACCGACGCAAAGGCGCCATGTACAGGATTCCCGATAGCGGCACGGCCGAGATCTTCTTCTGCGAGAGAAAGCTTGGCTTCCAAGGCATCAAGGACATTCCGGAGAAAGGTTATTGTCGCACCAGACCCCTTAGTCCACTTGCAAAGAAGACCTCTGGCTCGTGCGGCCCCGTCGGCGTGGTCCGCCCGTGCCGTGCGAGACGCGTGACTGTCGGCGCGAATACAGAACTCGTGGAGTATGTCGTGCAATGTGAGCCCACTGCCCTTTCTTTCCCCGGCCAGAGGTGCGCTGATGGCATTGTCCGGGAATGATGCCAACACGGCCGTCGCCGCCTCTCGGACATCATCGAAGTTATCCATGGTGAGATCCAGAATGGACCGTATCCACGTAACGTCGCGGAATATAGAGTCTGCAGTCACGTTGAATCCATCCGGCCCACCGGGAGTGTCTTTTCCTAGAGTCAAGATGGTCGCTGTCGCCTTTAGAGCCGTGATGTGGCGCTGGTAAGATGCCGTTGGGGTGAGTTCGTTCCGCAGGAACGTGATGTACCAGCCGAGAAACTCGTCGTGTCGATCCAAGGAATCCTGAAGAACCTCCACGTTCGGGTAAGGGGGTAAGATAGGCAGTCTCGCCTGCTCGCCGGGGCTACTTTTTCCCTCACCGGTGCTCCGTACTTCCCCTGTCCAGCCAACGGCTGTGACGGCCCTCCGTTGCGCAGCTGTTCTCCTCAACACGGCCAATGCCCCGTAGATCCTTCCAGCCATTGTTTTCGTGTGTCCGAGAACCTCATGGCGGAATTTGGCATCCGGGTCCGAGTGATATCTTGGGATATGTTCGCGGAGCAACACCAGAGCATCGGCGGAATAGGGTCTGGACGTCGATGCCGATGAAACCAGCACCGCCAGCGCAAGGGAGCGTACCTCTGCCGATGGGTGACAAAGGACGTTTTCGAGCGCCTGCTTGCTCAGCACAACGGCCCGGGAAGGTTTTCCTAGACGAAGCGGGTCTGTCGGACACTCTATTAGCCCTCCCGGAGAAACCGCAAGCTGAGTCCCCGGGCAAGCTTACCTGGATCATTTACCAGCCCAGACTTCTTACCAATCTGGAGAGCGGCCAGCCGCAGCAGGGCGACAGTGCTCAGCTCCTGGCCGTCGCCGTGGGTTTCCGGTTGGCTGACGGCGAGGTGCTGTAGGAGCCGCAACGAGCCTTCTGGATCAGACTTGAAGAGCGGAAGGAGCAAGTAGTTTTTGATATTCTCTAGAATATCCGGAGATGCGGCCACGGCGTCCTGGAGCCAGCCCAGCCACAACTCGATGGTGAAGACGCCGTCGTTGTCGGGCTGCGTTGTGACGTCTCCCGATACGCACAACAGGCAGAAAACAGTGCCCAATAACTTGCCAGCGGCTGGGCAGACATACTGAAAGCCCATCCAGGAGTACATATCGCGGATCAACATTCTCCATACGCCCAGGTGCGAGAGGGCGGCGGCCGGGGGGTGAAGCTGCCTGCAATGGGAGGCAACATCGCCGAGGCTGTAGCTCCCCTTGGCCAAGAGATGATTCAGAGAAGCCATCGATAATTTGACCCGTTGCTTATTGGCCCGCTCAAGGAGGTAAGGCAGCAGCGTGTCGAGGACGTGGCCCTTGATGAGCTTCCGGGACTCAGCCTGCGGATTCAGGCCGATGAGGAGAGCCATAACATCCAGCACGAGCTTCATAGAGCGGTATTGGTTGTCCTCGTTCCAGTCAGTGAAGAAGCGGAACAGGGCCGCCGCCGTCCCATCTCGGAAAGCCCAGGCTTTCAGGACTGCGCTGTCAGACCTGGTACTCTGCTGGACGAAGCCACAGAGTTTGATGCTGGCCGAGGCTGGCGTTACGCGTCCGCGGCGTGATGCCGCTTCTAAGAGGTGCTCAAAGGTAGACTGCGCGACTCTGGGGAACACTGTTCAGCAAGGCCGGGGCCACCGCCAACACTAGAGACATCGCTTCTTACTCTGTGATGGACTCATGAGCCTGCAATTCCACCCACGAAACAAGTGCGTTCGCATTGACAGTGTCATCTTCAACACCTGGACCGCCTCTCTGAGCCATCACGAGGACCCCTGTATCTCTGGCGCATTCGGCCGCAACCAAGCGTTGGTGAATGAGGCGCTGTGGAGCCAGTCGAAGACGAGGCAGTGTGTCGACGAAGCCCTGAAGTACCGAGCAAGAGCCCCAGCTAGAGGGAAGAGACTTTGAGGCGTGCTCGGGAGGTACAGTCCGCCATCAGGACGCAGTGATCCTCGCCTAGCATTGTTCCGGTGTCAGGGTGGGTTTTTCTCGGTGAGAAAATCGTGAATGCAGCTCACCTGAGGCCAGGATTGGTTAGCGGGAACTGTGCGCGCAACTTTTGACGAGGCGCGTGGAGGACGCAGCCGGGGATTTTTTTTTTAACAGCCTTCATCCCCTCTCGTCGTTCGTTGTTCGACGCGACACACATTTCTCATGCGTCGCGATCACATCGCGTATTTCAGCTTCCTCTCAATTCTCGCGTCGGAGCGAACACCATGTCGTCGCTCTGGGACACTCTAACCGGTCGCAAGGCATCGCCCTCGAGTTCCTCGGCCTCGTCTGCACCCTCGAGCTCGACCAGCAGCACGGCGCAGTCGTCATTTCCACCGAGCTCTGCTCCCACTTCCACGTACACATCTTCGTCCTTCGATCCCTCCTCGGCCCAGGGAGTCGATTCGTTTCTCGGAAGCTCGGCCATCGCAGACCCGTCTCAGCTACACCCTCTGGCCGGTTTGAACAAGGAGACGTTGGAGTACATCACGCTTGAAGACTCGGTGCTCTCCGATCTACCGGGGTCGCAGTCTGTCCTCCCATCGCGCGGGTTTACCGACGATCTCTGTTACGGCACCGGAGTCACCTATCTGTCGGCACTCGCCCTCGGCGGCGCCTGGGGGCTGCAGGAAGGTCTGCGGCGGTCCATGGGTCAACCCCCCAAGCTCCGGCTCAACTCGGTCTTGAACGCCGTCACTCGGAGAGGTCCATTCCTGGGAAACTCGGCTGGTGTCGTCGCCATCACATATAACTGCTTCAACTCGTACATAGGCCGACTGAGAGGGAAACATGACGCCGCCAATTCGATAGCAGCGGGGGCCCTGAGTGGTATGCTCTTCAAGAGCACCCGGGGACTACGGCCCATGGTCATCTCGGGGGGCATTGTAGCTTCTGTTGCAGGTGTTTGGGCGGTACGTTCACCTGACAGCCGGGCCGTTTCCTCTTTGTGTGAATGCGCCTTTGACAATCGCTACAGGTTTCGAGACGGGTCTTCTTTGATCCACCGCTTCATTCATAAGCTCCACAATCGCAAGCGACTTCCCCCGAGGTGGTCTTTTTCAGCGCCCCAGGCCAGGACTTCCCTTCCGGTCTCATGAGCGTTGTGGTCGCCTACACCCCGTTGTCGTTCATCAACAACGGGGATCAACACTCGGCTGTATACGCACGAGTGTTGCGCGAGCCCGCGGCAGGGCAAGATGCATAGCAGGGATATTCTCTCCTCTTGAGCAGATGTATAACAGGGGCGTAAGGGCATAGAGGGCATGGCAGGGCACTTCGGCACCTCGTACTAGGCTTTGGTCGATGCGGAACGCACCGGCTTACAATTCCATACGGCACGCTTCCAAAGCCCCTTCTCAACGCATGGACCTTGACGATATGAAGCACGGGCTCTGCCGGTAGGGTGGAATGGACCCTACCAGGTTTCTTGGTGGATGTCGCGGGACGAAGATCCTCCCAATTCCACTGTTTACCACAGCTGCATAGGACTTCGCTGGTTTCTACCGGCTTCACTACGTCGCCGCTAGTCGTCAGTCGTCGTCCCGGATGTTCAGCGGGGGGGCATTCGCTCGCTTTGGTACATCCGTCTGCGACTTTCAGGTGCCATCCGGGAACCAATCGACCAGAAGCAGCTCGGTTTCCGAGAAGCGTACTCCCATAGTACTTCGGATCCGTCTCTTAAGGTATGTCCTCCCAGCTTGTCGAGGGGCGTGTCTTCCCACTCCGACCTCTATTTCCAGGCGACTCCTACCAAACCAAAGGCTCGGGGTTGCCTGCCTTCGTTCTACCCTCTCTCTATCCTGTCAACTACTCCCTCGACCTAGACGTCAGGCGAACGTCAGAGAGCCCTCGGAGCATACTGGCCGTCTTTGCCTCTTCGCCGAAGTGGTCCACAGGACGAGTGCCATATTCGGAAAGCACTCGTACGGACGACTGAGCAGCTCAGCATCATCTCAAGAACCCCCACACCCGAATAAGTAGGCAGCATACATCTCGTTCCCACCTTCGCCTCCTTTCGCAGGTTTCTGGCGCAATTGACTACCTGGACCAGTCCATCTCGGATACCAGTGACTCAAATATAGCATCGAGTCAAGGTTGGTAACCTCAAGGACAGGCACTTATCAGCATTGCTACGCCGTTTGTTTTAACAAACGCTGACAAGGCCAGAAGATTCCTCTACGACCCTCCAGCTCCTCTAACAGAGTACGGACGTCTCCCAGAGCAGCGTGGTCGTGGCGAGCGATCACCCACAACGCTGATAAGACACTCCGAGAGAGACCTCGGAGACAAGAGGGCCTTTGACAATATGCTAGGAACGACGCAAGGGCGGCGGGGCGGCAATTCCGTGATATCGGTAGGTCCGGCCTTGGTACTCGGGCGCCCCGTGACGGCCAGTGAGCTTATCGGTTTCATAGACATGGAAAATAGGGGGGCAAGGTGCCAAGATCACCATCGAGGAGCCATGCTCGACCTGGTCTCTCCAGCCGACCCACGAACCCACTATCTCGCTTGCAATACGCCCGCTCACAGCCGAGGAGAAGACCATTTTCGACGAGTTCTTTGAAATACCCCCCGAAGAGCAAGCTCCCACACCTCTCGGCGAGCCGTCCTGCGACGACGAACTGAAGGCAGCAGAGCGAGAGATCCGCCGCCTTTTCCTCGAAACAGATGACTCACGCAAACACAGGGACGAGAAGGAGGAAGCCGTAGCATTTGCGGAGGCAGATGCTGCTGCCAGAGCTGCTGCGCTCATGGACGTTGGCGACACTGCGATCCCTTGGGGTTGGTATCTCAAACGGGGGTTCTCATGAGGACTGGGTGCGGCATACACTGGACCGTTTTCGGCAACGACCTGAACCCGGAAACCAGACACCGCTGCCGGAATGAGATTGTGGGTTGATATGTACGAGGGGCCGCGCGGTTGTGACTTTGCGGTGACCTAGGTAGGGAACGACGGTTGACATGGTCGCCACAACACGCTTCGTTTTAGCTTCAATACCTTGGAGATAACGATTTTTATTGCATCGCGGTTTGGTTCTATATCTCCGACTTTCCAGGTTCTACCCGCCTTTTGTCCCAGATCCCTGGTGGCGCCTTCTGCCATCTGAGTTGCCCGACGCCGTCCTCGCCTCCAACCCACCCCAAGTGCCGGCCCTCCGACTGCAACATCACGCGCACCTCAACCTCCGTCACTCGACACAACCCAAGCATCATCTTCGGCTTCGGCTTCGGCGGCAACAGCAATGTGCCTTCCGTGCTTCCCCTTCTCGGACGTCTGGCTCGAGGACGACCCTCAGGCGCGACCGCGGGACGGCGTTTATCAGTACGTGTGGAATGGGCAGCGATGGGTTCTCCAGCAATCGCCCGTAAGTATTCTTCCATCTCATCTACCATCTCTCTTCCCTGCCCTCGTCACCACAGCCCCTTTGTAAAGCAGGGCCCACGAAGGGAGGCCATACGTAGCGCCGACGGCGGCCATCGTCGGGGCAGCCCTGAGGAAGGCGGCTGCATTGTCTGGCTCTCGCGCTTTTACACCCCTGGACACCAGACGCCCGTCCTTGCAACTGGAAACTGGGCCTCAAGTCCTCAGGCCATGGGATCCGAGGGTCTGTTGGCGTGGTGCCCCACAATGCCCGATGCCTAGAGACTCGCCCTCTCTGGACCCCTCCAACCTCGAGTCCGGGGCCCGTCCACACGCACATCCACATCGCCAAGTCAACTGCTAGGACCTCACGGTACTGGTCAAGGAAAGGATCCGCTTTTACTGCGCACAAGAGGCAATCCGCTTGCTCTACCTTCAATTTTTCCGTCTTTCACTTCTAGTACCTTCGGCCTCCTCTTCCACCTTCGGCTCCTTCCAACCGTCGACTAAAGGCAAAGCCGCAACTTCCGCGAGAGGGACGTCGGCGGAGCAGCTATCGAGGCGCTCCAACCCCAATCGCAGATTTCAGTTTCGCGGGCTCAGTTATCGGCAGAAACACTGCGCCGGAGCCGTCGAGTTCGCGGGAGACAGTAATGGCGTCCTCCGCGGTCAACCAGCGCGGCGACAAGCCCAAGTACCAGCGCGTGCGGTTCGATCCCCAGACTCCCAGCCCTCCTCCCCCGCGAAAGACGCGACCGGCCACGCCTCATCCCGACGCCGGTTTGCGCGTCACTGCGTCGCCAGATTCGGCTCAGGCCGCCACGACGTCGCCTCCCAGAAACGTCCAACCCGCCCCCGCCTCGACCAAAACGGCAACCGCGCCGCGCCCGACTGTTCAGCCCGTAAACACGTACACAAACCCAGCCTTTGGCGTCAACCCGACTTTCACCCATCTCACCACAACCGGTGCCGGTGCCGCAATTGGCTCACCATTTCCTCAGCCCGTCCACGCCAACCCAGGTTTCCAGGCTCAGCCCCTCGTGGTCTCGTACGGCGCCCCGCCCGTCTACGTCACTACCACCAACTTGGCCGACTACCAGAACGCCGCCCCGCCCAATGCCGGCGTCAACTTCCAGCCCCAGGTCCCCGACACGACGCAGGGCCCCTTCGTCGGCACCTACACACCGCGCCAGGACGCCGCCTACCCCGGCGCTATCTACGTCCAACCTGGCCAGCCCGTGTTCCAAGTTAGTCTCAACCATCAGCAATGCTGCCACTCGCTTCGGACCGCTCAGCCTGTCATAACGGGCTTCGCCGTCTTGCGGCCCTATATTCACCGCGTGGCGGCTTTCTAAGCAAATCCCACCGCACCGTCGTCCCGCCTCGTTGCCATCTCACTCGGGGCTCTTCTCGACTGCCACAAGTGGGACTGGCTCGAGCCGAACGGCCTAGTTGGCCAGCCCGCAAGTGCGGGTGGTGCCG
>Ga0247771_1000270_pt1 | contig 17916 bp, 24 predicted proteins | sample UWRJL197509C6_FD_179948 | JGI IMG/M metagenome (GOLD analysis project Ga0247771, IMG submission 179948) | Plant litter microbial communities from Arlington Agricultural Research Station in Wisconsin, United States - UWRJ-L197-509C-6 | ecosystem: Environmental > Terrestrial > Plant litter >...
GTCTCAGTCCCCACCCTCCGGATCTATCAAGGAAACTCTCGGCGGTGACTCCAAACCTGGCCCACCAAACGGCCGCCAGCCTCCCGCTGCGTCTGGAAAGGACCAGGGCCGCCAATTTAACAGCAATAATCTGCTCCGAATACGGACCCGGCTTGCTCATCTGACGGGCCATATCTCCTTCGGAAACCTGGAGCCGCTGGAATACCAGCATTGGAAGGAAGACGATGTCAAAGTACGCAAAAGTGCACAGAAACTATCAGCCGCTATTTGTCAAGCCTCGAACGTCCTCTTTCGGCAGGAGCAACTACACGAAGTTATACTTCAAGTCACAGCAGCTACCTCATCCGGCCCTGGCGACAGTGTTGCGCACCTTGAACAACCAATTAGCCTCATTCTCAAGCGGGCGCCTCCTGAATCAGCGCAAGTCGGTTGGAGCATTGACTCAGCACAGCTGGAGGCTATCTTGGGGCTCTGGATGTGGGCCTTGGTTTCCAACGGTTTCGTTGAAGATGACCATGACAACAACAAAATGAACCAGGACAAGATTATGAGGATTGTTTCGGCTGGCACCGACGACAAGAGCTGGAAGGGGCAATTCAATAGGCAGGCTGAGATGAGTCTCTGGCTTGGGCCCAACAGCGTGACACTCCGCCAGAATACCCTCACTATCGACAAACACGGCTTATACGGTCTAGTCGACCTGTGGGAACAACATGGCTCGGGTGAAGGCGAATCTAGCTGGGAAGTGGTATCGAAGAAGCTGTCATCAAATTCAAAACCGAAATCCGATCGCAAACAGGGAAGGCAACGGCAGTTCTGTGGCTGGAATCTGTTTTACGAATGGCAGAGATCCGTGACCGCAGGTTCAGCAAGCGATTCCAGTATGTCGAATCAGCAGTCCGCCCAAGAAGTCAGGCTTCGAGTCCAGTGTGTTCCGACAACCCACTCGCTGCTCGACCTCTGCACCCAGGAGCTCTTTATTGCGCTGATAAGTTCAATGGCGGGGCTTTTGGCTATCGACAAGGCTACTGTTGTGGAGAATGCTGGCAATATTCGACTAGACAATCCAACAGTTGCCACTCTCGCCCAGGTATTCTCGGAGAATGAGCTAGGATCCCATTCCGACGCGCTATGGTGCATTGTGCCTGCGCTTGGGAATCAGCTTCGCCCTGACCCGGAGACCTTGTTGTTGGCGCTGATCAAAGCGGCCGAAACCTACCGCCGAGGAGCAGAATGGGACCGAGCAGAGGTCCTGTTACGGTGGGCCTGCGAGCAGCGATATCCGCTACGTAACGAAGGGACATCCACTCCGATACCTACCGGCGACAGCCTCATTGCGAAAGCCTTCCGTGCAACCGGAGAGCTCTACCGCTGGTCACTCTCGCAACATTCCGATGACGAGAGACAAAAATTCGGCAGAAGCGGCATCGATTGGATGAGCAGTTGTTACAGCGCATGTGAGGACGATGAAGAGGCCAAAGAGGTTTTGGTTTGCTACCAGAATATCAAGGAACGTATTATCCAGACTCAGTCGAGCATTGCCTCATCTCAAGCAGCCGACATTCGCCAAGCTCTTGCAATGGCAATCAAGGGTGAAGATCGAGAAGACACCTTGTATCTCCTATGTCTTGTCACTAGAGGTGACTTCGGTTCTGAAGAACTGCAGCCTGCGCTGCCCCTGGCTGCCCGGAACGACTGGGGCGAGGTTATAAACCCATTACTGGAGATGAAAGCAGACCCAAACAGCAGAGATGGAGACAGGAGATCGGCGGTTTCCTACTGCGCGGAATTTGGCTATGACATGGAGCCTTTCATGGATCACGGAGCATTCCCGGACCAACCAGATAGGGAACAGCGAACGCCACTGATTTGGGCTGCCAGGAACGGGCACGAAGCTGCGGTTCAGCTGCTGCTCGAGAAGGGCGCCGACACCAAGGCAACGGACGGCAATGGCTGGACCCCGCTGTTTTGGGCTGCTAAGAACGGGCAAGAAGCTGCAGTTCGACTGCTGCTCGAGAAGGGCGCCAACACCGAGGCAAAGGGCGTCGTTGGCCAGACCGCACTGATTGAGGCCGCCGAGAACGGGCACGAAGCTGTAGTTTGGCTGCTGCTTGAGAAGGACGCCGACATCGAGGCAAAGGCCATCGTTGGCTGGACCCCACTGATTCAGGCTGCCGAGAACGGGCACGAAGCTTTAGTTCAGCTGCTGCTTGAGAATGGCGCCAACATCGAGGCAGAGACCAGCGATAACCGGACCTCACTAATTTGGGCTGCCAGGAATGGGCACGAAGCTGTAGTCCGGCTGCTGCTTGAGAAGGGCGCCAACACAAACGCAAAGGGCGGCGATGGCCGGGATGCGCTAAGTTGGGCTGCCGAGAACGGGCACAAAGATGTAGTTAAGCTATTGCAGCCTATGGCGTAACAACAGCCTGTTTGTTTCCATTCTCCTTACCTGTAACGTTAACCTAGTTACCAACTATCCGTTTATACGGGTTAAAGGGGTTATGACATAGAGGCGATTAGCAGGGTGTGATATGGGCTATGCGGACGACGGGGCCTCCGTGGTACACAAGTCTACTCCTCCCGATGGAAGAGGCTAACGCTGCACAGGCGAAACTCGGAGAACACGGCAGTACTGGTAACACTGAACAAGGCTCTTTCAATCCAGAGAGTTGGGATACCTGAGGACGATGTCATTTACGCCTGTGCCGGTCGCCTTCCACGTGGCCTCCGTGACCATGGTTACCAGTCAAGTATTGTCTCACTGCTTTGAGCTGGGAAAATAGCCCTATGACCCATCGTGTTATAGGACTGTGGCGTCACATTGGGGTGGGCGATTCAGTCCTCTGAAAGATTGAAAATGCGTCAGTCCGTCTGCCTATCCGCCGTTTGAAGGAGGCCATCCACCAACTGCCTCCCCGCCGTGTAGTGATGAGAGGTCCCTGAAGCAAGGGCACTATCAAACCGTTTCTGCGACGTTTTAAGCACCATCAAAGACCGAAAGGCTTTGGACATTGGCCCCGCCAAAACCACGCCGGCGCAACAGCTCCCGCCCACGGTACCGGGGAGTATTGTACTCTGCAGGCACTCTAGTGCTGGCTGTCTCTGTGACATGTTTATCCTTCAAGAGTTATCCCGTCCAGGCGGCTTACGTCTTTCAGCGTAGACTTCAGCCGCGCCCTGATGTGGGCCGAGCCCCTAGTGACCAAACAACTGAAAATCACCCTCGGCAACTCTCATTTTGCTTTATCGGTCACATTGACACTCTAGGGAGCAAGAGGATTTGGAGGTTTGGTGAAGATGTATTCCGTAATATTGAACCCTCAACATTGAACATCCGGGAGGGAGGCATGGGGGAAGATGCAAAGGAACGAGACATCTGAAGGGTTGCAAAGCGGTCTTGGCCGCCCCTAATCGTCCGATCAAACCCCACTCACTTGAATCGTTCACATCAGCTTATTATGTCCTGACTGGTGTTGTGAAAAGGCGGTATTATGGCCCTTGGTTCATGTAGGCGCCGGGAAAATCCACGCTAATCCCTTTTGCACAATGTGCAGTATGAGGCGGCGGCTGAGCAAAGGACTGCGGCCTGACAAAACGGCAGCGACTCCTCCAGACCGCCATTCTTTGGCCGTCTATTGCCAGCTGCAGCGGCGTCCACCATCAATCGGAACCACCGCGGACCAGGCCACAATGCCGGGCCACGGAATTCGGCTTCTCGCCCTCGACGGCGGTGGTGTACGTGGGTTGTCCTCGCTCATGATGCTCCAGCAGCTCATGGCCGCCGCCAACCGCGAGTCGCCACCTAAGCCCTGCGATTATTTCGACATGATCGGCGGCACTAGCACCGGGGGGTTTATTGCGATCATGCTGGGCCGCCTGCAAATGACCATCGATGAGTGTATCGATGCCTACACGTTGCTGTTTGGCGCGAGAGACGAAGCCTGCGGCAGGTTCAGCGCCTCTCAGCTCGAGCAGGTGGCCAAGCAGATCGTGAGGAGCTCCGGGTTTGACCAAGACACACTACTCAGGGACTCTCCCCATGCATCTTGCAAAGTGTATGTTTACTCCAACTCCCCAGGCGACGCATACTGATCTGGTAGCTTCGTGTGCGCGACGAGCAAGCAGCCTCGCCGCACCATTTGCTTGACCAGCTACCACCCCGGTCAACACAGCGCTGATCCGCTCGATACAATCAAAATATGGGAGGCTTGCCATGCAACATTAGCTACAACGTCCTTCTTCAACCCAATTTGCATCGGGCCGCTCGAGGAGTTTGTCGACGGTCCGCTGGAAGCGAACAATCCTGTCTACGCTCTGTGGACGCAGGCAGAGAACGTGTGGGGCGGTCAGTTGCGAGGCAGATTGCACTGCCTAGTATCAATCGGCACAGGAGTGCCCACACCGATTCCGACACGAGATGTGGGAATCTGGGCCACTCTAAAAGCGCTTGCAACCGAGACGGCTAGGATCGCTGAGCAGTTTCGGCATGACAGGTCAAGCCTTGATGATGACGAGAGGTACTACCGATTCAATGTCGATCGAGGACTGGAAAACATTGGGCTGGAAGAGTCGAAGAACAGGGAGAAGATTGCGGCGGCGGTAGCCCGTTATATCGCATCGGGAGCCGTGTCCAAGCAGCTGAGAGCATGTGCCAGCTGTTACGCCGCAACATGCCAAAGCCAAGGGACATCAGGTCTGGAAGAATCACCCAGGATGGCCAGCCGTGAGTCCAGGATCTGTTGGGCTTGAGTGACTGCTGTTGACGCTATCCCAGGGCAACTTTCGTGGTCCACCGGCCACAGGACATTCCGCATTCGTGGTGTTCCCTTTGGCTGGGATTCTGTCTGTTTACAATCCTTCCTGGCAGAACATCTTGGCTTCGCTTGTCCGAAGGTCCGACACGTGGCCCACGAGGTCCACGGCCGCTCACAGGTGGCGACGGTATCGTTCCAAAACATTCCTGCACAGCTAGACGCTCTTCAGATAGACCGTTGTTGGCATATTTCCCTTCCGGCGTCTTCCGACAGCGAAACGACTCGTTCGCAGTATCTCGCTCTCGATAGCGGTTTTCTGGGTATTACCACGCTCTACGCCCCTCCCGAGAAGGATCATGAAATTGAGTAAGTGAGCTAGCCAGTGTGCGAAGCACTTACTAAATCCGTCAGCATCATCGCCATATCTGGCCTTGGCGGACACGCATATGGCTCGTTCAAACAGAGAGGCGGAGAGCATATGTGGCTGAGAGACTCCCTGCCCTATGATCTCATTTCAGACACCAACGGTCGTCCGTTCACACGGGTGATGATATATGGGTATGAATCGAGTATCCCACGGAGCAAGAGTATACAGAACCTAGAAGATCTGGCAACATCCTTCCGCGACAGTCTCCTGGGGCTGTCCAACGCCTCAATGAGGCCGATCATTATCATCGCTCATAGTTTGGGTGGCCTAATCGTCAAGCAGGCCGTCATATCGCTCTCAAAGTCAAAGCGAGAGGACTACCGAAGCCTTAACCGAGCGATATTTGGAATCCTTTTCTTCGGAGTTCCACACGACGGCATGGATGTCACCTCGCTCATCCCGATGGTAGGGGATGGGCCGAACCGATTCCTGATCGATTCCATACGCCATACCAACTCGCAGATCCTCAACATCCAGCAGCAGGAATTTCATTCAGCACTAGGCCACAACAGCGGCTCTGAGATATTTTGCTTCTTTGAGACACTCAAATCACCGACGGCAATACAGGTATGGCAGTCGCACTTCTACTTCATGGCCAGACACTAACTTGAAGCAGAAAGAAAACGGCGAGTGGGTGATGAATGGCCCAAGCACAATCCTGGTGACCAAATCTTCGGCCACACATTGCCGCATTTGGGAAGAAGGTCCGGAGCATATCTGTGCCATCAACCGGACTCACTCGGATATGGTCAAATTTGGACCAGAAGACCACGAATATGAGAAGGTTTTTCAAAGGGTCAAGATTCTTACTAGACGAGCTCTCACCCCACCCCGACTTCCTCGAGGCTCAAGGGAAAAGCGTATGTTACAGTGCCAGCAGCTAGCTTGGTTGGTTGTTGGAACGTCTCTACTATGTTAAACTTGCGCCGGTTTATCTGACCTCTGCTGACCTGCTGCGCAGATTCTAGCCCCTACCAAACTACGTTTACTTTACAAGGCGTGCCCGTGTCGGATAACTTCGTCAACAGGCCGTCTGACACCGCAGAGCTCGAACAGTACCTCCTCCCACCACCTGGATCCCGACCATCAGGGCGACGGATCTTTATTCTCCACGGACTCGGCGGCATGGGCAAGACCCAACTGGCCGTTGACTTTGCTCGACGCCACCATGCCGTATTCAGTTCGATCTTCTGGCTAGATGGCAGATCAGAGGATCGGCTGAGACAAAGTCTGGCGAGTTGTGCAATCAGGATTCCCAAAGATCAGATCCCAGACAGGACTAGACATAGTGTCTTGGAGAGCCAAGACGAACTCGATATCGCGGTGGCAGATGTCCTGGGATGGCTTGCGCAGCCGGATAACGTCGAGTGGCTACTCATTTTTGATAACGTAGGCCAAGACTACAGACAGGACTGCGCGATAGGCACATACGACGTTCGGCGATATATCCCTGGGGATCACGGATCAGTGCTGATCACCACACGGCTGACGCTGCTGGCGCAGCTCGGCGGTTCGAAGCGTTTGAAGAAGGTAGACAAAGAGCTAGGCAGGACCATCTTCCAGAAATGGTACAAGGACGAGCTGGGTAGGACTCTAACAGCATGCGGATTTCAGCTTCACACTGATTATCTACAGTTATGGACGAGACCGGCAATGAATTGCTTACACTCCTGGATGGCCTGCCGTTAGCCTTGGCACAGGCTGCCGTATACCTTCATGAGACAAGGCTAGACATCGCATCATATGTCGAGCTGTACAAGCAGCAGTGGGACGAGCTGATAGGACCCGGCAGCGGAACCAGCGCATCGCTAGTGGATTACGATCGAAGTCTCGGGACGACCTGGACGATAACTTTCCGTCTAATCGAAGAGGAAAGCATGAGTGCTGCCAATCTGCTTCGGCTCTGGGCCTTTTTCAGCAACAAAGACCTGTGGCATGGCCTGCTACAGGCGGCTGCAGACAGCAGAGAACGGTGGCCCAGGTGGCTGTACAACCTTGCGTGCAACGAGGTCTTCTTCTTAGGAGCAACGAGATTACTGCTCCGCTACTCGATGATCGAGGCCCAGGAATCCCTGCAAGGCAGCTACATGATGCACCCGGTAGTGCACAGGTGGTTGTTGTACATGCAAGACGACCCGGAGAGAGGAAAATTTCTGCAGCTCGCAGTCATGTTGCTTGGAGAATCGGTACCCGATGGGGATGAAAGCGAAAACTGCTGGGTGCTTCAGCGACGGCTTCTTCCCCACCTGGAGCGATGCTCATGGTGGATGGGCGAGCTTCGCAAGGCCGGATGGACCTTCGACGACTTCGCGACTCTGGACCAGATACAGATCCTGGCCGACCTCTACATGGCCCACTGCAAGCTGAAGGAAGCCGAGCCAATGTATCTGCAGGCGTTAGAGGGCTACGAGATGACGCTTGGGCCCGACCACCCCTCCACTCTCGAGACCGTCCACGGCCTGGGCGCGCTTTACAGGGAGCAGGGCCGATGGGAAGAGGCCGAGGCCATGTATCGGCGGGCATTGGCAGGCTTCGCGTTCAAGCGGAATCAACTATCAACTTTCAACGTGCTCAGCAGCTTGGGCACCTTGTACCTGGATCTGGACCGACTGGAGGAGTCGAATGTCATGTTTGAGTTTGCGCTGAAAGGGAAGGAAAGGGCACTCGGGTGGGATCACCCATCCACTCTTTCAACAGTCCACAACTTTGGCTGTCTCTACGAAACCCGGGGCCTCCTGGATGAGGCCGAGGGAATGTATCGACGAATGATGGAAGGCTTCGAGAAGACGTTTGGATGGGATCATCTTGGCACCCTAAAGGCAGCTCATAACTTGGGCAACGTCTACGCAGATCAGGGCCGGCCGAAGGAGGCTGAGATGATGTACCAGCGGGCGCTGCTGGGTCGCGAGAGGGCGCTCGGGATCGATCATAAGTCGACGCTGAGAACGGCAGGCAACCTGGGCCTCCTCTATGCAGAGCTGGGCCACTTTGGAGAAGCCGAGGCGATAATTCAGCTATCACTGAAAGGGTTCGAGAAGGTGCTTGGACGGGATCACATATGGACCCTCCAAGTGGTCTCCAACTTGGGCTACCTGCGAATTCTCCAGGGCCGTCCGGAGGATGCTGAGCCAATGTACCAGCGGGCGCTGGTCGGCTATGTGAAGACACTCGGACGAGATCACATATCGACACTCCGGGTTGGTAACGCGCTCAGAAGCCTATGCGAGGAGCAAGGCCGGCTGCAGGAGGCGGAAGTAGTGCATCAGCGAGCGCTGGCCGGGAGTGAGAAGACATTCAGATGAATTCACAGATCGACTCTCAGTCGGCACTTCGAAGCTTGGACGGTTCTTATCTCTAGTTTACAAGTGATTTTTTCACGTGACAGAGAGAGTTCATGACGGTCGCGTCTCACTTGTTGCATATCATAGGCAGCGGCCTGATAGGAAGTTGTATAGCTCTTAAAGAAGGAAGAGAAGAGCTGCAACCGCGCAACAGTACGCCAAGACCGTGCGTGCGTAGCCTTAGGTGATCCTCAGCGTTGGCCACCTATTGCCAGATCCCGACACCCTCGACAGCATGAACAACCTCGCCAACGTGCTCTTCAGCCAGGGGAAGTACAAAGAGGCCGAGCAGATGCACCGGCAGACGCTCGAGCTCATAGAGACGGTGCTGGGCCGCAAGCATCCCTCCACCCTCAAAAATGGAAGGATTCTTGCGGAGTGTTTGAGGACCACGTACAAACGGGGAGAGCCGGGGTCGAGTCAAGGATAGGCGTCTCATTCAGATTCTCGGCGACATCGGTCGCAGGTACATGGCAAGTTGACGCGGTATGGCACGAGCCTCGCGTCCGCATGGGTGGCGACACCCCCTATGGCTTTGTTGTGGTCCCCCAAGACAGGCCATAGTACCCCAACAGTCGCGTGTAGCCCAGGAGTGTAGCGGCATGCCGCTAGGAGACGCACAAGGCGCCCTAGCCTCCATTCGTACAGCTGTGTGTTACTCGCCCCTAAGGCATAACCCAACCACCAGTTGCTCCTCTAAATTACAATAGAGTACTTGAAGAGTAGGTTCTACGTACTATGTAGCAGCTGTAACTTTATGCCTATCTAGTTAGAAAGCGGGCTGCCTAGAAAGCGGGCTGCCTAGACTTTGAGCCACCCAGTGGCACCATATGGCGATGTAGGGCTCCTGCAGAGCTAGCTCAACCAGAGACCAGCTTCACCAACAAAACCATTCTAACCCCCCTCGGCTACATCCGTACGTGACACTTCTATCCCTAAATTCAATGGGGAAACAGTGCGCCGGTGATACTGCCAGAGCAATTCAACGCCCAGGGGCGGTTCCAAAGGGCAACTTGCGATGCAATCTCGAGATAATCTCCACGTAATCCTCCTCGTTGTCCGCGGTAATGAAACCATGTCGAATGAAGAAATCCATCATAACGGTGGCACAGCTCGGCTTGAATTCGCCGTTTCTCATGGCGTCCTTGACCTCGCCGACGCCCATTAGGTGGAAGGACTGGATGTCGTTGTCGACAGGCTTGAACACAATATCAGGTCCTACTTCCAGGTCGTAGACGTACAGCACGCCGGGATTCATCAGACCTCGCTCGCCGCCGGCCCTCTCGTCTGAGATATTGAACCATGTCACAGCGCCGGCTGCTACCGCATTTTGCCGCACCAGCTCCTCGGACAGGGCGGCTTCCTCGGCAGCCTCGCGGACAATGCACTCGAAGGGCATTTCGCCCCGCGCCACACCGCCGGCGACGGCCTGGTCCAGCATGTTCGGCCACGTAGACTTGTTTGCGTTGCGACGAGGGATCCAGAATTTCATGCCATCCGGGGTGCGTGTATACACCGTCATATGGGCGCCGCGACCGACGATTCCGAAGAGGCTCATAGCCGAGCGCTCGATGCCGATGTCGAATTTAGCACCGAGAATGGGAAACTGCTCGTTGCGCTTCTTGCCCAGTAGCGGGAAAGCGTTTCGCGCGCGAGCGAGATCGAGAAGCTCGTCGATGGCCTTCCCGCAGGCGGCATGCCAATCGTCCCGCTCGTCAGGCTTCAGCAAGTGTATCTCTTTGCGGGGTGTATGGTCGATACGGAAATTTGATGTCCATGGCATCCTGTCGACGACGGACTGGATCAGCAATCCGCGCGGCTCGGGGTCGTCTGGCAGGAAGAAGAGCCACAATGGCTCGATTTCTTTGGCGAACGAGCCGGACGTGTCTCCTACATCGAGGTAAGGGAAACTACCTTCCGTTTTAGTGACTCATTCCTGTGGGAAAAGAGGTGTGAGGGGCGGGAAACCCCAGACATACTTGTCGCAATCCTTCACAATATCTAGGTTGCTGCGCATTGTTGGAAGCGAAGGACCTAGGTCAGATGCAATTGTGATAACGGAGACGGCGGCAGAAGAAAATTTTATGGCTTTGCCGAGGGAAACAGGTGATAGATCTCGAGTACGATCGTGATTTTCTGGCGGAGGGTGGAATAACTGATGTCCCGGTCTTTTCATGTGAGCTCCGCTCCGCGGGTTGTGCCACCCAACCTTGGAACACAGCAGGCAGTAAGGCACATTACTCCCCGCCTACCTACGGACCGCAGCTTTGGGTGCACTGAAATTAGCAGTCGCTCTGCCAGTATTTAACTGACTCCAGCGCAAGAGAGTTAGATACTACCTGTGCGATACCCTTCCTGCGGAGAGAAACTCTTTCATTTTGGAATGGCGTGTTGGGTGAAAAACTTGCCCATCATGCCGTTTTGGATACCGCTTCGACGACGAGGTGGTGATCGGGCTGCAGTCTCACGGACATATTTTTCTTCTGCTGACCGTTGGGCAGCAACACGTCCCGCACAAGCAAAGGCGATCCCGCTAGTTAAGCACGCTGCCTAGACATTGAGCCGCCCGGTGGTACCATATGGCGATGTAGGGCTCCTGCAGAGCTAGCTCAACCAGAGACCAGCTTCATCAATTTCCCACGGAGTGCATGCCAGTCTTGTTCGCTCAACCGATCCGAGCCTATGTCGTAGAGAATGTCCAAGGCCTTCTTCCCGTCCCCGATGGCGACTTGAACAAGCTTCCGGCAAATCTCGAGCCTGTTGGTGCTGTTGAGCGCCGCGATCCAAACCGCCTCTCTGACTTCTGACTTCTTCGTGTACTTCCAATCTCCTCCTCCGCCCAAGGCTTCCCCCATCTTCTCGTTGTATATCTTCCGGTATCTCTCCAGCTCTTGAGGTGAGTTCTCGGAAGCGCGTTTGGGCCACCCGTACATAAGCGGGTCCCAGTCTCGAGTGATCCAGCCAGGATAACGGCAGTATCCGACGCATCGAGGCATTGTCTGAACGAGGTCCCAGTCGATGATGCCCGTGAGAGCACCTCCTTCATCTACCAGAATGTTTTGGGAGTCGAAGTCCGGGACTGAGAGGACAAAGCCTGTTGGGCCCTCGGGGAGACATGGCACCACGACGTCTATTATCTTGCTCTCCGCAAGTCCCCAAACACCCTTCGTATCCTTTGCAGCAGAGCAGTCCTGCAGGTAGGCGGCTGTCGTTCCGTATGGGCCGCTTGCCGTAACGTGGACTGTGTAGTCGTCGTTTTCACGCCAGTGATAACAAGGGCCGATGGCAAGCGACTCGCCACCTGCGTCGTATGGAGACCCAATAGTCGCAAAGCTGAAGGACGAAAGTTGGGCTACTGCTTGTGCCACGCTCTCCAGGATAGAAATACGGCGATGTTCTAGCGGGGTCGGACCACACTCGTCAAACCAAACCTCGGATACCGTTCTCCCAGGCAGGAAGCTCATGCAGATGTACGGAGCGCCTATCTCGTTTCTGATTCCCGTATCGAAGTCGTACACGGTCGGAACCGGGATTTTCGTTTCCCTCGATATGAACCGCATGACGGCAACTTGCGATTCGAGTGCGCGTGCCGCGGCACCCGTCATGCCCTCGCCCCACCCAGTAGCGGGCACGCGAACGACGAGTTTGAGGTTGTCGAGTTGGAGGATGTGGATGAGATTATGTGACCCACTAATGCGGGCAACCAGACGGCTAGATGATGTCGGCTTATTCAGGAGCGGACTCCTGAGATTCGTCCCGAGGCGGATGAGGGATTCCGGCTTGATGGAGATCAGTGGGCCGAAAACATCGGCGTCAGGCTCATCGTGAGGAGATTCCAAGGAGGCCATTGCTGTTTTCGCTAACGCGCGGCGGGCGGCGGGGATGAACAGCAGAAGAGCTGCCTTTTTCCATTGACCAGAAATTTTGTGTACCCGACTGACATAAGCATCTCACGCAGCCTTGCCGCAGCCGTCATCGCTCCGTACCTCAGCCATCACTTCATAAGTTCCACCGGCCTTCCTGTTCGCCTGTCGAGCGCTGAGACGCAGTTTGTAACACGGTGTTTCATGCACTACATCGAGGTATCTTGAAATCAAGGACGGCTAGGCTGGAAAAGGATGTGTTGGATAGCAGGGCAAATGGGCTTCATCCGCTGGGAGGGATGCAGTGCCCCTCTTTGCGCTCCTAGCAGCCTACCGAAGTTATTCCACGAGCCGCGTTCAAGTTCAAGTTGCCTCTGGATGCCTGAGTCGCTGATACTTCTACTAGGGCTACTTATTAAGGGAGGCGCTCAAGTTGCTGCGGTGGGCACATCTATCTGGGAGGGCGAGTGTAACGCAACCTCGTTGGGAAACTCAAGTGCCCTTTTTGCTCTCCCTCTTGGGAAGCTCGGGTTTCCACGCATGCTGTTGCAAACGGGCGTGGGCCCTGGCCGCCCGCTTCTGCGCCACGTATTGCGGATCGTGCGCGCGCTGCCTCTCGCTGGGCATGACGGGCCTGCTTGCAGGACCGGTTAGCTCGGGCCCGAGGGTTGCGCATGACGGCTTTTCTACGGAAACGGGCGCGTCGCTTGATGGATGACGCGCCGTCTTGTGCTGCGGTAGGTACCAGTTTCGCCATAGGCAAATTCTGTGGCTGTTCCCGTTCAGAAGGGAGGGAATATTACTCACCTGACCATGGAACCGGGCGAGATAGATATTAACTCCCCGGTGAGGACGTCTTCCATGGGGTCGAAGTCATCCTCGTCGATGCTGGAGCCGCCATGGAAGCTGCTGATCGAGGAGGAGCTGCGGGTGGTGTCGTATGATGACGAGGAGCAGGTGCTCCTGTACGAGGCGCCACTGAGCGGGGCATGTCGGGAGTGGCGAAGACCTCCCCTGGTAGGGTGCCTATCGTCAGCTTTCTTCTGCGGGTGATCTGTCACAGGGAAGAGCCTGGGAGGAGGACTCACTCTGATCCTAGTATTCGCATCGGGCTGCCGCACCTGATGCCGGCGAGCAAGGCCGACGTCTCATCGTCGAACCCGCTGCTTTTCAAGCGGAGAGACATCGGGTCGGCGGTCTGGACGTCCGCCGAGGCTTCTCCCTCTATAATCCTCTTCAGACCGGCGTCGCGCTGTGCCGGCCACAGGTTGGACGACTTCACCGGCCCGATGGCCGTGATGGCCGGGTGGTCTCTGAGGCACGGCCAGAAGGCCAAGGGAAGCGTGACCAGGAGGACGGTCGAGTGCGAATCGAACTGCCCCTGAATCTCGAACCGGCCCTCGATGCTGCTGACTAGCGTCGGTATCGTCCGGAACCAGTTCTCCATGTCCCGCAGCGAGAGGTCCTCCGGCCGCAGCGTCTCCTGCAGGCGGATAGCGAAGAGCATGGTTCCACCGTCCCGCCTCGGCCGCCCCACAGACTGCCTTTTCGCAGAAGACTCCTCCTCGTCTTCGGCCCGGTGGCGCTTCAGGCCGTGGGGGTCCGCACCGGGACTGACGCCGGGCGGCTCGGCCCCCGACGTGGAGGGTGGGCATGGCGCCCACGGCCTGAGCACGATCGATCTCAAGCTGGAGAGCTTGTCATTGGTGATGAAGAAGTGGACAGGCGTTGGGAATTTCTCGCCCTTTAATCCTGTAGGGGGCCTTATCTGCACGGCCTCGTACAGATGACTCCACAGGGCGGCGGCGGTGAATCTCCCGGCCCGCGCCAGAACTTCGAGGCTATTAACCAGATTCCGAGTAAAGGAGTTGGGCCCCCCATACGCCTCGCTGTCGAAATCGCAGGCGGCGATGAGCTCCGTGACGCCGTTTCCCTCTCCCCTGGTGACCCTGCCGGACTGGCAGCATTCCAGCAGGATCAGAACGTCGCTGGCGGCCTGCTCGAGGGTGGTCTGGATGCCGCTCCAGTTAACGGTTTCTCCGTTGGCGCCTGGAGCGTCCTGGTTCCTTTGGTGTGTCAGCAGGTCGGAGGTGGTATGCAGAACGACGGAGGCGGGTGTCTACCTCGAGAAGATCAAGTCCTTCGACTTGGTAAGTTTACCGTGGCCACTGTAGAAGAAAATCTTCAGGTCTTTCGCACTGTTTCCGTTGCGCAGGGCGAACTCATTGATCTTCTGGCTCATGGCAATGTGGCTCTGCGTTCGGGGGATCTCGAACACCTCGATATCGAAGTGGAAGATGGTGTGGAAGACATAGCGCAGCCGCTCTATCTCTTGAGCGAAATCCAGAAGGGGATTGGGGTCTTTCCCCTGCCACCGAACAAGCAGCACGAAGACCCTGGAGTAGCGGTCGTGGTCCTCGTTTGGGAAGACAGCGGTCAAGGTCTGGTTGAGCTTTGTAATGAGCTCCCGCGCCTCGATGTGCTGATCCCATTCGGCCGGGGGACCAGGCCGGCCAGACACGCTCGAGCCTGTAGAAGAAGAGTCCAACTGCCCGCTGTCGCTGGAGGACGAGTCATCATCGGGGGGCACCGGTGTGCCGCTGGCCGTGTCCGACGAGTCGTGGCTACTCGTCGCCATGGGGGATGACCCGGGCGCCCTTCCACAGGTCAATAACGGGAGCCTTCTATGCGGGGGGAGACAACTAGCCATGTGGTCTCAGAAAGCCAGGTCGGAGAAGACGGGACTTCCGCTCTCTCGCTGCCGGAACCGATGTCAGACTCCATTGCGCGAAGTGCCAAGGAAGACCAGCGGTCGAAGTGATGCGTCAACCACAGGGTCACGGACGACGCTTACAGATTCGACGGAGATGGTCTCCGGTGGTCGTCTCATAATCTTATACACCGTTGCCTGTCGGCGAAGACGGCCTCAGCATGCTGACAGCCGCCGTCGGTGTTGAAAGCGGCTAGCTGGAGCGCAGGTCCCCGTGCTTCGTCGTCTTCAGGTGCCACGGTCTGCCGCCTCGTTCGACACCAGCATACAGACCTCTAGAACAAGACTTTTGGGTGGAAACTCGACGACTAATCCTCTATGATCCTCCGAGCAGCCCCAGTTTCAACATCGCACCATGGTCCCCGCTGAGGTTGGCATCAGTGAGACCCCTTTCCATCGGAGATCCTGGACTCCCGCGGATCAGAATGTAACACTCCCAGAGCCTTGCCTGCTCGTAAGACAGGAGGTACGGGCTCCGCGGGGAGCCGCCGGGACTGCGTGACGCACGATACGTCGTGACGACGCCGTACCAGGGAGTTGGAGTCTAGGGCGGAGATTGGCACGGGCCGATGCCTCCGACACAAGATGACGACAGGGGACGTACACTTACCAGACGAGGCAAAGTAAGTCAGACCGGTAGCTTATCAGATACTGCAATAGTGCAAGACGCACCGCACCGTGTTCGCGCCAAAAGCGGAACTGGCCCGTGGGGAGACTCGCCTCGGGCGTGCAAAGGGGGCAGAGCCGGCCTCAGCAGCCGGCGCTTCCTCTCCTTCAGCCGGGCGGCTACCGCTCCAGCAGACGCTGTGCGACCCTTCGTCCTGGTGGCCCTGTTTGGCAGCCCCGTCCCGACTTGTCCGCCGCGTCGGGCATATTGCCCCTGGCCCGGGTGTGGGTGCCCGGCGTCGCCCGATATTACCCACCAGCCGTGCCGCGGCAGCGCGGTAGATTGCTCCCCTTTCGCCAGGTCGCGCGCCCCTGGGCCCTGCCTTCTGTCGTGGGCGCCGCCGCTGTTGTTGTTGATCCGACACGCGTTGGGGTGGCACAAGGGCCGGGTTCGAGGCCTGGTTTGCGCTGAATTACGGCCGCCCCTCATCTCTTCGGGGGCGGCACGGCTCTTGTGATTATTTCTCCATGAATACGTTTAGACATTTCGGGGACACGAGAAAGTGGTATCCTAAAGAGCGGCCAGAAATGCCAAATCGGCGGTGCAAAGGCTCGCCAACCCCCTGACGGCTTTGCCGTTTCCTGCCAAGTCCCCAGATAAATCATGCTTCCCCAAGAAGCGACCAGAGTGACCGAGGATGCCGTCGGCTAGAGGGGTCCCGTATCTATCGTCCTTGTACACTTCTGAAAGCTCCGAAAACGCCGTGCCATGCAGGTATCCTCTCCCTGGTGCCTTTTGTAAATCAAACAGGAGTCCCCCGGCGCGGGGTAGTGTGTCACAGGGGCCCCTTCCCGCCCGGCCGGTAGTCTGTCTCCGCGGCGCTCCACGAGTTCTGTCGGGCCGCCGTATAGGGAGGGATCGGCGAGTTGCCCGGGTCGCCCGACGTGGGCAGCTCGACCGGCGGCGTCGGGTGATGGGGCGGGGGCGTGTGCGGCTGGCCCTGGTAGTACCCCGTCGGCCCGGTCGGGCTCTGCAGCATGCCCAGGCTCTGGTACGTCGTGTACGTCGGGTGCGCCCCGGGGCTTCCTTGCAGAGGGCTCGCCACGGCTTGATGCTGGTGCAGGGGCGGGCTGGGGTGGGCCGAGCCGTAGGGGTCGTGGCTCGGCGTCGTCGAGTACGCCGTCGTGGCCCGGAAGCTGCCGTGGCCCGGGCTCGACGAGGCGTACTTGGTGTCCGCCATCGCAGCGGCGGGCGCCGCGAACGAGTTTCGGCCCTCTTCGCGTTGATTCCTTTCCCCCCTGCTCTGCCTTCCGCAGATGTAGATCAAGGCACCGGCCGCGACGAGTATGGCGGCTGCTCCAATCGCTATTCCGGCAATTGGGCCAGCACCGAGGCGATGGTCATCCGTGCCGGCCGAGCCCGGAGCCACAGCAGGTCCTGTAGGAGTCGGCGTCGGCGTGGGATAGCCCGTGGGCACGACCGTCGGGAGGCCGGGCCCTTCCGATGGCAGGGCCTCGCCGGGCGTCACCTGAAATTGGGCATTGTTGACAAACTCTATCTGCCTCTCCAGGGACCAAGTCGCATTCTGGGAAGCGTGTCAGCGTCAACCCCAGTCACCCTCCGCGCAGGTTCGCATACGGGATTGATGGCCCCAATCATCTTCTCCTTGAAGCATGACGTCGGCGCATTGCAGTAGTAGAAGATTGGCCTCGTGTCGTTGATCCTGACGCGGTATTTGGGTCCCTGCCCGGGGTCAGCCGTCATCGCTTTCTCACAGCATCCGCTCGGCCGTCGACTTACGTCGGTGCTGAAGACTTGGGTGTTTTGCGTTCCGCTCCAGAAACCGGGGCCCTTGCCCGGGCCGGTGAGCTCCCAAGGGATGCAGGGATATTTGAAATCGGCCTGCGCAACGGAATGGCCTCCAGGATAAAAGACGAATTCTGACCAGACCTGTCAGCCCAACAATCCTGGTCAAGGTGGTTGCTGTATCCCGTCACGTACCAACCACGTCTCCAACGGCCGCCGTCAAGTTGTTGGGCTCGAATTTGAATCCGGACTAGGACATGTTAGCCAAGCACTCCCGACCCGAGCCGGACCGTACGTACTGCGCCAACCGAGATGGTATGGGTAGGCACCGCCGTCGACGACGTC
>Ga0247771_1000271_pt1 | contig 17904 bp, 12 predicted proteins | sample UWRJL197509C6_FD_179948 | JGI IMG/M metagenome (GOLD analysis project Ga0247771, IMG submission 179948) | Plant litter microbial communities from Arlington Agricultural Research Station in Wisconsin, United States - UWRJ-L197-509C-6 | ecosystem: Environmental > Terrestrial > Plant litter >...
TGTAGTCGCGCTCTTCGTCCGTCACCATCTCGAGGGTCAGCTCGTCGTGGTTGCGGAGGAATATCGCCCACTGGCAGGTGTCGGGTATGGCCGGCGTCTGGTCGAAGATATCGGTGATGGGGTAGCGGTCTTCCTGTTGCAGCGACATGAACATGCGGGGCATCACCGGGAAGTGATAGTTCATGTGGCACTCGTCGCCGTTGCCGAAGTAAGAGGCCGAGTCTTCGGGCCACATGTTGGCTTCGGCAAGAAAGGCGCGGCCGGGGTAGCGCTCGTCGATATACTTGCGCAGGCGCTTGAGGTAGGTATGTGTTTCAGGAAGGTTCTCGCCATTGGTGCCCTCGCGTTCGTAGAGGTAGGGCACGGCATCGAGGCGGAAGGCATCCACGCCCATTGCGCACCAGTAATCGATTATTTTGAATATCTCTTCCTGCACCAGCGGGTTGTCGTAGTTGAGGTCGGGCTGGTGGTAGAAGAAGCGGTGCCAGTAATATTGTTCGGCCACGGGATCCCAGGTCCAGTTGGAGGCTTCGAAATCCTGGAAGATGATGCGCACGTCCTTGAACTTCTGCGGGTCGTCGGTCCATACGTAGAAATCGCGTTCGGGCGAACCCTTAGGCGCCTTACGGGCGCGCTGGAACCAGGGATGCTGATCGGAGGTATGGTTGATGACGAGCTCGGTGATGACCTTGAGGTTGCGCTTGTGGGCTTCGTCGAGGAAATCGCGGAACTCCTTGAGGGTACCGTAGCGGGGATTGATGCTGTAGTAGTCGGCGATGTCGTAGCCGTCGTCCTTGAGGGGCGAAGGGTAGAAGGGAAGCACCCAAACGGCCGTCACGCCAAGGTCCTGGAGGTAGTCGAGCTTTTCCATGAGGCCCTTGAAATCGCCCATGCCGTCGCGGTTGCTGTCGCGGAAGGCCTTGATGTGGAGTTCGTAGATAATAGCGTCCTTGTACCAGTGCAGTTGATCGTCGAGCGCGTTTTGTTCGGCCATGGCTTAATGGTTGGTCAATGAGTCGATAGTCATAAAATATCGTGCCTCGAAAGGGCCGGTGATCCAAACGATTTATCTTGAACGAAATTTGCCGCATGACCGGGCTGATCACCCATATAAAAACGCTAGTCAATACCCGCACCGAAGCCCTGCTGCTGCGCGGTGCCGCTCTTGCTAATCTGCCCTCCCTCGACGATGCCTGGCTCGTTGTGGATGGCGAGCGCATTGCAGCCTACGGACCCATGAGCGCCCTGCCCTATAAGGCCGCGGACTTTGCCTGGCACCGCGAAGCGCATGGCCGGCTGGTGCTGCCCGCATGGTGCGACAGTCATACCCATATTGTTTTTGCGGGCAGCCGCGAGGACGAGTTCGTGGACAAGATCAGGGGACTCAGCTATGCGGACATTGCGGCCAAGGGTGGCGGCATCCTCAACTCGGCCGCAAAGCTCGGCGCAACTTCCGAAGAGGAATTATTTCAGCAATCGTGGCAACGCCTGCAGGAGGTGATGCGCCTCGGCACGGGGGCGATCGAAATAAAAAGCGGCTATGGGTTGACGGTAGAGAGCGAGCTGAAGATGCTGCGCGTCATACGCAGGCTGAAAGAAACCGCACCGATACCGATCAAAGCCACCTTCCTCGGCGCTCATGCCTTTCCGCCCGAATACCGCAACGATCACGAAGGCTATATCCGGCTGGTGGTGGAGGAGATGCTGCCCCGCGTGGCCGCCGAAGGCCTGGCCGATTATACCGACGTTTTTTGCGAGGAAGGTTTCTTTACGCCCGCCGAAACGGAGCGGATCTGTCTTGCCGGAAAAGCTTTGGGACTCAAGCCCCGCATTCATGCGAATCAACTAAATGTATCGGGCGGCGTACAGGCCGGCGTCCATGTGGGTGCAGTATCGGTCGATCATCTCGAAAGCATGGACGAGCCGGCGATAAAATGCCTGGCCGCATCATCGACTATCGGCACGCTGCTGCCCGCGGCGGCCTTTTTCCTGCGCATGGCCTTCCAGCCCGCGCGCCGCCTCATCGACGAAGGCTGCGCCATTGCGCTTGCTACCGATTACAACCCCGGCTCGGCGCCTTCGGGCAATATGAACCTTGTGGTGGCGATGGCCTGCATACAGATGAAGATGCTTCCGGCCGAAGCCATCAATGCGGCTACGGTCAATGGGGCGCATGCGCTGGAGCTGGCCGATGAGGTAGGGAGCATTACGCCGGGCAAGCGCGCCAACCTCATTCTGACCAAACCCGTACCCTCGCTCAATTACCTGCCTTATGCCTTCGGCGGCAACCATATCGAGGCGGTGCTGGCGGGCGGGCGTTGGCTGAATTCGATTTGATTCTTACATTCGGTGATGCAGATACCCCATTTCAAAAGCTATAGCAAGCAGGATATCCTGTCGCTGACGGGTCTGCGCCGCTTCGAAACGAAGCTCGGCGAGCGCGTACAGGTGCTGTTCTCCCCCAATGACATGACCGCTTCGCTGCAACAGCTGAATGCGGGCTTCGTGGTCTTCGGCATACCCGAGGATATCGGCGTGCAGGCCAACTACGGCAACGGCGGCACCAGCACGGCCTGGCTTTCCTTTCTTCAGTCCTTCCTGAACGTGCAGAGCAACGACTTCCTGCCCGGAGAAAATATCGCGGTGATCGGCCACTTCGATTTCGGGGACATCCAGTACCTCATCGACCACAATGCGCACAGCAGCGAGGAAAAGGTGGAAGCCTATCGCCATGCGGTGCACACGATCGACGACGAGGTGGAAAGCCTAGTGAAGGCCATCGTGGCCGCGGGTAAACTACCGATCGTTATCGGCGGCGGTCATAACAATGCCTATCCTCTGATCAAGGGCGCATCGAAGGGACTTCACCACCGGCAGATGCTGCCGCTGCCGCAGATCAACTGCATCAACCTCGATGCCCATACGGATTACCGGCCCACCGAGGGACGCCACAGCGGCAACGGTTTCCGCTACGCGGAGGAAGATGGCTATCTGCAGAAATACTGCGTGATCGGCGTGCACGAAAACTACCTGCCTCAGAATGTGTGGCTCGACATCGTTAACAATCCCTTCCTCGACATGATCACCTTCGAGGATATTTTTATTCACGAGAAGCGTTCGTTCCGTCAGGCGGTGTCGCACGCCATCAGCTTTACCGACGATAATTTCTGCGGCATCGAGCTGGACCTCGACGCGATCGAGAACGTGCTGACCAGCGCCTGCACGCCGAGCGGACTGGATACGATCAATGCACGGCAGTATGTAAACCTCTGCGCGGCCCATGCCAAGGCCTGCTACCTGCACATCTGCGAAGGCGCTACACGACTGGCTTCCGGCCGGCACAGCGAGCTGACAGGAAAACTGATAAGCTACCTGGTGACCGACTTCGTCAAGATGTACCTGTCGGTTTGATGAGAGAGGAGAATTAACGGTAAATATCCATTCATATAATGGAAGCAGTTTTATGTCGGTGTGAGGAACATCAACCGCGCAGAAGCAGAGCTCATTCCTGCGCTCGCAGGGCTGAACCAAAAGGTCAGATCATTAATATATAATAAAATATTAATTATTATATATTAATTAATCAGCTAACGACTTATCCGCCCAGCTCCATCAGCTTTTCAAAGACCTGCTCGTACTGCGTATTGGCCTGACCCAGTTGCGTGAGCAGCTGCTGATAGGCGGCTTCGGTCTTTTTAAATTCGCCGGGATTGGAATAGACGTCGGGGTGGGCGAGGCGGCCTTCCAGCTCGGTCTTTTCCGCGTTCAGCTGGGCCAGCTTTTTCTCCACCTGCTCAAAGGCTTTCTGCTGCTTCTGCAGTTCTTTCGAGTTGGCCGAAGCTGCCGATGTATTGTTCGTCGTGTTCCTGGGTGCGGCAGTTTGTGCGGCAGGCTGGGGCTTGGGCGCAGCGGGCTTTTCGCTCTCGTTCTTCTGACCCGCCATGCGTTCCTTCCATTCCACCCATTCCTCGTAGCCGCCCTTGAATTCCTTGATCTTGTGGTCGACGATCTCCCAGATCTTATTGGCCGTCTTCGAGATGAAATAGCGATCGTGGCTTACCAGTATGAGGCTGCCGGAGTAGCGGTTCAGGGCATCGATGAGCAGCTCGGTGGAATGTATGTCCAGGTGATTCGTCGGTTCGTCGAGGAGGAGGAAGTTGGCCTTCGAAAGCATGGTCTTGGCCAAGGCCACACGGGCCTTTTCGCCGCCGCTGAGCACCTTGATCTTCTTGTCCGCATCGTCGCCGCTGAAGAGAAAGCAACCGAGCAGGGTGCGCAGTTCGAGCTCGGTCTTTTGCGCGCCGGCTTCCTTCATTTCGTCGAGGATGGTGTTGGCGAGGTTGAGGGCTTCCATCTGGTGCTGCGCATAAAAGGCATCGTCGACATTATGGCCCCACTTGCGCTCGCCCTCGAAAGGCTCGGTGCCTGCAATGATGCGGAGCAGGGTGGACTTACCCTTGCCGTTGGCGCCGATGAGCGCGATCTTGTCGCCCCGCTCGATCTCGGCCGAGGCATCGTCAAGCAGCTCGATATTCTTGAATTGCTTGTGTATGTGCTTCAGCTCCACCAACACCTTGCCGGGTGTTTTATCGATGTTGAAATTGATCTTGATATTGGGCCGCTCGATCTCCACGTCCTCGATGCGGTCAAGCTTTTCGAGGCGCTTCATGGCGCTCTGGGCCTGCGTGGCCTTCGTAGCCTTGGCGCGGAAGCGTTCGATGAAGCGCTCCTGCTGGCGGATATATTCCTGCTGGTTCTCGAAGGCGCGCTGCTGCAATTCCACGCGCTGCTGCTTCTCGGTTTCGTAGAAGGAATAGTTGCCGTTGTAGAAATGCAGCTCTTTCTGATATAGCTCAACGACCTTCTTAACCATCCGGTTAAGGAAGTAGCGGTCGTGACTTACAATGACGACGGCGCCCTTGTAGTGCTGCAGGTATTTTTCAAGCCATTCGATCGAAGGCAGGTCAAGGTGGTTCGTCGGTTCGTCGAGGAGAAGGAGGTCGGGTTGCTGAAGGATCATCTTGGCCAGGAGCACGCGCATGCGCCAGCCGCCGCTGAATTCGCGGTAGGGCCGTTGCAGGTCGGCATTGGCGAAGCCCAGGCCCTGAAGCACTTCCTCGGTTTCGTGCTGCATTACGTAGCCGCCGGCTTCCTCGAACTGGTGAAGCTTGTCGGAGTAATCGTGCAGGAGCTCGTCGGTCGACGCCTCCTCGATGGCCTTGGCAAGGCGGTCCAGCTCTTTTTCCAGCGCCTTGGCCTTGTCGTAGGCATGCATGGCCACTTCCACGATCGACTCGCTGGTATCGAAGCTCAGAAGATCCTGGTGGAGATAGCCGATGGAGGTGTTGCGGCCGCGTTCGACGGTGCCGGCCGAAGGAGCGTACTCGCCCACGAAAACCTTGAGCAGCGTGGATTTGCCCGTACCGTTATAGCCGATCAGGCCGATGCGCTCACCCGGGTGGATATGCCAGGTGGCATCGCGCACAATGGTTCTCGCTCCGAAATCAAAAGTTACATTTTGTAGTCCTGCCAGCATAGCGTATCAATAAATCCCGCAAATATAATCATGGAAGACCGGAGGGGAGGTTAAGAGAGGCTTATTTTTGCAAAAAACCGCACTTTGCAAAAAACCATCCTCTTCCTTCTGCTGCTGGCCGCCTGCAGCGGGCCTGTGAAACAACAGCCGGCCGCCGAACCCGTGCCCGTTCGCCACGATGCCGCCTTCAACGGCGCCGTAGATTCCACCCTCACTGCCTATTACGACCTTTCGGAAGCCTTCGTGAACTGGGATTCGGTGCGGGTGCAGACCGCCGCCGGCGCCCTTCAGCAGCACATCGGCCGCCTGGCGACCGAAGTGGTGCCCCGCCAGAAAGACTTGCCCGCCGCAGAAACCACGCCGCTCCTGAACAAGGTGGACGGAGGCCTGGAGCAGATACGCAACGTCAGCGGCATCACCGCCCAGCGCCACGCCTTCAGTGAGGTCACCAAAAATTTCTTTGCCTTTCTCACCGCCGCCAAATACAATGCGCACAATGTATACTTCCAGGTATGCCCGATGGCCTTTAACGACCAGGACTCCGGCTACTGGCTCAGCAAGGTGAGCGACGTGCGCAATCCCTACCTCGGCCTCCATCACCCCACGTACGGCAAGGGGATGATCGGTTGCGGCGACACGCAGGACAGCCTCGGTACAAACGTTAGAAAATAATTTATGAGAACAACCTGGCTGGTCCTCCTGCTCTTTATCGCGGCGTTGCCCGCGGCCGCCCAAAGCCGCTTTACGCTGAACGGCTATGTAAAGGACAGCGCGAGCGGCGAGTCGATCATAGGCGCAACCATTGCCGTGAACGGCCGTTCCGTGACCACCAATGCCTACGGATTTTATTCGGTCACCGTCGATGAGGGCGATTATGACGTACTGGTGTCGCACGTAAGCTATGTGGCGCAGTCGTTCCGCGCGGCGCTTCATGCCAATACCGAGCGATCCGTATTTCTACGGCCCAGGTCGGCCGGGCTGGAAGAGGTGGTGGTGTACAGCCGCCGCCGCGATGCCAACGTGCGCAATGCGCAGATGGGGCGGATCGATCTTTCGGTGAACCAGATCAGGAGCGTGCCGGCCTTTCTCGGCGAGGTCGATATCCTCAAAACGATACAGCTGCTGCCCGGCGTGCGCAACGCCGGCGAGGGCAATGCGGGTTTCTACGTGCGCGGCGGCGGTCCCGACCAGAACCTCATCCTCCTCGACGATGCGGTGGTATACAATACGGGCCACCTTTTCGGCTTCTTCTCGATCTTCAATTCTGATGCGATCAAGAACGTATCGCTGATCAAGGGCGGAATGCCCGCGCAATATGGAGGCCGCCTCTCGTCGGTGCTCGACGTATCGATGAAGGACGGCAACAGCAACAAGTTCCAGGGCGAAGGCGGCATCGGCCTCATTGCCTCGCGCTTTTCGATCCAGGGTCCGATAAAAAAGGACCGCGCCTCCTTCATTGTTTCGGCGCGGCGCACGTACGTGGATGCCCTGGTAAAACCCTTTGTAAAAAAGACCAGCAATTTTTACGGCTCGGGCTATTATTTCTACGACCTGAACGCCAAGGTCAACTACCGCTTTTCGGATCGCGACCGGCTTTACCTCAGCGGCTATTTCGGTCGTGACGTTTTTACTTTTAATAATTCGGAGCTCTCGTTCCGCGCCAATATTCCCTGGGGCAATTCGACGGCCACGCTGCGCTGGAACCACGTGTTCACGCCCAAGCTTTTCGCCAACACGACGATCGTGTACAACGATTATCATTTCAGCTTCGGGGCGATGCAAAACAATTTCGAGGTGAAGCTCGCATCGGGCATCAAGGACGGCACGGCCAAGATCGACTTCGACTACTATCCTTCGGGGCGGCACCGCATCAAGTTCGGCGGCCTGGCGACCTATCATAAATTCATTCCCAACGTAACCTCGGGCCGTCAGGATTCCGTGATCTTTCAGCCGGCGACGGAAGGAGAGAAGCGCGCCCTCGAGACCGCGCTTTATATTCAGGACGACTGGGACATCAGCAACCGCCTGACGATGAACTACGGACTGCGCTGGGCGAGCTTTACGCAGATCGGTCCTTACACAAAATTTTTACGCGATGCAAACCAGAACAAGCTCGATAGCACGATCTACGGCAGCTTTGAAAAAGTAAAGAACTATAACGGCCTGGAACCCAGGCTCACCCTGCGTTACACGATCGACGCCGCGAGCTCGATCAAGGCTTCTGTTACGCGCAACCTGCAGTTCATCCACCTTGTGAGCAATGCGGGCACCACGCTGCCCACCGACCTTTGGGTGCCGAGCACCTTCCGCGTGCAGCCGCAGTTGAGCTGGCAGTACTCGGCAGGCTACTTCCGCAATTTTCATAACAATGCCTGGGAAACTTCGGTGGAGGTTTATTACAAGGACATGCGCCGCCAGATCGAGTACCGCGAGGGCTATACGCCCTCGCTCGAAGACCCCGAGCAGGAGTTCGTTTTTGGCAAGGGCTGGAGCTATGGCTCGGAGTTTTTTATAAACAAGGTGCGCGGCCGCTTCACGGGCTGGATCGGCTATACGCTTTCGTGGACCTGGCGCCGCTTTCCCGACCTGAACGGCGGACAGAAATATCCCGCCAAGTACGATCGTCGCCACGACCTTTCGGTCGTAGGCACTTACGAGTATTCGAAGAAGTGGAAGTTCGGCGCGGTGTTCGTGTACGGCACCGGCAGCGCCACGTCTTTGCCCGAGCGTTTTTATTTTGTGAACGGCGTGCTTACGCAGGAGTACAGCGGCATCAACCAGTACCGCCTCAATGCCTACCACCGCTTCGACCTATCGGCTACGCTCACATCCACGCCGAAGAGGCCGCGTAAGGTGCAGGGCTACTGGGTCTTCAGCGTGTATAACGTGTACAGCCGCAAGAATCCTTATTTCATTTATTTCAATCAAACCGGCTCGCCGTACAGCGGCACCCTGAAGGTAGAGGCGCGGCAGGTATCGCTCTTCCCGGTGCTGCCGTCGGTTACGTGGAACTTCCGTTTTTGATCAGCAATAATCATCAGGGCGATTCATCGGGGTGCTTGTCGTAGAGGAAGCGGACCTGCGCATTCTTCTTGCCGTTGGAGGCGAGAAAGAGCTGGTAGCGCTTATGGTTGGCCGTTACGATGAGGAGGGCGGTGTTGGGCGGAATGGTACCGAGGTTTTCGGCCACCATGGTTATTTCCTGTTCGGGGTGATCGAGGTCCACCTTCACCAAAACCGTGATAGGCTTGAGTCCCAGCCGCTGGTGCGATACGATCACGTTGTTGTTGACGGTTACGGTGATGGAGTCGCCGTCGATCTGCCCGTTGTCATAAAAATCGAGCTTGAGCATGCCCGTATCGACCTTGATCTCCTGGATAAAATCAAACTCTGATTGCACGACGCGGTGCAATACGATGTGGCCGGGCGTGCAGGCCGCGCTGCCGTTCATGACCACGCCGCCCCAGTCGCCGCTGAGCGTTTCTTCCCCGCCGGTGCGGCTGTAGGTGAGGGTGAAGTAGCGGATGCAGGGCGTGCAGTCCTGCGGTATGTGGAAGATCGTCACCTTTTGTTCCTGGATGTTGATGGTCCTGGTGCCGGCATTATAAAATCCTGTATAATTCTTTTTTACATAATTGGTGATGTCGGAGTAGTGGTAGCAAAAGCCGGCCACGTCGGTGCCCTTGATAGACACCTGTAGTTCTACGTTATAGATGGGAAAGCAGCCGCCGGGCATCTGGGTCAGCGTGCCTTTCCAGATGCCATTGAGTTCCTGCGCACATCCGCATACGCACGACAGAACTACGAGCAGGGTTATGATGGCTTTTTTCTTCACAAACGGAAAATAGGCGATTTAGCGGGCGGCGGGGAAAAAATTATATAAGTGGTCGCTTTCCTAGAGTTTTTCCTCCTTCGCCAAGGCTACGGTTGGCTGACTTATTTCCCTACGTATCGGAAACGCACCATTGCATTTTTTTGTTCGGTGGAGGTGATGCTCACCTGGTAGCGCTTGTCGCCGTCCTGCACGATCATCAGCGAGGTATTGGGCGGGATGCGGCCCATGTTCTCGGCCACCATCACGAGCACGTGCTCGGGGTTAGTCTCATCCAGTTTGACCGTAATGGAAATGGGTGTGGTCGACAGTCCTTTGTTCGATACGATGGCTTTGCCGTCGAGGTAGACCGAGATGGAGTCACCATCGATCTCGCCGTTGTCGTAGAGGCGCACGTTGATCTCGGGATTGTCCACCGTCAGGCTTTGGGTCAGCTCGTTCTGACGCGAGCGCGTGCTGGCGGGCGGCGTAAATGTTCGGGGCGCTTCGGTTGGCGTGCGCGTGATCGTTGCTGTAGGTGCGCGGTGCGGCGTATCTACCGGCCGGCGGGCTACAGGCGGACTTACAACAGGCGGTTTTGTGCGTGTTGCGGGCGGCTTTGTAGTAACGACGGGCGTTTGCGGTTTGGGCTTGGGTGCGGGCGCAGGTTTTTTAGCGGTCGTATCGACGGTGCGGAAGCCAGGCTTATTGCGCAGGAAGGGTTCGATGTAGAAGTCGGAGTTCTGCACGCGGCGCAGCATCACGCGGCCGGCGCCGCAATCGCCCCACACGCCGTTGTTGGCGGGGTTGCGGCGGTCCTCGCTTTTTCCGACATAGCTGCCTTCGAGAAATTCTTCATTGCCCGAGCGCGTATAAGCAAAGCGGTAGTTCATGATGCAGGTGCCGCCGCCCGGCGATTTCACCTCGACCGTTTTCGTTTCCTGGATGAGGAAGCTCTTTGTCTGCAGGGTGTAGCGTCCGGTCATCGTGGCCTTGCCGTAAAAAAGCACGCTCTCGCCGTACGAGTAGGAAACGCCGGTGACCGTCTTGTCCTTGTTCTGCACCACCTGAAATTCGAGGCGGTAGCTTTCGCCGGCATCGGTGGTGAAGCTGCCCTTCCAGATGCCGGTCAGGTTCTGGCCCAGGCCGACGAGCGGCGCAAGAAAGACCAGCAGTAAAAAGGTGAACGCAGGTTTGAGTACCGTTAGCTTCATAGCGCGTGAAATTAATTATTAAGCCCTTTTCAAATCCACGACTCTAGCAATTGTTTGTTAATTTTGCCGCTCTTTATGAGCGAAAATATCAACATTACCTTACCCGACGGCACTGTCCGCACCTATCCCAGGGGTACTAGCGCCATGGACATAGCCAAGTCCATTTCAGAGGGACTGGCCCGCAAAGTGCTGGCTGCCGACGTGAATGGCCAGACCTGGGATGCCGCGCGCCCCATCAACGACGATGCTTCGCTGAAGCTCCTGACCTGGGACGATACGGAGGGTAAAAAAACCTTCTGGCATTCCTCCGCCCACCTCATGGCCGAGGCCATCGAAAGCCTCTTCCCCGGCGTAAAGTTCTGGGTCGGCCCCCCGGTCGACAACGGCGGATTTTATTATGACGTCGACCTCGGCGACCGCGCCATTTCCGAAGAAGACCTGCGCACCCTCGAGGTGAAGATGGCCGAGCTGGCAAAACAGAACAGTGTCTACCAGCGCCGCGAAGTGCCCAAGGCCGAAGCCCTCGATTACTTCACCCAAAAAGGCGACGAGTACAAGCTCGACCTCCTCCAGAACCTGCAGGACGGCGAGATCAGCTTTTATACCCAGGGCAATTTCACGGACCTCTGCCGCGGGCCCCACATCCCCAGCACCGGTTTTATCAAGGCCATCAAGCTGACCAATATCGCCGGCGCCTACTGGAAAGGCCAGTCGGACAATAAGCAGCTGACGCGCATTTACGGCGTTACCTTCCCCTCGCAAAAGGGTCTGGACGAATACCTCCTCATGCTCGAGGAAGCCAAGAAGCGCGACCACCGCAAGCTGGGCAAGGAGCTCAGTATTTATACGATGGACGATGACGTGGGCCAAGGCCTCGTGTTGTGGCTGCCCAACGGCACCATCATTATCGAAGAGCTCGAAAGGCTGGCCAAGGAAACCGAATCGCAGGCCCGCTACAAACGCGTGGTAACGCCGCACATCGGCAAGGAAAATCTCTACCTCACCAGCGGTCACCTGCCTTATTACGAGGACAGCATGTACCCGCCGATGGAGCTCGAAGGGGTGAAGTATTACCTGAAGTCGATGAACTGCCCGCACCACCACAAGATCTTCGCGGCCGAGCCAAAGAGCTATAAGGACCTGCCGTACCGCATCGCGGAATACGGTACCTGCTACCGCTACGAGCAGAGCGGTGAGCTGTTCGGGCTGATGCGCGTGCGCTGCCTCCACATGAACGACGCCCACGTGTATTGCACCCGCGAGCAGTTTGCGGCCGAGTTCCGCGCCGTGAACGATATGTACATCAAGTATTTCCGCATCTTCGGCATCGATAAGTACGTGATGCGCCTGTCGCTCCACGACCCGGCCAAGCTCGGACAGAAATATATCAACGAGCCCGAGCAGTGGCTCGAGACCGAAGCGATGGTGCGCCAGGTGATGACCGAGGCCAACATACCCTTTGTGGAAGTGCCCGACGAGGGCGCCTTCTACGGTCCCAAGATCGACGTGCAGATATGGAGCGCCATCGGTCGCGAGTTCACCCTGGCAACCAACCAGGTTGATTTTGCGCAGGGCAAGCGCTTCAAGCTGGAGTTCACGAACCAGCACAACGAGGCCGAGACCCCGCTCATCATTCACCGCGCGCCGCTGGGTACGCACGAGCGTTTCATCGGCTTCCTGCTGGAGCATTATGCGGGTAAATTCCCGGCCTGGCTGGCGCCGCTGCAGGTGAAGATCCTGCCCATCAGCGATAAGTTTATGGACTATGCTAAATCTGTTCTGGATAAATTAAAAAAAGCAGATATTCGTGCGGAGATTGACGACCGGAACGAAAAGATCGGCAAAAAAATCCGCGATACCGAGCTGCTGAAAGTGCCTTATATGCTGGTGCTGGGCGAGAAGGAAATGAACGAAGGCAAGGCTTCCATCCGCCGCCAGGGCAAGGGCGACCTCGGCGCAATATCTGTGGACGAATTTTTGCAGGAACTGGTAATCGAGATCCGGGAGCGCGCAACGGCCTCCTGAGTGTCGGTTCGGGAATAAGAATTATCTTGAAGAGCCTCCGGGCTCGGAATTTCATTCGACAGGAACTTAAAATAAAAAAATGTAAGCCACATCGTCAGTTGGCTGTCGACAACAGGCTGTGGACTCAGTATTATGGCATTACCAAACAAAGGAGGTTTCAGGCCAGGCGGAAACTTCAGGGGACGGTTCGCCCCCCGCAAGGAAGCAGAACACAGGATCAACCACCACATCCGGGTGCCGCAAGTGCGGCTGGTGGGCGACAATGTAACCGTTGGTGTTTATCCTATTCAGGAAGCGCAGCGCATTGCGCAGGATCAGGCGCTCGACCTGGTGGAGATATCCCCACAGGCCGACCCGCCGGTATGCAAGGTGATCGACTACAACAAGTTCCTTTACGATAAAAAGAAAAAGGAAAAAGAAATAAAGGCGAAGGCGAAGACGACCGAAATGAAGGAAATCCGCTTCACGCCCAATACGGACGACCACGACTTCGACTTCAAGTCCAAGCACGCCGAAAACTTCCTCAAGGAAGGCAACAAGGTGAAAGCCTATGTGCAGTTCAAGGGCCGCGCCATCCAGTTCAAGGACCGGGGCGAGCTGCTGCTGCTCAAGTTCGCCGACCGCCTCAAGGATTTCGGCCAGCTGGAAAGCATGCCCAAGCTGGAAGGCAAGCGGATGCTGGCCATTTTCACACCCAAAGGCGGTAAAAAGCCCAAGGCGGAAAAGAGCTGATCAACCTTTTTATACCCGATGTCCGCAGCCACCGCTGCGGACATCTTTATTTTCACCAACCCCTATCAAGGCCATGGACCTCGAACAGATGCGCCGTCTTTGTCTTTCCTTTCCCGCCGCCACCGAAGACGTGAAGTGGGAGGATCACCTCGTTTTTTCCGTAGGCGACAAGATGTTTTGCATGACGAATTTCGAGCCGCCTTTCAGCTGCTCGTTCAAGGTGAGGGATGAGGAGTTCGAGGAGATGGGCAACCGCGAAGGCCTGGCGCCCGCGCCCTATATGGCCCGCGCCAAATGGATCGTGGTAAGAAATCCCGCGGCTCTCGATAGGCAGGAGTGGAGCCACTACCTGCGCCAGAGCTACGATCTTGTAAAAGCCCGCCTCACCAAAAAATTACGAGGGGAATTAGGCCTTGACTAAATGTCCTTTTTCTTCGGGAACGAATACTACCAGCTCGCCCTCACCGGGGACATTCATCTTTTCAAACCGGGAATTTTCCTTTATTCCATAGGCCGAATAACTTAAACTGCGCAGGTATTCGTGTACGTCGGCAGGCATACGTCCAAAGCGGGCCAGCAGGTTTCCATCAATCTCGATAAAAAGCACGGGCCGATCCTCGCGAAGCACGCGGTTCATTCCCAGCAGCGCGTTGTATTCAGCCCCCTCGATATCCATTTTTATAAAGTCGGGATGCACGCCGTTTTCGCGGCACCAGTCGTCGAGGCGTACGAGCTGGATCGTTTCGGTGGCGGCGCTGAAGTCCTCGCCTTTGCGGAGGCTGCCCATGCCTTCATTGGAGGCACCGGCCAGGTAAAGAGTGGCCGAGCCGGGCGCGTCGCTCACGCCGAGAGGAATGGCAATGAGGTTGGTAAGCCTGTTAAGGTCGATGTTTTTCCGAAGGCGGCTGAGGGGCGAGGCCTGCGGTTCGAAGGCGAACACACGGCCCTTGGCGGCCCGGGGCGCGGCCACGAGCGAATAGTAACCGATGTTAGCGCCTATATCAAGCACGGTGGCGTTGGGTGTGATGAGGCTTTCCCAGGCCAGCACTTCTGTTTTTTCGTAGAAACCATACCAGAAAAGCTGTTGCTGGATATGCTCGCGCGGACATACCTGCACCAGTTGTCCATTATGAATTTTTTTAATAAATAGCCGGTCATTCTGGCCCGTGGCGGCCAGCAGGCGTTGGGCATATTTCCAGCCCCGGAAGGGGAAGGGGAAATGTCGGGTGTACCAGTTAATGAGGGCGTGCAGCAAAATTTTGATCGGGACCGGTTGACAGGCGTAGCGGCAGGTGGGTAAATAGGGCGCAGAGCCTTGTTAAATGCGGCCCAGCGAACGTTTTAATCCCTTCAAATCGTGTACATTTGCCCCCGCTTCCGCTTCCAGCTTCGGCGGGCAAAGTTAAAGAAAGAAAGCAGTCCTATACATGAAGAATATCCGGAATTTCTGCATCATCGCCCACATCGACCATGGTAAATCCACCCTGGCCGACCGTCTTCTGCAAACAACCAATACCATCAGCGAGCGCCAGATGATGGACCAGGTGCTCGACGACATGGACCTGGAACGCGAAAAGGGCATCACCATCAAGAGCCACGCCATCCAGATCAATTACAAGCAAAAGGGTGAAGACTACATCCTCAACCTTATCGATACTCCGGGTCACGTGGATTTCAGCTATGAAGTGAGCCGCGCGCTGGCCGCCTGCGAAGGCGCGCTTCTGCTCGTGGATGCCACGCAGGGCATACAGGCCCAGACCATCTCCAACCTCTACCTCGCTATCGAGAACGACCTCGAGATCATCCCCGTCATCAACAAGATCGACATGGACGGCGCCATGATCGAGGAGGTCAAGGACCAGATTATTGAGCTGATCGGCTGCAAACCCGAAGATATCCTGCTCGCCAGCGGCCGCACCGGCCTGGGCGTGGACGCCATCCTCGAAGCCATCATCGAACGCATACCCGCCCCCAAAGGCACTTACGACGCCCCCCTTCAGGCCCTCATCTTCGATAGCGTATTCAACAGCTTCCGCGGCATTATCGTTTACTACCGGATCAGGAACGGCTCCATCCGCAAGGGCGACAAGGTCAAGTTCGTCTCTACCGACCAGGAATACCTCGCCGATGAAGTGGGCATCCTCAAGCTGGGCCTCGAACCCAAAAGCGAGGTCAAGACCGGCGACGTAGGCTATATCATCACCGGCATCAAGAACGCCAAGGAAGTAAAGGTGGGCGATACCATTACGCACGCCCTGGTGCCCACGCAGGAGATCATCAAGGGCTTTCAGGAAGTAAAGCCTATGGTGTTCGCCGGCATCTTCCCCGTAAACACCGACGAGTTCGAAGAACTCCGCGACTGCATGGACAAGCTGCAGCTGAACGACGCCTCGCTCACCTTCGAGCTCGAAACCTCGCAGGCCCTCGGCTTTGGTTTCCGTTGCGGCTTCCTCGGACTGCTTCACATGGAGATCATCCAGGAACGCCTCGAGCGCGAGTTTAACCAGACGGTGATCACGACGGTGCCCAACGTTAGCTTCATCGCTTTCACCACCCGCGACGAGAAGGTGATCGTGAACAACCCCGCCGAGATGCCCGACCCGGTAAAGACCGACCGCATCGAAGAACCTTTTATCCGCGCACAGATCATTACCAAGCCCGATTATATCGGCAATATCATGACGCTCTGCCTCGGCAAGCGCGGCATCCTCATCAACCAAAGCTATCTTACCACTACGCGCGTGGAGCTGATCTTCGAGATGCCCCTGACCGAAATCGTATTCGACTTTTACGATAAGCTCAAGAGCCAGACCCGCGGCTACGCGTCCTTCGACTATCATCCGATCGGCTACCGCGAAGCGGACATTGTGCGCATGGATATCCTCCTCAACAACGAGAAGGTGGATGCCCTCAGCGCTCTTATCCACCGCAGCCGTGCCCAGGATTTCGGACGCAAGCTCTGCGAAAAGCTGAAGGAGCTGCTGCCCCGCCAGCAATTCCAGATCGCGATCCAGGCGGCTATCGGCGCCAAGGTGATCGCCCGCGAAAACATCTCCGCCATGCGCAAGGACGTTACTGCCAAGTGTTACGGTGGTGACATCAGCCGGAAACGCAAGCTGCTGGAAAAGCAAAAGGAAGGCAAAAAGCGTATGCGCCAGATCGGCAATGTGGAAGTGCCGCAGGAAGCCTTCCTGGCCGTGCTCAAGCTGGATTGATCCGCTTCAGGTTGCGCCACTGCAGCCCAAGGTAGACCAAGGCACCTAAGCTGCCACCGGCCGCCAGTATTGCCAGCGAGGTCCAATGGAAGCTGCGCAGCAAGACCGCCAGCGGATATATCGATACCGAACAAAGAAACGCATAGAGCAGTTGAGCCGTTTGAAGGCGCAGCAGCTCTTTTTTTTGCAGGTATATCAGCGTGCCTGCGGCTACAAAGGCTTCCGTGATCAGATTGGATGCAGCGGCTGCACGCTCCTGGTGTAGCGGTATAAGCAGGAGGTCTATTGCGATATTCAGCACGCAGCCGACCGCCAGGAAGGCCATATAAACTTTTTCCTTTTTTATCGACACCAGCAACTGCGTACCCGTGAGGTGCGAAAAGCTGACCAGCAGCGGTATCGGGCTCAGTATGCGAATGACTGTAACGGCCGGCTCAAAACCCTCATGCGCAAAAGTGGCGATCAGCTCAGGCGCGAATACAAAAAAGAAAATGCTCAGGGGCACACCGAAGAAAAAGATCAGCCGCTGCGATGCTTGCACCTGCTGCTGCATCCTTTCACTGTCCGAGGCCGCATGGTGAAAGGCAATTGCCGGAATGAACACAACGCCCAGGGTAGGTATGAGCATGGCGCTCATGCGCACGAGGCGGTAGCCAAAACTATAATAGCCGACGACCTTATCGGGACATAACCAACCAAGGATCAGCGAATCCGCCACGGTATACAGCGAGGCCAGCACATAGCAGGCAAATACCCAGTTGATCTTCCGAAGGTGTCGCCAAGGCTGAAGCCTTGCTGCGGGACGCTTTACCTGAGCGCTGATGACGGCTGCATTCAGCAGGAGGGTGAGCACAACGCTGCCGGTGAGCAACATGTAGTATAGCGGTGCGTCTGCGGGCGTTTTGATGAAGAGGTAGATGCAAACTGCAGTGAGGGCGCGGATGCAAAACGATCGAAGGGCTACCCAGAGAAAGGCTTCGCGCCCCTGCAGGAACCATTCGCCGCTGAGGCAGCTGGCGGTGAGGGCTATGCTGCCGGTCCAGAGAAGCGAGGGCGTAACGCCACTGAGGCCGCCGATGATCCAGATGGCAGCGATGGCGGGCAGGGTAGCGGAGGCCTGAAGGATGATCAGCTCGAAATAGGTGGCGGACTGTTTCTCCGGGCGGTTGCGGTCGATGGCGATTTCGCGGATGCCATAGAGCGGTATGCCGAGGCTGGCGATAATGAGCATCATTTGCACGATGGAGTCGGCAAAGTTTACACGTCCGAGGCCTTGGGCGCCGAGGGCGCGGGTGACAATCGGGTAGGTAATCAACGGGAAGGCCAGTTGGCTGAGGGCCAGGAGCACCTGTGCCAGGAGTTTATTTCGGA
>Ga0247771_1000272_pt1 | contig 17899 bp, 21 predicted proteins | sample UWRJL197509C6_FD_179948 | JGI IMG/M metagenome (GOLD analysis project Ga0247771, IMG submission 179948) | Plant litter microbial communities from Arlington Agricultural Research Station in Wisconsin, United States - UWRJ-L197-509C-6 | ecosystem: Environmental > Terrestrial > Plant litter >...
CCCTAACATGGCCTGATTCGAAGAGCACTGATATAAACATAGTCGAGACTGAGGGGATTAAGCAGTCTTGTCTTTTTGACTTGCTCGTTCCGTTATGTCGTTGAACTGCTAAGCTGAGGTGCGCAGCCTGTTTCTCCATGTCGTTGGGCTCTGACTGCTCCCGTGGTTTACCCGGAGTACCACCCACCCGCGCCGGGGCAACATCCCTGCTGCTTCTCGGCTCCTTCTCGGCAACACGGCAGCTTCTTCTGACCATTGTGTGCGTGGGGCTGTTTCTTCTCCTCCCTTTCCAGATCGAGTACCTTTGAATTGTTCGCCCTGCTCGGCGCTAGGTTAGCGCTTTTGTAGGCAGCAGTGGGACTGGGAGCAGCGAGGCCAAGGATTCGCTCAGATTCCCAGGTTCCGCCATTGGTCTTAGATCAACTGCCCCGATGAGCGTGTTGCCTTCAGCACACGGCAAGCCGTCAAAGCCGCCGTCGTTCCGTTTCCTCTCCGGGTCCAATAATTCCCACTTCCGAAGGCTGTCGACCTGTGCGAGATCCAACGGCGCCGGACACCGCTCTGGGCCAGGGTCCGCTATGTCCAACATGGCCAGCTTCTGACCCGATCTCGTAACCGGCACTATCTCCGTCGCGCCCAGCCACGTGCCCGCCCCGGTCGATCTCCTCTTCCGCGAATCGCTGCAACTGGAGTGTCTCGTTCATCCGCCAGTCGACCTCCTCGTACGCGCCAACTCCCTGACCGCGGGTAGAGACTGCTCATGTAGGACGGTAGCGTCCACGACGTGACGATGATGGAGCTCACGATTACTAATACGAAGGACAGCCAGAAGGCGCTGAAGAAGACGTACGAGGCGCTGAGGATCTCCTGCAGGTGCTCTTCCCGTCAGCTCGCATACTACCCTCGCACCGTCGGCGGCGATTTAGTACGGGAACAAGGTTGAGCGCACCTGATTCCGACAGATATCCCACTCCCCCGACGCATTCGGTCTGACCAAGACCTTCTGCAGGCCTGCATCCCCCGGCCCCACCGCCGCCTGCACAATTACCGTCTGCAGGTTGCCATAGTACTCACATCCCAGCGCCGCGCTGCGCGCTGCCCTGGTTGTTGGGCAGCGGGCCCTGGGCGCCAGCTAGGAGGCCCTTGGCGGTATGCAGAGCGCGCAAGCTGAGCACCTGCAGTACACCTCCGAGTCGAACTCCACTGGAAGCCCCTGGTGTTGTTCCATGCCCAAAGGAGCCAGTTGGCACGGCGCAGCGCGGCGTCGTCGTCGGCGATCAGTGCCGACAGCACGTCCATAACGATGGAGATGTTGCCGATGGCGGTAGCGGCGGCGAAAGGGGGCGCAGAAGGTGGTAGTTCCTAAGAGCCCCGTAGGGGGGTAGTAGGAACACCTGGGACTAGCGCGTACAGTACGACCAACATAGCAAGGTATAGACCGCTTAAGGAGCAGGGTGCTTCTTGGTCTTCGTCACTCCCTTTGAATGGAAAACAGTATTGTGAATAGCGAAACGATACCTAGGTGAATGAACAACGAGGCCCGTTACCAGAGCATCAAACTGCCCAGAATATCACACTACCCTTCGCACTTCGTCAAAGCTTCCTGTGTCCCGTCAGCCAACCATCTAGGATGCCCTCTACTACAGCCTTCTGGACGGCAGACCTCCCCAACTCTTTGACGACATGATTTTCGGGGCCAGGATCAAGCAAAATGTCAATTGCTGCCGATGCCGCTGCCGCACCGATAACTTTTGCTCCTTTGGTGCCCACCCATGACCCCGCCTCGCCACGCACATGGTATGCTGCCTTAGCAGCTACCCCGATAGCGTGCTCAGTGGCATGTTCCTTCTTCCTGCCATGTTCCGAGGTGCGGCCGCCGTCCTCTCCATGGCCGTGGCGACCGTTCTCTGAGGGCCCGATGCTCCGCGGGCGCTGACTGTGGTGTTGTCTAGGCTGTAGTTGATGGCGTTCACTAGGTTGCCGATGGTGTCTGGTTTCCGAGCGAGCGCGCTCGCCGGAGGGCCTGTACCGGTCTTCTGGGGCCAGTCTGCCATCGAGCTTATGGTCCTCGACATAATGCCGTGGCTCATGTCTCTTCACTACTCTGTAATCGCGATGATCCCGCGCAGGATGTCGATCCTCATCGTAATTGTAGAGGTCGGGGTGTGGGCTATTTCGTCCGTAGTCCCAGCTGCGGTCAGGGGCTTCATCGATGATGGTAGACATGCCTGCTAGCAAATGATCAGGTTTTGGGACTGAAGATGGAACGAGAATTCACGTACTTCTGCGTCTACGTTCAGTCCTTTTTAGAAGGTCAAAGGTGTCCTTTCGGGAAGGCTAACTGAACGGTGCGACTAAGTACTGGAGGGGCACTGAGCCAAGCGCGCAAGGTGAAACCGAAGGATCGGTTCCCCGCTGTCTGATGCTAGGTTTGAAGTACTGTCATACCCACTCCTGGCATTGAGGCCACGGCGACTGTGTCGCCCATCTCTGCGACCTTCCCATCGCTACTTTTGGAGAGCGTGTGGAGCTAGCCATGGCGTGATCTATCCACCCTACGGGACACTCGCTTTGGCATGTGATCAGCACTAGCGCAACGCCAGTGCTGTCGTTGTAGCTGGTCCCCCATCCATGAGATACGTTTCTCCACTTGGGCGTATCCGGGTGGACAGCCGTGGTCAAGAAAGATGGCAGGCAGTACGCCAAGATGGCGCCTAACGTCGTTAGCACTGCCGGGAAAGGGCCGCCCGCCCCACTTCAACCTTAGGAACTAGGGGAAGCGAGTATATCGTTTGATTGGATATCCCCAGCGAGACCCGGGCGCAGTCCAAGACTGGGGGGGCTTTACGGCCTCTGCTTGTACAGTACTCCGGAGTACATCTTATTCGGCGACCACGAATGCTTCTCACCACACCACCAAGGACGCTACCTGGCCTAATATACGGAACCGGATTGTTCCCGGAGTGCCTGCATGAATGCGTATGGTCGGAGGCCATGAGGGTGGGCTCCACGACACCACAACATTCGCAGTGGGTCGACTGCGCGGCTCGGTAGTTGGACTGCTCATTCGTTAAAGGCACTTTTGGTCCAGGCACAGAAGGATCGGCTTTCCCTCTTCTGAGTCGCTTTCTGAGTCCCTTCACTACTGCTACGTCACCGAGAGAATTTGTCCATTGCATTGGCAATTGGTCTTGAGGCATCATGGATTCTGATCAAAGTCAACTGTGCAATAAGTCGACAGCCTTGTATCCTCGATCAGATATTTGCCTTTCATCAAATCGAGACCCCGTCGTGGGCATAACAACTGGAGGAGTGCTCGGAGGCGCACTCCTTTTGCTCTTTTTGGTTCTTATGGTGTACGTCTCTCCTCCTCACTAGGAATACCTTACTGAGTACAACGTAGACAAACTTGCCGAACCCGAGGACAAGCACGTCCTCAGCCTAGAAGGAGTCGGAGCACGACAGAGCACAATAACAGCAACCAGGCTGAAAACAGCACGAACCTAGATACCCTCAACTCCGAGTGCCCTAAGGAAATCTATTCGCCGAAGAATCCTTTGCTGGGGTGCCAGATACAACCGTCGTCTCAGGCAAGCTTCTCAGAAGAAGTGTGGTAAGTTTGCAACGAACCCTCGGTAGACATTTCGTCACATATGCTCATTCTGGTCCAGTGCGATTTGTTTAGATGTGCTTGTTGACCAGGATGAAGTCCGAAGACTGAAGTGTAAACACGTCTTTCATACGCGTTGCATTGACTCTTGGTTCTGGAGGCGACACTCCGATTGCCCGTTGTGTAAATGTGTCTTTATCGCGAGCCCGGAACCGTGTTTGGAAGTTTAACTGGCCTCACCCGGCAGTGTGTTCTTGAGCCGCAACATATATATCTATAGGAGCAACACGTGGCCGGGAGCTTGGTATTCGGCGTTGAAGCCCTTTGATACCACAATGGCCACTTGGCAGTCGAGCAACTGAAGCATCAGGCTATGTGCTACCGACCAACACTTTAACAGGACGTGCATACACCGTGGCATTCGGGATTCGGCAGACTGGAGGTGGGTTCCCCCTTCAGTAGTCCAACGACTTCGAGAAACTCCAGGTCAACGCATTGCTAGTGCGCTTCTTTAGCCAGGGGCTCCTTGCTCTGGCGTACATGCAGAGAACCCGGTTTGTCTCGGGCTAGGTTCCGGAGACGAAGCCACGTAGGCGCTAGTTAGAAGTGGGGTGGGGCCCTGACCCTGATTGGATTTTGACAGGTCTGCATTCTACATCTCTGACATGTCACGGAAGGTACTGCAGGCATTCGGACGGACATGTGAGAACTTTCGGCCCTGGCGTGATCGGGGAACCTCCGAATCCACTTCCCAAGCCACCCGGCTAGAATAATCAACATGAGGACCCGGTGAGCCAAGAACGAATACGAGAGGGCGGTCCACGACTTGTATTCGTAGGGCGAGAGATGCACCGCCAGTCATTCCATGGTGTTCCAGGCACTGTGTTGCGATATCATGTGTTAGCCACACCACGGCAGGATTAGGTCCCGGGCGGCCCTGGCCGGTGACGCACCTAACAACCCGGCGTAAAGCTTGTTGAGAGCTTCTCAGCGCTGCTGATGCCAACAGGTATCCAGCTTCATCGCTTCGATATAAGCCTTTGCTGTCCTTAATCACTGCGTCTCCCTTGCTACCTAAACTCTGCCCGTCGCTCAAAGATCCAGACTTTGGATAAGTAGCACTACAAAACTTAGAAACTATCTTGTCTTCCATTCACAGGGTTTACAATGGCGTCCACTGATGGCTCTGATTGTGAGCTCGTCGATGTCCCACCACCCACACCCAGCACTGTGGAGTTCCTGGGCGAACAGCAGGAGCCTACGCCGAATGGGCATTTGAGAGGGGTGGTTGACATGGGAAGGTATTACTCGCTTTCTTTTGTTCTCGGTTAAGGGAGGGCGTCGAATTGGACTGGGACGGACGCAAGGCTTCTGGGATCGCGGCTCCCCGGGGGTTTCGCCAGTCCTCGAGAAAAACGTTTCCGTAGCCAGCGTCATCGATTTAATGGGGCTGAAGCATGTACTACAGTAACGGTATCCGATTCTCGGTTACGGATTTATCCCCACCGCTCTCGCGCATCCTACCGACAGTCCACGTCTACCGGGTGGACCTATCGCTCTATGAGGTACAGTTCGACCCGGTCACCGGAGCTAAGAGACCGATCCCGAAAACCGTCATGGACGATGTCGTCGCGGCTCTGCTTCGATTCAAGCTTGTCTGCGCCGATTTTGGCGTCCCGGAGAGGAATATTCACGTCCTCGCCACCGAGGCCACCCGGGGCGCCATCAACTCTGCCGAGTTCGTGAGAACCATCAATTCTGAAGCCGGACTGCAGGTGGATATGCTCAAGAAGGAAGACGAAGGGCGTATCGGTGCTTTGGGCGTTGCCAGTGGCTTCTCCGACATCGAGGGGATTATGATGGATCTCGGCGGTGGCAGCACTCAGATCACCTGGATCATATCCCGAGGAGGAAATGTCCGAATCAGTGAAAAGGGATCGCTCAGCTTCCCTTACGGCGCCGCGGCCCTGACCCGGAAGATAGAGGAGGTGAAAAAGGGCAAGTCCAAGAAGGAGGCGGACGATGCGCTGGAACACTTGGGCGACAAGATGGTTGCCGAGTTTCAACAGGCCTACCGGGATCTGGCCCTCCCCGAGGGCTTGGTGGAGAGCGCGAAGGCGAACAAGGGTTTCCAACTCTACCTCTCGGGCGGGGGATTCCGGGGTTGGGGCTATCTGCTGCTCTACATGAGCGAAATCGGCAAGAACCCGCATCCCATCTCCATCATCAACGGATACACGGTCGACCGAGAGAGGTTCGAGAACACCGAAGCCATGGAGGAGGTTGCCCGCAACGCCCGCTCTGTCTTCCGCGTTTCCGACCGCCGGAGGAAGCAAGTCCCCGCCGTCGCATTTCTCATTAACGTGCTGTCCCGAGCATTCCCCCACGGGATCCGCAACGCGCACTTCTGCCAGGGCGGCGTGCGGGAAGGTTTTCTATTCCGGGAACTGCCGCCGAGTATTCGCCTGCAAGACCCGCTTGAGGTCGCGACTCAGCTTGTCGCACCCCCGTCGACCGATGCAATCTACAGGCTCCTCTTGTTTTCGATCCCCAAACCTCTGGAGAGCGGACACCGCCGCTTCCCCGCCAGCATCGACTCGCACGTGCTTCGGGCGTTCACCAACGTCCTTTACGTCCACGGAATCATGGACAAGGAGACGGCATCCACGGCGGCGCTTTACAGCACCAGCGCCGGGCTGATGGCATCTACCCACGGCGTCTCGCACGAGGATCGGGCCAGGCTTGCGCTGATGTTGGAGTCTAGGTACATGGGCGAGCTGCCGCCGCGCGAGATGCGGTTCCGGGACGAACTCCGCCGCCTCATCACACCCGAGGAAGTTTGGTGGACGGGCTATCTCGGGAGGGTGGGATATCTGACTAGCCGCCTCTATCCGTCGGGCCGCGTCGACGAGTTCAAGCCACGCGTTGTCTACTCGGCGGAATGGGCTGGGGACCTAGGATCCAAGAGGAACAAGGACGGTCTGCGTTTGGTAATCTCCATTCAGAAGGTAAAGGACGATCCATCCAAGTTGAAGGAGGCCTTGACGGATCACGTGGGAATTGTCGAGAAGGCGGGCAAGAAAAAGAACTGGCCAGGAGGCGAAGAGGGCTGGGGGATGAAGGTGCGGGTTGTCGTCGTGGAAGAAGATATCCTTTGATTCGGCCTCGGTCTCGGGTTGGGGGCGGAGACCTCGGACTGGCTGTCTGTCCCTTTACCTCCATACAGAAGTGTGCTCGCTCGCGGCAGCCTCTGCCGCTGCTTCATGTACAGTACAGTTCGTCAGCGCGAGCCGCAGCGGGTTTGTTCGCCGGTACTAGCCGCCAGCACAGTACGCCGGGCTAGAGATGGGGACAAGTCAATGGTACTCCACATTCACTCAGGCGTGTTTCAGCCAGCCCTACTGCACACGCTGCAGGGGTTCGCTTTTAGTTTCCGCGTCTTGCCTTCGGCTTCCGGATTGGCGGAGGGGAGCGTTTCCGAGACATATATTGACGTCGGGCTGCAACGCTCGCTGCTACCGCCCTTGTGCAGCCCGCCATCAACACCCCCTCTCCTGTCTCGTTTTCTCCGGCTATTTTTGTCAGAATCCTTAAGACCGTCGGCTTTGCCGTGACTGTGAGCAGTTGAGCGGTGGCCATGGAACCTTCCCAGGCAGCGGAGAGTTTGGTTGATGGCGATGGCCGCAGGGAGACAGGCCGGAGGACCGCGGGGTGAGTTCTCCTGAACCCATACGCGTTCCCCTTTGCAAGTATTGTCTGTCTGATCGTATGCGTTTTCCGAAGCCTGTGGTGGTATGCCTCGTTCATGTTACCTGCTGTTGCCGGCACGCTAGGGCCCTTGGCAGCGGCGTTCAGCATATGCGCTCTCGTACGGCCGTGGATCCTTGTCGAGGCGCCAGATGTTTCGAACGTTGTCGGGGACACTCAGTAGGTCGATTGCAAGACGAATAAGAGCAACCCTGACGGTATCCCAGGCTGCGCGTCATCAATGCCATCCAAATCGGTATTGCTGTGGTATCTAATATTATTCTTCTGCGAGGCATGGTGCGGAGGGTCAAGTACTCCATCGCCCAGCCATTAACCATCGTAGGATGGTAAGTACAAACACTATTGCCTAATTGTTGCCAAGGCCTTACGACAAGCAGGTACGTCTCGTCAGGCTGCCTCGTCGCCATTGCCGTGGTGGTATCTGAACGCGCAGCAACTTCCCTGTCCTCGTACCAATGGTCCCAGTCGTACTACTACTGCATCTACGCAGCCGTGATATACTTCGTTGTCGCCTCTCTTATGTTGACCAACTTCCTCGGCGCCTATCTAGGCCATCTCAAACAGGATATCGAACTCAGTACCACCCTCCGGTCACTATTACTCCATTCTATTGCGTTTCTAGCAATACTATTCCTTGGAGCCTTGGTGTTTTCCCACATCGAAGGGTGGTCGTACCTTGACAGCGTCTATTGGGCCGATGTCACACTATTGACCATAGGTTTTGGCGATATCGCACCTGACACCACCCTAGGCCGGGCGTTACTTTTCCCATATGCCCTCTCTGGGATCATCTGCTTGGGTCTGACGATATCCTCAATCCGGAAGCTTGTGTTGGATAAGGGGGGTTCAGTTTTGCACTTGAGAAGGCTAGGCAATATGCGCGACGTTTACCTCAGGCAGAGAGGCGGCGATGGTGAGCAAACTGCCCTCGATTGCCCCTACGTTGCTGAAGTACTAGTAATAACAGTGGTTTGAATAAAACATAGGCGTGTTCCTGGAAAACGACGCCCGTCAGCTCCAAGCAGTGTTCCAGGAACTGAGAGAGATCCGCGATAAGGCTGTGCGCCTTCGGCAGTGGACCACCTTCGCTGTTTCGCTATGCGCCTGGCTTTTGCTGTTGTTCGGAGCAGCGGCCATCTTCATGGTGTGTGAAAAGCCCTACCAAAGCTGGTCCTACTTCGACGGCTTTTACATGGCTTTCGTTGCCCTCATGACTATTGGTTATGGTGATCTCACACCCACGACGAGTTCCGGGAGGTCCTTCTTCGTTCTTTGGAGCCTCCTTGCGGTGCCGACCATCACCGTTCTGGTTGCGAATGCCGAGGATACTCTCCTGAAGACCCTTCGAGGCATCATTACTTTTCTCGGCAACATCTCTATCTTACCAGGGGGGTCCGGATTCTGGAGGCTGTCAAATGACGTGCTCACGAGGCTGGGTTTAGGTGCTTTCGTTGGCCATGGTCGACGGGATTCGACCGTTCCGACTTGCGAAGCAACAGATGGGCACCAACCGATGGAACTTCCTTCTGCTCGCCGGAAATTTCAGATCTTGCTGCTAGACGAAATCATGCACATATTTCATGACCTTCGCAAGCAAGAGTTTGGAAGCTACTCCGTCGATCGTTTGGTTTGGTATATGAGGCTTTTTAAAGGATACCAAAATGCCGAGGATTTACGGACGGGCGGACAATCGAAACGCACAACATCGCGGGCCGATAGGAGTGGAAGTCCTCCACATTCAGGTGGTGGTGGGGGGTTGATCACTCAGGGCAGTCAACCTAGCCGTTGGTACTTCCCGGAGTTTGGTGCTGAAAGCCCGCTGATAGGACCACGGGAAGAGGCCCAGTGGATTCTCAGAGAGTTGTTACAAACGCTGAAAATGGAACTTCATGATATGGCAAGGGAGGAAGGGGAAGCCGAGATGGGTGTCACAACTCAAGATCCTAGCGGCTGACAGTGCTCAACATTGTGTGTGCTATATAGAGAGACTACCCAATTCTCTAGAACCGTCTCTACCGCTACGTTAGCGATTTCAAGGAGTTGAATCCACAGTATGAGTACTCTCTAGCTAGAGCTATGCGAACAACCATGCAAGGATGAAGAGTATGCTTGCAAGCTGTAGGCAGCGGCCACACTGCCCACGGGGATGGAGTGGGACTTCAGCTTGGTGAACTGAGAAGTTCTCACCTAATCAACTCGCCATATCACGCGTCCTACGTCTAGGACGGCGGCTGCTATTTGCACCGCCCTGTCCTTGTTGGCCCATCTCCGAGCCCCAGTTTGCTATGATCTGGCAGTGCATGCATTACGAGTTTCACGCGCATCAGGAATGACGGGCAGCGGAGGCTAGGATCATAGGGGAGCTTCCTTCCCGAGATGTGCTATCCGGAAGCCAGTGTAGAGGGCCGGGGAGGGAGCGGCCACAGTAGTTTCCATGGCCCGCTTCGTATTCCAGGGGCCCACCGGTCTCAGAATAGCAGCCGGTCCGAGCCGCCCTGCCAGATGATCTGTCGACCTGAGAGAGTTTGACGCTTCACTCCCAATGCCACGGTAGTTTCTGGATGGGCTAGCGATGGGGCGTCGTCTTCGCTGTTTGCGCGCCGCCACTGACGGACTATCGGAAGGAAATCTATTCCCTCAGCTAAAAGCTCTAGGTTGGCACCATAACAGGAAACTGGGCCCCTGAGCTATGTGAATCCCGGTGTCAAACTTGTTTTAAATCCTCCCCCTCCCAAAGTTTCGGGCGTATGACTACCGACAAAGGACAGATACTCTTTAGGAGTAGGACTACCGGAGGGAAAGAACTGGGTCCACCTCGGCCATGCGCCTCAACCGTGCTTATCGGAGTTGGGGCCGACCTCTGTGGGCCACTTAGACGACGAGTCCGTGTTCAACGCCGCGACTACCATTTCGCAGCCCAATGTCCTGCGGGTTCGTCGGCGGCCCGCCACCTCCGCTCACCAGCTTCATTGGGGGATTTCGTAAGCGTCGTTTCTCCTCTCGGTATTTCGCAACCACATAGACTCCCTTGACGGGCTGTGTTAGCCCCACACGCGAGTACCCCCAGTCGTGGTCATGACTCACCAAACACGCACTACACAGATACAGAAAGAATGCGATGAAGGACCAGGCAAGAACTGCCCTCCAGGACGAGCATCCGGCCCATCCGATATCGAAAGGGCCGCGAACGACGACCGGAGTCCTCCAGAACCCACCCCAGTAGAAGCCCCAGTAGCTCCAATACCAATTGGAGTAGCAAGTGTTTATTCCGGTAAGCTGGGTTGCGGTTATTCTGCGTCCCTGCTCTGATATCTCGTCCGTTCCGGTCGGGTGGAGTCGTGCACTTACTGCTTCCGAGAGACAAAAGGAGACAAGCCACAGGATGGCCATGATGAAGTCGATGGGAAACGCGAGGAAAGAGTAAGTAAAAGGCGGAAAGAGGATTATGGAAAAAAAGGTGCCGAGGGACGCGACGACGGTGGTATAGACGAGGCGCGAGTCCGAGTAGATGTTTGCGTCACTGACAATCCAGAGGAAGTATCCCACGATTCCCAAAACGATGACGGAAGCCACGAGCTCTCCGAGGCGGAGGAACACGCTCACCATTTTGGAAGCAGAACCCATGGCGATGAGACAGTAACGGCGTCGCCGTGTTGTTGTCCGGTAGGCGTTGCTTCGATGCTGAACTTGGCTTGTGTGAAGCCTTGAGTGAACCTTGCAGCGAGGAGGAGGGAAAGGATGGATCGACGAGGGATGAAAGAAAGCTCGAAGCAAGTCCGTGAGTGGAGCCCGGCTCCCGGTCTGGTCAGGTCCCGGCCCCGGGTTGAGGCGGGCCAAGCTCAGTTCGGCCCCGTACCGGGCTTCCAAATCACACTGTGTCGTTTTGCTACCACACGTCGACTAGGAAGCAGCTGAGCTGCAATCACATGAAAACCTCACCTCATACTTGTACACCCCACCCGGGTACTGCGGCTCAGCCTATGGCCGTACTTGTGAAAGGACGTTCGCATGTGCTACAGCCCCCAGGAGTCGCCTGAAACTGCGCGACGCCCAAGAAAGCAGCCTCGCCGATGTGTCTTCTCTGTATTGGAGGCGGCAGTAGCAAGCCCTCACATGAAATTTCGTGTGGTAATTACTACGCGTTTCAAACACCATGGTCACAGCATAGTGGCCTGATCGACAGGGGGCTCTTGCGAGAGCCGGTTCTGTCAAACGACGCAGCAGAGGAGACTACTTGTAGTTTCCAACCTAGTACAAGGGCCACCACGCCGAGCAAGGCAAAGGATTATTTAGCGCCCCGACCAGAGGTGACTGGGTCTCGAAGACGTGGGCTTGAAGTGGCATGCTCCCTCCGTAGTGGAGACTGTAGAATCGGTGTTTAGTACCCTTTTGTATTCAATTCCGAAGTACCACCTGGTCACTCAAACAAATCACTGTCGGTCGGGGAAACGTTTTGGCATTCTTTGGTACCCCTAAGGCGCAAACCCTCGCTGTCGGTATAGCTACTCCCTGGGAACCGCGACCTCCGAACCCGTCGATTCTGTTGACCTGCGTCAGGAGGGATGTGCATGCAAGTCTAGAAGTAGACCTACTTAGAACAAAGACAACGACGGCGTTGGACCCCATCCCACCCTGCACCTCGATCACATGGCTGTCCCTCGTTGACTCTGAGTCGTATTGGTTGGGCCCGAAGTAGCGATTCTTCCAGCAGACGCGGACCTTGTCGTGGGGGACCCCGGCGGCAACCCTGTACGTGACGGAGCCGTCGATGCCGTGCCCGATGCCCGTCGACTTGCAATGCCACATGGCGCTGCTCCCGGGTGGGACCACTTCAGGGGGCATCGACTCGGCCGGTTCCCATTGTCCCCGAGAAAGACGCCTCGAATCGGCATCGAGCGCAAGCTCGTCCCCGGTTTGATTCAACAGGATCACCGTGGTTCCGCGCGAAGCCAAGCTTGGTAACGTGACATCTTCTAGTCGACAGTGTCAGTAGAAGAAAGCATACGGAGTGGTGGCGCGCCGCTCACCGAGGACCATTTTGGCGTGTTCCGAGGAGCGGGTCTTGGCAGTGGTGGTTGTGACGACGTGTAAGGGTGCATGGCCAACTGAAGGACGATGGCCCATCAGTGTGGTTGGATCCGTTCTTATAGGCTGCCTGTCACTGAACGGGTCAAAGACGGGAACGCCCGTTGACAGTTCCATGCCCTGGTCATAGCTTCCTCCCAGGATGCTTGTCGAAGACCAAAGTTGGTCAGCGCCTTGCAGGGTACAGTCGCCTGCTCCACACCATCGCCCCGAGCCTCCTGTTTCACCTGCCGGCTCTTTCCGGGCTGGCAGGTTTCGCCGGCTTTGCTCCGGTTGGCAGGCATCGCCGGCATGCCGAGAGGTGTGCAAGCTGCAGGAAGGAACTGGTGTAGAACACGAGATGTCAGAGTGGCCTCCTCCATTGAAGCGATAACCGGTCAGTGGTTCCCGGCCAATGCAATCGCCGGCTGGCTGAGTCCAAATGACCCATCCAGATCAAACCATGGGCGTCTCTGACATGTGGAGGTCCTAAACCGCCCGATCCAGCCCAAGAGACATGCTACGTTTTACGTCCCCGATGGCTCTCGACACTTGACTTGTCGTATTCGTGAGGAAATGGGACTTCCCACGAAGACACCGCTACAAAGATCTACATCTCACACGAAAATCGTCAAGAACCGTGCGGCTACTGGCGGTATCCTGTCTGTTCGCCGGGGACGCCTAGATCTACCAATGACCGCGTGCGGACCTGTCCCCCAGACCAAGGATTGAGGCAAACGATGGAACCTTCACCCTACGGGACAGACCTAGTAGGGGAGCGAGGGTGCGAGGGATCGCTCCGTTCATCCGGGGGTCTGCCTCGGATGACGCTAGCGTCTTCCTTCGGTCCCAGCACGCCCTGTGCCAAGCAGGGTATAAGAGGGCTCATCTGATGAACCATTCCCTGGGAGCGGCCGCGCCCTACCGTCCGAAGTTTATCCCCGTAGCTCTGCGCCGACGCAGTAAACACAATGGGGACCGCTCACAAAATCGTTTCGGTGGCTTTCCGAATCTTTGAGTTCGTGACCGCCGCCATAATTGTCGGGCTTCTTGCCAAGTACCTCAACCTCGTCGCTCAGGTCAATGGCACGGCGGATTCCCGCGTCATTTACGCCATCTCGATGGCTTCCATCAGCGTTGTAGCGGCGTTGATACTGTTACCACCATTGAAATACTCCTTCTACTTGTTCCCTCTCGATTTCGCTCTCTTCATCTGCTGGATCGTCTGCTATGCTCTCCTAATAGACGTAAGTGTCCCGCCTCATCCAGGCTGTCACCGTGAATCAATTGATCTTGCACAAGAATTGCTGACGCCGTGACTTAGCTTACTGGAACGAGAACTTGCAACTCGTCTTGGTTCAACACGTATTGGACCGCCTACTGGGATCCAGTCACGGGCAACACAGTGGTCGCCACGGGCTCTGGGTGCGCGAAGTGGAGGGCAGTACTTGCTTTCTCCTTCATAATCTCGTTCTTCTGGCTCGCCAGTGGCTTCTTGGTAAGAGCAGCGTCGAAACATATCCGGTCACCAAAACGTGTTGCACCTTACAGCCTAACACGGTTCCCTCAGGGTTTGTATGTCTGTATGGAGTACTTCAACCTTAGTTCAACGTCAAGCTCTTTCGTGAGGTAGGACTGCCCCCGTCGCGAACATGGCAAGCGAACTGGCTGACATATCAGCAGAAAGTTTATACGACGCAAAAAGCCGAAGGATGCTGATCTCGAACGCGACCAAGGGCAAGATCAAAGGCTGCCCAAAGTCGGTTGACGCGAGCAGAGCGAGGTTCAAGCACACATACCCGAGCTAGGCATGGTGCTAGGCTTCCCCTGCCCTTTCGTCGGGACGGCCTCTGGGCGAACGGGTTGGAAGACAGGAGACTACGAATCAGAAGGGGAGTCCTAAGATTGACACCGGGACTGATGAATTTACTCCACCATGCTTGCACTCCGCCACTGTGGTCTGATATCGTGAGGTTGAGGACTCCGCAATCTCGGTAGTCCGCCCAGAGTGTTGCCTGCTCCGCCGCCGCCGCAGAGCAGCTACGGCCATCTTTGGTGGACCTCATCCAGGCTCCGCAGCTGTACATGTTGAGTGTGCGGCTCGCATGAGAAAATGGTTGATATCGAAGAGTGGTGTCGAGCCGACACTAGTCCCTTCCACCTCGTCGGGCTCGTCACGTGGGCGATACGCTCTTCCTATGCCGTCCAGTCTCACACACGTTCTCAATCTTTCGACTCGTGAACCAAAACGTAGATTCTCCCATCCGGCCTCTACACGCGCCGTAAGCGTTTCCTGCACCCCCCCTCGGGTTCCTTCCCTGAGCATCCCGGGCCTCCCGAACAGCAACCTCCTGTCTGCCCATCTACCCACGATCACTTCATCTTGTAGTCCGCCGCCACATCCCACTGACTCTCTCGTGCCACTTTCCCCACGGCTGCACCTTGACAAAATAGAAGCCGAAGACGAAAGCACCATTAAACACAATGAATGCGAAGCCGATTGCCCAGTTCCTCCATCTCTGGTCGTAATACATGTCTGATCTGGCCAACACCTGGTCAGCAGACTTGAGAGGACAGTAGGAGCAGTCCGCAGTGGCTTCTGGGTTGAGCAATGTCCCCAAGGCCCCACCCTGAATATACGAAGCGAGGTACGACCCACAAGTCGTGCCGCCCGGGGGGTTAAAGACCGCAAGTTCATCTTGAGAACAAACGATGGTGTTGCCTGAAAGACCAGCGACAGATATCCCACTCAGTATATAAGTCATTGGGGAGACGCGATACATGAAAACCCAAAAGCTCGGCAGTGCCTGGGGCGGCTGAAAAACGCCGGCGAAAAGGATCATCATCGAGAAGAGGATCGTTGTCACACGTCCGCCCACCAAGGGGTTGGGAACTGGCGTAGCCACCATCTGTGCGAATGTCCCCGCGAAGACGTAAAAGCATACGAGGAATAGGAGGACTATGCCTTGATCTTCGGGGTCCCGAATTCCAAACAGCGTGTAGTTGAAGATGGCAAACGATATGACGCCCAGCAAAATGTTGTAAACCATCTCGACAAAGATATTTGCCAACGCCAATACGGCCCACGAGTACGTATTCGAATGGCGCTCGCGAACTTCGTAGAGTGACCGCTGAAGGATGAATTTCGGGATGGTCTGCGGCACATTATTAGCCAGGGGAAGTCCTGACATCGCAATTCACGAGCCCAGGACCCTTGGGTTTCTTACTTGTTGGACGAGAGCACTAAACGTGGCGCAGACCATGAGAACGCCGAAGATGGCATTCTGAACCCCCAGGATGGACCGGCCAGATTGGAAAAACGAAAAGCCGATGAGTAACGAGGCAAGAATGGCCAGCAAGTACTTGCTCAGGATATACGTTGGCGATCGCCAGTAAAACTGGACGACGCGATAGCAGACGACTGGGAGTTGGAGCAGGAGGGTCGAGTCGCGGGCACCGCCGTTCGTTGGTCGAATCTCTCCACCGCACTCTTCTCGCGGCCGTTGGCCTGCAACCCCCATCTGCGCCAGCGTGGCCGAGACTTCCTTTGCCTCTCCGGATTCGCGCCAGAGACGAGGCCAGTCGCGTGCCTCGGGACTTGCGCCATGGTCCGTAGTTTGAATGACGTTGAGCAAGTAGTCTGCTGGGTTCTCAGTGTCCAGGAATTTCTTCGCACCGTGGTGGTTAAAGTATCGCAGTACCGTCTCCGAGCCGCTTCCCACATCTCCAAAGTATACCGTCCTCCCACCGCTCGCCATTAGGAGGACTCGGTCAAACTCCTCGAACAAGATGGCGCTCGGCTGGTGGATGGTACAGAGGATGCCTAACCCGCTGGCGGCCAGTCTGCGTAGCAAGGACACGATAGCCATGGAAGACTGCCCGTCGAGGCCGGAGGTCGGTTCGTCGAGAAAGAGGAGCAGCCTCGGCTTTGCGGCGAGCTCAACGCCAATGCTGACCCGCTTGCGCTGCTCGACGTTCAGCCCCTTGCCAGGTACGCCGATGACTGCGCCGGCAAACTCTTCCATCTGTAAAAGGCCGATGACCTTTTCGGCGAATGCCAACTTCTCTTGCTTGGGTACGTTCTTTGGCTGCCTCAGCATTGCGGAAAACTGGAGTGCTTCTCGCACCGTAGATGTCTCGAGATGGACGTCTTGCTGCTGGACATAGCCAATCTCGCCGGTGAAAGACGCTGGGATGGGCTTTCCAGCTATTTGGAAACGCCCTCTGGCGGTGGTAGATGGCGGTCTGTGGGCCAAGGCGTTCAATAGTGTTGTTTTCCCGGCCCCGGAAACGCCCATCAAAGCCGTCAGGGTCCCAGGGCGGACCCAGCCCGACACGTCGTTCAGAAGCTGCCTCGGCTGTCCGCCGACCTTGACCTCAAGATTCACGTTCTCCCATGAAAATGCGTCTTGGATTCTAGGGGCTGATACCGATGTGCTTCCGGTTGTCGCTGGTGGTGTGCAGGCGGCCGCTACTGGCCCGCTCTCAATGTCGGCATTCCGTTCGGCCTTTGGATGCGTTCCAGGTCCGTCGTGGAGAAAAACAAGAACATCCGGGTCAGAAGCTGCACTGGTGTTAAGCTCAACTGCCAGGAGGTACGTAACCAAGAAGAAGATCAAAAATCCGGCCAGAATTCCGACGTTGCGCCACAGGTGAGAGTAGCTGTAACCGTACCCAGTCTCGAACCAGTCGTCCCCGCTCACGTACGTCTGTCCCGGGGTCGCACCGGGGAATGCGCAGATGAAGGTATCTCCAGACATATTTTGGTAGGATGGTACTGTACTGGTGCAGGGATAATTGATATCGTGCGCCTGGTTCACCAGCAAGGCTTCGAATGCGTACGACAATGGATTGATGAAGGAAATCCATCCGAACCACGGAGGCATATAGGGGCCGGGGAGGACAAACCCGGTATATGCCACGAGTACCAGGACAAGAAAGCCACAGATGGCCATGGCTTGTGGGAGAGTGTTGGTCGATGCAGCGATGGTGCGGAACAGGAAAGACATGGCCAGTGTGGCTAGGAAGACGACCAGGAAGAAGGTGAAGAACTGAGCCGCCGTGGTGCTGAGGCCGGCAAGAAAGTAGAGGATGACGTTGAAAAATATCGCAAGCACGAGTTTAACCGGAAGGTCGACGAGAACGGTCGCCAGGGCGTCGGCCGAGGGGCGGTAGAAAGCGTAAGACACCTGTTTGCGGATGACGGGCCGTCCTTTGTACATGGTGTGAATGTCTGTCATGGCCATGAGGACGTTCAGGAGTACCGAGAAGAAGAGAAGCGATCCGTAGGAGAAGAAAGCGCCGGTGTTGGTGGGGGTGCCGTAAAATATGGACCCGACAACGAGGGCAAGGACAATCTCACCAATAATCGCCATCGCCGTCGAAGCCTTGTCGTTCCGGAGCTGCTGGTACGCTCTCCTTGCGCACAGGCCGGTCTGCATGGGAAACGAAACCGTC
>Ga0247771_1000273_pt1 | contig 17883 bp, 13 predicted proteins | sample UWRJL197509C6_FD_179948 | JGI IMG/M metagenome (GOLD analysis project Ga0247771, IMG submission 179948) | Plant litter microbial communities from Arlington Agricultural Research Station in Wisconsin, United States - UWRJ-L197-509C-6 | ecosystem: Environmental > Terrestrial > Plant litter >...
GGCGGCGGGGCCGGCGGCCTCGGGGTCGTCGGCGGCGGGCGGGGTCGAGAGGGACGTGGTGCTCGACGTGGCCGAGCTGCCCGACGAGGAGCCGCCGGCCAGGCGGCGCAAGGCGGGGAGGCGCTTGGCGAGCCCGCCCGACGGCGACGTCGACGAGTTCGAGGGTCCCAGCGCGTCCTTGGCGTACGCGGCGTACGACTTCTGGATGTCCTCGAGGCTCATGGGCTCGCGGTCGTCGTGGTGGGCGGCCAGGGCCTCGAAGCAGGCCAGGCAGTGCTCGACGGTCGCCATGGTGGGCTGGGCGGCGGGGCGGAACTGCTAGGCGGCGAGGACGGCGAGGTTTGGAGATCGGGACAGAGCCAGAGCCAAAATGGTCCCGCAATGGGCAGTTGGGCGGCGGGCGGCGGGCGTCGGTCGACAACGTGTCGATCTTGGGCTGCTCGTTGTTGAAGGTGGAGGAGGTGGGGAAAGCGATCAGGGACCTCTGGCCGCGAACCCCACACAAGCCCCCCCACCTTCCGCCGAAAGGATTCCCGCGAAGCCGAGCACAAAGCACGTGGGCTTTCCGAGTCGTCGGGCTCAGTCAGCTCTCCTCCGAACCTGAAGTGTATGATCCGGACTTATTTCCTGGCCCCGTGTGTCTAGGTTGGGACGCAATTCAAAGCCTGTTTGCATGGCACAGGCTTGCGAGACGCCTTGGCTGCTCGCTCTTTGCACCCACGGCCGACCGTCACGGAGGCCCCCGTCCTCACCGTCGACCGACCCGGCCCGTGACCACGGGGTCGATGACGGAGCCGCCCGGCCGATCGAGGGCTCGGAAGCAGACCCGCTCGCGGCGTTGTGAGGCCGGTTGTACTCTACAGACACTGCGTTTCTCTCTGTTCTGGCGGCGGCTCCCGACCCGAACTCCAGAGGATGTGCCTTGGCGTGCCTAGATCGGACGACGCCTGGCCTGCGTTTGAGCGCCAGCCGCATATCGCGGGTGCAGATCTCGTCGACATCTCGAAATTGGGACGGGCCGTACGGGCCGTTGTCGTTGGCGCACTCTCCAGAGAGGCAAGGGAGACGAATTCGGTTTCTCCCATTTGAGGCCCTTGCGGCCCATCCCAGACACGCTTCGACCTACCTCTCGGACTCTCACACGCCATGGGTCCGGCGCTCCGTCCAGGGAGGCTCGCTTCAGATGACAGCGACGAGAACCAGCGTGGGCCGATTTTAGAACCCGTCTCGTCGTGTCGCGGTCTCGAGGCGTTCTCTCCTGTGTCGACCTGCAAGCGCCGGAACGCGGGAGTGTGGCAGGGCACGGCTAGCGTGTCTGATCGCCGTGCCAAGAAGGACTTCCTCCAGGGGTCCTCCTAACGCCCCACCCAGCCTCAGCGTCCTCAGCTCGGGGCAGCACGGGCTCGCGGCCTCGGGGCCAGCATGGCATCGTCACATCCTCGTTTCACATTCACCACGCTGGGTCTTGGTTAGGGCCGCCCACTGTCGTCCGCGGGCTCGCCTTAACAGCCTCGGTCCCCTGGACAGCCTCTGGTCGGCGGCTCTCTTTGCGCTGGCCTCCGTTGCGGCCACTGCTGCGCGTACGGCCTGTCGCCCCGGCGAAGCTGCCCCTGTGGTCGGCGTGTTTGGAAGACATTCACCCCCCAAGGGCCCCCTCGCATCGTCGTCCCCCCTCTCCGCCCCCCTGTCCTGAAACCCGAGTGCTACCCATGATGCGGATCAGGACATGCTTGGCATGATGCGATACAAATAGGGATTCTCCCCCAGGCCGTCCGTTTCCCTCAGTCTCTCTCCCTCCTCCCATTCCACTCTCTTTCGTGTGTCGTCCAGTACGTCTTTCTTCTTGCATTGCCGATTCTATCTGCTCGTCGCCGGCCGACATCACCGCTCTTTCTTATCCCACCAGTCGCCCAAGCCGCCGAGTCGATTCCTCCCCAGAATCTCCCCCCCGCCGTCAAGATGAAGGTCGTCCTGTGCATCGCCGCCCTCGTTTCGGTCGCCCTCGCCGTCACCCAGCAGGAGCACAACGGTTCGTCTTCCCCCCGGGTCCGTGGGGCGGACCGGCCGGCCACTAACACCCAGTCCAGCCAACATCAAGAGGCAAAACGTGCAGCGCGCCCCTCCCGTCAACGTCGCCGCCATGACCAACGCGAACGGCGATGTCATCGAGTTCGACTCCAAGAACGTCTACCTCGACATGGTCGCCCGGGGCTTCTAGCACCAGACTGGCCGGGAGAAGAAGGGCTCCACTTGAGGGGCCGGGCGTGCCCGGCGCCGCGGCCCACGACGTGGCGTCGTCGGCTCGAGCGTCTCTCGTCCGTGCCGGCGAGAGGACGGGTGCTCTGTACAAAGACATGCACTTAATCCGGGGGTCGGGGATGCTGTGGCGCAACAGTTAGACTTTTCCGAAAAGGCACGAACCATGGCCGGGTCTCCTCCAGACTACCGCATCGGTTCGGCAGCTCGGCTCGGCTTCTGGGTTTGCAACGGATGATCCGAACATGGCACGTCGAGACGTCGCCATTCTCCATCATCGGGGCAGATAAAACTTTACATTTTGAAGACATCACTTCCGCGATGCCGCACGGGGACTCTTTGTGGTGACTGCTTGCCCCCAATTCCTCTTTTGCTGTCGTCTCGTGCACTTGTCCAGACGAGACATCCGTAGGGTGGCGTACTGCAACCTGGAATGCAGAGTGAGAACGGGTCCCCCGAACGGACTAGAGGCTGCCACCTCGACAGACCCTGTTCCGGACCCGAGACTGCCCTACAGGTCGCCGTCGACTTCTGTTGCCTCGCCTCCTCCTAGTGGTTCCAAGAGCGTGTTCGGCGTGGGGCCCGTCTCATACTCCCGAGACGAGGCCGTGAGTAAACGGAAAAGCTGAAACTGCAAATGCAGTGTAGGGGTATGGGTAGGTATCCAGGTTCGGGCTATTGCAGTGACTAGAATGGATTAGAGGTTGGATGAGAGGAGTGCCAGGTATGGAGAAGTTCATGGCAGCACGCCCTGTGAGCTTACAAATGTCAATATGGAGCAAGCAGTAATCAAACAGGTGCACCCCCAAAAACGACTAGTAGTGCTACCCTTGCAGATCAGGGCGGCGGATTCTCTTTGGAGTGGTGAGTCGTCCGTTATACACAACTAACATTACAATACCAAGGAACCACCGATGTTCGTGCTTATACAGGTGCGAATCTACCTAGGTACCTACTACCTACACCTACAGCGTAGGCAGGTAGCTTACTAGGTATGGACACTTATTTGACTGGTTTCCTTTGCTATCTCGAGGACTGATATATATCGTACCTACCAGAACCGCGGATCTGAGACGGAGGGAGGGGGGCCCGGAGCGGATCGGTCGGTCGGTTAAGCCCAAAGTAGCCAGTGGTAGCGGCTGTAAACTGAAGGGCGCACACCGCGCTTCCCTGATGACACAGCGAATCATCTCATGATTAGTCTTGCGCCCCGACATCCTGGACCCCGATACATCGCCAAAGCTAATCTATAAATCCAGGCCAGGCTCCCTTCCTAAATGCCCGCCTGAGATGCTCTGACAGAACCAGAACCCAACCTTGGCGGGCGTCCATCCTTGAGCTGAGCCGTTACCTCTCGCATCTTGGAAGCGAACTACGTGGTAGTACCTACAGCCAGTTCCTGTATCCCATCTCCCCTCCATGAAACGAACCGCCAGCGGAAGTACCGTCACAGCCATGGCAGCAGCGTCCGCAAACGCCACGGCCAAGGCCTTCAAGGCCCTCCACCGCCCCGGCCGCCCCCTGGTGCTCGCCAACGTCTACGACCGCCTCACGGCCCAGGCCGTCGGGGAGCTTCCCGCCTGCCACGCCCTCGCCACGGCCAGCTACGCCGTCGCCCGGGCCCACGGCGTCGACGACGCCGACCTGAGCCTCGACGCGAACCTCGCCGCCGTGCGCCCCGTGGCCGAGGTGGCGCGCGCCCTGGGCAAGCCGCTCACTGTCGACCTCCAGGATGGCTACGGCGGGCGGCTCGAGGAGGCCGTGGGCCGGCTGCTCGACCTGGGCGTAGCGGGCGTCAACCTCGAGGACGTCGACAAGTACACGGGCGCGCTGCTGCCGGCCTCGACGGCGGCGCAGCGCATCGAACGAGTGCTCGCCGTGGCCGTGGCACGCGGCGTGCCCGACTTCGTCGTCAACGCGCGCTGCGATGTGCTGGTGCACGGCGGGCGGCTGGACGAGGTGCTGGAGCGCGGCGGCCGCTACCTGGCGGCGGGGGCGACGACCGTCTTTGTCTGGGGTGCGGCGCGCGGCGTGGCGCGGGACGAGGTCGAGGCCATGGTCCGGGCCTTTGACGGGCGGCTCAACGTCATCCTGAAGCGGACGCCCGAGGGCCTGACGGTACAGGAGCTCGCCAAGCTGGGGGTTGCGCGCATCAGCGTCGGGCCCGCGCTGCAGTTTGCGGCCATGGCCTTTTACAAGGCTGAGGCGGAAAAGATCCTGGCAACGCAGTCTGGATAGGAGCGCCTCCTCGACCTCAATGGGTATTTGGGAGGCTGGGTTAGTGGGGGCCAGATATCGTTCGAAGACTGGGTACACCTTGGTAGTAGGTATTCACCTACCGCCAGCTTCTCCTCCCAGGATCATACCATGTGCTGTTCCTTGTACCCTACCTTACGGGTTAATTGGTAGAGGTTGGCACATGTGTGATCGCTAGGATATGGCTTTCTACTGTTGTGACTTGGATCACGACCTTAGTGTCCACGACGGGCCACTCTCTCGATCACCGCTAGTAGGTACCTACCTAGTGTACTTCGAATTCTCCGAAAAGCTTCAACGGCAGCGCACGACAGGTTTATCCTCGCCTTGCCTGTAGCCTCCATCGGTGTCCGGAATCAATGTAACTGAGCTGTATGCTGCTTATGGGTGGAGTTACTACTATCAGCTTCCGGCATGAGAGTCGGACCGCGAGGCACGGGATGATCTGCGCTTCAGTGGAGCCGCCGCTATGCCCCCGGATCGGGATATGAAGATCCGGTGGAGACGGAAGTGGTGAGGTAGGGACGGAGGTGGGTAACTAGTAAAGAACCGCGTGTGCCCCTGTAAAGGTCGCAGACTTGGCCTCCTTCGGAGCCATTATTATAAAAGCCGAAGGGAGGTACGGCAGGTACGCCCATATAGTGAAAGTCCCGGCTTCGCCAAGCGGTCTATAGGGCTGTTCACTCTGGGTCCAGCCGCCTCTTTTTGCCGGGGGCCACCACGTTCCGGCCCAGCGCGGGGTCCATGGCAGTTGGTCGTTTAAGGAGAGCCACCACACGTGTTCGACTCCGACACCAAAGTGACTCGGGACGGGATCACCAGGCAGACACGACGCCCCTCGAGCAGACCTCAAGATGCCCTCCGTCCCCAGGCTGGTAGGGCTGCTCGGGGCGCTGGCAGCCTCGGCCGGTGCGGCCATCATCCGTTCGGCCAAGGACACGCCGATACCCCCTATTTACCCGATCGGGGTGAAGAACGAGTCTTTTGCGAGGGCGGTCGGGACTCTTTTTGAGATCGATGGCAAGGTCCAGTACTTTTCAGGTGAGTTTTATCCCGGGCTATCGCTCGTCGGACCCAAGTGCGCAAGCCTGACCAGTCCAGGATGCAATGCGTGGTGGCTCGGCAAGCTCACCAAAAACGAGGACGTGGACACGGCGATGAGGCATATTGCGGACGTGAGTTTGGCAGCGGAATCTCTTCGGCCCCCTCGGGCCATGCTAATTCAACGACAGACTAAGTACAAGATCATTCGTGTGTGGGGTTTCGGCGAGGTGAGCGAGATACCTCGGGGCAAGAAGGCCGGGGATCCCCTGGACGTTTGGTTTCAGTACTTGAACAAGACTGGCTCGTATATCAACTACGGCGACGATGGCTTGCAGCGCCTCGACTACGTGGTGTCAACGGCAGAGAAGCTAGGCTTGAAGCTGGTGCTGCCCTTTATCAACAACTGGTCCGTCGGCGGAGGCATCAACTTGTACACCAACGTGTACGGCTTCCGCCCCGGCTTCTACGTCAGTAAGAAGGCGCAGGATGTGTACCGGGACTGGATCCGAATCCTCGTCAATAGGTATAAGGACAGCCCGGCAATCTTTTCGTGGCAGCTGGGCAACGAACCACGCTGCTCCGGCGGCGACTGCGACGAGAACGTACTCTGGCGCTGGGTCAACGACACATCCCACTACATCAAGTCCCTGGATCCACACCACATGGTGAGCATGGGCGACGAAGGCTGGTTTGCGCCCGAGAGCGGCTACGCAGACCTTCACAACCAGACCACCATCGCATACATGACCAACAGCGACGTAAACTTTGTCGCCAACCTTAACATCACTGCCATCGACTACGGGACTTTCCACCTCTATACCTCAACCTGGGGCTACGAGTTCGACTGGGGACATCTCTGGATTAAACAGCACGTCGATGCCGGAAGAAAGGTACCAGTGACATCCGGTACCTGAAGAGACCCTCGGACCCATTGCTAACGTACTGCCAGCAAAACAAACCTGTAGCTCTCGAGGAATATGGCTCACCAAATAAGGCTGACCACACGGTGCTCGCAAAGTGGCAGGAGACTATCCTCAAGGAGAACGTGGCGACGGACCAGCTTTGGCAGTTTGGGCCCGGTGCTCTACCGTCTGGGTTGAACCGAGAGGGCCTGGACCTGGGGGAGGGTTATATCGTCTATTACGATACCCCGGAGTACGAGCTGCTGGCACGGAAACAGGCGCAGGCCATGTTAGATAAGAAGGTACCATCTTGAAAGGAGTTCATTTGGTCGGATGGCCCCGTTGCCCCTGAGAGAGGCCTCTGGATGTCACCGCAGTAGTTCGACTCGATGTTCGTTACGATTACTGCCCGTTGTGGCGCAGGAAGCGATTTGAACAGTCACAGACCGGCGGCCCGTCGGATGACTTGAGGCTGGGGTGTCGGATATGAGGTTCAGCCGCATCTAGAGACGCCCCCCAATCGTCGCCATCCGACCGCCCTGCCGCCGTATGGATGGCTCAGCCGCTGATGATGCCAAACAACGGGTGTAGAACCGGGAGGCCAATGCCTTCGTCGAATCGCCAAGACCGGACATTGTCTCCAAAGCTGGAATCTTCGATTCGCCGTAGGGAGCCTATGTCGTGCAAGGCCACCATGCCACCGGTTAAGCATGAACAGAGGACCGGGAAGTGGGATTCCAGGGGAATTCCGACACGGTGCAGAATGTATAAAGCATTGCGAAGTCTGCACGATGACCCCGAGAGTCAAGAGGCAACACGTCTCTGTATCCGCGAGGACTCCCGACTCCGAAGACTTTCGAATTGTCACTCTTGTCAACCACGATCAGAGCGTTCTGCCCATAATGAAGGCTCGGCCGCATACCCTCTCCTTGGTACTGGCCATTGTCGTTCCGTATGCACTCGCTGCAAAACCCGTTCGGCAACTGGTCATCACTGCCGACCAATTGGCGGTGGATCTCAAGCTTCTCTTGGGAGACCTCTGGGTCCAGATCGACCAGTCCAACGATGCCTCGCACGCTCAGACCATCGCTTCCACCTACACTGTATGCGTCCCGGCTACGGTGGGGGAAAAGAGCCAATGTAAAGAGAACTGCCGCTTGCGTGCCGGGGACGACATCAACCTCATGAAGGCGTGCATTGCCGGCTGCGACACCAACCAGGACTGCCACCAGGAGTGCGGCAACCACCAGACGGCCAATTTTGTCAGGTTCGGCGGCGCCTTCAACCAACTCCTGACCAAGACGTGCAACGCACCGTCCGACTCGTGCCCGCGCTGCACTCCCAACTCCAACACGCCCTTGGTGGACGATCAGGACATCACCTACGTCGTGGCCAACCCCGTCGTGGCCAACAAGGACATTGGTATCGGCACCATCTCGTGCAAGCTGACGCGGTTTTCCGTCAAACTGCCCATTAGCGGTAACCCCGACTACGACGCCCTCGTCACCACGGACCTCTCGCCGGAAAAGGGCCTCCACATCCGCGTGAAGGCTGCCGCCGACTCACCGTCACTCCGGTGCAGCGGCGCCGTACCGCTGGAGGCGACGCTGCAGAACCCAACTGTCGACTTCTACCTCCGTCCAACGGTGGTCAACCACAAGGCCAGCTGGGCCGCCAGCGCCTACTTCTCGGCGCACGTGCTGTGGGCTTTGCAGGCCTTTAGCCTCGACGGCGTCGTGGCCGACAACGTCAACGCCGTCCTGGCCGGCTACCTGGCCGCCAGCCAGGCCAAGATCAACGCCGGCATGACGGGCTGGATCGTCGGGCAGATCGCAACGCAGAAGGGGGACAAGGTCGACGACATCGTGTCCATCACAACGAGCACCACGCAGATCGTGGTCTCCTACACGCCGCAGTGCGACGGCACGACTTGTGGCTGCGGCCAGAGCTGCGGGTGGTTCCACGCGTGCGACGCGCAGTACTGGAACGCGTCGGCCCCCGCGCCGACTTGCCCGCGGGGGCAGGTCTGCCTAGGGACGGGCGACTGCTGCCAGCCGAAGTGCGGGCCCGGCAGCTGCGGCGATGATGGGTGCGGACGGTCCTGCGGGGGCTGCGTCAAGTGCGACGAGGGGCCTTGCACGGGCGCGTGCCATAAGACGGCCTGTGGTACGTGGTGCGGTACTTGTAAGCCAAGCTATTATTGTGATACCGGCGGCTGTAAGGACTCGAGGGGACGTCGGGGTCTCGAGTTCCATGGGTTGCTTTGAGGGCTCTCAGGGGGTGTATCTGTTTGAGATCATGACTTCTGGTAAGTTCCTGTTTGCGCCGAACGTAACTACTTCATGTGCAATACGGCTTCCCGTTCCTTTCCCGGCAGGTGATTGTCTCGGCGCTGCTGATCTTGATCCAGACGCCTTTAGTGACCTTTGGGATCGAGTCAGCTGTGCATACTCGGACCCTGTCTCGCGGACCATATCCTACCTTGACCTCTCTCATCGTCGAGCCGCCCTTTCCCGCCGACTGCACTGTGGCCACCACAAAGTCCCGATCCGCAAAGGTAATGGCGTCAACATCGAGCCGGTTCTTTTTGGTACACGTGTTGCCGCCCTTGCTGTCTCCGGATGCCATGGGATCTTGGGAGCAGGCAACCAATTTCGACGCCGGCTTGGAGTTAAAGGCGTCGTTAAAGGAGCCGTCGCCGTCTTCCCAGTTGAGAACCTGGCAGCATTTCTTGCCACAGGCGCCGCCGGGGTCTGTCGTGTAGAGCATCTGCCACGGCGTCTTATTGACGGCTTTTCCACATATCCAACAGCCGACGCCCAGGACTTCGCCCCCTTTGCAGTCAGAGGCAAAGGCTCCGGGGAGGGAGGTAGACAGGACGAAGAAAAGGGCCAGGGAAAGCAGGGCGAGCCTTGCTGATGGGTGTTCCATGATAACTCGAGCCGCCGAGTTGATCGCCGGTGCTTTGGATCCAGAGTATGTAGTAGGTGTAGCAGAATCGAAGAAGGCCCTCCAGACCAACGATCGTGACGGAAGAATTTCAGGACGGCTTGTTGTCGTTTATATGATTTTTTTATGGGAGGGGGCCATGGCCAGCTGTGTTGACCATTCGGTGGTCAGCTCCGCCCCTGACGAGATTGCTTGTGGCCGCCCTATCTACATGCCGACCAGTAAGAGCTGGCCGCGCTCTCAGCTTTGAGGTCGCCAATTGGGTATATTTAGCCCTCACCCTCGAGAAAATATAGACTCAGTGGCTATGTGCATTGCAACTCTCGCGAGTGTACATGCTCTGCCGGGAATACGAGACAGTGAACACCGCGGTCTTGGATACTAACCTAGAATGATGTGGAGCTATCTGGGGCGTTGTGATGCAGCTGGTCCAGCAAGGCGAGAGTCCTATCTGCCACTCCGCCCGCCTCATCCGAGAGCATCCGGCATCCAGCCCGATTCCTAGACATCATCGACCCGAGATAACCGAGGGCCGGCTCGGAAAGCCTCTTCGTGACATGTGGCGGCACGAATCGATCATTGATGCCCTACCATCTCGGCCAAGCCACGATGCGGCCGAAACGCGGCGGCTGCGGCCACGCTTCCCAAACTGCTGCGCCCCAACAACCATCTCTTTTAGGTACTGGCAGCGTCGGTGGCTGATCCGTTTATAGGAAGATCCTTAGGCGTTCCGTAGGGTCGGGTCAGACGAGCCAATAGCGCCACGGAGAATATGGCTGTTGGTTCCAGTCCGCGGGTTCAGGGGTCGCGGCCCGTTCCAGGTCGGCGGCAAGGCTGTGACGGCCCGACCGCAGCCCGCAGGAGACCAAACCGAAAGCGGAAATATCACGATATCGAAGAGATGCAGTGCGAAATGGCCTCAGGAGATGAACGGGAGTGTCTCCTATTTAGACACGTCGGACTCCTTGCGAGGCTTGGGAAAAGCTCATCAGCCGGCCAACCCCGAGTTGGACCTCCAAGTCGCAGTTAATTCTAGCCAGCCCCCGCTTACTCTCACCCCTTCTACTCCGCGCAGAGCACACGCGAGGTTTATACCCAAATTATATTCTCAGGTCTCTTTACCAGGGGCGAGTCCCTTAGAGGGAAATACCGCACCCAAGATGAGCGAGACGGCTCTAGACACCGCTGCGCTGCAGCAGCTCGATGGTGAGGCACGCCGCCTCATGGACACCATCGACAATCTCCGGTTGCGCGGTGTGGATTCGTACGTCGAGCTTCCTCAGATTGTCGTCGTGGGCAACCAGTCCTCCGGCAAGAGTTCGGTCCTTGAAGCCATCTCCACCGTCAAGTTCCCGACCAAGAGCGGCGTCTGCACCCGCTTTGCCACCGAGCTTGTCCTGCGTCCTTCACCGGAGTGGAAGGTCGATGCACAGTTGTACTCCGGGCCAGGAGGTCCGGACCACGACCAGCGTCCGGAACCGCTTCAGTCCTTCGATCGGTCCAGTTTCGGGTCTGCAGACATGGAAGGCATCATCAACGAGGCCAGGGAGCGCCTTGGTTTGAACGCCAACCCGACAGGGTTCTCTTCGCGAGTTCTCCGCGTGAAGCTCCAGGGTCCCGGAATCCCCCAGCTCACCCTTGTTGACCTCCCGGGCTTCTATTCATCCGAGACTGACGAGCAAACGATGGACGGTCGACACGTGGTTGAGAAACTGGCGGCGAAGTATATGGCGCAGAAATCGAGCCTAATCCTGGCCGTCATAAGCGCAAAGAGCGACCTTGCGAACCAGACGCCCCTCCAAGCGGCAAAGGAGCATGACGCGTCCCGGGAGCGCACCATGGGCATCATCACCAAGCCCGACTCTCTCGAGGAGAACACTAACGAGGAGCGACAATATTTCCGCCTGGCCCAGAACGAGGACCGTGCCAACCGTCTGCAACTCGGATGGCATGTCCTTCGCAACCGGGGCGGGAGTCCCAACGAGGCTCGGAAGACGAACGAGCAGCGAGACAAGGACGAGGCCGACTTCCTCAAGTCTCGCATCTGGGCCAACCTCGACCGCAGGAACAAGGGTGTCGCCGAGCTCCGCACCAGGCTCAGTACCGTCCTCCTAAACCACATCAGAAGCAACCTGCCTGGCGTGATCAGGGGCATCGAGGACCACATTACTCGCCGGAGAGACAGGCTCATCGGTCTCGGCAGCGCGCGCAACACTCCGGAAGACCACCGAGCGTACCTCGGCGGCATTGCAAAGGGCTTTGAGGGTCTGGCGCGAGATGCTGTGCGGGGGATTTACGCCAATGACGGCTTCTTCGGCAGCGTCGGCGCAGACGACGCCTCGGCCAACTTAAGGAAGCTCCGGGCCCGCCTCCGCCTGCAGAACCTCGCCTTTCACTACGTTTCTCGTTTCTATGGGGCCAGCTGCGACATCCTGCTCCCAGACAGCAATCAAGCACGGTACAATGTGGATCGACCCTACTATCATCCTCCGCCCGCGCTTGTTCTCTTCGTTCAGGACTTTCATGCCAACCAACCCCCAAGAATCTCCTGGAAGGCTCTCACGCGGAAGATTGAGGCGGTGGCTATCTCCGACCGGGGGACGGAGCTCCCGGGATCCAGCAACCCCTGGCTGGCCTTCCACCTCTTCAAAGAGCAGTCAACCCCTTGGCAGCGCATCGCGGCTCGTCACATTGAGTTGGTGCTCGGGAACGTCCGGCTTTTTGTCGACGAGCTCCTGAGCCACATCGTGCATGACGAACACACGCGATGGAGCATTCTCGCCGAGTGCGTCGAGCCCTTCTTCGAGCAGGCAGAGCAGGCCCTGGACGCGAAACTGCGCGAGTTGCTCCAGCACCACCGAGGGGACTACGCCCAGCAGCTCGATGACGACTTTCAGACGTTCGCGAGAGGCGTGGCTGGCCGCCGTGTTGACCCGACAAAGGGCCGGACGTCAGTGAGCCACTATGGCGTCGACAACATCATCGACGGCATGCAGGCATATTACGAGGTGAGCTGCCCCCAAGCGTTTTCGCACGCGGCAAGCAGTATGCCTAACCTCGCCAACGCCACAGATGAGCCTTCGGACCTTTGTGGAGAATGTTACGATCCTGGCCGTCGAGAACTGCCTCGTTCGTAAGATCCCCGACATCTTCGAATCAACGAAGGTCAACAGGATGGACGACGAGACACTGGCCAGACTCGCATCCGAGACCCAGTCGGTTCGCGAAGAGCGCGCTTCCCTTGAAAGAGATCTCGGTGTTTTGGAGAAGAGTCTTGTCGAGTGCAAGCGGTACAGGCCGAGGACGCCCATCAGTAAGCTCAAGGAAAGGAAAACTCGTGTGTAGTTCTGGTATTGACTCGGATCGGGAAACAGCGCCGAAGCTCACGCGGAGAGAAAAAGAGGACGCTGATACGACAAGTCGGCCGTCAACGGCGGCGCCACCTGCCACTTCTGAGACCTCGGCGGCTAGGAACCTGACTCCGTCGACGCCAGGTCAAGATCACCGCAGGGGTGGCTCGTCAACCAACTCAACGTCATCGCCAGCCGGCTCAGACACATCAATTTCCACTCAGACACCGATACGCCCTGGCTCGCAGTCCGATACACCGATCACAATTCCCCCTCGCAGCCCTGTTGTGCCCCCCAGTCCGTCCGAGGCCGCGGGGGAGAGGACGCGTGGGAAGAAAGTCAGCCGATCGGAGTCGATCCTACCGTCGACCCGAGCGGGCGAATCTTCCGGGTCGGATTCAGGTAAGTTGCAGCTGCCTCGCACACGGCTAGATACTCTTTTCACCGGCTAACTTGTGGCGACTAGATGAAGAAGAGCTGTAAGGTATTTCGCCGTCAACACCTCCTAGCTTTTGCGAGGACTGTTGGGCCATCTCGTCACACGGTGCGGAGTTGGAAGTTGCGGTATTTCCGTCCTTGGTTGATCTCTTAAGTACCTCTAGGCTAAGATGGACGCCGGTAGGGCCACAGTTGTGTTGGTTCCTTAGCATCTCCTACTTGGTCGACCTATCTATCCCGTACTCCGTCTTTTTACATGGAATTTCTGAGCTCCGTCTTTGTATCATAAAATCTAAGGATGTATCTTAAGCAGCCAGTATCCTTCGTATCTTTTGTCCCGAGTGGCCGATTTAGCCTGTTCGAGGCTGGTTGCCACCCCACATTACTATGGTCAATATACCGCGGCCCTATGCCACTATCAAATACCTGGTCGTGTCGTGAGCCTCGTCTTGTCAGAGGTAAACCCTTTCGTGCTCATTACGACTACTTGGAGCGATGCGTCCCCGGTTCGCCAGTATCCTGGCCGCCTTCCTGCTGGGAGACACGGCAAGAGCACTGTTTCCGGTTTTCGACTTTGGCTACAATCCTACGAACCTCTCGATGGAGTTGCATGTACCCTCCAACATCACGCAAGGTTCTGCCGTTCTACTCGCTGTTTGTCCCACCCCCCTTGCCTTCAGACCCCCGGGGATCGGCAACCTGACTAACGGGGATCTACAGTTGCATGGTTGTACCCACTCTGGATCCATCTACGAGTGGCAGACGGGCTACTCGTACCTGGCAAACAAGAGAGGGTTCATCGTCATCTACCCTTCTACCCTCCGTGACAACCACGTGCGTCGAAGCGCCCTGTACGCGTCCGTATTCTGTCTAACCAAGACCCCAGTGCTGGGACATTGCCAACGCCCCGTCCCTCCTCCACGACGGCGGTGGCGACAGCACCGGGCTGGCCAACATGATCCGCTACACGCTGCGCACGTACGCGGCCGACGCCGCGCGCGTCTTCTCTACCGGCTCCTCGGCCGGCTGTGCCATGACGCAGGTCATGGCCGCCGCGTACCCGGACCTGATCGCGGCGGCCACGTGCTACTCGGGCGCGGCGGCCGGCTGCCTGGCGGGTAGCCCGGGCTTCTCGCCCCAGACCATGGACCCGGCGTGCGCGCGCGGCCAGAACGTCAAGACGGGAGCCGAGTGGGCTGCCGTCGCGCGCGCCATGCACCCGGGCTGGGACGGACCGTATCCGCGCATGGCGACGTGGCACGGGACGGCGGACGCGGTGGCAAGCTACATCAACCTGGCGGAGCAGGTCAAGCAGTGGAGCGCCCTGCTGGGGGTCGAGTTTGCACGGAATGTGACCGACAGCCCGGCGAGGGGGTACACGCAGATGGTGTTCGGGGATGGGACGCGGTTGACGGCGTACTCGGCCGAAGGGGTCGGCCATACGGTGCCGGTTCATGCGCTGGAAGACATGGAGTGGTTTGGCTTGTGAGGGTCCCAGGCAGAGTGCGGGAGCCTGCCGGTGGAGCTCTCCGAAGACAACATTATACTCCTCCCGAGCCGCGTCATGGCTTACGCCCTCCGTAACCGCAAGTTCTTCCAATTAGACACCCGCTACATCAAACAGATCCCAACACAGATCAACGTGTTCGACAACCTCAAGATCGACACTCACCACAAAGAGATGGTGCTGGCACTGGTGGACAGCCACTTCCGCAAGATGAACAACTCCCAGCAGCATAGTCTGGGCCAGGATGTCATCCAGGGCAAGGGCGAGGGCCTCGTCATTCTCCTCCACGGCGTGCCAGGTACGTGCCATCCTCGATGACCTAAGCTCCGGTGTTGGATCCGGATTCAGATGTTGTCTGTCTCAACTCGGTATATTGACTTTAGGCGTTATGTTAACTGTTATATCATTGCGCAGGAGTGGGCAAAACAGCTACCGCCGAGGCTGTCGCCCAGTCCAACGACCGGCCTCTGTTTATGATCACCTGTGGCGACTTGGGTTTCACACCCAAGGAGGTAGAGAGCTCTCTCTCGGAGATTTTCCGTCTCGCCTACCTCTGGAACTGCATCCTCCTGCTGGACGAGGCCGAAATCTTCCTGGCCCAGAGAACCAGAGACGATCTGAAGAGGAACTCGCTTGTTTCTGGTATGTTGCCCCTGCCCTACGACGCCCGCCTCACACCTGCTCAGTAGCCCTTAATGCTTCTCGCATCTCGCGTAGAGGTGTCTTTTCGCTGATATGAGAGAATTTTACCAAGTCTTTCTAAGGGTCCTAGAGTACTACAGCGGCATCCTCTTCCTGACGACCAACCGGGTGGGCACTCTGGATGAAGCCTTCAAGTCGCGCATCCACCTGAGCCTGTACTACCCGTCTCTGAACCGGGACCAGACGCTGCAGATATTCGAAATGAATATCTAGAAGATTGAGGATATTGAAATGCAGAAGTTCGACCAGAGAAAGAAGGCCGAAGGAAACATCGATATCGACAGGGCTGACCCTGGCAAGGGGCAAGCGCCCCTTGCTGAACCTTTGCTCGAGGTCGATCGGCCGATGATCATGAAGTTTGCGGGACGCCACTTCGATCGGCATGTCAAGGATACCGGCCGCTGGAACGGCCGACAGATCCGCAACGCCTTCCAGATCGCGTCGTCTCTCGCCTTCTCTGACATGCGCAAGTCGTGGCTCGAGCGGCGGCGCGCAAACCCGGAGACCAAACTCGAGCCGCCCGTGCTCAGCCACGTACAGTTCATCAAGGTGGCCCAAGCCACGCTCAAGTTCGAAACGTACATGAACGCCCGCGGCGGCGACGACCAGGACCTTGCCCGCATCGCCCACACGCGGGTCGATGACCGCTACTTGGAAGAGGAGTCGGCGCAGCAGCCGATATTGTTCCAGCAACGCCAGAGAGGCCGGCAAGAGTGGGAGCCGCGCCAGGAGCCGCTGCGGTTCGGCGCGCCTCTCCAGACGCTGGGGAGCAACCGTCAGCGTTCTACATTCCAGGAGGAGCTGAGCCAGTACGGGAATGACAACCAAGAGAACCCCTACGACGACCCGTACGACATGGAATATGATCATGATCCAAGGGACAGAAGAACGCCGACGACGTCCGAGAGGTCGGCCAAGAACGACTTGGATTACGGCTTCGGTGGTCCGAATCAAGGCGGCACCTGGGACCGAAATTCGGAGCACAGGGATCAGGATCAAGGGTACAAGGAGGCATCCCAGGGATATCGAGACAAGGGCAACAGGCCGGGCCAGAGCTTCGGCTCGCTGAATTCGGGCTCCGGCTCGCATCAACAGGGCCAGGGCCAGGGACGGTATCCCCCTTGTTCCAGCCAGTATTCGACCCCCGGCGACCCCCGGCACCCCAAATTCCGGGATTCGAGCGCTCACGATGACTATTAGGTCAATAAACGTGAAGGGAGGCGTTGTAGAGGCTCTAGGTCGAATAGAATCGTACGAATGACTCGAAACAATGGTCCCTCTATTTGGCTAGATAGGAGTTTAAACGGGTCCTGTAAAATAGTAACGTCCAGGCATGGGCGAAACGCCAGCAATCACGATGAAGCAGATGAAGCGAAGAGCTAGTATTGTGGTTGGGCTATGAATCTTGCCACTGTGTGGCGCTCGATCGGACCGCTCCCTTGGGCCCGGTCACGGTAGTATACAAGGTTCTTGGAAAAACAAAGGCCAGGCCTAGATAAGAGCAAAAGGCTTCCTCCACTGAGCCAGGACGCTTGGTTTGGGCTATCATAGGACCTAAATAATGTAGGCGCTTGTCAACGGAAGTCTGAGTTCTAGACGAGGTGACGCGGCTGCGGAAGTCTGACGTTGACAGGATGGGACTCTATGACCACAAATAACAAACCCCCGCCTACCCTTGAGGTGATCGTAACCCGAGCTGACATAGAGAAGATTTCATTCAGATCATGAACATCCACGGATCCTGCCTCTCACCATCCAGGCGCCCGAAAGGCCCGTCCTCCGTTCGTTGACATCCTCAAAATGCAGTTCCTGCTTGCTTGCTGCCCCCTCACCTTCCTTGAATGATCGCTCGTTCATATTCCGGAAAGTCGTCAGTAGCTCGGCAGAAGGTTTCGCGCTTGCATGGCGCTCGTCTGCCCCAGCGTCGCCCTGAACATTCGGGGCAGCTGTGATGGCGGCGTGACCACGGTCGGCCGAGAGTTGCTGAACTTGTCGGTGGTGGGTGGCATGCCGCCGGTCGTACGGCGTCTGAGTGGTGTCCGCGGGGCCGGGAAAGCAGGCCCTCCGACGATCTCGGGAACCGGCGGACGAGGAGTACCAGCCTGCCGAGGCGCAACTTGCGGGGGCCGGACGGCAGCTTGTGCGGCTGCGACCGCAAGCGGTACCGCGGGTGGCGGCCCTTCAGCTGCTTGCCCACCGGGCCGAGGAATGCGTCGCGGTTGGGGGGGCAGCTGGATGTTCACACGGCGGGCCGGGTGGGCGTCTCGTCGCGGCATGGCGGCGCCGTTCTCGTCCACGACCGGGCGGCTCTCGCGGCGCACCTCCCACCACGCCGGCTCGTTCGTCGCCCCGATGCCGTTGACGCGCCACGGCGGGTTCCGGGCGTCTGGGGGCCCGCGGGGGCGAGCCTGGGGTACCAGCAATGGCTCGAGCGGGACAATGACGGGCGGGGCCATGGCTTGGATGGCTTGCTCCATGG
>Ga0247771_1000274_pt1 | contig 17824 bp, 19 predicted proteins | sample UWRJL197509C6_FD_179948 | JGI IMG/M metagenome (GOLD analysis project Ga0247771, IMG submission 179948) | Plant litter microbial communities from Arlington Agricultural Research Station in Wisconsin, United States - UWRJ-L197-509C-6 | ecosystem: Environmental > Terrestrial > Plant litter >...
GGCAACGTGGGCCAAGGCGTACGAGAGGGCAGAGGGAATGTTGCCCGCGACCCGCACCGAGACCCTGACCCTGTGGGACACGAGGATCCAGCGATGACCGCCGTCACCCGTCCGCGACTGATCAAGTACGCCGAGGCCCTGAGGGCACTGGAACGGCTGGTCCGGGAGAAGGGTCCGGACTTCGTCTACACCAGTCCGATCCTTGACGGCAACGGTGAGCCGACCGCGACGTGTGTCTACATCGAACCCAAGACACACGCGCCATCGTGTGGCCTGGGCAAGGTCTTCGCCGAACAGTTCAACGTGCCCGTGGATGACTTGCTCCGGGCAGACCAGGGCGGGGACATCCTGGCCCAATTGATTCGGGCCGGGGTCGAGTTCACCCACAAGGCCAAGACCCTCCTGTTCGAGTTCCAGTCGCGGCAGGACGCCGGGCAGAAGTACGCCGGGGCGCTGGATCTCGCGATCCGACACGCCAACGGTCTGTACTGCAACGACACCGAGCCGTACGACTTCGGCGGCCGGAAGCACTACCTCAACCAGCTCCTCAACCTCTCGAAAGAAGACTGATCACCATGTCGAACCGTCAGCAGACCAAGGGTGCGCCCGTCACGTTGGAGCAGTTGGCCCAGGAGGACCGCGAACGAGGCAACATCCGCCAGTTCGCCAAGGTCGTCCGGGCCGCCAAGAAGGGCCGGTAGGACGATGAGTAGCCTGATCTATCGGTACATCTTGGCCATGTTGTTCTGGTCCTCGATCCCGGCCTGTGTGATCCTCGGGTCGTGGGTGCCGATGGGCGTCGGACTGTTGATCTTGGTCCTGGGGACCTTCATCCCGGTCATCTTCCGGGCGTTGCACGATCGCCAGGTTGACAAGTCCGCCCCGAAGATCGTCAACGGAGTCTGGTCCGGCAAGTAGCCTGATGCCCCGTCACCCCGCCCTCTGTGGTAAGGTGACGGGGCATTCAGTCGTTAACGGGAAAGGTGATCCAGATGGACTGGTACGCGGTTGGTTCGATACTGAGCGACGTGGTTATCGTTGGAGGGGTGGCAGGGTTCCTTGCGGGACTGTCGATCTTGGCGCACAAGATGGCCCGGACGCCTTGGGCAGAGCACCCGGATAACAAGATCAATCGAACCACGGACGTCGAACGGTGGTTGAAGATCCGTGACAACGCCGTCGGCCCACAGGAACGCGACGTCGCGTGCTCGATGCTCCAGTACCTCGGGTACACGGAGCCCGCCCTCTCTGTCCTCCCGACCCCCAAGGCACCTGTTGCCCCGGACGTCCTGCAACGGCTGAAGGACGAATTGGCGATGGCGCGAGCCCGGCGCACCGAGTCTCGGACTCAGAAGGGGCGGCAAGCCTGGGCGGACTATGAGGCGAGCCTGAGGGCCCAACTCCTGAACCTCAGTGACCGGGCCTCGGAAATCCAGGCGGCCCAGGCGAACCCCGACCTGTACCACAAGATCCTGGAGAACGTGTACGCGGTGAAGGAGGACAGGACCATCTCCCCGCAAGACGAAATGCTGGCCATCTGTGCCGATGTCCGACGACCCGACGACCCAACCGGCCGTCGGTATGAATGCCTGCACGCCGGGGGCACCCGTCTGTCCGATGGCACGTGGATCAACTTCACGCATTACCGGGCACCCCTGGGCCCGTCCTTCCGGCTCACGGACCCCTCGCGAAACATCACTGTGAAAGGCGGTCTCCTGTGATCCGTTACAAGCTGGGCGGCCGACCGGTCACCATCCATGAGACCGCCACGCTGGACGTCGGCCAGTTCTACGATTGGACCCGGCAGACTTCGAACCGACTCTTGGGCCTGGACACCGAGGGTTGGCCGTTCAACCACGAAGACCGCATGAACCACTACGGCCCGCTGAAAGACCGATGGATGAGGTTGATCCAGTTCGGCTCGGTGGACGAGGCCTGGAATCTCGACCCGCTGGGCATCCCGTCGCACCGGGAAGTCGTCCAGGCGGTCCTTGAGAACCCGTGGCACCAGTACACCACCTGGGGTTCGTTCGACCCTGAGAACGTCCACCAGTCGTTGGGGATCGACATCACCGATCGCTCGTACAGCGGCATGACGTTGGCGAACCTCCTGCACCCCGGCCCCCTGGAGGCCCACGACCTGAAGACCACGGGCACGATGCTTGGGATGCCCGAACTCCAGGCTGTCGATCAGGAGCAAGACGCCCGGTGGTCCAAGATCAGCGTCCCGGCACCTCGGAAGCCTGTTCGCCCACGCATTCGCAAAGGTGAATCGAAGGACGAGTACGCCGAACGCCTGTTCGAGTTCCGCAAGGTGACCCTGGTCAAGTGGCAGCTGGAGGTCCAGCGGTACTACGAACGATACCCGTTGCGTGAGGCTGCCCGTCCGACGCCTCAGGGTGGGTACAAGTCAGGCTGGTCCGGCTACCGGGACATCGATCGGGACGACCCGTTGTTCCAGCTCTATGCAGGACTGGACGCCATCACGGCCCGGGTCGCCTGGCCGCAACAGGTCGAACTCCTGAAGGAACGGGGCGTCTACCGCCCACTAAAGGACGAAGTGCGGCTAGAGCAAGCGATGACCCGGGTCAAGATCCAAGGCACCCTGATCGACATTGCACATGCAAACGCAAGGTTGGACAGCGTGCGCCCGGTCCACGAGGACGCCAAGGCCCGGTTTCTCGAACTGACGGGGCTGAAGGTGGCCAGTTCGAAGCGGGTCGATTGGCTCGATGATCGGGGCATGGTGTGGAACCCCCGAGCCGTCACCAAGACCGGTGCTCCGGGACTCGGGAAGAACCACGTGACGGACTACCTGGCCAAGCACGCACCGGACGAACCGGGCGGGGAGCCTCACGGGGTCAGTCACGAGGTGTACCGGGCCCTCGAACTCATCAAGCAGGCCGCCGAGACTCAGAACCTCGTGTCGTTTGTCGGGGGCATGGTCGAGATGGCCGACCCTCGGGGCCGCGTTCACCCCTCTACGAACGTCCTGGGAGCCAAGACGGGCCGTTGGACCGTGAAGGAGCCCGCCGTCCAGACCTTCAGCCGGACGAACGGGACCCGGGGCATCGTCATCCCCGAACCAGGTCACGTTTTGGTATCGATCGACCAGAGCCAGATCGAAGTCAGGGTGTTCGCGGCGGCCAGTCGGTGTGAGCCGTTGATTGAAGCGTTCAACAACGGGGAGGACGTGTACGGGACGGTCGCCCAACGTCTGTACGGACACGGCTGGTCCAAGGACGACCGGGCGGTGTGTAAGCGGATCATCCTGGGCGGCTGTCTGTACTGTGGCGGCCCAGGCACCATTGCGACCCAGTTGCACGATCTTGATGGGATCGTTATCCGCGAGGAACGTGTCAAGGAGCAGCGGGACAAGTTCTATCAGCAGTACCCGGCCGGGCGTCGATTCATCCGACGTATGACCTCGGACAAGGACGTCTGGCTGCCCTCTGGTCGGTACGTCCCGGGCGACCCGGACAAGGAGTACCGGGGTACCAACTCGTACTGCCAGGGGACGGCCCGGGACTTGATCGTCCAGACTCTCTTGCGATGCTTCGACCTGGGATACGAACGGAACGTCCGCATGGTCGTGCACGATGAGATCATTTTCAGCCTGCCCATCGTGGGGTTGGAAGAGGCGTTGATCAAGTTGGCCGGGGCGTTCCGGGTGCCGTTCATGGATGTGAACCTGGACTGTGACGTTGAGGTCTACCCCGAACGATGGGGTGGCAAGATGATCACGTTCAAGGGTGCTGGGCAGTGGGAAACTGGCAGCTCGAAGAAGGGCACCCTTCGCACCGATGACCGGTTCGAAGAGGCCTTGCCGTTCGCTGCCTGATAACGGGTTGGTAACGAGGTGTTGACGGCGGTTGGCCTGGCGAGTAACGTTCGTGTTGTCAGGCCAACCGGAACGATGAAAGGATCGCGATGTCGATCAACGTGGGATCGTTCAAGCTGTACCAGATCACGGAGGAGAACGGACCGGAGGGTGAAGACGCCCGGTGGATCATCCTGACGGAAGAGGAGATCCTTAGTCTCCGGGACCACCTGAACGAGACGTTTCCCGGGACCAAGGGGCGGTCCGTCCTCCCGACCACGAGGCCCAAGTTCGTCACGGTCAAGGAGTGGGAGGAGTACCAGGCCCTCATGTCCCGGAAGCACCACAGCCGGGTCCGGGTGTCCGGGGAGTACCCGTTCGTCGTGAACGCGGGTGCGCCCGAACCGTCCGATGGCCATTGGTTCCTCCGGGTCAAGCGTGACGGCGATCACAACGAAGGGTCGGACTGGCTCGAACGTCAGCCGGACAACGGGCGACAGGGGTCGTACATGTACCGCTGGACGACCACGCGAAACGACACCGGGGCCTCAACCTTCTGGTCCACCTGGGAGTCCCTGAGCCGTCGCCACAGCCACCCCCGGGACAGGTTCCAGGCAGTGGGTGACGCATAGTAACCACCTGTCGTTACCATCCTGTGACCTGAACAGGGTTGGAACCGGACCAGAACCGGATCGGAACCGGACGTGGAACTGGGTCTGACCTGCGTGGAACCGGACGAACTGGACGATTGGCAAACTTAGCTCACGGGAATCTTTCGTGTGACGCACAGTAGCTGGATTTCGACCCAGTCCCTTCGTCTGCCCAACTCGACCCTCCAACCCGCGATCCATCCAGTTCGTCCGGTTCCACGCAGGTCAGACCCAGTTCCAACCCCTGTTCCAAGATCATTATGCCCGGTTCCATCCGGTTCCAGTCTCTATGTGAAGGAGTCTCACGTGTGCCTGCTCTGCCAGTCCCTCAGTCGCCCGGACCACCAGCCGCCAGACCCCATCCGTCCGGCCACTCGTGGGTCTCTGTGCCAGGTGCACCTTGACACCCTCCGCCGGATCCTCCTGGACATCGCTCGCCTGTACGCCCATGTCTCGTCGGCTGGGTTCCTCCGTGAGCAGCGGGACCGGGATGCCGAACGTTGGGTTGGCTCGAAAGCCCCCACCGATTGCCAGGCCCTCTCCGTCCTCGACTACCGAACCCGGGCCCTCGTCCCCGGCGACCCCATCTCCGTCTCCCGCGTTCTGAAGGTCTGGACGTACGCCATCCTGGACACCTTGGCGCAAGAGTCCATGATCACCGATGGCAGTGTCTCCTTTGCGCACGACGCCCCGATGCCCCACCAGTCCGTCCCCAACTACATCCTGTTGCACGTGCAAATGCTGCCTTGGCTTGCCGACCACCCGACCGTCGTGGTACGATACGCCCGGCACATGGCGGCCATTCGTCGTCAGCTCCTCCGCCTCGTCCCTCAATACTAACCGTAAGGAGATCAGATGATCTTGACCCAGATCGAGCCGGGCCACCTGGTCCTGACCGACATGTCCCCTGCCCAACAGAACGAGGCACGTCTGTTTGCCAGTCGGTACGGGGAGCGGGACCTGTTCGTCAAGGGCAACCCGGTCCTGCGCCCGGACGGCTTCCTGTTCATCCAGGGTGACCTGTCAACCTACAACCGGACCGTCTTGGAACCGGACCCCCAGTTCGTCAGTTGGTCCGGGATCCGGTTCGCCGGGGTGTCGATCAGCGAACGAACGGGCCGTCCGTCCGAGGGTGTCCCGAACACCGCGAACCGAACGGCCCGGCACACGATCCTCGGCTACGTTGGCGGACGTCCGGGCGCTCAGGATCCTGCCATCCCGCACACCCTGATCCCCTCGCTCACCACCTACCGGCCGCTGTGGGTCGAATACACGTACGACGTCCCCGGCGGCCAGGTCTCCATCCGTCGGCTTCGAGCCACCAAGGAAGGACGTGGAATGTGAGTAACCTTCACATCGTCTGGGCAGGCGAGTTCGCCCCGCACGTGCCCAAGGAGTTCTACGACCCGGAGTTCTTCTCCTCGATCATCTGGACCACGATCGAGGGTGGCGGGCACACCGTGACGACGCCCCTTCGTCCCGGCCGCACGTACATCTTCGGCCCGTCCGCCGTCCTCCTGGTCGTCAGTCAGCCCGAGATCGAGGGTGCAGACCAGGTCTCGTTGGACGAACTGAAGCCCCTGCCGCCCGAGGACCCGACACCGCCCAGGAAGAGGTTCCGTCCAAGGGCTTGACACCCCGTGATAGTATAGGGTTGCAAGGGAGAGAAACACAGCGAACACGGACACCTCTCAATCCGACACTCAGTGAATCGGGATTGACGTCGCCCGGCGCTCGGTTTCACCGTTGCACACGTCTTGACGGACGTTCGACCGGGCGTATGCCGCAAGGTACCCGGGATCCAGTTACCGCCCCTAGACTGTGAGACCCTGAACAAGGGTCCGGGGCCCTATGGTCACCTAGCTCAGATGCCACACCGCCTGACTGTAAGAGGCACCCTCGACGGAGGGCGACAACCAGACGATGGTTGCCAGTGTGTCGGGACAGAGCAGCCGCCCATAAGCGGAGTGTCCGGGGTTCGAATCCTCGGGTGACCTCGATACTGATCAGGCCAATTGGGGCCAGATCACCCAGTGGGACCGGCCAGTCCTACGCACACGATGGTCTGATCCACCGTCGTCCTGAGAGCGAGACTCAGGGGTCACCTGCTGACAAAGGATGTCGGGGTCCGTTTGAGGGCCCTGTTGCCGGTTCGATACCGGCCAGGTGAACGTTCCGAATGTCGCGGGTTCGAGTCCCGCCCCGTTTGCCTAGCATTCGGGTAGCTCAGAGGCAGAGTGTCGGATAGCCGGGTGTCCCGCAATGCACGCGTGCACGGGCCCCGGTGAAACTTCCACTAGTCAGTACGTCCGCCCCTATTCGACGGGGCCACGGTGGCTGATAGGTGGGTGGCCCGATCCGCAGTCCACCAAGAGGCTTAGGGATCGGGCCAACTGAGCTTCGTTCACGGTGCGAGTGAGGACGCTTGCGAAGGGGGCTAGGGCACCTGTGGGACAGGTGTTCCGAGATCGCCATCCCAAGCACCGTGAACGTTGTACACTTCCGACCGAACAACCGAGCCCGGTCTACCATGATCGGGACGCCCGGCGGTCGGAGGACATACCATCGTGTACCTGTTCGTCAGGGCACGGTCTTTACATCTGTCCCTCAGGGCTAAGAGGGATAGGCACAAGTGGGATGGTGGTTCCAGTCACATGCCCTACACTGGCGCACGACCATTTCGGGCGGAGTAGAGCAGTCAGGTCAGCTCACCGGTTTCATACGCCAGGAGGTCGCAGGTTCGAATCCTGCCTCCGCCCCTTCACGTTCGTCCGTGGTCAGCACAGAGCGCATCCGTAGTGGGTGCACGGGCGGCAAATCAACCTGTACCGAAGATCGGAAACACAGACGTCTCACCGGCCAAACGGCCTAGTCCCCGTGATCTGCTCATTTCGATCTTCTATGCCCCGTAACTCAGTTGGCAGAGTGTGCGATTGTTAATCGCTTGGTCACTGGTTCGAGTCCAGTCGGGGCAGCGTGCGTTCGTCATCCATTCGTCCGGGGTTGCCCGGTGGTGTGGCTCTGGCGGACGGGCCTACTTCAACAGATTGAACGTACGTCAACCGTCAGGAGGTGTCAAGTGTTCATCCTGGGACCCGCAACCGCGCCATACGAGACCGTTCGCCAGGCCCTCGTGCGCAAGAAGGCTTCGGCCCTGTTCATCGACACCATGTTCCCCTGTCTCTGGGAGGCCGCTCTGACGGAGCACGTGGACCCGGTGGGCATGGTCGCCCAGTCCGCCAAGGAGACCGCCTGGGGCCGATACACGGGCGTCCTGGCCGCTGGTTGGATGAACACCTGTGGCCTGAAGGTCCGGAACCCCGGCACCCTTGGTCTGACCGGGGACACGGACTACGAGCGGTTCGCCCACCAGGTCTTCCCGTCCTGGGAGATCGGCGCTCTGGCACATGCTCAGCACCTCGTTGCGTACACCGGCTGTCAGGTCCCTGTGGGCCTCGTCGATCCGAGGTTCGACCTCATCGCAGGCCGGTACCACATTCAGCACTTCCGCGAACTGTCCGGTCTCTGGGCCGCCAGTTCATCGTATGGTTCGTCCATCGAAACACTGATGGCGGACCTCAGTCAGGGATAGGGAGGCCGCGTGAAGGCCTGTCGTCGCTGCTCTGTCGTATCGGATAACTTCGGGCCCCGTAAAGTCACCTGTCGCCCTTGCCTGGCCGCCAAGGAGCGAGATCGGAGGGCCAATAGGTCTCCGGAGCAGCGGGCAAGTGAACGCCAGGTGATTCAGCAATGGGAAGCGGCCCACCGCGCGACTGTCCTCGACACTCACCTGAGGTACCGGACTTCGCCAAGAGGCCGGGCGACTCGTAATCTGGCATCACAGCGTCGTCGGGCCGCCAAGGTCAACGCTGACACAGGTTGCTGGTACGCCCGAGAGACCGTGGCGCGACAGTCGCTCACCGATCCATGTGTCTACTGTGGCGGTCCCGGCGGACAGCTCGAACACATTGACGCTCTATCGATCAGCCTGGATGACACGGCTGACAACTTTGCGGGTGCCTGTGCATCGTGCAATCCGGCCAAACGTGATCGTCGACTTTTGGCCTTCCTACTTGAGAGGGTGAGCTAGTTGGGCGCTGTCCGGGACATCATGAATGAACTACGTAGAAGGGGTGCGACTGTCTGGGAATGGTCGGGATGGGACGGCCGGGGCAACGCTGGTGTGTCTCAGATCAACCCAGTCGGCGCTGTCCTCCATCACACGGCATCGGGCTACGGTTCGGCGTTCCAGGTCCTCGTGACCGGTCGCTCAGACCTCCCTGGAGCCCTGTGCAACTTCAGTGGCAACTCGGACGGGTCGTTTACCGCGATCGCCTCTGGTCTGGCCTACCATGCCGGACAGGGTGCCGGTCCTTCGTTGGGCCCGCTTGCCAGTGTCGCGGGGAACATGAACGGGCGCACTGTTGGCCTGGAGATCGTTTACCCGGGCAACACTCCTATGACTCAGGCCCAGTACGACAGCATGATCCTTTTCGGCCGGGTCGTCGCTGATCTGTTCGCCGGGGGCAACGCGGACGTGATCCGGGCCCACGCCGAGACGAACGGGTGGCCGGGTGATGGCAAATGGGATCCCGGATTCGCGCCTGGCCAGACGATCAACATGGACACCGTCCGCAACCTGATCCGCAACTACTCGGGGCCCGTTTCGCCTGCGCCCCAACCGGAGGATGACAACGTGGCTCTTCTCGCTCACAACATCGAACCCGTCAAGGACGTCTGGTCCTCGATCGCCGTCCCGCCCGTCCGAGGGTCGCTCAGCTCCCCGGCGGCCGGTGGTGAGACGTGGCTCCATCTGCACGCCCCGAACACCGCTGCCAAGGTCGAAGTCTGGCGGTCGGCCTCGGGAGAGGGAACCCTGCTGAAGACGTTCACCGTCGTGCCGGACGCCTACGTGTCGGTCAAGCTGCCCGACGGGACGACCGGGCTGTCCTTCCGCTACCTCGAAGGTACCCAGGCCGTCGCGGCGACCCTGGAGACCTACCGCCCCTGATCAAACGCACTCGCAAACGTTTGCGTGTTGCAGGTCAGGGCGTTGCCCCAGTACACAGACGGCCTGTCGTTTTGACCCCTAGTCCATGTGGCCAGGGTGGACGACAGGCCGTCTCAGCCTTAGGAGGACACACGATGGTGTGGCCCAGCGGACCCCGTAGACCACACAGCACAGTGTGGCCACAGACAGTGCGCCTGGTACGTAGGCGCTCAGGTGGCCAGTGTGAGATAGTGGATGATGGAGTACGGTGTACTGAGGCCATGGTTGAGGTGGACCACATCACCCCGTGGTACATCAGCCATGATGATCGTGTAGAGAATGCACAGGCCATATGTGCATGGCACCACACACGCAAGACACAGAGTGAAGCGATAGAGGCAGCACAGGCCAAACGATCAAGAGGCAAACGAGTGACAGAAATTCACCCGTTTGATGCATAGGATCGTTATCATCGTGTGACAGGAATTAGATTAATTTGTATCTAAATTCCTATTGACAAATGACCCTGGGGGTGCATCCCCTCCCTATCTAACAATAGGAAGAACGGGCCCCTTGCCACTTTTGCTCACTCCCAAAGACCTTAGAGTAACTAACCCTTAAGTGTACCAGGCCGGGGTGCCGGTTGTCAAGCCCCCTGGTTTCAAGATCATCAGGCAGAGTGGCAAGAGGCTACTCAGAGTAGAGCGGGAAGGAGTCCCCGATGGCCGCACCGAAGAGTGGTCCAACTGCGAAGCAACGATCCGAAGATCGACTCGGCCATCGGACCAAGGCTGAACTGGACAACGTCCGCACGATCTCGCCCCGTCAGGAACACCCTGACCCCGTCATCCCGGAGCCGGGTCCTGAGTGGACCGATACCGCCCGGATGATGTGGGACGCCTTCGTGACTTCGCCCGTCAAGGAGCTCTACGAATCGGTCGACTACGTCACGTGCCACTTCCTCTGTGACCTTGTCTCCAACTGCCAGATGACCGGGTACCGCCCAGGACAACTCATGGTCATCCGTCAGATGATGGTAGACCTCCTGTTCACGGAGACCGCCCGACGGGCCGCGAACATCCAGATCGAACGCACCCAGGAAGTGGCGGACCCGAAGCGGGTTGCCGCGATCGAACGTGCGAGGAACCGGCGAACGTCCGGGACCCTGTAGCCGGTAACCCGAGAGTAGGCCCAGAATGCCCCTTCCCCTGTCCGTCCCGGTAGGCTCCGTCTCGGGCACCTGGTTCACTCCGTCCGGTGCTCTGGCGACTGGCCGGATCACGTTCACCCTTCTCGCGGAGATCGACGTTCCGGACCAGCAAGACGCCATCGTACTCCCGATCTTCCACGAGTTCATGATCACCGCCGGGACTCTGGACGAAGAGTTGCCCGCTGCCTTCTACGCGGTATCTCTCGAACTGACTCACGGGTACAAGAGCCGCAAGACGATCGAGGTTGTTGCCGGACTGTCGACCAACATCCCGGCGAGTCTCGATCGTCAGCCGCCCCCGAATTTCGGCCCCGTCGCTGTCCTGACTGTCGGGGGTGTTGCTCCGGATGGCACGGGCAATGTCAGCGTTCCGACGGACCTGATCCTCTCGGCCGCCGTGGACGAGTTGACAGATCAACTGACTGAGGTGGACGCACGGAATGTCCGCGACTTCAGCGGCCAGTTCCTCGATCCACAGGCACGCAAGCTATCTACGGTCCCGGTCCCAACCACCGTGAACTACACCGCCTCGACCACGTTGGCCCCGTTCACGTATCCCTGTTGGCTGTCGAACAACGGCAACGTGACGTACGCCGTTCGAGGTTTTGACGTGGTCACGTCGACTGATGAGGGGTCCACGTGGACCCTGTTGCGGACGTTCACCCAGAGTCCGAGTGCGGTCCGACAGATGTCCAACGGGGACCTGTTGGTCGCGACCAAGACCACCGGGGTTGCGGGCCAACTATGGAAGTACTCGAACGGCACATGGACCTTGGTCCTGACGTCGTCCGCCACCAGCACGGCGTTCCAGCCGCAGTGGGGCATGTCAGTCGAGGGCGGATCTCGGATCCTGGTTTCCGAGTACGGGACCAAGATTCCCACTGCCACGACCGCCCCTCGCTACGTGTGGCTGTCGCAGGACTTCGGGTCCACGTGGACCGTCGTCTATGACTTGGGCAATGTGACCGACGGCCACATTCACGGTTGCGCGTACGATGCGTACTGGGATCGGCTGTGGGTCGTCACGGGCGACTCGACCAACCGGCGCATCGTCTACTCGGACAACTTGGGCGCGACCTGGGTCACAGTGTCGGCAGGTGCCCGGACAAACCAGATGGTCGGTATCCTGCCGATGCGCGGGTGCATCCTGTTCACTACCGACTCTTCCCCGAACGCCATCATGCGGATTCGCCGGGTCGACAAGGCCACCGTCCCTTCCGTGGTCGAGATTGCTCACCTGGTCGAGGACGCTGCCACCCTGGTCACCTTGGGCGGACAGCACTACCAGCGGAATAGCTCCAGTCCGGCGCTGTTCCCGTTCGTTCGGACAGGTGGCGCGGGTGTCTCTCGTCTGATCGCCACGAACGACGGCGAAGATTTCTTCGTCATCTGGACCAGCCCGGCTAACTTCGTCAACGATGGGTCTGGGCTTCAGAGTGTCATGGGCCCGACCACTTCGGGCAACCTGATCGGCACCGTGGTCAATGACGCAGGGTCGGGCGGGGTTTTCAAGTCCGTCTGTCCGGTCTTCCGTGTCCGCGCCTCAAAGTTCAGTAAGACGGTCATCACCACGTTTGCTCAGCCTGCTTCGACCAAGGGTGCCGCGTTCGTCGCGAACACCCTGATCGGTAGTGGGCTGCCTGCGCTCGATGTCCGGTTTTGTGGTACACATCCGACCTGGGTTGCCACGACACAGGACGACATGGTTTCGAAGTACTTGGGGTCCGACCCGAACCGAGAGTGGCTGTTTGTACTTCGGCCCGATGGTCGGATCCAGTTGAAGTGGTATCCGACTGCTCTCAGCGCTTCGTTGGTTACAGCCGTCTCGACCGTCGTACCCACGTTGGCCGGGGCGAACAAGCGCCTTGCGCTCAGGGCCACCTTGACGCCGAACAACGGCGCGGGTGGCTGGTCCGTCCTGTTCTACGAGTCCGCGAACGACGGTACGACGTGGACCCAGATCGGGACCACGGTAACCGGTGCGGGGGTGACCTCGCTCCCGGCCGCCACGTCACAGCCTCTCTGTGTAGGTGCAGAGGGTAGTGGCCTGGTTGCCGCATGGCCCGGCCGCGTTCACTGGGCAGATGTCAAGTCGGTCATCGGGGATTACAACTCGGTTGCCCGGGTCGATTTCTCCAGTCCTCAGTACCAGTTGGGCGACATCCAGCCGCTTGACGCCATGTCTCCAGCCCCCGAATACACGGACAAGGCCGGGAACGCGTGGACGTTGGTAGCGGGTACCCGGATCCAGGGTGCCAGTGCCACGAACACAGAGGCGTACATGTACCGTCCGACGATCACCGGATCCCGGGCCACAGCCACACCACTCACCCAGCTACTCGAAGCGCTGGTGGCGGCAGGCCTGATCATCGATAGCACGACAGCGTAACGGAGGAGGTGGCCGAGTTGACAGCGATATACACTCGGCCACCTCGTCCCGATCCGTCCTGGACACTCGGCCCCCAGGTTGAGGAGTGGATGGCGACCTGGCTGGTGGACGCCGTGTCTGGAGATCCTCTCGTTCTGACAGAAGAGCAGTCTTACTTTCTGGATCTTTGGTACGCGGTCGACAGGCTCACGGGTCGCTGGATCTATGACCGGGGCGCTCTTCGTCGTGCACGAGGTACCGGTAAGAGTCCGTTGGCCGGGTACATCTCGGCGGCCGAACTCTGCGGCCCCGTTCGCCTGGACTACTGGGACCCGGACACCGACGAACCTGTTGGCCGTCCCGTCCGGAAGGCAGATGTCCAGATCATCGCTACGACTCTCGAACAGTCAAAGGCGATTATGAACTATGCCCTCGGGTGCTGGTCCGAAGAAGCCATCGAAAAATGGGGCCTCAGGATCGGGATTGTCGAGGTCAAGAAGACCCTGGGCGGCCGAGGTCGAATCAAGGCCCTGGCTAACAACCCTCGTGCTCTCCGTGGTGGAACCCCCACCCTCGTCTGGATCGAAGAGGCGTCGGAATGGGTGAAGGCCAACGGCGGCCATTCAGCCATGGAACGTATCCGCTCGAACGTAGCCAAGACCACCGACGGCGGTAGACTCTGCGAACTGGCGAACGCGTATACCCCGGGCGAGGAAAGCATAGCGGAGAAAACTCACGCTGCCTGGCTCAAGCAAACGGGGCGACCTGGGGCCCGCGTGTCGATCCTCTATGACTCGCTCGAAGCTGACCCTGACACCAAGCTACACGATCCCGAGAGTCTGCGCAACGGTCTTCGGGAAGCGGCCGGGGATGCCTACTGGCTGGACATCGAGACTCTGGCTGCCACAGCGCTGGACCCCGATGTCGCCCCGTCTCAGTTCCGCCGTGAGCACTTGAACATGATTGTCGTTTCAGAGGACAACGTGATCAGTGCTCAGGCCCTCGGTGCTGCGACAGCGACGGCCGAGGCCCCCTTGCGTCCCCTTCGTCAGGGCGACGTTGTCACGATGGGCTGCGACCCTTCGTTGTCCGACGATGACACGGCTGTAGTGGCGTTTCGGATCTCTGACCGATCGTTCCACCTGGTCCACCACCAGTTCAAGGTTCACAAGATCGAACGGGCGGACGAGGAACGGGACGAGAACCTCTGGCGTGTCGACGAGGATCAGCTTGACAATGCTGTCCAGATCGTTCGTTCTCATTGCGAACTGGTTGGCTTTGCCTCGGACGTCTACCCGCTCGATGATCTGGTCATTGGGTGGGAGTCCGAATTCGGCCAGGACATGACGGTTCTCGCCCGGCCGGGTACGCCTATTCGGTACGACATGCGGAACAACCGTCGTGAGCTGACCTACGCGTTCGAAGCTCTGTTGACCCAGATCGTGCAACGCAAGGTCATCTTTAGTATGGATCCGGCGATCCGGGAACACTGGCTGAACGCGAAGCTTCGACCTAATCCCAATGGCAACCTGTTCGGCAAGGCGACCCGACACAGTAAGGCCAAAGTCGACATCGTGGCGGCCTGCCTCCTTGCACACCTGATGGGGATGAAATTCCTCGCACTTTCCGGCGAACCTGAACCCGGGTCCGTTGAAGTTCATTCCTGGTAACTGAAAGGAGGTGAGACCGACCGATGCCGTTCCAAGACCTGTACACCCTGTGGCAGAACGAGGCAGCCAAGTGTGATCGAGCGCATGATTACCTGACTGCCAAACAGACCGTGCGATCGACCCCGGTTCTCGCCCCGCCCGAACTCCGGACGCTGTACTACACGCCGCTGTATTGGTGTGAGATCCTGACCCAGGCTATCGAGGAACGTATCTCGATTACCGATGTCGAGTGCTCCGTTGAGCGGGTGGCCAAGTGGCTCCGGTCGCAGTGGCGGGATATCGACGGGGACCTGTTGTCGAGTCGCGTGCACACTGAGGCCCTGGCCTACGGTCGCGCGTACGTCTCGGTCACCACGGGCGAAGACGGTAAGCCGCAAGCCACCATGCTCACGGCCAAGTCCACCGTGCACAAGATGAATCCGCGCACCGGGGAACTAGACGAGGCCCTTCGTGTCTACGGTCGTGAGGGCAAGCTGGCCACCCTGTACCAGCGCGGTCGAACCACCTGGCTCCAGAAGGTCGAGGGCGGTTGGCGAGTCGAGCGGCAGGACGATCACGGGTACTCGCGTGTCCAGATCGTCGTGTTCAGCCAACGATCCGCCAAACAGGATGGCTACGGCGCTCCGGTTACCCGGTCGATCTGGGGACTCCAGGATGCCGGGTCCAGGGTCAGCACGGATGCCGCGATTGCGGGCGCTCTGTTGGCCGTGCCGCAGAGGGTCATCAAGGGCGTCACTCAGGACAACAAGCCCAAGATGTCCGCCGAGAAGATGTACCTTGCTCGGCTCCTCACGCTGTCGGGCAAGGACGCTTCGATCGAACAGTTCGCGGCGGCCCAGCTCCAGAACTTTGCGACCCTGCTCAACATGTACTCCAAGCAGGCCGCCAGTTCACTCGGGGCTCCGATCTCGTTGTTCGGTGTGGCGTCCGACGCCAACCCGGCCAGCGGAGATGCGAAGGCCGAGGACGACAGCCGGATCACCCGACGGGCTGAACGAATCGCCCGGGACTTCACTTCGTCCTGGGAACTGGTTCTCCAACTCCTGTTGGACTTCTGCCCGTTCCCTGTGACAGACGAGGCCCGACGATCGGCAACGGTCGCCTGGCTGGACCCGAACAAGCCGACGATGGCCGAGGGCGCAGATATGGCGCTGAAGTTGGCCAGTGCGAAGTATGGCCCGAACGAACGTCCGCTTGTTTCCCACCAACGGATTCTCAAGATGCTGGGTCTGTCGGATGAGGAAATCTTGGCGGAATTGGACCTGATCGAGGAAGACGAATTGACGGCCCTGCTCCGTGAACCTGTGGAGGAGGATCCGAGTGTCAGTCCAACCGGTGACCCAGCGCCAACGGGAGACCCTGAGTCTTAGGTTTATGAGACGGATTGCCAGGTTGATCCTGCCTTTCGTCGGTAAGCCTGTGACGTCCTCGATCCTGGCCCAGATGACTAGACGGTCTTTCCCGTCCGTCGAATCACTGCGCCACGAATACCGGCTCTTGGCCACCCGGTCATTTGCCTACCACATGGACATCGACATTCCGCCTGTTGACAGTGTACCGCCGATCCGCGCATACGAGATGCAAGATTGGGCGAAAGCGGTCAACAGGTCATTGAAGGCCGAGAACGAGATCCCGGAGGGCCGGACCATTACGAGACAGGATGTCTCCAGGGTCCTGCGCCGGGCTGACTTGCACGGTCGGAATGCCGAACGGAATACGATGGTCGCTCTTTCGGTCGAGTCGGAAGAGGTTATTGGATGGGCGCGGGTTGATCCCATTCCGCCCACCTGCCCGTTGTGCAGGCTGACCATCTCACGAGGACCTGTCTACTCCAGTGCCCAAGCGGCCGGATCGGATGGGAACGACTACCACACCGGATGTACGTGTGAGGTAGTGCCCGTGCGCTCGAAGGAATCGTGGCCGGGTAGAGATCAATACCTGAAGGAACGCCAGTTGTACAAGGAGGCCAAGGGAAATGCCAAGGCCTACCGTGCGCTGGTGAAGAAAGCGAACAAGGACGCCGGACCTGGTGTCACCCAAACAACGGCCGATAAGTTGGCTGGTTTGAATGAGAAGGAGTCTCACTAATGGCAGTTGACATGAATGCCCTCGCGGCCGAGAACCCGGAAGCCCACGCCTACATCCTCCAGTTGCGGGGAGAGTCGGCGGAGAACCGAGTGAAGGCCTCGGAAGCCACGTCCAAGTTGCAGGTTGCCGAGGCCACCGTGACCAGCTTGACCACGGAGCGCGACACCCTGAAGTCCTCTGTGACCGAGCTGACCGAGAAGGTTACCGGTTCCACGGAGGACAAGTGGCGTGCCGATGCTGCCCTGGCGCACAAGCTGCCCGCCGACCTGGCGGCCCGGCTGAAGGGTACCGACGAGGCCAGCTTCCTGGCGGACGCGGAGGCCTTGTCCAAGTTCATCCCGCCCGCCCAGGCCACCCGTCCTCCGGGTGACGCCACCCTGAACCAGCCCGACCCGGCCGCCGGATCGCAGTTGGAAATGACGGCCGAAGAGAAGGCCTTCGGGGATGCCCTGTGCGAACAACTCGGAATCTCCCCGGCTGACCCGGGCGTCTGATCGTCCGTTCGCTTTTCGCCCAGCTTTACCCCACGATCGTAAATCGCGCTCACGGGCGCTAATCGAAAGGAGCCACCATGGCTCTCCTTACCGGGTCGTTCAAGTTCGACCCCGTGCAGTCTCTCAAGGTGATGAACGACAGCCGCCAGGTGTCGATCATCCAGCAGTTCGCCGAGAAGGTGGAAGTGTCCAACGGCGGGGCGTACGTCAACATCTTCACGACCGATGTGGCCGGTGGCTGGGTCGGGACCGAGGGTGGTACCAAGCCCGTCAACGAGCAGGCCCTGACCAACGCCTCCATGCCCCTGTACGAGTGGGCGACCATCGTCCCGATCTCGAACCGCGTGGCGAAGGCCAACCCGTACGGCGTGATCGCGATCATCAAGAAGGGCGCCTACGCCTCCTTCAACCGGGACTTCGACTCCCTGGCGTTCGGTGGCGTGATCGGCCTCGGTACCACGGTGGCCGACTCCATGGCCGGGGTCACCAAGACCACGACCCTCCAGAGCCTGGCGGCCGTGCCGTCGCGCACCG
>Ga0247771_1000275_pt1 | contig 17676 bp, 18 predicted proteins | sample UWRJL197509C6_FD_179948 | JGI IMG/M metagenome (GOLD analysis project Ga0247771, IMG submission 179948) | Plant litter microbial communities from Arlington Agricultural Research Station in Wisconsin, United States - UWRJ-L197-509C-6 | ecosystem: Environmental > Terrestrial > Plant litter >...
CTCGGGATCGCTGGCTCCTGCCACGTGTCCAGGCGCGAGCCTCGCTACCCACCACTCTCGGGACCTCTGCTCCCGCTGCGCTCCCACTTCATGCTCAGGCGCGCTTCTCGCTGCCCATCGCTCTCGGGATCGCTGGCTCCTGCCGTGTTCTCACCTCGTGTCCACGCGTGAGCCTCACTACCCACCGCTCTCGGGACCCGCTGCCCTCGCCGCGCCCCACCTCATGCTCATGCGCGAGCGCCGCTATCCATCGCTCTCGGGATCCGCTGGTTCCCGCCTCGTGTCCAGGCGCGAGCTTCGCTACCGACCACTCTCGAGATCCGCTGCCCTCGCCGCGCTCCCACCTCATGTCCAGGCGCGAGCGTCGCTATCCATCGCTCTCGGGATTCGCTGCTCCTGCTGCGTTCCCGCCTTGTGTCCAGGAGGAGTCTCGCTGCCCACCGCCCTCGGGACCTCTACTCCCGCCGCGCCCCACCTCATGCTCATGCGCGAGCCTCGCTGTCCATCGTTCTCGCGATCCGCTATCCCTGCCGCGTTCCCATCTCTTGCCCACGCGCGAGCCCCGCTGCCCACCGCTCTCGGGCCCCGCTGCCCTCGCCGCGCCCCAACTCATGCCCAGGCGGGAGCGCCGCTATCCATCGCTCTCGGGATTCGCTGCTCCTGCCGTGTTCCCATCTCGTGTCCAAGCGCGAGCCTCGCTACTTACCGCTCTCGGGACCCGCTGTTCCTGCCGCGCTCCCACCTCGTGCTCATGCGCGAGCCCAGCTGCTCACCGCCTTAGTGACCGCTACTCCCGCCGCGCTCCCAGCTCAGACCAACAGAGGAGCCCCGCTGCCCACCACTTTCGCGACTTACCGCCCAAGCCCACCAGCCTCGGCCCGCCCCCATCAGCCTCGCCGAACCGCGCTCTCCTGCTCTCGCGACCCGTCGCCCCAGGCCGCGCCCTGCCTTAACCCGACCACCTGCCAGCCTCGCCGAACCGCGCTCTCGCGCTTCCCCAAGCTCAGCCATTTCTCCCGCCGCCCCGACCCACCCCGCGCGCGGCCGCACCCCGCTCCGACGACGAAAGGCCCTCAGCCTTCTCCAACCCCGTCGATTAGGGCTCGGGTCGGCGTCTGCTGCTCTGGTTCGACCGGCCCTCGCCATCACCGCGTTCCTCGAGGTGGCCCACTCGACCGGCCGCTTTCGCCGGTTCGGGCATGGCTCGCCCACCTGATCGACAACAGGAGGTTCACACGATCCCCAAGCCACCAGTTCGCCACGCTCCGCGGCTCAAGCGATGGTCATCGCCGCCATCCCGCAGTGTTCCCCCGAACTGGCTCACCCGGCGGCATCACCCAGCCCGAGCGCCCTTGACCTGCACTATCTCCGGCCCGCCGCCATCAAGACCAAGCGGCCCAGCCCCCAAACCCACATCCCAGGTCGCGGCAGTTCCTCACGCGACTCCACCCAACGACCGATCACCCCCCGACAGGAGGCTCCTCGGCTTCTTCCCTCAACCGTCGCTCGCGCTTCCCCCGAGCCAACTCCGTCCCCAACGCGTCCAACCGCTGCCCCCAGAACTGCCGGAAGCGGTCCAGCCACGCGTCGACCTCTTCCAGCGGTCCGGACTCCACCGAGTACAACCGCCGCGTCCCCATCGCGCGAACGCTGGCGAAGCCGTTCTCGCGGAGCACCCTCAGGTGTTGGGACACGGCGGGCTGGGAGATGCCGAATTCCTGCTGGATCACGGTCACCACCGCGCCGGAGGTCTGCTCGCCGGTGGCGAGCAGTTCCAGGATGCGGCGGCGGACGGGGTCGCCGAGGACGTCGAACGCGTGCACAGGGCGACTATCCCATTCCGCACTTATATTGAGCAATGCCGTTGCCTGGCCGCGCGTACCCACGGCCAGGGGCCTGGCGACTCCGAAACCGACTACTCCGCCGCCTTGGCCGCGCGGGCGCGGCGGCGTTCGCGCATCTCGACGAACTTGCTCGCCTTGCCGTCGAGCACGGCGAGGAACTCGGCCAGTTCCTCGCGGGCCTTCTCGCCCTCGCCGCCGAGGTTGGTGCGTTCGAACACCTTCCAGTAGCGGAGGATCGGCATGATGACCTCGTCGTGGTGCAGGCGGAGGTCGTAGATGCCCGCGTTGGCGATGGTGGCCGAGCTGCGGAGGAAGTCCGAGATGCCCGCGCCGGGCATCTGGAAGTTGAGGACCTCGTCGCGGACCGCCTGCATGGTGTGGTCGGGCTGGACCTCGAACGCGGCGGTGACGAGGTTGCGGTAGAAGACCATGTGCAGGTTCTCGTCCGTCGCGATGCGGGCGAGGAGCTGGTCGGCCAACGGGCAGTTGGTGGCGCGGCCGGTGTTGCGGTGCGAGATGCGGGTCGCGAGCTCCTGGAACGACACGTACACGATGTTGCGGATCGCGGACTCGGTCTGGCCCTCGAAGCCGACCGACATGTGCTCCATGCGCTTGCGCTCGAGCTCGACGGGGTCGACGCCGCGGGTGACCACGAGGTAGTCGCGCAGGGCGATGCCGTGGCGGGCCTCTTCGGCCGTCCAGCGGTGCATCCACGTCGCCCACGCGCCGTCCTTGCCGAACGACGACGAGATGACGCGGTGGTAGGAGGGGAGGTTGTCCTCCGTGAGGAGGTTGATGATCATCGCCGTCTTGGCGGTGGGGTCGAGCCGGGAGTCTTCCGGGTGCCAGTCCTCGCCCCCGAGGAACGCGAAGTCGCGGCCCTCGCTCCACGGGACGTAGTCGTGCGGCATCCACTCCTTGGCGATCGACAAGTGGCGGTCGAGGTTGACCTCCACGATCGGTTCCAGCTCGCGCAGCAGATCCGTATCGCGGCGGTGGCTATCGCCAACCGTCACACCGATCACCTCGTTCTCAGTTCTGGTGGTGGGTCAAGTCGTTACGTCCTTGAGCCTACGTGCCCCACCGGATGGGGCCGATTGCCGAGGTGTGACTTTCCAGCGGCGCCACACGGGGTAGGCGATGACGACCAGGAGTGACAGTGCCGGGATGTGGCCGAACACGACGTAGTCGATCAGCGGAACGGTGGTGAGGACGCCGGTCAACCAGCCGGGCGCGGTGGGGAACTTGCCTGGTGGGGTCCACGGTGTGCGCTTGCCGGGCTTGGCGACGGACAGCCACACCTGGGCCGCGAGCGCGCCCGCCATCAGCAGTGAACCGGCGCGCAGGAGGGTGTGGTTCCCGTTTTCGCCGAGGTCCAGGTTCGGGCTCAACAAGAAGATACCGAGGTACAGCTGGGACACCGTGATCACGAATTTGAACAGAACCCACCAGTGTCGGAAATAGCCCCACGAGGTGAGCGCCGAGAGCATGAATCCGGTGTAGGCCGAAGTGGTCGCCATGAACTGGAGCACGGTGGTGTTGAGCACGTTCGCCATGTCGAACGCGCTCGTCCGGGACGCCCCGGACGCGCCGAGCCCGTACGTCGTCAGGGCGAACAGGGCGAGCGCCTGGCTCATCCAGCCGACCGAGCTCAGGACGTGCAACCACACGAGCAACTTCCGCTGCGTCACGAGTACCCCCATAGGTAGCTGTCCAACGCATAGTACGGCTACGCATGACGGATGGGGGCGTCACGCCCGGTGCGGCTTTCGTCACCGGGTTCGCAAACGTTCCTGGAACGGTCCAGGAATCGGCTGTTAATACCTGCCCAATTGCCGACTGGACCAGACGGTCCGCGGAATTTCGGGGAGCAGGCGTGACAATCGGTCGTTTCGGTCGCGGCGCCGGTGCGTCGAGGGGGGTCGTTCGGGTCCGCGCCCGGTCTCCCGAACGCACCGCGGATCATGGTCCGAAAGGGCAGGTTCGTGCCACGGGTCTTGCCAACGGGCCAGCGCAGGGGTGGTCCGGCGGCAGGTTCGCCGAGCGCCACAACGGCGTTGGGTTAACCCTTGGTACATGTGGTCACCACGAGGAATTCGCCTTGTCATTCGAATTGGTATCAGTACGTGCGGCGCGCTTGACAAGGTCGCTCAATATGACCAATCCTCGCGCCAACTGACACGTTTCGGGGTATACGACTCGCGAGCGAGCACCGCTCACGGGCACTCCCGACGAGGAAGGTTCGATTCGTTGACTCCCACCCCAGTTCTGCGCTTGCTCGGTGTCGGTGCGCTGGCCATCGCGCTCGCCGCCTGCGGGGCTCCGCCCGCCAAGGAAAGCTCGTCTGGCGGCACCGCCGCGGCGACGGCCAAGTCCGCCGCCGACTTCGGCGGGGTCGACAAGCTCGTCGAAGCGGCCAAGAAGGAGGGCACGCTGAACGTCATCGCGCTGCCCCCGGACTGGGCGAACTACGGCGTGATGATCAAGGCCTTCACGGACAAGTACGGCATCAAGATCGACTCGGCGCAGCCGGACGGCTCCAGCGCGGACGAGATCAAGGCCGCCCAGCAGCTCAAGGGCGGTGACCGCGCGCCGGACGTGTTCGACCTCGGGCTGAACGTGGCCGTGGCGAACAAGACCATGTTCGCGCCGTACAAGGTCGCCACCTGGGAGGAGATCCCGGCCGAGCTCAAGGACGGCGAGGGCCTCTACTACGGCGACTACGGCGGCTTCATGTCCATCGGCTACGACGCGGGCAAGGTGCCCGCGCCGACCAAGGTCGAGGACCTGCTCAAGCCCGAGTACGCGGGCAAGGTCGCGCTCAACGGCGACCCGACCCAGGCCGGCGCCGCGTTCTCCGGCGTCATGATGGCCTCCCTGGGCAGCGGCGGCTCCGCCGACGACATCGCGCCCGGCGTCGAGTTCTTCAAGAAGCTCAAAGCCGCGGGCAACTTCCTGCCGGTCGACCCGTCGCCCGCGACGATCGAGTCCGGCCAGACTCCCGTCGTCATCGACTGGGACTACACGAACGCTGCGCAGACCGCGAAGCTCGTGGGCAAGGCCGACTGGAAGACCGTCGTCCCGACCGGCGCGCAGATCGGCGCCTACTACAACCAGGCCATCAACAAGGACGCCCCGCACCCGGCCGCCGCGCGGCTGTGGCAGGAGTTCCTGTACTCCGACGAGGGCCAGAACATCTACCTCCAGGGCTTGTCGCGCCCGGTGCGGCTCGAGGCCATGACGAAGTCGGGCAAGGTCGACTCCGCCGCGGCCGCCAAGCTGCCCAAGACCGAGGGCAAGCAGGTGTTCCAGACCCAGGAGCAGGCCGACAAGGCCAAGCAGGTCCTGACCGCCACGTGGGCGCAGGCGGTGGGCTGACCCTTGGTCGCACCCGTCACCACCTCGGCCGGGGGAGGCGCGGCGAAAGCCGCCGCCCCCGGCCGGGGGCCGGCCAGGGGCAACGTCCTGGCGTGGCTCGTCGTCGTCCCGTTCCTGGCGTACGTCGGCGTGTTCCTGGTGTACCCGACCGTCCTCGTGCTGGCCGGGGCGTTCCAGGACTCGAACGGCGCCTTCACCCTCTCCAACCTGACCGACCTGATGAAGGGCGTCTACCTCCAGGCGTTCTGGCGCAGCATCGAGCTGTCGGCGATCACCGCCCTGCTGGGCGCGATCTTCGGCGCCCTGCTGTCGTGGGCCGTCGCGAGCGGGCGGCCCGAGGGCCTGCTGCGGCGGGTGGTCGTGGCGGCCGCGGGCGTGCTCGCGCAGTTCGGTGGCGTGCCGCTGGCGTTCGCGTTCCTCGCCACCGTCGGCTTCCAGGGCTTCGTCACGAAGTTCCTCCAGGACAGCCTGGGCGTCAACCTGTTCTCCGGCAGCGCCTGGATCTTCGAGTTGCCCGGTCTGACGCTGGTGTACACGTTCTTCCAGATCCCGCTGATGGTCATCGTGTTCCTCCCCGCGCTGGACGGCCTCCGTCCGCAGTGGAGGGAGGCTACCGAGAGCCTCGGCGGCGGGACGTGGACGTACTGGCGCCACGTCGGCGGCCCGATCCTGTTCTCGCCGTTCCTCGGCGCACTGCTGCTGCTGTTCGCGAACGCGTTCTCCGCGTACGCCACGGCCGCCGCGCTGGTGTCGCAGGGCAGTCCCATCGTGCCGTTGCAGATCCGCGGTTTCCTCACCGGCGAGGTGCTGCTGGGCCAGGAGAACCTGGGCAAGGCGCTCGGGCTCGGCATGGTCGTCGTGGTCGGGATCGCGATGGGCCTGTACGCGCTGATCCAGCGGAGGGTGTCGAAATGGCAGTGACCGCGAAACCCCCGAGGAAGGTCGCGGGCACCGTCCTGCGGGTCGTCGTGCTCGTCGTGCTGGGCTTCTACTTCATCCTGCCGCTGGTGGCGATGGGGGAGTTCTCCACGCGGGGGATCAACAACACCCGCAGCCTGGACTCGTGGACCGGCATCTTCGAGGACCCCGACCTGGTCGACTCCATCGTCACGTCGGTCGAACTGGCCGTGCTCAGCTCCGTGCTGATGCTCGTGCTGCTCGTCCCGACCATGGCGTGGATCCGGCTGCGGCTGCCGAGGATGCGCCGCGTGGTCGAGTTCCTGTGCCTGCTCCCGCTCACGATCCCGGCGATCGTGCTGGTCGTGGGCATGGCGCCGCTCTACGCGTGGGTGAACTACTTCCTCGGCGACTCGCCGTTGACGCTCACCTTCGTGTACGCGGTGCTGGTGCTGCCGTTCGCCTACCGCGCCATCGACGCGGGCCTCGCCGCGATCGACCTCAAGACGCTCGCGGAGGCCGCTCGCAGCCTCGGCGCGTCCTGGGGCACGGTGCTGTGGCGGATCGTGGTGCCGAACATCCGCACCGCCCTGATCGGCGCGTCGCTGCTGTCGGTCGCGCTGGTGCTCGGTGAGTTCACCATCGCGTCGCTGCTGAACTTCGAGACCCTCCAGGTCCAGGTCAACCTGATCGGCAAGCGCAACGCGGGCCTGTCGATCGCGGTGTCCCTCGCCTGCCTGGTGTTCGCGTTCGTGCTGCTGTTCCTGCTCTCCTACGTCGGTCAACGGCGTCGGGTCACCGTCGTCGAGGACTAGAGAAAGACCGGGTTTCATGGGTTACCTAGAGCTCAAGGGCCTCCGGAAGTCCTTCGGCGGCGCGCCCGCGCTCGACGGGCTCGACCTCGACCTCACCGAGGGCGAGCTGGTCAGCCTGCTCGGCCCCAGCGGGTGCGGCAAGACGACCGCGCTGCGCATCGTGGCCGGGTTCGAGACGGCCGACACGGGCCACGTCGTGGTGGCGGGCAAGGACATCACGTCCGTCCCGGCGAACCGCCGGGACATGGGCATGGTGTTCCAGGCGTACAGCCTGTTCCCGAACATGACGGCGGCGCAGAACATCGAGTTCGGCCTCCGGCTGCGCAAGGCGTCCGGGAGCGAGCGGGGCAAGCGCGTCGACGAACTGCTGGAGCTGGTCGGCCTCGGCGAGTTCGGCGGCCGGTTCCCGCACCAGATGTCCGGCGGCCAGCAGCAGCGCGTGGCACTGGCCCGCGCGCTGGCGATCCAGCCGCGGGTGCTGCTGCTGGACGAGCCGCTGTCCGCGCTGGACGCCAAGGTGCGGGTGAACCTCCGCGACGAGATCCGGCGCATCCAGACCGAGCTCGGCATGACGACGCTGTTCGTCACGCACGACCAGGAGGAGGCGCTCGCCGTCTCCGACCGGGTCGGCGTCATGTCGCAGGGCAAGCTGGAGCAGCTGGACACGCCCGCGGTGGTCTACCGCGAGCCCGCGTCCGCGTTCGTCGCGCAGTTCGTCGGCGTCACCAACGCCGTGCTCGGCAAGGCGGAGTCGGGCGCGGTGCGGCTCGGGACGTTCACCCTCCCGACCGACGCGGCGGCCGACCTGGCCGACGGCAGCGACGTGAAGCTGATCGTGCGGCCCGAGGACATCGGGATCGTCGAGCACAAGGGCGAGTCGAACGGCTCGCTGCTGGGCAGCGTGCTCACGCAGAGCTTCCTCGGACCGGTCACCCGCCTGGTGATCCGGCTCGACGGGGACGAGCAGACGATCCGCGTCGACCAGCCGTCGAACATCGCCGCGGCCTACCCGCCCGGCACCGCGGTGGCGCTGGACTTCGCCGCCTCGCGGTTCATGGTCGTGCAGGCCTGAGCGGGTGTCGGGGTCACGCGTGGTGGCCCCGACACCCGTCCTGCATCATCCACTCATGACCGTGCCCTACCGGCCGATGGCCGCCCGTCGACCGGACGAGCCGCACCGCGCGTCCACCCCGCTCGAACTGCTCTTCGACCTCAGCTTCGTGGTCGCGGTGGCGTCGGCGGCGGCGATGCTGCACCACTCGCTCACCGAGGACCACATCGGCCACGGCCTGCTCGGCTACGCCACGGTGTTCTTCGCGATCTGGTGGGCGTGGCTGAACTTCACCTGGTTCGCGTCCTCCTACGACACCGACGACGTGGTCTACCGGGTCACGACCCTCGTGCAGATCACCGGCGTGCTGGTGCTCGCCGCCGGTGTGCCGCGGGCGTTCGAGGACGGCGACTTCACGGTCGTCACCATCGGGTACGTCGTGATGCGCCTGGCGATGGTGAGCCAGTGGCTTCGGGCCCGGCACGGCGACCCCGAACGACGCCCGACGGCCACCCGGTACGCCCTCGGCATCACCGTGGTCCAGCTCGGCTGGATCGGCAGGCTGTTCCTGCCCGACGGCCTGCTGCTGACGGCGTTCGTCGTGCTGGCCGTGTGCGAGATGCTCGTGCCGGTGATCGCCGAACGGGCCGCGGGCACCACCTTCCACGTCGGTCACGTGGTCGAGCGCTACGGCCTGTTCACCCTCATCGTCCTCGGCGAGTCGATCCTCGCCGCCAGCAACGCGATCCGCGCGGGCCTCGACGCGGGGACCGACGTGCCCGCGCTCGTGTCGCTGGCGTTCGCGGGCCTGGTCATCGTGTTCGCCCTGTGGTGGCTCTACTTCGACTGCCCCGAGCAGGACCTGACCGCAAGCCTCCGCAAGTCGTTGACCTGGGGTTACGGCCACTACCTCGTGTTCGCCAGCGCGGCGGCCGTCGGCGCGGGCCTGGAGGTGTCGGTCGACTACGACACGCACGCCACCCACCTGCCGTCGCTCGCCGCCGCGATGACGACGACGGCCCCGGTCGCCGTCTACCTGCTCGTGGTGTGGTTCCTCCAGGTCTTCGAGACCTCCGACGGCCTCGCGCGCTGGACGTTCCCGATCACCGCCGTCCTCGTGCTGGCCGCGTCCTTCGGCCCCGCTCCCATCCACGTGACCGCGGTCCTGCTCGCCGCGCTCGTGGCCGTGAACGTCGTGAGCAACAGGAGGCACCGCGATGGCGCGTGAACTGCGACTGGTGGTCACGGCCACCGACTACGACGAGGCCCTGCGCTTCTACCGCGACGTCCTGGGCCTGCCCGAACAGGCCGCCTTCACCTCACCGGGCGGCCGCGTCACGATCCTCGAAGCGGGCCGGGCCACCCTGGAGATCGCCGACCCGCCCCACGCGGACTACATCGACCAGGTCGAGGTCGGCGACCGGGTCGCGGGCCACATCCGGGTGGCGTTCCAGGTGGACGACGTGACGGTCGCGACCGCCGCCCTCGTCGACGGCGGTGCGACCCTGCTCGCCGAACCCACCCGCACGCCGTGGAACTCCCTCAACTCCCGCCTCTCCGCTCCCGCGGGGCTCCAGCTGACGCTGTTCGAGGAACTGGGCCCGTGAACGCCTCGGGGCCCGTGTCCGAAGTGGACACGGGCCCCGAGGTGGCTGGTCAGGTCACCACTCGCGGTAGGCGCCCTGGGTCTGCACGTTGAGCTGGTTCACCCGGACGAACTTCGCCGAGAACGTCCTCGGGTCCCGGACGTCCAGGACGTCGAAGCCCTTCGCGATGTCCGACGAGTAGATGAACCCGTTGTAGTAGTACGCCGACCAGGAACCGCCGCCGCCACCGTCGGGCAGCGGGCCGCGCTCGAAGAAGCCGATCTCCTTCGGCTTCGTGGAGTCGGTGAAGTCCCAGATCGAGATGCCGCCCTGGTACCAGGACTGCACCATGATGTCGCGGCCCTGCACCGGGATCAGCGAGCCGTTGTGGGCCACGCAGTTCTCGGTGTCGGACTGCATGCGCGGGATCTTGTAGTAGCTCTTGAACTCGAGGGTGCGCTTGTCGCCGCGGCCCTTGATGTCGTAGATGCCGTCCGCGCCGCGGTTCTGGCCGATGGCCTCGTTGCAGGTCGCCGCGCCGCCGCCACCGAGCTCGTCGGTGAAGATGACCTTGGTGCCCTCGTTGTTGAACGTCGCCGAGTGCCAGAACGCGAAGTTCACGTTGTCCTGGACCGTGGTGATCACGCGCGGCTTCTCGCGGTCGGAGATGTCGAACAGCACGCCGTCACCCATGCAGGCGCCCGCGGCGAGGTCCTTCGACGGGTAGACCGTGATGTCGTGGCAGCCGCTGGTGGGCGTGACGTAGCCGGTCTCGACGGTGCCCGAGCGGCCCTGGTTGCCGCCGTCCGGGAACAGCACCGGCGCGGAGATGAGCGACGCCTTGGCCGGGTCCTTCAGCGGGACCTTCACGATCGAGATCTTGTCGTGCGGCGGCTGGCAGTCCGGGAACGTCGAGCTGGGGGAGTAGGACGAGACGTACAGGTAGGCGTTGCGGCCCTTCTTGTCCGGCACCAGCGTGTGGGTGTGCGACCCGCAGTCGGTCTCGACGGCCGCGACGTACTTCGGGTTGCGCTTGTCGCTGATGTCGAAGACCTTGACACCCTCCCACGAGGCCTTCTCCGTCGCGGGCTGCGCGACGCTGTTGCAGGAGTTGTCCGACCGCGACGAGTCCGTCGACAGGAACAGCAGGTTGCCCTGGACGGAGATGTCGTTCTGCGAACCGGGGCAGAGGACCTCGCTGACGACCTTCGGCTTCTGCGGGTTGCGGATGTCGTAGATCGTGAAGCCGTTGTAGTTGCCGACGAACGCGTGGTTGTCCTGGAACGCCAGGTCCGAGTTCGTCGACGCGGCGAACGGCGTGCCCTTCGGCAGGTTCGTCACGTGCTTCACGTTGCGGCTGGTCACGACCTGGTCGACGGCGGGGATGCCCGCGGTCGGGTCGGCGGGGGCCGAGAGCTGCGTCTCGGACAGGCCGTCGTAGCCGTCCTGGTCGGGTTGGGCCAGCGCCTGCGGACTGAGCCCCAGTGCGGACACCGCCAGTGCGAACGCCCCCAGCGCCGCGAGCGGCGCGCGGCGCCGTCGGGCCGAAACGGATGGTGTGACCACAGGTCTCCCCTTCTTAACCTGGTGCAGGAGTGTCAGTATCACCGTTTTGCACGGCTAAGGACCACGTCCGATCGGCGGGTAGTGCCGTGCCGCCCGCTACTGCGAAAGTCGGTAGGTTGGCGGTGGACCGAGGGGGAGCGATGCGGATCAGGGTCGGGCTGGTGGCGGTCGCGCTGGTGCTCGCGGGGTGCTCCGGCACACCCGGCGAGGACGCCGCGCCCATCATCGTCCCCGGTGCGCCGGGTGAGCAGGCGAAGACGATCTCCCCGGACGACATCGGTACCGACCGCTTCGTCGCTCCCAACGAGAGCGATCTGACCTATGTGGTCGGCATGATCGCGCACCACGCGCAGGCCGTGGAGATGACCGCGCTGGCGCCAGATCGGGCGGCGAATGAGACGGTGCGCGGCCTGGCGTCGCGCATCCACGACACGCAGGGCCCGGAGATCGGCGCCATGGAGCAGTGGCAGAAGCAGTTCGCCACCAACGCCGAGCAGCACGGGCATTCCAGCGCACTGCCGCATGTGGACCACGCGTCCATGCCGGGGATGGCGAGCGCGGCGGACCTGGAGGCGTTGAAGGCGTCGACCGGCGGTGAGTTCGACAAGCTGTTCGTGCGGTTGATGATCGCGCACCACAAGGGCGCGCTGAAGATGGCCGAGGACGTGCTGGCGAAGGGCGTCGACGTCCGCGTGGAGGAGATGGCCACGGACGTGATCGCCACGCAGACCGACGAGATCAACCGGATGCAGACGCTCCAGCTCCCCTAGGACGCGATCAGCACCAGGTCCTCGGAGTGCTCGAAGGTCTCCACCGCGTTGCCCGTGACGTGCCGGGCGATGCCCTTGTTGCGCGCGTGCGCCTCGCGGAACGAGTCCGACGCGACCCACGCGCGGAAGTCCGCCTCGGTGTCGAACTCGTTGAGCGACACGTACGGCTGGTCCGGGGTCGTCGGCCTCAGCAGCGTGCTCCGGCGCAGGCCGGGGACGCCCGGCAGGTAGGTGCGCATGTTCGCGCGGAACTTCGCCTCGAACTCCTCCGCGCGGTCCGCGGGGACGAACAAGCGGTTGGTGGCGATGAACATGCCGCACCTCCAGGTTCCCGACGCTACGTAGGTAACTATTCCAACGGGGCGTCGGGAAAGCAAGGGGGATAGCATGGGGGCCGTGCCCAGGATCAGTGCCGACACGGTCGCGGAACACCGTGCGAACCGGTTGCGCGCGCTGCTCGACGCCGGCCGCGACCTGGTGACCGAGGGCGGGCCGGAGGCGTTGACGCTGGCCGCGCTGGCCCGGCGCGTGGGGCTGTCCCGGCCGAGCCTGTACGAGTACTTCCGGTCGCGGGAGGAGCTGGTGGCGGCGATCGTCACCGACGAGCTGCCCGAGTGGGCCCGGCACCTGGACCGGGCCGTCGCCGCGGCGGACGGGGTGCCCGCCAAGATCGAGGCCTACCTGCGGACCGAGCTGGAGATCATCACCGACGGCAGCCACGGCGCGGTCGTGGCCCTGTCGGCGCACGCGTTGCCGGACAGCAGCCGCGAGCAGATCCGGGCCGAGCACGAACGGCTGCTCGCACCGCTGGTGGGCGTGCTGCGCGAGGCGGGCGTGGACCGGCCGGAACTGCGGGCGCTGCTGGTGCACGGGATGGTCGAGGCCGCGTCCCGCGCCGTGGCGCCCGGCCGCGAGGAGCACAACGAGGCCGTCATCGCCGCGCTGCTGGCCCAGGTCCTGCACGGGGTCCTCGTCTAGCGCATATCTCGAATCGGACATAACGGTTGACCGGGCCGGTTTCCGTTGTGAGGGTGTGGAGCCCGTGTCCACCGGTAGAAGTGCGAGTCGACGATGAACTCGGTGCTCGGTTCGGTGTTGCTGCCCGTCGCCCTGGCCGTGGTGATGTTCGGGCTGGGCCTGTCGTTGACGGTCGAGGACTTCGTCCGGGTGCGCCGCCACCCGGCCGCCGTCGTGGTCGCGCTGGTGTGCCAGCTCGTGCTGCTGCCCGCCGTCTGCTTCGGCCTGGTGCTCCTCTTCGGACTCCCGCCGCTGCTCGCGGTCGGCATGATGCTGCTCGCCGCGTCCCCCGGCGGCACCACGGCGAACCTCTTCAGCCACGTCTTCCGCGGCGACGTCGCGCTCAACATCACCCTGACCGCGGTCAACTCCGTCCTGGCCGTGGTGACACTCCCGCTCGTCGCCAACTTCGCGATCGGGCACTTCACCACCGGCGGCGACGGCCTGGACCTCCAGTTCGACAAGGTCGTCCAGGTGTTCGCGATCGTGCTGATCCCGGTGGTGCTGGGCATGCTCGTGCGACGCCGGTCGCCGGGGTTCGCCGACCGGATGGACCGACCCGTGCGGATCTTCTCGGTCGTGGTGCTCGCCGGGGTCATCGTCGCGACCGTGGTCTCCGAGCGGGCCAACCTCACGACCTACCTCGCGGCCACCGGCCTGATCGCCCTGGTGTTCTGCGTGCTCAGCCTGTCGCTCGGCTACTTCGCGCCGAGGCTGTTCGGCATCGGCCACCGGCAGTCGATCGCCAGCGCGTTCGAGATCGGCGTGCACAACAGCACCCTGGCCATCACGATCGCCATCAGCGTCCTGGGCAGCACGGACATCGCCGTGCCCGCCGCCGTCTACGGCGTCGTGATGTTCCCGGTCGCCGCCCTGTTCGGCTGGGTCGTCGTCAGGGTCCGCTCAGGGGATCTGCCGGAGACCCGTCAACCGATCGGTTGATCGCCGGTATGGCTCGCCGGTCGATTCGCCGGAGTGCCCGCTCGACGAACCTCGAGGCATGGCGATCATCGAGGTGGTGGACCTCGGCAAGCGGTACGGGCCGAAGGTCGCGGTGGACGAGGTCTCGTTCACCGTCGAGGAGGGCGAGATCTTCGGGATTCTCGGCCCCAACGGGGCGGGCAAGACCACGACGGTCGAGTGCGTCGAAGGCATGCGGGTCCCGGACCGGGGCACGATCCGCGTCGACGGGCTCGACCCCCGGCGTGACCGGGACGCGTTGAGGCAGGTGCTCGGCGTTCAGTTGCAGGAGAGCCAGCTGCCGGACCGGATCAAGGTCCGCGAAGCGCTCGACCTGTACAGCTCCTTCTACCCCGACCCGGCCGACTGGCGCGAGCTGATGGCACGCCTCGGCCTGGAGGAGCAGCGCAACGCCGAGTTCGGCAAGCTGTCCGGCGGCCAGAAGCAGCGGCTGTCCGTGGCGTTGGCGCTGGTCGGCAAGCCGCGGATCGCGGTGCTCGACGAGCTGACCACCGGCCTGGACCCGCAGGCGCGGCGGGACACGTGGGACCTGATCGAGGGCGTCCGCGACTCCGGCGTCACGGTCCTGCTGGTCACCCACTTCATGGAGGAGGCCGAACGCCTCTGCGACCGGCTGGCCGTGATCGACGCGGGCAGGGTCGTCGCGATCGACACCCCCGCGGGCCTCGTGTCGCGGGTGGACAGCACGCAACGCGTGCGCTTCCGACCGTCGACCCCGATCGACCTCGCGCTGTTCCGGGACCTCCCCGAGGTGTCCGAGGCGCGCGAGCACGGCGGGCGGATCCACCTCACCGGCCACGGCAACCTGCTGCACGCCGTCACGTCGGTGCTGGCGCGCAACCAGGTCGTGGCCGCCGAGCTGCGCATCGACCAGGCCAGCCTCGACGACGCGTTCGTCGAGCTCACCAAACGCGAGAAGTGACGGGGGAGTCGTGCTCAAGGTCATCCAGGTAGAGGCGAAGCTGTTCCTCCGCGAAGGCACGTCGGTGGCTTTCGCGGTCCTGTTCCCGACGATCCTGCTGCTGGTGCTCGGTGCGATCCCGGCGCTGCGCACCCCCGACCCGAAGTTCGCCGGCCTGCGGTTCATCGACGGCTACGCGGGTACGCTGGTCGTGATCACGTTGGCGTTCCTGGGTTTGCAGCGCCTGCCCGCCGCCGTCGCCACCTACCGCGAACGCGGCGTGCTCCGCAGGCTCGGCACCACGCCGATGCACCCCGGCAAGCTCCTGGCCGCCCAACTGCTGGTCAACCTCCTGGCCGCGGTGGTCTCCGTGGTGCTGGTCGTCGGGGTCGGCAAGGCCGTGTTCGACATCGCCCTGCCGCACAGCCCCTTCGGGTTCCTGGCGGCGGTGCTGCTCGGCGCGGCGGCGCTGTTCGCGCTGGGACTGGTGATCGCCGCGTTGGCGCCGACCGCGAAGGCCGCGGCGGGCTGGGCGACGCTCGCGTTCATGCTGATCATGTTCTTCGGCGGCGCCTACCTGCCCCGCTTCCTGCTGCCGGACGTGCTCAACACCATCGGCCAGTACCTGCCGCCCGGCGTGGCCGCGTTGCAGGACTCGTGGATCGGCACGGCCCCCTCGCTCCTGCACCTGGCGATCATGACCCTGATCGCGCTGCTCGCGGGTACCGTCGCCGCCAAGACCTTCCGTTGGGAGTAGGGATGGCCGCGTCCACGCTGGACACCTGGGAACGCCGGTTGGAACGGATCGGGCACGCGATCCCGTACTTCGTCCTCACCGTGACGACCGCGCTGTACCTGCTGCTGGCCCCGCAGGACGCCGGGGCGAAGCTGATCAGCGTCGGGTTCGTCGTCGTCACCTACGCGTGGATGTTCTGGTGGTTCACCGCGCACCCGCAGTGGCGGTCGCGGCAGGACCTCATGACGATCTTCATCGTCGGGATGCTGATCCTGTACGGCGTGCTCGGGCTGCGGGAGACGTGGTTCGGGGCCGTCTCGTTCGCCGTGTACGTCTACGCCAGCGAGGTGCTGCGGCCGAAGTGGATGTTCGCGGCGGTCTCGACCACGGCGTTGCTGGCCACGGTCTCGATCTTCGGCGGCATCCCGAGCGGGCCCGAGCTGCTGGCGTTCCTGATCTTCGCGGTGCTGTTCGTGACGCTCGCCTGCACGTTCACGTTCGTCGGGCACGTCACGACCGCGCAGAGCCGCAAGCGCCAGGAGATGGTCGCCCAACTCGCGGCGACCATGGAGGAGAACGCGGGCCTGCACGCGCAGCTGCTGATCCAGGCGCGCGAGGCCGGGGTGCTCGACGAGCGGCAGCGGATGGCCCAGGAGATCCACGACACCCTCGCGCAGGGGTTCACCGGGATCATCACGCAGCTGGAGGCCGCCGAGCAGACCGGCGAGTGGCGCGACCGGGTCGCCACGTCCGTGCGGCTCGCGCGGGAGAACCTGACCGAGGCGCGGAGGTCCGTGCACGCCCTGCGGCCCGCGCCGCTGGAGAACGCGGCGCTGCCCGAGGCGTTGGCCGAGGTCGTCCACGGGTGGAGCGGCGCGTACGGGGTCGCGGTCGAGGTGACGACCACCGGCACCGCGCGGCCGATGCACCCCGAGGTGGAGGTGGCGCTGCTGCGGACCGCGCAGGAGGCGCTGGCGAACGTGGCCAAGCACGCCGAGGCGTCACGGGTGGGGCTCACGCTGTCGTACATGGAGGACGTGGTGACGCTGGACGTCCGCGACGACGGGGTCGGGTTCGACCCGCTCGTCCCGCACGGGGACGGGTTCGGGCTGATGACGATGCGGCAGCGGGTGTCGCGGCTGGCCGGGGCGTTCGAGGTGGAGTCGGAGCCGGGCGGCGGCACGGCCGTGTCCGCCAGCGTGCCCGCGATCCCGATGGCGGTGACCCCGTGATCCGGCTGGTGATCGTGGACGACCACCCCGTCGTGCGGGACGGGCTGCGCGGGATGTTCTCCGGGGACGGCGACTTCGAGGTCGTCGGGGAGGCGGCCGACGGCGCCGAGGCGATCACCGTCGTGGAGGCGCTGCGACCGGACGTGGTGCTGATGGACCTGCGGATGCCGCGCACGGACGGGGTCACGGCCATCACCGAGCTGCGCGCGCGGGGGAACGCGGCGCACGTGCTGGTGCTCACGACGTACGACACCGAGAGCGACGTGCTGCCCGCGATCAAGGCCGGGGCCACCGGGTACCTGCTGAAGGACACCCCGCGCGACGACCTGTTCCGCGCGGTGCGGTCCGCTGCCCGCGGCGAGGCGGTGCTGTCGCCCTCGGTGGCGACGACGTTGCTCGGCCAGGTCCGCGCGCCCGCCACCGACCAGCTGAGCCAGCGGGAGTTGGAGGTGCTCGGGCTGGTCGCCCGCGGGTCGACCAACAGGGAAGCTGCGGTGAAGCTGTTCATCAGCGAGGCGACGGTCAAGACGCACCTGCTCCACGTGTACGCGAAGCTCGGGGTGAAGGACCGGGCCGCCGCGGTGGCCGTGGCCTTCGAGAGGGGCCTCTTCTAGGGCTTTTGCCGTGAGGACCCCCCCGATTTGGTCGTTGGATCATGAGGGTGTAACTTTCTCCTTGTCACCGCGACACGGACCGGAAACGGGCTGAGGCGGAGGCCAAAAACCTAAGATCGAATGCCTCGCAAGCCGATTTGACAGTCTGAAAAATCGCTTGGTAAGCTTCAAACACAAGCCCCGGATTGCACCGCGGTAAGACGCGGAACAAGATGGTGTGCGCGTGTTCTTTGAGAACTCAACAGCGTGCCGAATAGCCAGTAACTTATATGAACCCAGTCAATGGGT
>Ga0247771_1000276_pt1 | contig 17628 bp, 23 predicted proteins | sample UWRJL197509C6_FD_179948 | JGI IMG/M metagenome (GOLD analysis project Ga0247771, IMG submission 179948) | Plant litter microbial communities from Arlington Agricultural Research Station in Wisconsin, United States - UWRJ-L197-509C-6 | ecosystem: Environmental > Terrestrial > Plant litter >...
GATCGCCCCGTCTGCTTGGAAATCGCTTCCGGACCGTTCGTGGCGCAAACTGAGGCAAACTGAGACCGCCCAGGCAAGCGCCGGCCTTTCCAGCCGTCGATGATGTGGTGCCGCCGCTGCCGAAGGGTCCCCCAAAGGGGCAGACGGAGACGCTCGCCCGGCGCGGACACCGTCATGACGAAAGCGGTCGCGCCATGCTGGGCGACGCAGGCGGAAGGGAGCTCTTCTTGCATCCTCCGCGTCGCTGCAGCTTTGACTGGGCTCGAGCTGGGAAGCAGTTCGCGCAGGGCTTCATTGGATCGCTGCCGGGCCCCTGGAGCGCAGGTTCGTCCGGTTCGCGTCCGTCCGCACACCCAACCAGCCAAACCTCGCCGACCCTCGCGCCCTATGAGGCGGCCCCTTTCCTTGGTTTGCAGCGTTTGACCTACCTTGGTAAGATGTTGTTTCATTCCGCGTGTCCGTACCCGAGACGCTGTTCGACCGAGACGAGGTTTCATGTCCTGATGAAGGACGGTCGAGGGTTTCTCGTGATTCAGCCTCGGCCGGGTCATTTGCTCCGGGGAAGCACCGGAACTTTCCAGCGGCCTGACCCCACTGCCCCACTCGGCTCCGGGCGGGGCCCCACAGCAGGTCCCGATCCGCCGAATGCCGAGTCGCGCTTGCTCCGCGCCAGTCGGCATTGGCCGGTGCCACGCCACTCGGGCCAGCATCACCCTCGACGGATATGGGCGAAAGTAAAGGCTAGGTAGGTATTCATGCAGTCGAGGGGAATCGCAGACGTTTTCGCCTTGAGGGGTTAGTGACGAGACGAGCGCGACGGAGATGTGTACAGTACCTCCTGGAGCCGACCTCCATATGAGGGAGCCGTACTGCCCCAGGGTAGGCCGGTGGGCTCATATCTCCTTTCAATGTCGTATACACACCCAGCCGGGTCCTCGGTACATACATAGCACCGCTGCCTGTACGCGCTGTCGCGCGGCACAGCTTAACTCTAAACGCAGGGGCTGGGAGCAAGGAGTAGGGACCCCTCCGAAGACAGGGCGGAATGGAAAGGATATTTAGGTCAGATATGCTGTGGTGTCTCCTCTTGCTCATCAGCTCCCTAATGTTGCACGCTTCTCGAGATGCTTCGGATACTGAATGTCGTCACACGGACTAGCAGTTAACTAAGAAAGTACCTATATGTCGAGCTTCCGCCAATGCCTACAGCCCGACAGCGTTGACGGGTAAAAGACCATCGTCGTAGTTGACCGAAAAGTTCCCACCAATACTTGTCCACGGCGGGAGTCCCGTCCAGCTCATATCGTCCGACACGGTCCACGAAGTAAACATGAGGTCCCCCTTCTCGCCAATAACGAAGATGGCTACGTGTGGCGGGCTGCTGTCCACGTTCACCGCCAACGGAGCGCTGTTCCCAGCCACACCCAAGTCTTCCCAATCCCGTCCCCAGATCGACCCTTTCATTGCTCGGTGTTTGAGATGCCCATCTCGGCCAAGGGCTACGACGTCTAAGCGACCACCATCTCGAGATGCCACGACGGAGGGGATGCTAGCAAAGGAACCACCCAACGAGTCCAGCGCAGAGAAGCCTCCGCCCGTGGTGGAAACGTAATGGTACATGGCTTTGTCAATGCCAATACCAAAGAAATCAACTCGGTCGTTGCCGACGGAGACGAGAACGGGGTCCCCGATGAAGCTCCCCCCACGGTTGTTCCATGGCGACCATTGCCCCGTCAAGGGACTCACAAATTGAGTATGCGTGACCGACCCATTCTGCTGTGTGTAAACAACCACGTCGTGGTACATAGGGTCGATCCGGCACGCAATTCCAACCGCAGACGCTGGTGCCACTTCTCGAAATCGAGGCCAATAGTCGACATCATCTCTCCAAGCGGGGGAAGGGAGAGTATTCGGATCCGTATTCCAGTACTTGTGATATAGAGTCAGGTTGTTGTCCGGCCCATTGGTGACCCAAACATGGGCAGAACCAGGCGGAGTGACTCTACAAAGACCGATATGAGATCTCGAACCCGGGACGTTGAGATTCTCCCAGGAGGGGGAAAGTTCTCCGTTCCGAAAGAACCTTGCTAAGAGATTCTGAAAGGGCGATCCCAGGGCAAATAAGCCCAGGGTCGAGTTTCCGAAATAGGTGAATTCTACCGCGGCCGGTGGGCTGGCGAACTCCCCTCCTAGCGAAGTCCAGTCGCTCGTCCAGGTCGACACGCCGTCTCCGCGACGGTAGAAGACGGATCGTTTCTCTCCGAGCGCGAACACAAAGATCGAGGCAGGCGTGCCGAACGATACCGCCGCTAAGACCGCCCGACATAGGGGACCCTTGACGCAGATGCTCGTCGTCGTTTCGGTGTCATTAGGAGACCTAGAGCCGCCCCGTCAGCGCTCGCACATTGTCAACCCCCCCCTCCCGCCAATCTAGATGGCTCTCTGACTTACGCGGGAGCCGTGCCCGCGCCCTTTCTCGTCAGCCCTACAGGCAGCCCCACTAATAACGCCACGAGGACAGCTGCGGCTATGGCAAGGCCCACGATCCACCGCTTCTGTCGGAACCACGGCCGGTTCCCGTGCGGATCCCGCCCTGGTGTCGCGTCGCTGCCGTCGCCACCGCTGGCGCCCACTACCTCCTTGTACTCCCTGTTGTCGTATGGCGCGCTGGAATACGGGATGGGCGCATCGTGTCCAACGTGCGCGGACGGGGCCGCAGCTACGGGCTCGAGGGTGGAGCAGTAGGGCTGTGCGGTGGAAGCGCCGCCGCCGGCGTCGGCCAGGGAAGAGTGCGCGTACATTGCGGCTACGAGCGGGCTCTGTGAGCCGACGGCTTCTCGTAGGCGGCCGTTTGCTGACGAGTCTACGGATCGAGGAGGCTCGAGACCGATTTGCGCACCGAAGGCCAGATTGGCGCACGGATGCCATCAAGATATTTGAACGAGGCTGGTCGCGATGCGGGGAGTTTGGGCTCAGCTGCCGCCAAGGCGCAACTGCTCAACTTGAACTAGCGTCGAGGAGTGCCACCGAGGACGCCCTCCGCATTGCCCTCCAGCTGCGCCACAGCCACGCCGAAGAACCGGACGCCTTCGGCCGGAAAACCGAAGTTCACTGCAAACCTCAGCAGCGCATTTGAGCAGATGGCTCCGGGCATGACAATCGGCCGTTGCTCAGATACAGGTCCCGATCTCGTCGTAGCTGCGAGCGGCACCGTTTGACAAGGCCGGGAGGGGATTAGCTGTGAGGCGCTGTAAAAGGCCTAGTCCCGCCTTTGTCAACCCTGCGGTCCTCCAAAAGTTAACTAAAAACCTAGCGACACACGATTCGCCTTCCACTGTAGAATGCAACGCTCTTCCCGACCCTGATCGGATTGGAAAACGAGCCGACTGGGGAAAATTTTCGAGATGTTATGAGGATGACGCTCACGGGCTAGCCAAATCTACGGCTGACGGTACGGAGAACTAGGTTGTCCACGAACCCCTTGCGCCGACACCGACCGGATCGGTGAAACAAGACGACCTTCAACAACCGGCCGAGCACTAGCTTCAGGATGACTCTTCATCAAGATTTCACCTACCACTGTTGGGTGATTTCGCAGACGTTGCCACCGACAAATGCAAGTCGTCCCACGGAAAGGCGACCGCCACGGACCATCGAGAGTACGAGAGTAGAAGAGGATGCGGACGAGTTGCTTTTTCATAGACAGGCGAATGGAAACCTCCACCAGCGCGCCACAAGTGCATTGTCCGGACGTCCCCGTACTCCCCTTGGGTTGCTGTCGCCCATCACAGTGTCCTCCGTCTTGATGCTTTGATGAGCCCCAGTTTCTCACCTGCGTCTCGACCGCCCATTGCCCCATCTCAATTTGCTGGACGAATCTTGTCATATTTCATTTCCACCTTCGCGAGTGTGCTGGTGTTCTAGCCTATGTGGACCTGTGCGGTCAGAGGTTGGTACTAGATGTAGAGTGTATCGACGGTGGCGTCTCTCAGAGGCTGACTCTGCCACCTCGTAAAAATTGCTAGCAACGGTAACACTCGCGAGACTCCATCCGTTTTATGACCTCGACCTCAACGAGAGTGGCATACGAACTCTCGACGCGCGATCCTGGGTCAACCGAGGCGATTTTCACATGTGGGATGGGGCAACGAAGGACGCAAGGCAACTCAGGCACTGGATTGGGATAGAGACCATGCTAGGAACTTTCAAAAGTCTGTATCTCGGTTTAGTGCTTCGAAGGTCCTTGCAGGAAGATTCGTTGCAGGCAGATCCAATTTCATCCTCTGATTCGTCAATGGGGTACATCCTGCTTCACTGGACAAGCTGAATCGTCTTGTCCCAGTCGTTGGTTGGTCCGGGGCACTGGGGACTAGCTCGTGAATTCGCATGTCTATTGGCCTACGAATCACTACTGGTGTCGACGGGAAAAGGCCTTGCATAAAAAGTCCTCCACGCGGGGCGCGGACCATCGACGGCTGGTTGCCTCAATATCCCCGCAAAAGGACCAGCAAAATCGCGGTCAGGGGCCGTCCGTCCTTAAAAACCAGGACGAAGTTCGTATCTCGACGACTGGATACACCCTCCTTTTTGTCACCTGTCTGCGTCCTCTTCTTCATGTCCTCGTAAACCGTGTCAATCATGGCATCTTTGTTTTCATCTCACGGGCCCACAAGGACCTCACCCCACAACGGCATCCTTGGGCTGCCGGGGAGTAGGCAACCTCCGCGATCCTCGCCAAAAAAGGGTTCCAACGGCGGCAACCTTGCCACAGGTGACAATACGAGGAGCTGGGAGGCGCAGAAGACCACTATAGCGCACCTGTACCTTGAAGAGAATCTCCCCCTCCGAGTCGTACTGTCACGAATGAGGGAGCTGCATGGCTTCAGAGCCACGTACGTATTTCCTCAAAATGGGAACCGCCATTGCGTGCGAGCTCATAAAGAACAGGGAGAAAATGTACAAGGTTCAGTTCAAAAAATGGGGATGGCGAAAATACCAAGGCAAGGTTCCCATTGAGGACGATGGGGCTCCAGGGTCCAGCTTCCCCCCGAAAGCCCACAGATCCTGCATTCGCCGGATTCGGCCGGGTTCTACGTGTCTGCCCATTGACACGTCTGTATGTCATCTGGACGATGTTTCTTCTCAGAACGAGACAATTGCGACAGTCACTCGGCGGTTTCTCCTGAACGCTGCCGAGTGCGACCCCATGTGGAAGCGCACATCCCGATTTCAGCTCCTCTCCCCCTCGGACCTCGGCATCTCTGCCGATTGGTATACTGCTCTGGACGCTCTCGACGAAGACCCCGACCTTGGTTGGCCGATGATCCGGCGCCGCTTCCTCGACCTGGAGCGGCTGGTTGAAACGGTGTCGCTGCCGTCTCTCTTGGGCAGTTGTTTCCACATTCCACGCTCGCTCCTTTTTTCGAACCACAAGGACATTTTGCCCATATATCTCAGTCACCTAGAGCAACTTTCGAGGCGGAAGAACCCCGGCCATCCGGTCCAGCTTATCGCAACTGCGTTGCGGTCCATCGCCGAGATAGGTGGCCATGACGACATGCGCACCGTTTTGGTTTTGGCAGCAAACGTATGGGCTGACACCCTCACCCAAACACGTGGCCTCCTGGATCGAAGCGGGCTGATGGCTGCGTGGGACTTGATCCGCGTATCCGATCTAGCCAAGGACACCGCCGTCACTGCGCGGTGGTGCTCCGATTGGGAGGAGCTCTATGACTTGGCAATACTCACGCATGGGAAACAATCCTTTGGCGCCATCTTTCTGGAGAGCGATCTGGAATGTCTGCTGGAACGGGCGTGGGTGTATCCCGACGGGATCGACCCTTCGCTTGAGAAAGTCATAGACCCATGGCGCAAGAAGGTCCATGCGGCGTACGGTGACGGGAGCTCTGGCTTGGATATTCAAAGCGATTTTTTCACCATAGGCCCTGCAGTGCCGTCGGGGCAGCAGGTCAGCTCGGTGAAGAAGGGTGCGAGACAGTAGGCCGCTTTCTAGCCAGTCACACCACAAAGACAGTGGTTTTGCTTCTGCTCACAGGCTGCCAGAGTGAAAAATAGCTCTGCCGGGGTTGGATATCACCTTCCGGGTTTGTCCAAACGCCGTTGGTAAAACGGTGGTTTAATATGGGAAAAGGATGTGCCTTGCAGTGGGTGACGGACTTAAGCGCTGAGCGGGGTTAAGGTGCTGAACCCGTGAGCCCCTGAACCCCTGAACCCCTGAATGCAGAGGCAGCTCTCACTCGCAGGCAGCTCTGCTCTCTCTGGCATATACGGGAAAGGACACTATGCGATGCTTCCATATATCGGAATCATGGGCTTAATTTGGGAGTTGGATGCAAAGATTAAGCGCCGTCGTACGCTGTGATACCTCGTTGCGAGAGACGAAACCTGGGGCTTCAACACAATGGAGACCATGAACGGATAACATGTCGTTCTTATTGGCGCCTAGGTATTTAAGGGTGACACCGGCGACCTCGGGGATGAGGGGAACTCGGGGCAGGACATAGGGACGCTATCTGAAGCACGCATATACCTTACGCGGCGTCTGTCTACTAATGCTCCACGACCAGAGACTACAGGCCCTGCTAATCACGTCGGGCTACATGGATCTGCAGATCAATGACTTTTTATTACCAGAACATCCGAGGCGGATGAGCTTAGTGGGCGTGTCCTCCCACAGACCACAGAGGACCGATCGTAGACAGCCGCCATAGGGTCCTTAGCTGCGAGGTGATCTGGATGACCGAGACAATAGACTTGCTAGCGCGGCTAGACAAGATCGATTGGCTACTCGTATTTGACAGAGCTGGAAGCAAGGCTGCTCGACTGGCGTGTCGGTGTTCAACGGCATTCGCATTGACCGCATGACCCCCTCACGTAGGAAAGCTGTAGGAGCATCCGTACACCGACAACTACGAAAAGGGACATCGCAAGGTCTGGGCAGCAACAATGCTCTGATCTCGAGGGGGTATGCCTCATCCCGGTGTCGCAGGCGCTGTACCTCTTGGCGGGCTGTTCCGAATTCGTCATCGACAATCTCTGTGGCGGGATCACGATCGAAGATCACGCCGCATTGACCCGAATGTGCGGGACTATTATTGTAGAATGGCTACGGGGGAAAGTGAGCCCGAGACGATGGTATGGTTGAGCCGGCATATCCATGTGCCGCTACGTTACCTTCAAGTTTGGCGCGGAATCCTGAGCCAAGTCCTCTAGAGAATGGCCGTGTCGTTCGGAGTAATTCGACCTCTCCGTGAGGTCTCTGACACTTGGTCGCCAGCAACCCGAGACGGCCCCCAACGAGTGCCAAGACATCAAATGATGGCGCAGCGAGACAAAATAGGCCGTCCAATGGCGGTTGAGCTTCAGAGCCGCGGCAAGGCTTGGCCGTCCCGGCGGCTGCGGCTCTTTATTGGGGCTCCACTCGGATGCGGCAACTCAGCCTCGACAGGGCGACCGTTGAACGGCGTACCGGGAAACTAGCACACCTCCGTCGAATGGGCTGGGATATTGCTGCTTACCCGGCGCCCGGCGCGATAGCAACCGCTCCTCTGGCGATGGACTCCGGGACATCGGCGCCCATCGCCTATCGAGTCTCGGCCCGCCGCTCAGCCTCCTGCTACTCTACGGGTAATTACCACAGGGTAGGACCACGCTGCTGAGGTGAGCCAAGAACCGTCCCATGTGCGCGCTAGGCGTCTATCTCGGAGGCTGTGTCGCCTGCCAGAGCCGCAGGGGCTTGAGGAATCTTAATATGGCTTCATCAACGGCGGGTGAAAATAATACGAGAGCTGAACATCGGCAACCGCGGACGTTAAACCTCGAATGGGGTTCCCGGCGAGGGCGAGAACTCTCAACGTCTTGACCGAGGCGTTTTGAGTATAAAAGACGCGTCGATCCCTTCCCTCAGCGTCGATCGGGTCCTTCATCATCAGCACACTCCAGAGCACTACTCCAGAGCACCAGCAACCTCCCACCGCGCCTCAGCACCTCTCCCAAGACTCTCGTCTCCCATCTCGTCAAAATGCGCACCCAGTTCCTCACCCTCGCTCTCTCGGCCACCCTGGCCTTTGCCTCGGCCGCAACCGTGTCAGTCCGCCGCCGGGCCGTGCAGGGCGCCCTGGCTCCCAACTCGGCCAACACGCTCGAGAACTTCCTCGCGGTGGTTGAGGGCATCCCGACCCCGGTCCTCGAGGCCGGCGACGGGGCCCTGGCCGGCTACCTCGACGTCACGCCCGCCGCCGCCGGCACGGACCTCGTCGCGGCCGAGGCGGAGCCGGTGCAGGCCCGCGAGGTGGCGGCCGCGGCCGGCATCATCGACGACCTCAAGTGCGCGGCGGCCATCGCCGAGCTCATCATCTCGACCGTCGTGCCTGCTGCGAAGCTGCTCCGGATCAAGAAGTACATCGAGGCCCTCGGCGGCTCCGGCAAGGTCATCAAGATCCTCAACAAGCTGAGGAAGGGCGAGAAAGTCGGCAGCGGCGAGGTCCTCGAAACGGCCAAGAAGCTGCTCGGCGAGATTACGGGCATCAACAGCATCAAGGAGAAGTGCACGGGCGTCCTCTGGTGAGCGCCGCAATCAGCGGGGGCGGGTTGACTCCGGGGACGAGACCGGTTGTGAGGCGGTGGCGGTGGCCAGGGCTATGGAGCAGAGGCATCGCACCTAGTGAACTCGTTGAGATTACACCAGACGGGCTGGCGCTTGCTTTTTGCCTAGATGTTCCACCTATACTGCTTTCTAACAGCAATCTCTATCTCCTCGCGCTGCCTTGCACTACAGCCGAAGTGACCTCGTTGCCGTGTCTGCCGCCAACCGTCACTTGGGAAGAAAGTCAGAGGCCGTGGTAATTCCCTTATTTCGTACGGCAATAGCGCTAAGACATCCACCAAAGAGAACCTCGGACCCTGAAGCCCCTTTCACGGGACACCTCATTGTGGTGTAAGGCCTAGTGCGACATTGGATGACTCAATCGCTGGCGACCTAACCTCTGACCTCAATTCGGTATCGCTAACTGGATGGTAGGCTAGCGTACCTTCTCACTCGCGTCCCAACCGACTGTCGCCGCACCCAAGGGCCATGCCGCAACGGTCCGAAGCTTCTGTGCCGGGCACCCTGCGAAAATGACCATCGGAGGAGCGATGCCGACAGGTGGCTGGAATTCCATGCGGTCGGTTTCCTTGTCCGGAAAGTTACCCTGTAGAACATGCAGGATCCTGGTGATAATATATGGTTCAAAAGGATCGAGTGGCGACAGAGCGTGTATCCCTCGCGGTCTCAGGTAGGACTCGGGCTCCTGCAGGCCTGACAGAATATATCAGCTGGTGTACCCCACAGATGCTAAGGGACTATGCCTACATGGATCCAGTTTGTGGAACGGGGTGGAATCGACTGGGCTGGAATCCTCTGGGATGGAATCTTCTGGGATGGAATATCAGCTTGGTGTACCCGACAGATGCTAAGGGACTATGCCTACGTGGACCCATTACGGGGGACTGGGAGAAATCGACTGGGATGGAATCGGCTGGGATGGAACCTTTCGTGATGGCCTCTGCAGGCTTGCTATGGCCGTCGATGAGCTTGAGGTAATTGGAGTGAACGGACTCGGCCATGGTGTCTCTTGTCGGCAACAATCAGATGGTAGATGGAGCGTGAAGGAGAGTTGATGAGGGCAGAGTGCACTCGGGAGGAGCAGCCATCATCATTTTATAGACACGCGGTGCGCGACACACATCCCGGGACGAATCTGATTCCCCTCGCTCGATGGCCTGGGCAATTCGGTATCGATCTCATGTCGTGCACTTTCGCTCGGCGACTTGGACACGTCAGGCCATACATCCCAGGGCGAACCTGATTAATAACTCTTTCTAGGACCTGTGCATCGGCCCACTTGTCGTGCACATCCACCCGACGGACGTCAGGCCTCACGTCTAGGGCGAACATGACAACCCTTTCTCGAGGGTCTGGACATCGACCTCTTGTCGCACACATGCGCCCGGCGGGCGAGTGCGTCAGGCCGCACATCCCAGGACAAATTCAATCTACCCTTCTGTGTGGTCTGGATATGCCCTCAAGTCGTGCACATTCGCCCGGCGGGGCGGGTGCCTCAGGCGAGCCGCATGATCCAGACAGTGCGGAGCCCATGCACAACCCCACGGGTGGCAGCCTCATTTTCAATGGTTGGCCACGACCGATCACAACGTCGGCTCTCGCGGTGTACGCGATTTCTAAGGTGTTTACCAATTGTCTTTGAGACGGTCACGTCCCCCAAATGAAAATGCAAAAAGTAGCCGTCCAGACTACACAAGTAAAGATGAAGAAAAACATGATATCAACGATGTCGAGTTCGTCGGAGTCTGTGAGAATGCCCAAGACACGGCGCACCAAGATTACGCCCCCGCTCAGCCAAAGCGCCATGGCCAAAAGGGAGTAAACACGGAGCCAACGATCAACGGTTGATGTACCTCGGAGGGTGTACGTTAGACATCGCCAACGATTTCGCAAGTCTCGTCGTCGGGTAGCCACTTATATACTGGTCCCGTTGCCCGCGGCGCCGCACGTACCACCGCGCGGCGGAGCGGTCATGACGTCGCTCCAGCGCTGCAGAGCGGTCATGACGTCGTGCCAGCCTCGAAGCTCTCGGTGTCTCCAGCTGGGGGTGGGCCCCGAGGACCACTTTGGTCCCCAGCCACGGCGCTCTCCAAAGCCTCCTGCTGAAGCTTACACGCTTAACCCAAAGATTATCCAAGCCCACGTGACTCGTGCTGCTCAGCGCTCGGGGTGCCTGATCCGTCCCAAGGGACCGCTTCAGGGGCAAGTCGTTACACCGTTCACCAACCTTGCGTAAAGTCTCACAGCTAATTGCACGCTACCTACAGATCAACATGTAACTCTTATCAACTGGCTATACAGCGTCTCTTAAATTCACACCAATATCCACTCCCTCCATGTGGACGCGAGATCTGATTCTCATTTCAGGACCAATCTTTGCCCTGCAATCGGCCCTCTTCGCGCTCATTCTTGCTTCAGAAGGCGGGAAAACGATAGGTATCTTTACGTGTCATCCTGACTTGTTCCGGGCGCTCAAGTGACAGGGCATTCGTTGCGAGTTAGGGCCACTGACCGAAGGGGACACGCAAATTTAGCTAAAGACAGAGCCGCCAGGGAGACTCTCCAGCCCTGCGACGGTGGTCAGTAAGAGATCTCGCTCCAGGTTAGATCTCGATGTTCGGCGGGAGGCGTGACATACATTTGTCAACGTCCTCGCTGACAGTTTGTGGCTTGGTGCACTTCATGGCCTCCTCCGAGCTCTGTGTCTCGAGCTCCCCACAGATGCCAAAATTGCATCGTGCATTCAGGGCACGCTGGAGAGAATCGCCTTTCCAGCCGAACATGTAGTCTCCGTGCTGTGAAAACCCGTCCCTAGGTACACATTGCATCTTAGACACGCCACCACTTCGCAAGAATAGTATCCGGGTGCGAGAGGCTTACCGGTCACCGGTGCTCCAGACGAACGGCTGCGAGCCGTCCACTGGCCACAGGTTCTTGTCACCAAAGAGTTGCGTCTGTGGTAGGCCAAGTCAACAAATCGGATCCCAAGTGCAAACCGTCAAAATCATACTCACCTGCCACATGACTTCGTACATTAGCTGGGGCAATTTCACAGGGTGAGTATTCGGGCATTCGCTGCCAGACTCGAAAGTTCCCGTTTGAGGGTAGGCGACGTGACTCTTGTGATCCGGGCTATTCAAGTTGACACCGTCCCAGCAAGTTGGGAAGGTAATGGTTGTGCGGATACCACCACTGCAGGGAGCGGAAGGTAAGTCCCGGGTGTCAGCCCCGGTGCAGGGAGGGCTGGCCTTATCCGAGACCAAGCAGCGATGGCACAACCCGCGCTGCATTGTTCTTTTGGTGCGTAAGGCGGCATCACCCACAAGCATCCGGAAACCGGGCTTGAAGGCGGTGACGGTTGTCTTGCCATCGTACGGCGGAATGTAGTACACTGTGATGCCACCCACCCCGCGGAGGCCGACGTTGACGAATTGAGGCACGCGGCGGAAGGTCCCATTGCGGGCTCGGAAGTACAGGACCGCGGTCCAGTAGTTGGAAAAATCCTCGGAGAACGTACAGCTCGTACAGGTGGAGTCTTCCACGAGATCGTGTGTAGCCGAGTCCATCGAGGCGTTGAACGAGTTGCCTCCCACCACCTGATGCATATGGGGTGACCCTTCAAGACCGGGATTGACGAGGGGGTCCAGACGCTCTATAACAAGCTGCGAGCAGGTGAATCGAATAAACTGTTGGGCCGAAGACTGGATGAGAAGCGCCAGGATCAGCTTCTTTTTTCCCTGCATCTTGGATCTTGGGCGGCGGAGCGGTTGTTGCACTGTCTAGAGTCGCGCAACACGATAAGACAGAAAATATTTCCCTTTCGCGCACCGGTTCGGAGTTCCTAAGTACACGAGCGCGTCATGCGCTTCCTGGCCAGGAAAGGTCGGCATCATTCATTCTCTTAGCCACTAGATCCCCAAGCTTATCTATCCGGTAATATGCTCTGCCCCTTTTGGTAAATATCTGGTCCATCCAATCAATGAGCAGCCTGATCTACCCCATAGGCAAACGTAATGAGACGGAAGCATAAAAAATCGGCATTTGCTCAGGCACATGAGTGACATTCAATCTACAGCTCGGCAGGCCCTGTTGCTGCTTACTAGTCTCACATGAGCTGTGAGGTTCCCACTACGGGAGCAGGGCTTCCTCTGCTTCGCACGGTATTGATGCCGCCTTAGAGACAAGAGTTAGCCGGATCATGTCGGTCTCCAGGATAGGTGCATCAGCTAGAATGCTAGAGCTATTTCTTCATTAAAACGGTGGTCTTCAGCCCTACGGCGACTTCATTGTTAGTGTCTTCTCTCTTTCAGTTGGATGAAATGGGGGACTTAGGCCGAGGCTCGAAATTTTGGAGGCGACCGGAAAGTCCATGAGCGTCCACTTGCCCTAAGCCTCATGTAGCTAAGCCATCTGGTTTCGAGTGTGGGCCTATCATTGCTGCCTTCAAATCCTCTGGTAATAGGAATTCCATATCAATCACCTACCGGACATTCCATTTGTACGCCTAGGTCTACATGGTCAAAAGTTTTAGCTACTAGTTACAATCTCGGGAGCCTCGACAAACGTACTTCAGATATCTTGTATAGCGTCGCTTCAGCTGCTGATAAAGTAAGGTGGAATCCCCAGGCTACTCCTTTCTAGCTTCGCATCTAGCTGCTCTAAAACAACCAAGTTCAAAGGGCGACCGTTACAATCACGATTGAGACCCTAGGGGTTCGGAAGATTTTAGCCGAGCACTTGGCACCCAACTTATTAGGCGGTAAAATAGACGATGCAATCACAAGCCGTTGCTTCTAGATCGAGTGATAGCAGCCAGAAGATTTTTGTATTTAACAGGGCGATCCAACGTGTGGGACTGTTTGCACAGATCTTGAAACCTTCGCGGACAATCGATCGATATGACTCCTTCCTTCCTCCACCAGACACATTGAAAACCTGGATAGGAGACTTTGAACGAATACTTAGCTCTTGTCATGGTGGTGAGCAGTCTGCTGCTCTTGGTCTCGGCCACGGCGCTCTCGCTCGTGTCCGGAGCCAAGGCTGCCCGAGTGTGTGGGAACGACACAGCAGCGCCTACAACCTATACCTGGCGCATAGGGGAGGCGAAGTACGACGGTCCCAAACCGAGCAGCCAAAATGGGCTTGGCACGGTAGCAATCAGCATAACGTCAAGCCCCTCCAGGGCCGTGTTTGAGTGTATTACACAATGGCCAGAGTCATGGGCTGGGTGGTATGAAGGGGGAAGCAATATAGTCTGGGGTGACTGTATTTGGACCGCTTCTGGGCCGATGTACGACAAGACGATCTCGTTCGCCGTGGACTGGAAGAATGGGACGATGTACTTGTCCCATACATTTCCTTGCACAAATCGCCCGGGGTAGGTACCCGTTTTCCTTTCGCTTGGGATAGAAGACACTCATAGCCGACTTCCAAAGATCCGAGGCACTAGCCACAGCAGCCATACCATTGGGTATGAACTGTACGAAGAGCACGGATGGGTCCAGCCACTGCAGGCTCAAGAGACCTTTGGACGTCACCACAAGGCAGGCCCCGGATCGTCTGGTCAACGGCTCCCCTTGTACAACCAATTCCGAGAGATTCCAGTCTTGGGAGCTCACGAACTGGTCACGACAGTATGGGATGATACCTGGCTCTCCGACTCCGGATTCCGAAGCCGCGCCGGCAAAGGATACAAGTCCGTCATTTACGCTGAGCAACATTGCCAATAGCGACCTACTCAGATGTGCGCCTTCCGGGCGAACAAACGGCACTGTCAACGGGATGTGTACATCAGCCGCCCCGGTGAACTCCACAGCTGCGACAACCTTCACTTTTGATCCCAGACTGGGTATGATTAAGGTTACACAACAGTGGAACTGCAGTAGTTCGTAAGTGGTAACTGGAAGGCATTGTGGCTCAACCGGGCTGTTGAAGCTGACAGGTAATCAATTAGATCCTCGTTGGATATTGTTGGGGTTGCATACGTGCAAGAGACTTGCGACCAGAAACAGAACATGCTCACATGTACCACCCTTCCGTTTTGGATTGGTACGAAGTCGGTAGGATTGGCCATGAGTGCGTCGAGGACCGAACCCGAGCCCACCTAGCACAAAATTGATTAACTATTATACAAGGCTCTATATTCCGGTCAAGTAGGAACGTTTAGATGCTGAGCTGGGCTTGGGGCACCTAATCCAGCGGCTGAGGCAATGCGGTTGCGGCCGATCAGAGCGCCGAGGCCATCACTGTGGCGTAGCTTCTTTTTCCGCAGAGATTAAGGGCCAAGGTGAGGCCCGAGGGGAAGATAGAGACGGAGATGAACAATAAGAAAAATCGCCCCCGAAGGTGAGAGATCGTGGCCTTGGTGTGCGGTGCGCCCCCGTGGTGGATTCACTCTACGTCTAGATCTACCTCTACTGCACCTACACTTGTCCGTTTCACTTCTTTATCTCTGATCTCACCTGCCTCCTACCGTTGTTCTTCATGGAAGCGCCTTCGGGCCTTTGTCTTCGGGGGTTCAGCTCAGCGCGTGTCTCTTCCTCTATAGACAATGTTCGACTGCTACCCGCTACTCATTAATCGGAGCCTAGGAGGCTGTACAAGGAGGCTATATGATGCATCCCATAGTACATCGGTGGACGGCGCATATACAGAACGATGAGGAGAACAGAGAGTTCTTACAGCTGGCGATGATAGTGGTGGGGTCAGTAGTGCCTAGCAGCAACAAGGTAAGCTTCCAGAAGCAAGTTCCTCCAGCCGCCTCAGAAGATGCGGAGTCCTCGGTGGCCAGACGGCCTCTCTGCAACAACAACTGCAACAACAGCAGCAGCGCGGAAGCCCACAATTGATTCCATTCCGATCAATCCGTTGATTCAGGCCTATTTGGCCTGGCAGCACTGTATATTTGACAACTCTAGCCGAGGACTGTCAGCACACCCTGCACGCCCATCTCACAGGTCCGCACAGGGTGGCGCAAGCTAAAGCGGCAGGAGAACTAGCCCACTTACGAGTTAGCAATTGCTAACGTCTAGATTAACGTGTAATAACTGAGTGTTATCGAACTTCGAATCCCTGGACCCAGTTTCCTTTCCAGTTATGCCCCAACCGACAGCAACATCGTGCCTCCCAGAAAGCAAAGAACCATCAATGGGGTACACTTATCAAAGCCATCTGCATGTAACGACTTATGCGAGTCTCAAAATGATGTGATGCAAACAAAATCTAGCCGCGAGCTCCACCCCGAGCGCCCTCATCCACATCCAAAGAAGCCGGCCCAACGCCCTCCGTTACCTGCTGCCCGACACGGGCATTCAAGCGTCGTCCGAGCTGCCAGACGGGTTGCCGTTGAAGGCGAGGAGGTTGGACGTCCCGCTGGGGAGGTTGGTGATCTTGCCCGTCTCGGCAGTGCTCTGGATGTAGCTGCAGAGCGCCTGGGGCGACTTGGGGCCCTGGAGGGCCAGGAGGTAGGCGCCGAGGCCGGCGATGTGGGGAGTGGCCATGGATGTGCCGGAGATGCTGTTCTGTTCCGCGCGCGTTAGCTCACATCGTTCCGTCCCCCCCTCCTCTGGTCGATGCTTTGGGGTGCGTTCGGGGCCGGGGGAAGCTTACCGTGCGGCCGTTGTTCCAGGTGCTCAGGATGTCGCTGCCAGGGGCAAAGATATCGACGACGGGGCCGTAGTTGGAGTAGCTGGCGCGGGCGTCGTTGCTCTCGGTGGCGCCGACGGTGCACACGGTGGTCTCGCTGGCGGGCGAGAAGCCGTTGGCGTTGGCGTTGTTGTTGCCCGCGGCCACGGCCAGGAAGACGCCGGCGGCGATCATGGCGGCCGCGGCGCTGTTGACGGCCGCCGACTTGCTGCCGCCCAGCGACATGTTGGCCACGGAGCCCTTGGGGCAGTCGCGCGTCTTGCTGTCGGCAGTGACGTAGTCCATGCCGGCAATGACGCCCGCGCTGAGGAGATGGTGTTAGTCGGCGCCCAGGCGGTTAAAGGGGGAGTGGCCCAAGGTGACCCGGGGACGTACAAGGAGCCCGAGCCGCCGGCGTCAAGAACCTTGACGGCGTACAGCTTCGTCTTCTTGGCGACGCCGTACGTCTTCGAGCCGATGGTGCCAGCGACGTGAGTGCCGTGGCCGTTGCCGTCGGTGTCATCACCGTCCTCGGCAAAGTTGGCCAGCCAGGTGGCGCGGCCCTCGAACTCCTGGCACCGAGTTAGGATACGCCCACCATGATAACGCCCACGGGAGCACTTACCGGATGGGCCGTGTAGATGCCCGTGTCGATGACGTAGGCGCAGGTTCCCTCGCCGGCGCTGTCGTCGTAGACGTACGTCTTGGAACCCTTGTTCTCGTGCGAGATGCGGCCGAGGCCCCAAGGGGCGCCGGACTGGGACACGTAGGTGTTGACGCTGACGACGGCGTCCTGCTCGACGAAGTCGACGTCCGGGTGGCTGCGCACGGTGCTCAGGTCGGCGTCGTCAAGGGCCTGGGCGAAGCCGTGGAAGCGGCCGGCCCGGTAGACGTGCTCCGGGTCGCCGGGCACCGAGTTGATGGCGTCGACGAGCGCGGCGGGCGACGCGCCGTCCTTCATCTTGACCACGTACTTGCCCGGGATCAGGTTGGCATCGCGGGCCTGAATGAGCGGCGCGGGCTCGGCCCGGCGCACGACGGCCGGGGCGGCCAGCACCAGGGGCAGGAGGGAGAGGACGCTGAGGGTGTGCATCGCGGTGGCTGTGGTGCAATCAGGGGCTACTATGGAGGAGATCCGGAGACGGGGATTGACGCGGTGGCTTGATCGGATCGGATCCGACTCGGGAGAAGTCTACGCGGCCGCGGTGAGTATTTATCGACGGGACGCTGGCCAGTCGGCGGATATCGAGACCTTCCAGATGCGTCGAGCTCGCGGGCTCCCTGGCTACGGACCAGGTTACCTGGTAACGCCAGCGCCAACAGGAGAGCCGATGGCACGGTAGGACCCGCGAGAACGCCCGAGGGGCTCGGGGGCTAAG
>Ga0247771_1000277_pt1 | contig 17599 bp, 16 predicted proteins | sample UWRJL197509C6_FD_179948 | JGI IMG/M metagenome (GOLD analysis project Ga0247771, IMG submission 179948) | Plant litter microbial communities from Arlington Agricultural Research Station in Wisconsin, United States - UWRJ-L197-509C-6 | ecosystem: Environmental > Terrestrial > Plant litter >...
CGGGCCATGCTCGCCTCCGCGCTGGACCTCCCGCCCTACGAGAAGGTCACCGACGCCGAGGTCAGCGGCGAGGCGGACTCCCCGTCCACCGAGCTGCTGGCGGCGTGGCTGGCGTCCGGGCTGAAGATCCCGGTCAAGCGCACCAAGGCCGTGCGCGGCGAGGGCATCTGCCTCGTCTCGCTCGACCGCAAGTCCGGTGGCGTGGAGCTGTCGCGCCCGGACGGCCGGGTGGGCACGCTCGTACAGCCCGGCCAGCCGGAACGCCGGGTGGCGCTGCAGCGCCGCTCCATCCGCGACTGCCTCGCGGAGGAGCTGCGCCGCCTCGACCCCGACGAGGTCTACGAGCTGGCGCTGAAGTCGTTGGGCAAGGTCGTCCGCGGCCGCACCCCGGCGAGCAAGCCCGCGGCCCGCAAGCCCGCCGCGAAGCCCGCGGCGGCGAAGGTCCCGGCCAGCGCGAAGGCGGCGGCCAAGGCCGAGGCCGAGACGAAGGCCGAGCCCGCGTCGAACGGGTCCGCCACGCCGAAGGCGGCGAAGAAGCCCGCCAAGGCGAAGGCGTCCTCGTGACGGACCCGCAGGTGGTGGTGCACCGTGACGGCGGCCTGCTGGCCGCCGTCACGGCCGCCCGGCTGCTGACCGCGCTGGTCGACGCCCAGTCCGCACGGGGCGACGCGTCGCTCGTGCTGACCGGCGGCCGCACCGGCACGGCGGTCCTGGAGCACCTCCGCGCGCTGCCGGGCCTGGACGCCGTGGACTGGAGCCGCGTCGACCTCTACTGGGGCGACGAGCGGTTCCTGCCCTCCGGCCACGCCGACCGCAACGAGACCCAGGCCCGTGCCGCGCTGCTGGACCACATCCCCGTGGACCCGGCGCGCGTGCACGCGATGGCTCCGTCGGACGGCGAGTTCGGCGACGACCCCGACGCGGCGGCCGAGGCCTACGCGGCCGTGCTCGCCGCGGCGGGCGACGGGGCCGTGCCGCAGTTCGACGTGCTGCTGCTGGGCGTCGGCGAAGAGGGCCACGTGGCCTCGATCTTCCCCGACTCCCCCGCCGTGCACGAGGAGGAGCGGTCGGTGGTCGCGGTGCGGAACTGCCCGAAACCGCCGCCCACCCGCGTCTCATTGACGCTGCCCGCGATCCGGCGGGCGCGCGAGGTGTGGCTGATGACGACCGGTGAGGCCAAGGCCGAAGCGGTCGCCAGTGCCCTGACCGGCGCGGACCAGGTCGACCTGCCCGCGGCGGGCGCGACCGGCCAGGTCGCCACGCGGTGGCTGCTCGACACCACCGCGGCCGCGAAGGCGTAGGAACGGGGGCGGCGTCCCTCGGGACGCCGCCCCGCCTTCACGCCTGGTGGACCACCGAACTCCCGGCCTCCACCACGAACGACGCCGCCGTCGTGGTCGGCGAGTCCCGGACGTCGATCGTGGCGACGTTCCGGACGTCCGTGCGCCACCGGTCCCGGTCTACCTCGCACCGCAGGTACCCGCGCTTGAGGCCGTCGAAGTACTTCACGTGCGGGTTGAGCACCGGGTTCGCCGCCTTGACCGGCCCGTCCAGCGCCGCCGGGAAGTCCGAGCTGATCGACGTGCCGACGAACTCCGCCGCCACGGGCGTGGACGCCGGGTCGTCGAAGTTCGTCCTCAGCTCGTTGACCCACGTCGAGTGGATGTCCCCGGCCAGCACGACCGGGTTGGCCACCCCGGACTCCCCGAGGAACCGCAGCAGGCGTTCGCGGTGCGGCTGGTAGCCGTCCCACTGGTCGAGGTTGACCAGGGTCGGCGGCACGTGCGGCGGGAACGGGTTGGGCAGCCGGGTGCGGGCCGTCATCACCTGCTGCGCGATCACGTTCCACCGCGCGGGCGAGCCCGTCAGGCCCTCGGCGAGCCACGCCTCCTGCTCCGCGCCGGTGAGCGTCCCCGCAGTGTTGCCGACACCGGGCTGCTCGGGCCCGATGTTGTCCGGGAACCCGCCTGGCTGCTGCGTCCGGTACTGGCGGGTGTCCAGCACGTTGAGCCGCACCAGGCGACCGAAGTCGAACCGCCGGTAGATCCGCAGCCCGCTCGACCCCGGCACGAGGGTCGCCCGGATCGGCATGTGCTCGTAGTACGCCTGGTAGCCCGCGGCCCGCTGGAGCGCGAACTCCTCCGGCGACTGGTGCTTCGCGCCGGTGTCGTCCGCCTCGTCGATCAGCCCCGCGTAGTTGCTCTCCACATCATGATCGTCCCAAGTGGACACGAAGGGATGCGCGGCGTGCGCGGCCCGCAAGGCCGGATCGCCCTTGTACTGCGCGTGCCGGGCGCGGTAGTCGGCGAGCGTGCGCAACTGGCCCAGTCCCGGCGTTTCCGGCGTGGTGTGCACCCGGTCGGCGAACCGGCTGCCGGGGTCGTTCTCGTAGATGTAGTCGCCGAGGTGCAGCACCACGTCCAGGTCCTCGGCGGCCAGCCCGAGGTACGCGGGCCAGTAGCCGTTCTGGAAGTCCTGGCACGACACCACTCCCAGCCGCAGCCGGTCGTCGGACCCCGTGGTCCTGGTGCGCCCCACCGGGCTCACGTCCGCGCCGGAGCGGAACCGGTAGAAGTACTCCCGACCGGGCCGCAGGCCGCGCACGTCCACGTGCACCGAGTGCGCGAACTCCGGCCGGGCCAACGCCACACCGGAGCGCGCCACCCGGCAGAACCGCTCGTCCTCGGCGATCTGCCACCCCACCGGGATCGCGCGGTCCGGCAGCGACCCGGACTCCCGGAACAACCGCGTCCACAGCACCACGCCGTCCGGCAGCGGGTCGCCGCTGGCGACGCCGAGCGCGAACGGGTCCGCGGTCTCCGCCACGGCGGACGGCGACCCGGCCAGCGCGACACCGACGGTCGCGGCCACCCCCACCAGCGCCTGACGCCTGTTCATCACGAATTCGGCCACGGAAAAGCCCCCCTTGATCATCCCCCTGCTGACGCAGGCACCTTAGCGAACACGGGGACGATTGCGAGCCTCCCTCAGATACCGCGCAGCGACTCGGCCCGGAGTTCCAGGAACGCGGCGATGGTGTGCGGGTCCTCCAGCGGCAGCGGGTAGACCAGCAGCCGGTCCACGCCGAGGTCCCGGTACGCCTTCGCGTCGTCCGCGGAGACCTCCACCGGGTCGAGCGGCATGAACGTGATCTTCAGGTCGCCGAGCCGCGCGGGCCGTTCGACCTCCTTCGCCGCCTGCGCGAGACCGTCCAGGTGGCCCTTCAGGTCGGCCGGGCCCGCGCCGTTGCCGATCCAGCCGTGGCCGCGGGCGACGGCACGGCGGAACGCGACCGGGCTGTGCCCGCCGACGTGCACCCTGGGCCCGCCGATCGGGCGCGGGTGGGCGTCGACGTGGTCGAACGAGACGTACCTCCCCTGGTAACTCGGGTTCTCCTGGCTCCACAACGCGGTCATGGCGTCGAGGTACTCGTCCGTGCGCCTGCCGCGGTCGGCCATCGGGACGCCGATCGCGGTCATCTCCGGCTCCAGGTACCCGGCCCCGACACCGAGGTGGAAGCGGCCGCCGCTGAGCACGTCGAGGCTCGCGGCCTGCTTGGCGAGCACCACGGGGTTGCGCTGCGGCAGGATGACGATGCCGGTGCCCAGGTCGAGGCGGTCGGTCACCCCGGCGACGAAGGCCAGGTGCGTCAGCGGGTCCAGGATCGGGTCCAGCGGGTCCATCGGCGAGTCCGGGGTGCGCGGCGACGGCAGGACGACGTGTTCGCCCGCCCACCACGAGGTGTAGCCGAGGTCCACCGCGAGACGGGCCAGCCGAGCGGTTTCCCGTGGTGGCACAGCGGCTTTGGCGTTGAGTCCGAACACACCGAGTTCCATGCCCGAATCGTCGTCCGCGGGCACCCGGACGTCCAAGATCCGCTGTTATAGCCTCTGGTTATGGACGCCAGGATCCTGGACCTGCGCTACTTCGTCGCCATCGCCGAGGAGCTGAGCTTCACCAGGGCGGCGAGCGAACGGCTGTTCGTGTCCCAGCCCGCGCTGAGCAAGCAGATCCGCCAGCTGGAGAAGTCGTTGCGGGCGAGCCTGTTCGACCGCGACCGCCGGACCGTCCGCCTCACCGCCGCGGGCGAGGAGTTGCTCCCCCGCGCCAAGGCGATCATCGCCGAGTGGGACGGGGCGCGCCAGGCGATCGTGGGCCTCGGCGGGACGACCTTGACCGTGGGGTTCCAGACCCGGATCGGCCGCGGCCTGATCCCGTCGGTGACCGCGAGGATGAACGACCTGCTGCCCGACTGGCGGCTGCACTTCCGCCAGGTGTCGTGGGCGGACCCGACGGCGGGGCTGGGCGCGGGCGAGGTGGACGTGGCCATCGCCTGGCTGCCGGTGCCCGCGGGCGGCGACCTCGCGTGGCGGGTGGTCAGCACCGAGGACCGCTGGGTCGCCCTGCCGCTCGCCCACCACCTCGCGGCCCTCGACGTGGTCCCGTTCGACGCGCTGCTGGACGAGCCCTTCATCGCCCTGCCCGCCTCGGCGGGGCGGGCGCGCGGCTTCTGGCTGGCCGAGGACGTCCGCTCCCGGCCCGCGCGGGTGGCGGCGGAAACGGCCACGGCGGACGAGACGTTCGAGGCGGTCGCGTCCGGGTTGGGCGTGGTGCTGCTCGGCGAGGGCAACGCGGGCCAGCGCGAGGACGTGGTCTACCGGGCCGTCACGGGCCTGCCGCCGAGCGAGCTGGCCGTGGTGTGGCGTGCCGCCGATCGGCGGGACGCGGTGCGGGTGTTCGTCGACTCCTGCGTGCGCTGTTTGTGCGCATGACGTGTGCGTCCGCACATTTGTGTCATGAACTCCGGGGTGGAACGTCCCGTTCCCGTGGTCGACTCGTCTCCATCAGTAACGGGGCACGTCAGGTGCGCCGGGGCGAAGGGGCGGCCATGCCAACCGTGACACCGGCGCAGTACGGTGAGGATCGGCAATTGGGTGACTCTGGAGGTCGGGTCCTGGTCGGCAACGCGGTGCGCGGACGGCCCGAGGCCGACGTGCCCGCGCTCGCGGCCGCACCCGCCGCGCGCGGCCGGTGGACGTGGGTCGCCAAGCACCGGCAACTGCTGCTCGACATCGCCGCGGTCCTCATCGCCGCGGCCGACGTGTGGCTCGGCTACAGCTGGAACCGCGACGCGGAGATGTACTCGCTCGTCCTGTCCGGGGTCGCCGCGGCAGCGCTGGTGCTGCGCCGCAGGTTCCCGTTCCTCACCCTCCTGCTGACCGTGCCGGGCTTCTTCGTCGGCTGGTCCGAGCTGGCGGCGATGATCGCACTGGGCACGGTCGCCCGCTACCGCGTCCTGGGCTGGCAGACGCTGGTCGGCGCGGCCCTCGTCTGGGCGGCCAGGTTCTTCTGGTGGCCCCCGGACAAGTTCCTCGCCGCCGAGTGGCAACAACACGTCCACAACGCCATCTACGGCTGCCTGGTGGCGGGCCTCCCCCTGGCCATCGCCCTCCTGGCCCACGCCCGCGAGGAACTCTCCACCCGCATCGCCGAGTTGGCGGTGAGCCGCGAACGAGAACGCCTCCTCCACGCCCACGCCATCCGCGCCGACGAACGCGCCCGCCTGGCCCGCGAAATGCACGATGTCGTGTCACACCAGGTCAGCCTCATCGCCATGCAAGCAGGCGCACTCCGCGTCGCCTCGGTCGACGCCAACGCGAAACAGGTAGCGGGCACGATCCGCATGCTCAGCACCCGAACCCTGGACGAACTGCGCCAACTGGTCAGCGTGCTCCGCACGACGAGCGGCGACGACTCCCCCCAACCCGGCGTGGAAGAACTGCCCCAGCTGATCGCCACCTCAGGCATGCCCGTGACCCTGACCGTCCTGGGCTCAGCCCCCATGCCGGCCCCCATCTCCGGCGCGGCGTACCGGACGGTTCAAGAGGCGCTGACCAACATCCGCAAACACGCGGGCGGCGCGAAAGTGACGGTGCGGGTAGACCTGAACGACGACGAACTACGCGTAGAAGTCCACAACGGCCCCCCACCAGCCCCCCGCACAACCCCACCACTACCCAGCGGCGGCCACGGCCTGATGGGCCTCAAGGAACGCGCCAACCTACTCGAAGGCACCTTCGAAGCCGGCCCAACAGCCGACGGCGGCTTCACCGTGAAAATCGCCATCCCCACCCTGCGATAACCACAACGACCAAGGCCACGAAGTCACCGACGCGCATTGGTGACCGTGACAAGAGTGGCCCAAGACTTGACAGCAACGACGAGACCAGCGGGCCGACTGGCGAGCACGGCGGTGCCAGCACAAAGCTGATGACCACGACGGCGGTGCCAGCACAAAGCTGATAACCACGACGGCGGTGCTGGCACAAAGCTGGTGACCACGACGCGACCGGCGGGGCGGCCACGGAACGTGGCCGATTTTACTCGGGGGTTTTGCCCCTTAAAATTTGTCGGGCGGCAAGCTTTCCACCTGCCGTTTTGGCCCGACAAAGGGGCAAAACGAGGGGTCCCCGAGTCAAATCGGCCACAGCACGCTGGAACAAGAGCCAGCTGGGTGACCCGCCTGGATCAAGAGCCGCAGGGTGACCCTGCTGGATCGAGCGCCGCTGAGTGGCCAAGTCGGGCCAAGAGTCGCTAGGTGAGCACCCCAGGACACGCTCTGCAGAGGTCCCCGATCGAGCAGAACCCCCCAATACACAAGGTACAAGCGAGCACCGACGAAAACCGATCCACCCGATCAGGCGACAAGACCCGCACTGCGGCAACCCACGGACCCACACCCGCAGCCCACGGACCCGCACCCGACCCGCACCCACAGCCGCACCCTGGGCCGCAGCCGCAGCCGCAACCCACGACCGGCAGCCCCCAGCCCCCAGCCCCCAGCCCAAAACTACCAACCTTCCGGAAGGTTGGTACCCTCTCCCCGTGACGACGAACTCCAGGGAGCAGATCCTCGACGGGGCGTTGGAGTTGTTGCGGTCTGGTGGGGCGGTTTCTCTGGAGACCGCCGCGCGGCAGGTCGGGTTGAGCAAGCCCGGTCTGATGCACCACTTCCGGACCAAGGAAGCTCTGATGCTCGCCCTCGTCGACCACGTGGTCGACGCCTGGGTCCGGGAACTCGCCGAGCGCCAACCCCTCTCGGTCGAGAAAGCCTCCCCGCACGACCGCATCCGCGCCTACTTCGAGTGGTCGGTGTCCGGCACCGTCGACCAAGCCGACCTGGTCATGCTGGCCGACCCCCGTCTCCGCGACCGGCTGACCGCCCGCTGGGTCGAACGGCTGGAGCCGTGGTTGCACCTCCCCTCCGACCTCCCCGACGACACCCGCGGCCGACTCACCGCGGTGCGGCTGCTCGCGGACGGGGCGTGGTTCGGGGATGCGACGCGGGTGTTCCCGCTCTCCCCCGCCGACCGCGACCGCGTTCGCGCGATCGCCGACCGGATGTTGGAGGACTGACCCGTGCGCAAGTGGTTGTTCCTCGCGGGCGCGATCGGGTGTGAGGTCACGGGGTCGTTGTCGCTCAAGGCTTCGCTCGACCACCCGGCCTGGTACGTCCTGGTGGCGCTCGGCTACACCACGTCGTTCGTGATGCTCGCGGGCACGCTCCGCGCGGGTATGCCGCTCGGCGTCGCCTACGGCGTGTGGGGCGCGCTCGGCGTGGTCCTCACGGCGACGCTCGCCGCGCTCCTGTTCGACGAGGCCCTGACGCTGGTGATGCTCGCGGGCATGGCGTTCATCATCGTCGGCGTCCTGCTGGTGGAACTGGGCTCCCAGCAGAAGGCGTCGACCTGATGACCTGGGTCTACCTCGCGTGCGCGATCCTCACCGAGGTCAGCGCCACCCTCTCCCTGCGGGTCGCGACCACCGGCAGGAGGGCTTGGTACGCCGCCGTCCTCGTCGGCTACGGCCTCGCGTTCCTCTTCCTCACCCTCACCCTCGGCCACGGCATGGGCATCGGCGTCGCCTACGGCATCTGGGCCGCGACCGGCGTCGGGTTGACGGCGATCGCGGGCCGGGTGCTGTTCAAGGAGCCGTTCACCTGGGTCATGGCGCTCGGCATCGCGTTCATCATGGGCGGTGTCCTCCTGGTCGAACTCGGGAGGACCACCCACTAGGCCGCCGCGCGGCGGGTGGCGACGGCGACGCACACCGCCGCCACCGCGCCGAGCAGCGCGCAGGTCAGGGTCGGGAGCAGCGCGGGTTCGTTGCGGAGCAGCACCGTCGGCAGCATCCACACGGCCACGCCGAGGGCGAAGCCGAGCGGAGCCGCGATGATCACCGTGCCGGTGCCCGCCTGGCGGCGGCGCAGCGAGCGCAGGATCGACTCCAGGTACGCCAACGTGAACAGCAGCACGACCGCGCTGCCCACGCCCATGATGCTCAGCATCGGGCTGGCGGGCGGCTTGAGCAGGTACTCCTGCTGCGCGTCCTCGCCCTTCACCGTGGCCACGGCCGCGCCGCCGACGAGCCACCGGGTCACGCCCGGCAGTTCCAGTCCGGCGACCGGGTCGCCGGTCACGGTCGCCAGCGTCACCCCCGCCACGGTGATCGTCAGGGTCGTCGGCGCCTTGCCCTGGAGCACGACGGGCTGGCTGAGGTCCTGGGTCAGCACGGGCAGGTCGCGGCCGGTCACGGTGAACGGCAGCGCCAGCATCACCAGCGCGACGAGCGCGCCCGCCAGCGCGAACCACCGCCCGGTCTTGCGGGCGGGCGGACCGGCGGCGAGGACGGAACTGGCCGGGATGAGCGTCTGGCTGCCGATCTGCGTGACGGGCGGCGCGTCGACCATCGTGCCGCGCACCCGGTTGAGAGCCAGGGTTTCCCGCGGCTGCGTCGGGTGCTGCGACGGCCGGGTGCTGCCGGTCGCGACGGCGGGCGACAGGTGGACGCGGACGCCGAGGCGGGTGAGCCAGTCCGGGCCGAACACCTGGGCGGCCGCGCCCGCGAGGTCGACCGCGAACGTCTCCGCGTTGCGGTAGCGGGCCTGCGGTTCCCGCGCCAGGCTGCGCATCACGACCTCGGCCAGCGGCCGCGGCACGGTCGGGCCCAGCGGGCGGGGCTCCTGGTAGACGTGCCGCTGGATCATCGCCAGCGCGCCGCCGCCGCTCTCGTACGGCAGCGAGCCGGAGAGCAGTTCGTACAGGACGGTGCCGGTGGCGTAGACGTCGGCGGCGGGCGTCAGCGGGTTGCCGAGCGCCTGCTCCGGCGCGATGTACGCGGGCGTGCCGAGCACCTGCCCGGCGTGGGTCATGAGGGTGGCGCCCTCGCTGATCACCTGCGAGATGCCGAAGTCGGCGACCTTGAGGACACCGGACGACGTGAACAGCAGGTTCTTCGGCTTCACGTCCAGGTGCAGCACACCGGCGACGTGCGCGGCGTGCAGCCCGGACAGGGTCGCGAGGCCGATGGCGCACGCCTGGCCCGCGGTGACGCCCTCCTCGGAGAACTTCGACCACACGGTGCCGCCGTCGAGCTTCTCCAGCACGAGCAGGTGCTCGCCGTGGTTCTGCACGTAGTCGTAGACCGGCACGATGTGCGGGTGGTCGAGCCGGGCGAGCAGTCGCGCCTCGTGCTCGAACCGGTCGCTCATCTTGCGGTCCTCGGCCAGCAGGCCGGGCAGGCGCTTGATCGCGACGGGACGGCCGAGCGGCCGGTGCACGGCCGCGTACACCACGCCCATGCCGCCGTGGCCGATCTGCTCGCCCAACTGGTACTGCGGCAGCGCGGCGACGACGCTCGGAGCGACGGTCACACCGCACCACCGGGAGGCAGCGGCCGGGTGATGCGCTCGGTCAACGGGGCCTCGCCGTAGTCGGAGTGGTGGTCGGTCGTCGAGTAGCGGTCGGCGCCCGAGAAGTCGTCGGTCTCGCGGTCGGCGTCGTCGGCCGGGCGGAGCGCGTCGGGGTCACCGGGGTGCGGGGTGAGGTAGCCGAGCAGCAGGGCCGCGGCGGCGGAGCCGAGGATGAACGGGATCTCGGCGGCGGGCGAGGGTGCCATCAGCTTCAGCACGGACAGCGAGATCACCGCGACGAGCCCGGTGCCGATGCCCGCGGGCAGGAACCGCATCGCGCGCTGCCACCGGTTCGCGGGCAGCCTGCGGCGGGCGAGCGCGATCAGCGCGCCCGCCCAGGAGAAGACGGTCAGCAGCAGCACGCCGAGGCCGAACACCGCGTACACCGACCACATCGAGCCGAGCACGTCGCCGGTCGTCGCCACGGACCCGAGCACGTCGCGGTTGTCGTCGAGCACCTCGATCTCGGTCGGCAGCAACCCGGTCGCCTGGCCGCCGAGGTCCGCGAGGTCGAGCTGGAACGCGCGGGTGACGCTCTCCTTCGCGGGCACGTCGAACGGGACCGTCGTGTCGTAGGCGAAGAACGTCAGCGCCAGCGCCGTCCCGGACAGCCGGACCGTCTTCACGTGACGCGGCGCGTTCGTTCCGTTGTGGACGGTCACCTCGACGCGGATCGACCGGTCCGGGTCCAGCAGCAGATCGGTCGTTCCACCGACCGCTTTCCGGTCCACGGTGGCGTTGACCGTCACGTCACCGGCCGCCGCGAACGCCCCCTGCGCCGAACCCAGCAACATTCCCACCAGCAGGAGTGAACCCGCAGCGCTGGTCAAACGTCTCACGTTGCACCTCAAGTTCAGCACGGCGTTCTGCGGGCGGATGCTACATTCCGGCGCCGCCGACAGCGACACATTCCGGGAGATGGCCATGCGGGCGACCAGAACACTAGGTGTACTCGGCTTGGCTGCGTTCACCGTTACGGTGCTCGCGGTCACACCGGCCGGGGCGCAGCAGCCGCCCGCGGTGTCGGCGTCGCCCAACTCGGCCGCTCCCGGTGACGGGTTCACCGTCACGTGGACCAACTTCCAGTACCCCTGCAAGGACAACACGGTCACCGTCCTGTGGGACAACCAGCAACCCATCGGCAGCGGATCGTTCAGCCGAGCCAGATCGGGGTCCGCGGGCGTCGCCGTTCCCGCCAACGCCACGGCGGGCTTCCACACGGTCGTCGCGCAGAGCGCGTGCGACGGGCCCCGGACCACCTTCACCGTCGTCATCCCGCCGCCCGTCACGACGACCACCACTCCCCCGCCGGTCACCACGACGACCACCCCGCCGGTCGTCACCACGACGACCACCCCGCCGGTCGTGACCACGACGACGACCACCACGACCGCGGTCACCACCACGACGACCACGGACTCCAGCTCGTCCTCGTCGTCCGCCCCTGGTTCCAGCGGCACGTCCACGACGAAGGCGATCGACGCGGACGGCGCGCTGACGCTGGACAAAGACAACATCCAGCCGGGCGACCAGCTCAACGCGTCCGGCACCGGCTGCGCGCCGGGCTCGGACGTGAAGCTGACGTCGAAGGACGAGAAGGTCGGCACCGCGAAGGCCGACGGCACCGGGAAGTTCAACTCCCCCGTCGAGTTCGCGACCATCGAGCCCGGCCGCCACGTCATCGAGGCGCAGTGCGACATCCTGCTCGTCGGCAGCGTCGACGTGTCGTTGACGAGCGGCACCGGCGGGACGTCGTCGACGCTCGTGGTGCTGGTGTTCTTCATCCTGATCGGGGCGACGATGCTTCGCCGCCAGTTCAGCGCCCTGCGCCTGCCCGCCAAGAACTGAGCGAAACGGTTCTGCACCGAATTCGGCGTGGAACCGTTTTCGCAAATGCTGTCGGCGAATGCACGCGCATTCGGCCCAACGCACGACGAAGGCCCGCACCTCGAAAGGTGCGGGCCTTCGTCGTGGTCATCCGATTTACGGCACTTCGCGCTGCTTGCGCAGCTTGGTGAGCGCTTCCTGGAGGATCGCCTCGCCGTCGGCGTCGGAACGCCGTTCCTTCACGTACGCCAGGTGAGTCTTGTACGGCTCGTTGCGCGGAGGAGCAGGCGGAGCCTGTTCGTCCCGGCCCGCCGGGAGACCGCACCGCGGACAGTCCCAGACCTCCGGGACGTCCGCCTCCATCGCGAACGACGGCCGTGACTCGTGCCCGTTCGCACACCAGTACGAGATCCGATTACGGGGCGCGGACTCCCCGCGCTCCGATTCACCCATCGGACCTGCGCCGACGCGGGTACCGCGAATCGCGTTACCACCAGCCATCGACCCTTACACCCCCACCACGTGGTTGTCCTGCGCCTGATAGACCCGAGCTCAGCCGACCTTGACGAGCAGCCCGATCCCGACGATGGCGATGACCCACACCGCGCCGACGAACAGCGTCAGGCGGTCCAGGTTCTTCTCCACGACGCTGGAGCCGGACAGGCTCGACTGCATGCCGCCACCGAACAGCGAGGACAGACCGCCGCCACGGCCGCGGTGAAGCAGCACCAGCAGGATCAGCAGCAGGCTGGAGACGATCAAAAGGATCTGAAGGAACAGGATCATTTCTTCCTCGCTGTCAGGCAGTTGACGCCACAGAGTACCGGTTCAACTGCCGAACGTGGACCCACCCTGTGGAAAAAGGGAATGTTGGGGATCAGGGTAGTGGGCCGCCCGCGGCGAGCGCGCTCAGCTTGGTGAACTCGTCCGCCTGGAGGCTCGCGCCGCCCACGAGGGCGCCGTCGATGTCCTTCTGCGCGATGAGCTCGGCGATGTTGCCGGACTTCACCGAACCGCCGTAGAGCACCCGCACCACGGCCGCGACCTCCTCGCCGTACTTCTCGGCGAGCTGGACGCGGATCGCCGCGCAGACCTCCTGCGCGTCGGTGGAGCTGGCGACACGGCCGGTGCCGATGGCCCACACGGGCTCGTAGGCGACGACGACCTTCGCGACCTCCTCGCCGGAGAGGCCCTTGAGCCCCTCGACCAGCTGGGAGTTGCAGTGCTCGACGTGGTTGCCCGCCTCGCGGACGTCCAGCTGCTCGCCGACGCAGAGGATCGGGGTGATCCCGTGCTTGAGCGCGGCCTTCACCTTGCGGTTGACCAGCTCGTCGGACTCGTTGTGGTACTCGCGGCGCTCGGAGTGCCCGACGGTGACGTAGGAGCAGCCCAGCTTGGCGAGCATCAGACCGGAGATCTCCCCGGTGTACGCGCCGGAGTCGAACGCCGAGATGTCCTGCGCGCCGTACTTGAGGAGCAGCTTGTCGCCGTCCGTCAGCGTCTGCACGCTGCGGATGTCCGTGAACGGCGGGAGCACCACGACCTCGACCTTGGCGTAGTACTTCTCGGGCAGCGAGAACGCGATCTTCTGCGTCAGGGAGATGGCCTCGAGGTGGTTGAGGTTCATCTTCCAGTTGCCCGCGATGAGCGGCAGACGGGAGGCCATCACTGCTCCAAAACGGAAACGCCGGGGAGTTCCTTGCCCTCAAGGAACTCCAGGGAGGCCCCACCACCGGTGGAGATGTGCGAGAAGCCGTCCTCGGGGAGGCCCAGCGCGCGCACGGCCGCGGCCGAGTCGCCGCCGCCGACCACGGTGAACGCGTCGCTCGCGACGAGCGCCTCGGCGACGGCGCGCGTGCCACCGGCGAAGGACTCGAACTCGAACACGCCCATCGGGCCGTTCCAGAACACGGTGGCCGCGTCGGCGAGCTTGGACGCGAACAGCTCGCGGGTCTTCGGGCCGATGTCCAGGCCCTCGCGGTCGGCCGGGATCGCGGTCGCGTCGACGACCTCGAACTCGGCGTCGGGCGCGAACTTCGTCGCGGCCAGCACGTCGACCGGCAGCACCAGTTCGACGCCGCGCTTCTCCGCCTCGGCGAGGAAGCCGCGGACCTGGTCCAGCTGGTCGGCCTGGAGCAGCGAGTTGCCGACCTCGTGGCCCTGCGCCTTGAGGAAGGTGTACGCCATGCCGCCGCCGACGAGCAGGCGGTCGACCTTGGACAGCAGGTTCGCGATGACGCCGAGCTTGTCCGACACCTTCGCGCCGCCGAGCACCACGACGTACGGGCGCTTCAGGTCCTCGGTGAGCTTGTGCAGCACCTGGACCTCGGACAGCACGAGGCCACCCGCGTACGCGGGCAGCTTCTTCGCGACGTCGTAGACCGACGCCTGCTTGCGGTGCACGACGCCGAAACCGTCGGAGACGAACGCGTCCGCCTTCGCGGCCAGCTCGTCGGCGAGGGCCTCGCGCTCCGCGTCGACCTTGCTGGTCTCGCGGGCGTCGAAGCGGATGTTCTCCAGCAGCACCACGGTGCCCTCGGCGCCGGCCTCGGTACCGATCTCCACCGGGGCGCCAAGCAGCTCGGCCAGGCGCGTGACGACGGGCGCGAGGGAGAACTTCGGGTCCGGCTCGCCCTTCGGGCGGCCGAGGTGGGCGGCCACGAGGACGCGGGCACCGGCCTCGGTGAGCGCCTTGAGGGTGGGCACCGACGCGCGGACGCGGCCGTCGTCGGTGATCTTGTCGCCGTCGAGGGGCACGTTCAGGTCGGCGCGCACGAGGACGCGCCGACCCGAGACACCCTCGGCGAGCAGGTCGCTAAGAGTCTTCACGTGGTCCTCAGAGCTTGGAGGCGACGAGGTTGACGAGGTCCACGAGGCGGTTGGAGTAACCCCACTCGTTGTCGTACCAGCCGACGACCTTGACCTGGTTGCCGATGACCTTGGTCAGCGGGGCGTCGAAGATGCACGACGCCGGGTCCGTCACGATGTCCGAGGACACGATCGGGTCGGTGTTGTAGCGCAGGTAGCCCTTGAGCGCGCCGTCCGCGGCGGCCTTGTAGGCGGCGTTGACCTCTTCGACGGTGGTCTCGCGACCCAGCGTCACGGTCAGGTCGGTCGCGGAGCCGGTGGGGATCGGCACGCGCAGCGCGTAGCCGTCCAGCTTGCCCTTGAGCTCGGGGAGCACGAGGCCGATGGCCTTCGCGGCGCCGGTCGACGTCGGCACGATGTTCAGCGCGGCGGCGCGGGCGCGGCGCAGGTCGCTGTGCGGCGCGTCCTGGAGGTTCTGGTCCTGGGTGTACGCGTGGATCGTGGTCATGAGACCACGCTCGATGGTGAAGGTGTCGTGCAGGACCTTCGCCAGCGGCGCGAGGCAGTTCGTGGTGCAGGACGCGTTCGAGATCACGGTCTGCGAGCCGTCGTACTTGTCCTCGTTCGCGCCGAGCACGATCGTGAGGTCCTCGTTCTTCGCCGGAGCGGAGATGATGACCTTCTTCGCGCCACCCTCGTCGACGTGCTTGCGCGCGACGGTCGCGTCGGTGAAGAAGCCGGTGGACTCGACGACGACGTCGACGCCCAGGTCCTTCCACGGCAGCTTGCCGGGGTCGCGCTCGGCCAGCGCCTTGATGGTCTTGCCGTCGACCGAGATGCCCTCGTCGTTCACGGACACGTCGTTGGGCAGACGACCCAGGATGCTGTCGTACTTGAGCAGGTGGGCCATGGTCTTGACGTCACCGAGGTCGTTGAACGCGACGATCTCGATGTCGTGCCCGCTGGCCTGAACGGCGCGCCAGAAGTTGCGACCGATGCGGCCGAAACCATTGACACCTACGCGAACCGTCACGGTGCGTCTCCTCGATACTCGACTGGCGGATGCGCCAGGGCGTACGGATGGGCTGTACGTGTGGGCTGTCGGAAAGCCACTGCCAGACTATCCCCACCGTTGCGGCGCTGGTCACGTGGACCTACAGGATCTCTTGATCGAGCAAGAAAATCCAGGTTGCGGGGGTGTTAATCCCAGAAGTTGAGCACGCGGGTTGTGCTCGGATGGCGGACAGGGGGCGTGACCAGTGTGTTGGGTGTTGCTCGCCGGGGCTACCGCCAAGGGAGGGAAGTCCGCCTGGGGGAAAGTTGTTTCCGCATGGTGGATTCTTCGAGGTGTTGGGTTGCGGCGTCTCGATCCAGCCTGGCCGGCCAGCGACTCTCGATCCAGCTGGGGCACTCGGCGGCGCTCTGTTCCAGCCCGGCCACCCTGGGGCTCTTGATCCAGGTGGGTCACCCTGCGGCCCTCGATCCCGGTGGGTCACCCTGCGGCTCTTGTTTCAGCTGGGTCGCCGGGTGGCTCTTGTTCCAGCGTGCTGTGGCCGATTTGACTCGGGGACCCCTCGTTTTGCCCCTTTGTCGGGCCAAAACGGCAGGTGGAAAGCTTGCCGCCCGACAAATTTTAAGGGGCAAAACCCCCGAGTAAAATCGGCCACGTTCCGTGGCCTGCGCGTGCCAGTACCGCCGTGCTCACCAACTTTGCGCCAGCACCGCCGTGCTCGCCCGCTGACCCGCCAATCCCGCCGTGGCCGTCAAGTCTTGGGCCACTCTCGTAGCGGTCACCGACTAGCCCGCCGGTCTCGTCGTGGCTGCCAAGCCTCGCGCCACCCTTGTCCCGGTCATCAGCTAGCCCGCCGATCCCGTCGTGGCTGCCAAGCCTCGGGCCACCCTTGTCACGGTCACCAACTGGCCCGCCGGTGCCGTCGTGGCCGCCAAGCCTCGGGCCACTCTCGTAGCGGTCACCAGCTGGCCCGCCAGACCCGTCGTGGCCGCCAAGCCTCGGGCCAGCCTCGCCACGGTCACCCGCTTGCTGCCGGTGCTGACTTGGGCCTGTGGTTGTTGTGCCGTGCTAGACCTCTGCTTCGAGCATGTCCGCTGTTACCGCTGACTCCGTGTCGTCCATGCCGAGGTCCTTCGCGCGCTTGTCGGCCATGGCCAGCAGGCGCCTTATGCGTCCGGCAACAGCGTCCTTCGTCATCTGGGGTTCGGACAGTTGGCCGAGTTCCTCCAGCGAGGCCTGGCGGTGTGCCAACCTCAGTGCTCCGGCTGCTGCCAGGTGGTCCGGGGCCTCCGTGCCGAGGATTTCCAATGCCCGCTGCACCCGTGCCGCTGCCGCTACCGCTGCCCTTGCCGAGCGGCGGAGGTTGGCGTCGTCGAAGTTGGCCAAGCGGTTTGCCGTTGCCCGGACTTCGCGGCGCATGCGGCGTTCTTCCCAGGCCAGCACGCTGTCGTGTGCGCCAAGGCGGGTCAGCATTGCGCCGATGGCGTCGCCGTCGCGGATGACCACCCGTTCCGCGCCCCGCACCTCGCGGGACTTGGAGGCGATTCCCATGCGCCTCGCCGCGCCCACCAAGGCCAGTGCTGCCTCAGGGCCGGGGCAGGTGATCTCCAGTGAGGAGGACCTGCCTGGTTCCGTCAGGGAACCGTGGGCCAGGAAAGCGCCCCGCCAGGCTGCTTCCGCGTCGCAGACGCCGCCGGACACGACCGGTGCCGGTAGGCCTCGTACTGGGCGGCCCCTTGGGTCCAGCAGGCCGGTTTGCCTGGCCAGGCCCTCTCCGTCCTTGACCACCCTGACCACGTACCTGGTGCCCTTGCGGAGGCCGCTGGAGGTGATCGTGAAGACCTCCGACTGGTGGCCGTAGAGCTCGTGGATCTCCCGTCGCAACCTGCGGGCCGTGGAGCCCAGGTCGACCTCTGCTTCCACCACCACCCGGCCCGCCACGATGTGCAGGCCCCCGGCGAACCGCAGCAGCGAGGACACCTCGGCACGGCGGCAGCAGGTCTTCGAGACGGCGAGCCTGCTCAGCTCGTCCTTGACCGCCGAGGTCATCGCCATGATTCCTCGCCTCCCCTGTGCTGACTACTCCTGTGGAGCGTTGTACTGGACGCCTGACCGGCGCTTTCATCTGGGCCACCCAACGCGTGGCGGAGACTGGCGGCCAACGCGACGGGGTCGTGGCGCTCCGGTTCGCCCCGTTCCGC
>Ga0247771_1000278_pt1 | contig 17594 bp, 14 predicted proteins | sample UWRJL197509C6_FD_179948 | JGI IMG/M metagenome (GOLD analysis project Ga0247771, IMG submission 179948) | Plant litter microbial communities from Arlington Agricultural Research Station in Wisconsin, United States - UWRJ-L197-509C-6 | ecosystem: Environmental > Terrestrial > Plant litter >...
CTTCACGTGGACGCGGGCACGCTCGTTCGCGTTCTTCAGGTCGTGGATGAGCTGGGCGAGGTCCTCGATGGAGTAGATGTCGTGGTGCGGCGGCGGCGAGATGAGGCCGACGCCCGGCGTGGAGTGCCGGGTGCGCGCGATCCACGGGTACACCTTGTAGCCGGGCAGCTGACCGCCCTCGCCCGGCTTCGCGCCCTGCGCCATCTTGATCTGGATGTCCGTGCCGTTGACCAGGTACTCGCTGGTCACGCCGAACCGGCCGGACGCGACCTGCTTGACCGCCGAACGCCGTTCGGGGTCGTACAGGCGCTCGCGGTCCTCGCCGCCCTCGCCGCTGTTGGACCGGCCGCCGAGCCGGTTCATCGCGATGGCCAGCGTCTCGTGCGCCTCGGCCGAGATCGAGCCGTACGACATCGCGCCGGTGTTGAAGCGCTTGACGATCGAGGAGACCGGCTCGACCTCGTCGATCGGGACCGGCGTGCGGCCCTCGGTCAGCAGCTCGAACAGGCCGCGCAGCGTGCCGCCCTCGCGGGCCAGGCGCTCGACCTCCTCGGTGTACTGGCGGTACACGTCGGCCTTGCGGGTCTTCGTGGCGTGCTGCAGGAGGAACACCGTCTCCGGCGTGAACAGGTGCAGCTCGCCCTCGCGGCGGTAGGAGTACTCGCCGCCGACCTCCAGCCGCCGGTGCGAGCGGTCGGTCGGGTTGTCCGGGAACGCCCGGCGGTGCCGGATCGCGACCTCCTCGGCGAGCACGTCGAGGCCGACGCCGCCGAGCTTGGACACCGTGCCGGTGAAGTACTCGTTGAGCAGGTCGTGCGACAGGCCCATGGCCTCGAACACCTGCGCCGCGGTGTACGCGCCGACCGTGGAGATGCCCATCTTGGACATGATCTTCAGGACGCCCTTGACCAGCGCGGTCACGTACTGGCGGACGGCCTTGCGGGCGTCGATGCCGGTGATCGCGCCGGTGCCGACCATGTCCTCGATCGTCTCGAAGGCCAGGTACGGGTTGACCGCCGCCGCGCCGTAGCTCAGCAGCGCCGCGATGTGGTGCACCTCGCGGGCGTCGCCGGTCTCGACGACGAGCGCCACGCGCAGGCGCTCCTTGGTGCGCACCAGGTGGTGGTGCACCGCGGAGACCAGCAGCAGCGACGGGATCGGCGCCATCCGGTGGTCGGAGTCGCGGTCGGACAGCACCAGCGTGCGAGCGCCGTTCGCGATGGCCTCCGACGCCTCGCGACGAATGCGCTCGATCGCCGCCGCCAGCGCGTCCCCGCCGCCGTCGACCTCGTAGAGCCCCGACAGGACCGTGCAGGCGAAGCCCGGCAGGTCGCCGTCGTCGTTGATGTGGATGAGCTTGGCCAGCTCGTCGTTGTCGATCACCGGGTAGTCGAGCTGGATGTGGCGGCACGACACCGGCGACGGGTCCAGCAGGTTCTGCTCCGGGCCCATCACGCGCGACACCGACGTGACGATCTCCTCGCGGATCGCGTCCAGCGGCGGGTTCGTGACCTGCGCGAAGTTCTGCACGAAGTAGTCGTAGAGCAGCCGTGAGCGCTTCGACAGCGCGGCGACCGGGGTGTCCGTGCCCATCGAGCCGAGCGGCTCCATGCCGCCGATCGTCATGGGCGCGAGCAGGATGCGCAGCTCCTCCTCGGTGTAGCCGAAGGTGAGCTGGCGGCGCACGACGGACTCGTGGCTCTGCACGACGTGCTCGCGGTCGGCGAGGTCGTCGAGCTGGAGCAGGCCCGCGTGCAGCCACTCGTCGTACGGGTGGTCGTCGGCCAGGTTCGCCTTGACCTCGGCGTCGTCGACGATCCGACCCGCCTCGGTGTCCACCAGGAACATGCGGCCCGGCTGGAGGCGGCCCTTGGCCACGACCTGGCTCGGCGGCACGTCCAGCACGCCGGTCTCGCTGGCCAGCACGACCCGGCCGTCGGCGGTCTGCCACCAGCGGGCGGGGCGCAGGCCGTTGCGGTCCAGGACCGCGCCGACCAGCGTGCCGTCGGTGAACGTGACGCAGGCGGGACCGTCCCACGGCTCCATCAGGCTGGCGTGGAACTGGTAGAACGCCCGCTGGGCGGGCTTCATCGAGACGTGGTTCTCCCACGCCTCGGGGATCATCATCATCACCGCGTGCGGCAGCGACCGGCCGCCCAGGTGCAGCAGCTCCAGGACCTCGTCCATCGACGCCGAGTCCGAGCCCTCGGGGTCGCAGATCGGGAACAGCCTGGTCAGGTCGCCGGGGATCAGGTCGGAGCGGAGCAGCGCCTCGCGGGCGCGCATCCGGTTCCGGTTGCCGCGGACGGTGTTGATCTCGCCGTTGTGCGCCACGTACCGGAACGGGTGCGCGAGCGGCCACGACGGGAACGTGTTCGTGGAGAAGCGGCTGTGCACCAGCGCGATGGCGGACGCGAGCCGCTCGTCGCGCAGGTCGGGGAAGAACGCCGGGAGCTGCCCGGTCGTGAGCATCCCCTTGTAGACGAGCGTGCGGGCGGACAGCGACGGGAAGTACGTGCCCACGCTCGCCGCGCCGGTCTCGTGCTCGACCCGCTTGCGCAGGCAGAACGTGAGGCGGTCCAGCTCGACGCCCGTGCGGTCGGCGTCGGCGGACGTCACGAACAGCATCGCGAAGTGCGGCACGACCGACAGCGCGGTCGGGCCGACGTCGGCGGCCTCGGGGTCGACCGGCACGTCGCGCCAGCCCAGGACCGTCAAGCCCTCCTCGACGGCGATCCGCTCGGCCATCGCGACGGCCTTCGCCCGGTCGTCGGGGTCCAGCGGCAGGAACGCGACACCGGCGGCGTAGGCGTCCCTCGGCGGCAGGTCGAAGTCGACCACGGCCCGGAGGAACTCGTCCGGCAGCTGGAGCAGGATGCCCGCGCCGTCACCGCTGGTCGGCTCGGCCCCGGCGGCGCCCCGGTGCTCCAGGTTCGCCAACGCCGTGAGCGCGTCGTCCACGATGCCGTGCGAACGCCGACCCCGGATGTCGGCCACCATCGCCACACCGCAAGCGTCACGCTCCGCAGTGGGGTCGTAGAGCCCCTGGGGGGCCGGGATGGCGGAGAAGATCACAGCGCAGACCTCCTTCGTCGTCCTGTGAAAGAACGATGTCCTCGTGCTCAGACCTGCTGAACGGTCTCTGGGCACGGGACGACGGTGGCCCGCGTGTTGACGCGACCTTAACAGCCGCGAAACGTGGAATCACCCTCCAATGGGTGGTCCTGCGCATGATCGCGTAACGATTCGGGCTGTCGGAACGACAGTGGGCCTACACCTCGAAATCGGTTACAACCCGGAAGCATATCCGAGCCGATCACCCCCCGCGCGTCGATGAGAGCCAGCCGACACCAGCCCCGCCAGGGGTTCCCAGGACAACCGTACTGGTCAGAGCGGGTGCGTCCCAGTTAGCGGACGGTAACAGGACCGATCGTCCGGGTGGTTGCGGAGAGTCACACCGCCTCCGGCTCCCACTTCCCGAACGCCTCCTGGACCTCCGCGGGCGCGTGGGCCAGCGCGGCCCGGTCGGGCTCGGCCGCCGACACGTGCGGGAAGTGCACGAGGACGTCGTAGGCCTTGCGCACGTCCACCGGCGAGTACTGCACGCCCAGGCGCTGGTCCGGCACGGCGTCGACGACGGCGGCGTCGGCGGGCGAGAGCGTGCGCAGGTCGGTGGCGAAGAGGCCGTCGTGGGTGGCGGCCATCAGGGCGTCGAGGCTGCCCGGCCGCGGCGGTTCGAGGTCCGCGAAGAGGGCTCCGGCGTAGAAGTCGGGTGAGGTGTTGAGGGTGCGGCCGGTGCCGGACGTGGTGCCGACGACCAGGTAGTCCCCGCCAAGGCGGTCGGCGAGGTGCAGGCCGACCGACGTCAGCGGGCCCGAGCCGGGCAGGCTCCCCGGCCAGCGCTGGACGTGGGCGTTGTGGGCGGTGAGGACGATCCGCTCCTCCCGGTCCAGGATCCACTCGACCGTGTCGGCGATGGCGGCCTCCCTGGCGAACATCATCGAGCGGAAGTCGCCGCGGGCGAGCGCGCGGACCATGCCGTCGAGGGCGACCGTGGTGGCCAGTTCCCGGCGGGCGCGGTCGTAGGCCGTGATCGAGGTGCTCCTCACCAGGTCGAGGCTGTTCGCCGACAGGTGCGCGGTCAGGTCGGCGAGACCGGCGGTGAGCGCGTCCCTGGTCGCGGTGTCGAGGGCCGCGTAGGCGGCGAGGGCGGCGGGCGCGGTGAACGCCGACTCGGCCGAGAAGGTCGCCGCGATCTCCCGCAGGTGCGCCCCTTCACCGGTGTAGGCGATCACGGCGTCCAGGCCGGAGAGCAGGGACGACAGCGAACCGGGCATGTCGATCCCGTGGAAGCCGACGGGGTTCTCGGAGTGGGAGTTGTGCTCGCTCATCCACTCCAGGTGCTCGCGGATCGGCGTCCACAGGCCCATCAAGACGTGAGCCCGGTGGCCATGACCTCGTCCAGCTCGCCGTCGCCGCCGAGCACCCAGTCGTCGACCAACGCGCTCTCGACGAACCCGGTCTCCATCGCGTGGGCGCTGAACCCGTGCCGCTCGACCAGGTAGCGGACCAGCCGGTGGCGGAACCGGAGGAACTCGGCGTTGTAGTGCGCGCTCTCGCCGATCGCCACCACCCGCGCGTCGCCGACCGCCCGGTCGAGCCACTCCAGGTCGTCCAGCGCCGCGGCCGGGTCGAGCGTGAGCAGCGGGATCACGGCCTCGTCGCTGAGCTGGGCCGATGCGTTCATGACGTCTCCCCAAGATGGTGCATTCCCAATTTCGGGAAAGGTACCAGATGTGGGATCGTAGGGCGTGGACACGCTCGACCTGCTCCTGCACCCCATCCGGCTGCGCATCGTGCACGCCATGTCCGGCGGCCGCACCCGCACCACGTCCGACCTGTGCGCGCACCTGGCCGAGGTCCCCAAGACCACCGTGTACCGGCACGTCGGCCTGCTCGCCGAGGCGGGCGTGCTGGAGGTCGCCGACGAGCGGCGGGTGCACGGGGCCGTCGAACGCCACTACCGGCTGCGCGGCGAGCGGACCCTCGTCGACGCCGCCACGATGACCCTGGACGACCACCGCCACGGGTTCGCCGCGGGCATGGCCGCCCTGCTGGCCGAGTTCAACGCCTACCTCGACAGCGAGGGGGCCGACCCGCCCGCCGACCTCGTCGGCTACCGCCAGAGCACGTTCTGGCTCGACCGCGCCGAGCTGACCGAGATGATCGACGACCTGCGCGAGGTCTTCGTGGCGAGGATGGCCAACCGCCCCGCACCGGGCCGCACCCCGCACCTGATGAGCGCGATCTTCTTCCCCACCGACCCCGGAAACGCCTCAGGGCCACCCGAAGGCGGCCCTGAGGCGTGAGATGGCGGGCCCCACCGCCGCGCGCTGCGTGGGGGGTGTGCGCGGCGGCGGGACCCGCGGCCGGGTGGTCTAGTGGGCGCCCGCCGGGACGGCCTCGCGCTTCTCGTCCTCACCGGTGTGCTGCTGGTCGATGAGGTGGTCGACGTCCACCAGGGAAGGGTTGTCGAGCACCTCCCTCAACCGGTCCCGGTCGAGCTGGTTCTGCCAGCGGGCGATCACGAGGGTGCCGACACCGTTGCCGATGACGTTCGTGATCGCTCGGGCTTCGGACATGAACCGGTCGATGCCGACGATGAGCGCGATGCCGACCGCGGGGATGGCGCTGTTGGCCTCGAACGCCTGCAGGGAGGCGGCGAGGGTGACCAGACCCGCACCCGTGACACCCGCGGCGCCCTTGCTGGCGAGCAGCATGAACAGCAGGAGGCCGATCTGGGTGCCGATGCCGACGTCCGTGCCCGTCGCCTGGGCGATGAAGAGCGCGCCCATGGTCAGGTAGATGCACGTGCCGTCGAGGTTGAAGGAGTAGCCGGTCGGGATGGTGAGGCCGACGACGGACTTCTCCGCGCCCGCCGCCTCCAGCTTGACCAGCATGCGCGGCAGGACGGTCTCGCTGGACGACGTGCCCAGCACGATCAGCAGCTCGTCCTTGATGTAGCGCAGGAACTTCAGGATGTTGAACCCGGCGTAGTACGCCACGCCGCCGAGCACCAGGAAGATGAACAGCACGCAGGTGACGTAGAACGAGCCCATCAGCCAGGCGAGCTTGCCGAGGATGCTGCCGCCGAACTTGCCGATCGTGTAGGCGATGCCGCCGAACGCGCCGATCGGGGCCGCGTACATGACGATCTTGATGACGCCGAACATGACCTTGGCGAACGTGTCCAGCGCGGACACGACCTTCTCGCCGCGCTTGCCCATGCCCGCCACGGCCACCGCGACGAGCACGGCGATCACGAGGACCTGGATCAGCTGCCCGTCGGTGAACGCGCTGACGAACGACTTCGGCACGAGGCTGAGCACGAACCCGGTGATGCCGGTGTCGGCGCTCGACGCGTCGGCCAGGGTCTTCTCGGCGACGCTGTCCTTGATCGGGATGGTCGCGCCGTGGTGGCCGGGCTGGACCAGGTTCACCACGATGAGGCCGATGGTGAGCGCGACCAGGGTCATGGCGGTGAAGTAGAGGATCGTCCGCAGCGCCAGGCCACCGGCCTTGGCGAGGTTGCCGAGCCCGGCGATGCCCACGACGATCGTGCAGAAGATGGTCGGCGCGATGACGACCTTGACCAGCGCGACGAACAGGTCGGCCAGCCACTTCATCCCGCTGGCCTGGACGGGGAAGGCGTAACCGACGATCACGCCGAGGACGATCGAGACCAGCACCCAGAAGTACAGGTGCCGGTAGAGCGGCTTGCGCACGGCTGCTCCGGGTGGGCTGGCTGCCACGTCTCCTCCATTGGGGGCGGCTGGCGGACTGAGTTGGTTCGTGATCCTGGGCACAGGCACCCCGCGCAACAAGGAGTCCGGCGGAAACTTGGGATTCATCTGACGTAACAACTCCGCCACGCGCCGTTCACGCGGAGGGCGGCGTACGCTCCCCCCGTGTCGCCCAGCCGTCGCACCGTGCTGCTGGCCGCCCTCGCGGCCGGACTGCCGGTGGCCGCCTGCACCTCGACCCCGACCCCCGACCTCGCCGAACTCGTCCTCGCGACCGGGCCGGACGGGGCGGTGTTCCGCGAGGTCGGGGCGGCGCTCGCGGCGGCGTTGACCGACCAGCTCCCCCGCACCCGCGTGATCGCGCGGCCGAGCGCCGCGTCCGTGGAGAACCTGAGGCTGATGAAGGAGGGCACCGCCCAACTTGGACTGTCCTCTTTGGACTCCGTGGCGGACCTCGACAGCCTGGACGGGATACGGGCCGTGGGACGGCTGTACGACAGCTTCCTGCACCTGGTGGTGCCGGAGCGGTCGCCGATCCGGACGTTCGCGGACCTGGCGGGCCGCAAGGTGTCGTTGGGGCCCACCGAATCCGGCACGGAGTTCACCGGTCAGCGGTTGATGAAGCTGCTGGGCGTGGTGGCCGACGACGTGCGGATGGCGCACTCGGAATCCGCCGTGCAGCTGGAGGCCGGGACGATCGACGCCTTCCTGGCGTTGACCGGGATTCCCACGCCGGCCATCAGCGGGCTGGTGACCAAGGGGTTCCCGATCCGGTTGGTGTCGTTGAAGGAACAGGCGTTGGCGTTGGCGAGCGCGTTCGAAGGGCCGTACGTGCCGGTGACGATCCCGGCCACGACGTACGGCGACCTCGGCGCGAACGACACGGTGGCGGTGCCGAACCTGCTGCTGGCGTCGACGTCGCTGTCCGACGACGTGGTGGAGATCGTGACGCGGACGGTGTTCACCGACTCGGCCCGCATCGCCGCCGGACACCCGGAAGCGAGCCGGATCAACGTCCGGACCGGGATCGCGACCGGGGGCGTGCCGCTGCACCCCGGCGCGGAGCGGTGGTTCCGGTCGGTCAAGCGCTGACCGCGTGAACCCCTTTCGCCGCTCCCGCCGATAACGGGCAGGACCCCGGCCCGAAAGGCGACCATGACACCGACCGACGCGGACCTGATCCGGCGATCACGGCAGGATCCGGAGAGCTTCGCCGCGATCTTCGACCGGCACGCCCCGCACATCCAGCGGTACCTGGCGAGACGACTGGGACGCGAGGTGGCCGACGACCTGGTCGCGGAGACGTTCCTGGTCGCGTTCGACAAGCGCCACCGCTACGACGCGGACCGGCCGGACGCGCGGCCGTGGCTGTACGGCATCGCGACCCGGCTGGTCTCGCAGCACCGGCGCGCGGAAGTCCGGCGCTACCGGCTGCACCAGGCGGCGGGTCCCCAGCCGGACGTGGACTCCCACGCCGACCGGGTGGCCGCCGACGTGAGCGCACAAGCCCTGCGCGGACGGCTGGCGGCGGCGTTGGCGGTGCTGTCGACCGCCGACCGCGACGTGGTGCTGCTGATCGCGTGGGAACAGCTCACCTACGAGGAGGTGGCGACCGCGCTGGCGATCCCCGTCGGCACGGTCCGCTCCCGGTTGAACCGCGCCCGGCGCAAGGTCCGCGAAGCCCTGTCCACCACCGACGTCCCCGAGGAGCTGTTCAGCAATGGATGACCTGACCCTGGTGCGCGACCTGTTCGACGACGCCCCCCTGCCCGACGCGACCGCGTTGGCCCCGGCCCGAGCGCGCGTGATGGCGAGCATCAACGCCCCGGTGCGGTTGATCCGCCACCGTTCCCGCTTCGCACTGGTGGGCGGCACGACCGTCGGCCTCGCCGCGGCGGTCGCCGCCGCGATCACCCTGGTCCCGCGCGAAACCCCACCGGTCCAGCAGGGCACCGACGCCGTCCAGGTGCTCCGCCTGGCCGCGAACCACGTGCTGGCACAGCCGCGTTCGGCACCGCGACCGGACCAGTTCGTCTACGCGAAGAGCGACGGGCGGGAGATCTGGCAGTCGGTCGACGGCACCCAGGACGGCGTGCTGATCACCGGCGGGAGCACCACCCCGTTGCCCGGCTGCCGCGACGGCGTCGCCCAGGTGGTGAAGGGCGACGAGATCCTGCCGGGCGTGACGGAACCGTGCGAACCCCGCCCGGCGTACCGCTCCGACCTGCCCACCACGGCCGACGCGATGCTCGCCTACCTGGACGCGAACGCCAGCGGCGAACCCGGCAACGTCAACGCGAGGGGCAAGGACGTCCTCGCCCTCATCGGCGAGACCGCGATGCCCGCGGAAACCCGCGCGGCCCTGTTCGAGGCCGCGTCGAGGATCCCCGGCCTGACGGTCGTGCCGGACACGCACGACGCGTCGGGCAGGCCGGGCATCGGCATCACCTGGCCGTCACCGGGAGGCGCGTCGACGCCACCCTCGGCATCCGCCCGCCCGACCAACACCGTGATGGTGTTCGACCCGACGACGTACGAATTCCTCGGCACCCCACAACGCTCGGCGGGCCAGGTGTCCATCGTGGACCGATCGGGCCAGCGCCCTTGAGCACGACCGGGTTCAGGCCGCCGACCAACCCGAAACCCGGAGAGGCCACCAGACAGGGACTTCGCTACCCCGGCAGGTGGCCGGTCCCCAAACCTGGCCGGTGTCCGGTCGGCGGACCCCAACCCCCAGTCGGACACGGGTCAGCGGATTCGGACCAGCAAGTCCGAAACCCACACCGGCTACCGGCCGGGAGTTCACCGCCCCGACCGGTGGCCGGTCGCCAAACCCGGCCCGTGTTCGCTCAGCGGGCCCCAACCCCCCAGCCGGACACAGGCCAGCGGATTCGAACCAGCGAATCCGACACCCACATCGGCCACCAGCCGGGAAGTTCACCACCCCGACCGGCGACCGATCACCAAACCCGGCCCGTGCTCGCTCAGCGGGCCCCACACCCAACCGGACACAGGCCAGCGGATTCGAACCAGCGAGTCCGACACCCACACCGGCAACCAGCCGAGGAGTTCACCACCCCGACCCGTGGCCGGTCACCAAACCCGGCCCGTGTTCGCTCAGCGGGCCCCAACCCCAGCCGGACACGGACCAGCGGGTCCAGACCAGTAGTCCGGAACCCACATCGGCCACCGGTCGGGGAGTTCACCACCCTGACCGGTGGCCGGTCACCAAACCTGGCCGGTGTTCGTCCGGTGGGCCCCAACCCCCGGCCGGACACGGGTCAACGGGTTCGGGCTGGCCGTTCCGGAACCCGACCGGCCACCAGACGGGCAGTTCGCTACCCCGGCCGGTGGCCGGCCGGCAAACCTGGGCTGGTAACCGGTCGCAGGGCCTTCACTACCGACCATCGGCCACCGGGTCCGGGGTGGTCGTTCCGAAACCTGGATCTGCCACCAGGCAAGGGACTCGTTGCCCCAGCAGGTGGCCGGTCCGCAGAACCTGACCCGTGTCCGGTCTGTGGGCCCCAAACCCCGATCGGACACGGGCAGGCGGGGCCGGACCTGTGAGTCCGGTGCCCGGACCTGTCGTCGGCCGGGGCGTTCGCTGGCCCGGTCGGTGGCGGGTCGGGTTTTGGTGGTCAGGCGCGGAGGCGGACGACGGCGTCGAGGCCTTGAGGGGTGGCCTCGTCGAGGCGGAACTCGCCGCCCGCCGACGTGACCAGTTCGGCGCAGATGGACAAGCCGAGGCCGGTGCCCGCGAGGTTCTGGTGCTTGGTCGAGCGCCAGAAGCGGCGCACCGCCTCGGTGCGTTCGTCCGCGGACAGGCCGCCGCCGTCGTCGGTCACGTGCAGTTCCACCCACGGGCCCGCGGGGAAGGCGGCGACGGTGACCGCGGTGCCGCCGGAGAGCTTGACGGCGTTGCCGACCAGTTCGTCGAGGACGCTGCCCAGGCCACCCGGCGGGGCTTGGACGGCCATGCCGGTCGGGACGTCGACGGTGAAGGACATGTCGGCCTGTTCGGCGAGCGCGCGCCACGCCGGGACGTGTGTGGCCAGCAGGGCGTCCAGCTCGACCGGTTCGGCGGCCGAGGCGCTGTCGAGCCTGGTGGCGGCGAGTAGGGAGTCGAGGACGCGGCCCATCTCCTCGGCCTCGTCGACGGCGATGCGCTGCGCTTCGAGGCCTTCGCCGGAGACGTGCGGCGCGAGGTTGTCGACCGCGAGACGCAGGCTGGCCAACGGGTTGCGGAGCTGGTGGGAGGCGTCGGAGACGAACGCGCGCTGCCTGCGCAGAGCGCGGCTGACGACGTCGACCATGGTGTTGAACGACCGCGCGAGCCGCCGCAGCTCGGGCGGGCCGCCGACCTCGTCGGCGCGGGTGTCCAAGCGGCCGCCCGCGACGGCGGCGGTGGCCTCGTCGAGCCGCCGGACCGGACGCAGGACCCACCGCGACATCGGCCACGCGACCAGCACCACGCCCATCATCGGGATCAGGCCGATCAACCCGAGCAGCCCCCACTGCCGCAGCACCGAACCGCGCAGCCGGTCCGTCGGCGATACCGTGACGACCGCCGCCACCACCTCGCTGTCCCGGCCCACGGGTTCGACCACGACGAGCTGGACGTCCTCCCACGGCCACACGGCCTGGTCGGTGTCGCCGCGGAACCCGCCGAACGCCGCCTTCAACCCGGTCGCGACATCGGGTTGGTCGAGGTCGACCGGCAACCCCGAACCGGCGATCACCCGGTTGTCCGTGCCGACCAGCGCGACCGCGACCCCGTAGAGGTCGCTGTAGCGCTTCAGCTCCTCCTTCAACGCGGTCAGCCGCGTGGACGCGAGCGCGTTCTCCGCGAGCGAGGCGAACCGGCTGGCGTCGCCGAGCCGGTCCAGGTACGTCTGCTGCGTCTCCCCCTGCACGACCGCGAACGCCAGCGGCACGCCCAGCGCCGCCACCAGCGCGACCAGCAGGGGCACGATGAGGATCAGCAGACGCCGCAGCATCAGGTCTCCGTGGCCCGGTAGCCGACCCCGCGGATCGTCTCGATCCGCACACCGTCACCGAGCTTCCCGCGCAGCGCCGCGATGTGCGTGTCGAGCGTCCGCGACGGCGCCTCCCAGTGCGACTGCCACACCTGGTCGAGGATCACGTCCCGGCTCACCACCGCGCCCGCCCGCCCCACCAGCAGGGCGAGCAGGTCGAACTCCTTGCGGGTCAACGACATCGGCACGTCCCGCAGCGTCACGACACGGGTCGCCGCGTCGAGCACCAACGGCCCCAGCCGCAGCGACCGCTCCGACTCCGACGACGCGCGCGCGGTGCGGGTGCGCCGCAGCACGGCCTCGATGCGGGCCAGCAGCTCGGCCGTGCCGAACGGCTTGACGACGTAGTCGTCCGCTCCCGCCCGCAGCCCGAGGACGCGCTCGCGTTCCTCGCCCCTGGCGGTCACGGTGATCACCGCGGTGCCCTCACGACGCCGCAGCTCCCGCAGCACGTCGAGCCCGTCACCGTCGGGCAGGCCGAGGTCGAGCAGCACCACGTCGGCGGCCGGGGCCTCCAGTGCCGCGGCGGCCGTTCCGACCCGGTGGACCTCGTAGCCCGCGTGCCGCAGAGCGGTGAGGAGCCCACGAGCCACCCGGTCGTCGTCTTCGACGACGAGGATGCGCATGACGGGATGGTAAGCGCGCCGCCCGACTTACTCCGGCTTGTCCGCCGACGGCTTGTCCTCGGAGGACTTCTCCTCGGCCTTCACGTCCGGCTTGGTGTCCGGCACCGTCACGACCTCGGACTCGTCCTTCACCGCGCTCTCGTCCGCCGCCTCGGCCTTGTCGGCTCCGGCTTTCTCGGCGTCGGTCTTCCCGGCCGCGTCCTTGTCGGCGTCCGTGCGCGGCACCAGCGTCAGGTCCTCGCGCGGCCCCCGGCTCTTGGCCAGGATGAACGCGACCACCGCGCCGATGAACACCAGCACCGACACCCACACGTTGATCCGCTGCCCGAACACCAGGGTCGCGGTGTCCGTGCGCATCAGCTCGATCCAGAACCGACCCGCCGTGTACCCGGCCACGTACAGCGCGAACACCCGCCCGTGCCCGAGCCGGAACCTCCGGTCCGCCCACACGATCAGGATCGCCACGCCGACGTTCCACAACAGCTCGTACAGGAACGTCGGGTGCACGATGTCGATCGGCGTGTGGTCGATCGCGACACCACCGAGGTCGTCCTTCAGCCCGGTGGCGGGGTCGACGCGCTCGTAGATCTCCAGACCCCACGGCAGCGTGGTGGGCCCGCCGTAGAGCTCCTGGTTGAAGTAGTTGCCGAGCCGACCGATCGCCTGCGCCAGCACGATGCCGGGCGCGAGCGCGTCCGCCATCGCGGGCAGCGGGATCCCCCGCCGCCGACACGCGATCCACGCCCCGACGCCACCGAGCGCGATGGCGCCCCAGATGCCGAGCCCGCCCTTCCAGATCGCCAACGCCTCGAGCGGATTCTTGCCCTCGCCGAAGTACTTCTGGTAGTCGGTCGCCACGTGGTAGAGCCGCCCACCGACCAGGCCGAACGGCACCGCGAACACCGCGATGTCCGTCACCGCCCCGGCGGGCCCGCCGCGCGCCACGAACCGGCGCTCACCCCACCAGATCGCCACGATGATGCCCACGATGATGCAGAGCGCGTAGGCCCGCAGCGGAATGGGGCCGAGCTGCCAGACACCCTGCGAAGGGCTCGGGATCGTCGCCAGGAACGCGCCGGACGCGTAGGTCGTCACCACGGCGACCACCGTAGCCGGTACCCCGTCAGGCTGATGTCAGAGTCCCCATTCGTTACCGCACGACGCTCGCCAACGGTGAGGTGTGTGGTTCGGGTGATGTCAGTAGGCCTCCTGGAGGGTGGATGGGGAGCGGCGGGAAAGCAGGGCACCGGAAGGCGGCTTCGCCCGCAGGTGGACGGAAGTCACCGGCCTCTGATGGGCAAGGCACAGCCGAAGTGGGACGTGGTGGCACCTCGAATCGGATAGTGGTGGGTCAGGAGTCGATCCCGCCCGGCTGGTGGAACCGAGAGGGGAAGGGCGGCCCCGCGCGCCGGATCGCACGCGGTGCGCCGGTCGATTCAGGCCGCTGGCGACGGCAAACGGACCGAGGAGTTCGCGGGTGGCTCACAGCAGACGAGTCGCCCTGAACCCGCCTGAGCCGGCACGCAGACGACGAGCCACCCCGGACAACACGCCCGATGAACAGGCCAGGTCCAGCCGACGTAGGGGCGAGCTACGGTCGGGCCTCCCCGGCCGAACCGCCTGCGGAAGGCAGCCCGGCGGTACAGGGACCGGGTCTGCCCCGCCCAGCACTCCGAACGGGACCAGAAGCGGTGGGTGTTCACTGAGCCGCGTAAAGGTCTTGAAGTACGCGATCGGCAGCGGTCAGGGCGGCGTTGACGTGGCCGACGTGGTCACGAGGGCTCAGCCAGGTGGAGCGGCAGCGGCGACTCGTCCGGGGTTTCGCCGAGGTGCACCACGGCGTCCGCACCGGCCGGCACCGCGACCACCGCATCGCGGTCGCGCACGTCCAACACCACCGACCGGCTCACCCGGCCCCGCGTCGGCGATCTCCACGAGTTCGGCAAGCACCACCCGCGCGGCCACCCCGCGCAGCCCCGCCCGGACCGTTCGGCCCACCTGCCCGGCCGCGTCCGTCACCACCGCTGGTCCCACTCCGACGCTCATGGTCGACATCTCGGTTCATGGGGACGACTGTCCTCAGGGGGTCCGACAATTTCCGGGCTCGGGAGCCCCCTCGGGCCGAGGTTCACCCGATCGTGGACATGAAAACGCCGCCCCGGCACCAGGCCGGGGCGGCGTCGTTGCAGGTCAGGCAGGTGCGACGGCACTCCGCACGCCGGTCGCCAAGTCCTCGGCCAGCGCGCGCACAGCGGCCGGGCTCTCGGCCGCGGCAGTCACGAACGCCGACCCGACGATCACGCCGTCCGCGTACGCGGCCAGCTCCGCGGCCTGCGCGCCCGACCGGACGCCCAAGCCCACGCCCACGGGCATGTCGGTGTGCTCGCGCACCCTCTTGACCAGCGCCGGAGCCAGGTTCGACACCACGTCGCGAGCGCCCGTGACGCCCATGACCGACGTCGCGTACAGGAAGCCGCGCGACGAGCGGGCCGTGAGGTCGATGCGCTCCTCGGTCGACGACGGCGCGACCAGGAACGTCCGGTCCAGGTCGTGCTCCGTCGAGGCGGCGATCCAGTCCGCGGCCTCGTCCGGCACCAGGTCGGGCGTGATGAGCCCCAGACCACCGGCCGCCGCGAGGTCGCGGGCGAACTTGTCCACGCCGTACCGCAGGATCGGGTTCCAGTAGGTCATCACGACGGCCTTGCCCCCGGCCGACGCGACCGACTCGACCACGCCGAACAGGTCGCGCACCCGGAACCCGGCGCTCAACGCCTGCTCAGCGGCCACCTGGATCGTCGGCCCGTCCATCACCGGGTCGGAGAACGGCAGGCCGATCTCCACCACGTCGCACCCGGCGTCGATCATCGTGCGCAGGGTCTCCTTGGACCCCTCGACGGTCGGGTAGCCGGCGGGCAGGTAGCCGAGGAGGGCGGCGCGGTGCTCCGCGCGGCACTGCTCGAAGACCGGAGCGAGCCTGCTCATCGGGTTTCCCCCTCGACGCCGAGTCCGAACCACGTCACCGCGGTGTCCATGTCCTTGTCGCCGCGCCCGGACAGGTTGACCAGGATCACGGCCTCCTCGCCCAGCTCACGGCCGATCTGCATCGCCCCCGCGAGCGCGTGCGCGGACTCGATCGCCGGGATGATGCCCTCGGTCCGCGAGAGCAGCGCGAACGCCTCCATGGCCTCGGCGTCGGTGATCGGCCGGTACTCGGCGCGGCCGATGTCCTTGAGGTGCGCGTGCTCCGGACCGACGCCGGGGTAGTCCAGACCGGCCGAGATGGAGTGCGCCTCGGTGATCTGGCCGTCCTCGTCCTGCATCACGTACGACATCGCGCCGTGCAGCGAACCGGGCAGGCCTTTGGTGAGCGTCGCGCCGTGCCGGTCGGTCTCCACGCCGTCGCCGCCGGGCTCCAGGCCGACCAGGCGCACGGCCGGGTCGTCGATGAAGCCGTGGAAGATGCCGATGGCGTTCGAGCCGCCGCCGACGCACGCGGCGACGACGTCCGGCAGCCGGTCGATCTGCTCCAGGATCTGGGCGCGCGCCTCGATGCCGATGATCCGGTGGAAGTCGCGCACCAGCAGCGGGAACGGGTGCGGGCCCGCCGCGGTGCCGAGCAGGTAGTGCGTGTCCTCGACGTTGGCGACCCAGTCGCGCAGCGCCTCGTTGATCGCGTCCTTCAACGTCCGCGAGCCGGTCTTGACCGGGATGACCTCCGCGCCGAGCAGGCGCATCCGGGCGACGTTCAACGCCTGCCGCTCGGTGTCCACCTCGCCCATGTAGACGACGCAGTCCAGGTCCATCAGCGCGCACGCGGTCGCCGTGGCGACGCCGTGCTGACCGGCCCCGGTCTCGGCGATCACGCGCTTCTTGCCCATGCGCTTGGTGAGCAGCGCCTGGCCCAGCACGTTGTTGATCTTGTGCGAACCGGTGTGGTTCAGGTCCTCCCGCTTGAGGAAGATCCGCGCCCCACCCGCGTGCTGCGAGAACTTCTTCGCCTCGGTCAGCAGGGACGGACGGCCCGCGTAGTCCTTGAGCAGCCGGGCGAACTCCGCGAGGAAGTCCGGGTCGATGCGCGCCTTCTCGTAGAAGACGGCGAGCTCGTCGACCGCCGCGATGAGCGCCTCCGGCATGTACCGACCGCCCCAGGGACCGAAGTGCCCCCGCTCGTCCGGGTCGTGCGGTGTGGGGGCGAACTGGCCGCTCCCACGGGTGCCGGCTGGCGACATGCGCGCTCCTCCAGAGTTCCGGTTAACGACTGGGTCGTGGGCAGGCGGGGTGCGACCCCGCCGTCACGAGCTTGTTCACGGCGACCTTCGGGTCCGGCGCGGTGACCAGGCCCTCGCCCACCAGCACCGCGTCGGCGCCGTGGCCCGCGTACGACATGAGGTCGCCCGGTCCGCGCACGCCCGACTCGGCGATCTTGATGGTCTCGAACGGGAGGCCCGGCGCGATGCGGCCGAACACGTCCCGGTCGACTTCCAGTGTGTGCAGGTTGCGCGCGTTCACGCCGATCACGCTCGCGCCCGCCTCCAGCGCGCGGTCGGCCTCCTCGGCCGTGTGCACCTCGACGAGCGCGGTCATCCCGAGCGACTCCACCCGGTCCAGCAGCGCGATCAGCGCGTTCTGCTCCAACGCCGCCACGATCAGCAGCACCAGGTCCGCGCCGTGCAGGCGGGCCTCGTGCACCTGGTACGGGCTGACGATGAAGTCCTTGCGCAGCAACGGGATCTTGACCGCCGCGCGGACCGCGTCGAAGTCCTCGAGCGACCCGCCGAAGCGCCGCCCCTCGGTCAGCACGCTGATGACGCTCGCGCCACCGGCCTCGTAAGCCCTGGCCAGGTCGGCGGGTTCCGGGATCGAGGCCAGGTCGCCCTTGGACGGGCTGCGCCGCTTGACCTCGGCGATGACGCCCACGGCCGGGGCGCGCAGGATCGACATCACGTCCTGGGGCGGCGGGGCCTTGGTGGTGCGCTCGCGCAGCTCGGGGAACGGCAGAGCCGCCTCGCGGACGGCGAGGTCCTCACGAACGCCTTCGATGATCGATTCGAGAACGGTCACCCGGACACCTCGCACTTGCTCGCCGGCCCGGTATTCGGTGCCTCACTGCCAACTACCTCGGTCGCAAG
>Ga0247771_1000279_pt1 | contig 17519 bp, 23 predicted proteins | sample UWRJL197509C6_FD_179948 | JGI IMG/M metagenome (GOLD analysis project Ga0247771, IMG submission 179948) | Plant litter microbial communities from Arlington Agricultural Research Station in Wisconsin, United States - UWRJ-L197-509C-6 | ecosystem: Environmental > Terrestrial > Plant litter >...
TACGCCTCCTTCAACCGGGACTTCGACTCCCTGGCGTTCGGTGGCGTGATCGGCCTCGGTACCACGGTGGCCGACTCCATGGCCGGGGTCACCAAGACCACGACCCTCCAGAGCCTGGCGGCCGTGACGTCGCGCACCGGTTCCAACCTCGGTACGTGGACCGGCCTCAACAACGGCCTGAAGCTCCTGGCGGATGATGACCGGGAGTGGGGTGCCTCCCTGTGGGACAACCGCGTTGAGGTCATCTTCAACACGGACGTTGACGGGAACAACCGTCCACTGTACGTGGACGTCCCGGTCGGCGGTGGGTACACGGGCAACCGTCCCGGCCGTGTGCTGGGCCACCAGGCGGACTTCAGCAAGCGCGTCAACCCGAAGGCGGGTGCTCTGGCAGCGGCCGACGTGGTCGGTTACGCGGGTGACTGGTCCCGGGCCGTCTGGGGAATGCTCGGTGATCTGTCCTACGCGACGTCCACCGAGGCTTCGTTCGTCCAGGGTGGGAACACGATCTCCGCGTTCCAGAACAACCTGACCCTGTTCCGTGTCGAGGCTCTGGTGGGCTTCAAGCTCCTCAGCCCGGCATCGTTCGTCAAGTTCACCCTGGGTTCCAGCACCACCTGATTCTGACGCCCCGGCCCTCTGACCACTGGTTATAGAGGGCCGGGGCGTTAGTCCCCAGTCCCTTCGAACAAGGAGCATGGAAGAACATGGCAGAGACAGTCAAGATTCGGGCGCTCGAATGCCCGGACAATGTGATCGAGGTTGACGAGAAGTCGGCCGGGGTCATGATCGCACGGGGCACCTGGGAACTGGTGGCCGACGACGAAGAGGAGAACTCCGGTGGCCGTAGCAACGCTGGCCGACGCAACCGAACGACTCGGTCGAACCCCTCTTCCTGACGAGGGCCTGGCGATCACGGCCCGGTTGGAAGATGCGGAAGCCGCCATCATGGTCCGGATTCCGTCCCTCCTGACTCAGACCAGTCTTGACCTGACGTTCAAACAGAACGTGATCGGGATTGAATGCGACATCGCTTTCCGATCCCTCGGTCTGCACAATCGCATCGACACCGTGACCCCGGCTCCCGGGACCATCGTCGAGATGCAAGACGGCCGACCGGGCTACGTGACGGTCCGGGGCGAGGAGTGGCGTCGACTGGGGCTCAGTGAGTTCTCGGCCGTCAATCCGTACCCGAGTCCGTTTGAGGACTTCCTCCTGTTGGACCCGAACGTCTTGGGCCTGGATGCCGGTTGGCATACTTCGGGTTGTGACGATCAGTTCAACGATGACCACTGGAACTGATCGGAGTAACGATGCCTCCCCTGATTCCTCGTCTTGGCGGTCAGAAGAAGTTCAACCGCATGGTGATGAACATGGCCGGGGTTCAGCGGAAGATTACCCAGGTCACCCGACAACTCGAAGGGCAGTCACGCGCACGCCTGGCCGCGCATCGTAAGTCGGGTGACCATGGGATCGAGGTCATTCACGACCGCCACACCCGGATCATCTCCCTGTTTAGCCGAACGAAGGAGGGCGCTCCGATGTCGATCCAGTTCGGCCATTACGCCTGGGGTAAGTGGGTCAAGGGTCTGAAGATCCTGCCCACGTCGGACAGAGGGGCGGGTGCCTGATGGCCATCCCCGTGTTCGGCGACCCCATGGAGTTCGTTGTCGCAGCCATCCAGTCGGCCATCCCGTCGGCCATCGTGACCAGCGATCCTCAGCGTCACAACGAATTCAGCAAGGTTGACGCGGATACCGAATTCATCCTGGTCCAAGATCAGGGCGGTTCGACCCCATCGGCCCTTTACCTGACCAACGTCCGATGTGAGGTAATTTCATTTACCCACCGGACGTACCCGATTGCGCCCGTGATCTTCGCCCAGAGGATTCAGCGCATCTTGTACACGGCCGGATATGACCAGTTGGTATATGCCAACGGGCACATCTTCCGTCCTCGGACCGAAGTCCGCCCGTACGTCCAGGCGATATCCGGTCTGCCCGTTGAAGTCAAACGGTGCTCCGGCACCTACACATTCGGATACCGGTCCCGGTAATCCCGTAATCACGAAGGAAGTGAAACATGCCACTTGTCGATGCGGGCTATACCATTCCCGGTACCGCGTTCTGCTACACGGCAACCCAGGATACCGCTGCCCCTGCCAACACCAACGTTGCTCTGGCGGCCCCGGCCGTCGCCTGGTCCCTCGTCGGGCACCTTGGCCTGGACGACGGTACCGGAATGCCGAACTTTGAGTTCGACGGTGGCGAGGTCACCGTGAAGGGCTCGATGTCCAAGAAGGCCATCCGAACCTCGGTGTCCAAGATCGGTCGGACGATTCCGTTCGCCCTGTCGCAGTTCACCCGGGAATGCCTGTCCCTGTACTACGGCGGCACGGGCGGCACCACGACCGGTGCGTTCGAGGTCCTGGCGTCCTCCGACGGAGTGCCGACCCGAAAGGCCCTCCTGTTCACGTTCAACGATGGCGGCAACTGGGTCGGGTTCTACGCTCCCCGGGTTGACATCATCGGTGCCGATGCCATCTCGACCGAGGACGTGGAGAACGCGATCCTGCTCCCTCTCCGCGCGACGATCCTGGACTCGGCCACCCCGCTCACGGTGCCCAAGTTCAAGTGGATCAGCGAAACGTTGCTGGTCTACCCGTGAGCCAGTGTTCGGCTCCTGACTGTTCGGAGCCTTCCCTCAGGGCGTGGACCCGCTGGTGCACTCCGGAAGAGGTCCAGGCGTTCAAGGATTCCGGGGACCTCCCGGAGCACATCACCGAGGCGGACACGATGGTCTACGGCTGTGAGGATCACCTCCTGGTTCCGCGCGAACTGATGTCCAAGTGCCACGAGAGCGGCTGTCGTCCGCCTGTGTGTCACTGCACTTTCTAACCCCTCCTTTCTTTCCGAGTAGGGGTGCCCGACTGACGGCCCGTCCATTTGCCTGAGTGGACGGGCCGTCTCTTATCAGGCAGTCAGGCCAATTGCAAAGGAGTTGCATTCACATGGGTTACACGCTTTCCGATTTCCGGGCCAAGGCCGACGAGGCGCACAAGGGTCTGAAGATCAACAACGAGGTTGACGGGGTCGAAACGGACGAGGTCCTCTGCACCCTGAGGTCGACTCTCCGACTGTCCGATGCCGAGATGGCCAAGCTGACGGCGGCCCAGGACAAGCTGACGGAGTACCAGAAGGACAAGAACAGGGAGTCCCGCCCGTCCGAGATCAAGAAACTCCTGGTGGACGTGATGGCGGTCCTGTCGGACAAGCCTACCGCGTTCCGTCAGTGGACCGCCGGTCTGGACCTGGCTGTCGTGACCCAGGTGTTCAAGGTCTACCAGGAAGAGACTCAGGCTCCCGAGGGAAACTGATCGTCCGGCTACGGGATGAACATGGTCCAGCTCTGACGGCGTCCTTTCAGCAGTACTACGGGTTGGATTTCATGACCTGTCTGTACGAGACGCACACGCCGTCAGAGGTTGTGGACCTGATTCACTGGTTGCCGGACGACTGTCAATTCTACGCCAGTTACAAGGGCGGCCGGGAGCACCTCGGCTGGACCTGGGATCGAATGCTTGCGACCATGACATTCGAACAAACCCAGATGATCGGGTTCAATTACGTGAAGTCTCACAGCGGCAAGAATGCCAAGCTGACACCCCCCAAGCCAATCGATTGGCCTGGGCGAAAGTTGGCCAAGGCAAACAAGAAGGGTTCCTTCCTCCCGATCGTCCGTGCAATCACGGCAACTGGACGGGCACCGGAAATCAACATCGACTGAAGTAGGTGACCGTTCGTGGAAATCGTTGACAGCATTGGCGTTCGGATCATTCCCGAGATGAGGGGTTTCCGGGCTGAGCTTGAGAAGGAAATCCGTAAGATCGACACCAAGATTACGGTGGACATCGAAATCGGGAAGGTCAATACCGAGAAGGCGAAAGTCCAGATTGCGGCTTTCCAGGACTACGTGAGATCGCGTGAACTGGAACTCAAGGCCAAGGTTGACATTGACACGAGGACAGCGGACCGGGCGCTCAAGGCACTGACGGTCGAGACTAAGAACGTCTCGAAGGGTGCAGACGGGTCGTCCGGTTCGCTGCTCCGTCTGACTACGTCCGCCCTGAAGATGGGGGCCGGGGTCGGTGCAACGGCCCTGAAGATCGGGGCCCTGTCCACGTCCCTCTTCGCCCTGACGACCGGTGGCGCGGCGGCCGTGACGTCGATCTCCCAGATCATCCCGATTGTTGCCCTGTTGCCTGGTGTCATGCTGTCCGGGGCGACGGCGATCGGTGTCCTGAAGCTCGGCATGATCGGGTTCTCGGACGCCCTGAAGGAGATGGAAGATCCGGAGAAGTTCGAAAAGGCGCTAGAGAAGTTGGCCCCGGCCGCCCGGGATACGGCACGCGCTCTCCGTGATCTGCGCCCGGCCTTCGAGGACCTTCAGCTCGGCGTACAGGAAGCCTTGTTCACCGGACTGGCGGACCAGGTTCGGGACCTCGGGTCCACCCTGTTGCCCAAGCTTCGAGCCCCGTTGGAGGGTATCGCCAAGGTCTTCAACGGGATGGCCGGGGACGTCATTCAGTTCGCCAAGTCGGACAAGACGTTCGACGATCTGAAGATCAGTTTTCAGGGGACCGAGGGCGCACTGGCCAATATCCGCAAGGGCATCGTTCCCATTCTCGAAGGCTTCCGGGATATCGGCACCGTGGCATCGTCCATGCTGCCCGGTCTCACGGGTGGTTTCGAAGAGGCTGCCCAGCGATTCGCGGACTGGGCCTCTCGTGTCCGTGAGACTGGCGAACTGAAGGACCTGATTAACCAGGCGATCGACCAGTTCCAGGCCCTTTTCCGGGTCATCGGGAATGTGGCCGGGATTATCGAGTCCGTATTCCAGGCCGGGGCAAATACTGGTGGCGGACTCCTGGTCATCCTGGACAACATCACCGGGGCAATGGATGACTTCTTCAACTCGGCCGAGGGTGCCAAGTTGCTCGAAGACATCTTCACGGCGATTGGTAGCGTGATGAAGGGGCTCCTACCCCTGATCTCCGAAATCGCCCGGGTCGTCGCTGAGTTCATCGGTCCGGCCCTGTTGAAGTTGGGCCCGGCAATCGGACTTGCTTTCAACGCGTTGAAGCCTGCCATTGAGCCGTTGGGCAAGGCACTGGAGGCGATAGCCCCGTTGATCGGGACCGTCGCCTACCAGTTCGCCAAGGTTCTCGGTGCGGCCGTCATCGCTCTGAGTCCAGTGATCGAAGCACTCGTCCCTCCGTTGATTGATCTGGTCGGTGTGTTCGGGCAGATCTTGACCGGAGGCATTCAGGCCTTGGCCCCGGTGCTCTTGGAACTGGCCCAGGTGATCGCGGATGTCGTTGTCGCGGCACTCCAAGCCCTGATGCCGATTCTTCCTAAGTTCTTGGAAGCATTGACCCAGATGGGCGAACTCCTGTCAGGGGCGATTGCCGATGCCCTGCCCACGCTGGTCGAGGTGGCCCGGGTTCTCGGTGAGTCCTTGCTTGTGGCCCTGGAAACCTTGGTCCCTTTGCTTCCGGAACTGGTGCAGAATTTCACCGACATTCTGGATGCGATCATTCCGTTGCTTCCTGAGTTGGCCAAGCTGGTTGCCGAGGCCCTGCCCCGTCTGATCGAGATCCTTCCCGAGTTGCTTCCGATGCTCCTGGATCTAACCCAGATGTGGATCGACCTCGTGAAGGAAGTCACACCGTTTGTCGGAATCCTCGTGGACCGGCTGATCCCTGTGTTCGGAGATGTCAAGGATTCCGTGGTCGAAATGATCGACGGAATCCGACCGATCTTCGAGGGCATTGTTCTCTGGGTCAAGGGCGTAGTTGATCTGGTTGTCGGTCTCCTGACCGGAGACTGGGATCGTGCGTTCAAGGGTGCCGGGGAGATCGTCGAGAGTGCCGTTAAGGTCATCGGCGGTATCCTCGATACCCTGATCAACATCGTCAAGGCTCCGGTTGATCTGGCCATCAAGGCTGTCACTGCGTTGTTCGGGGATGGCTCCGGCGAGTGGTCCGGGAAGATCAGTGACTGGTTGCAGGGACTTCCGTCCGGAGTCTTCAGTGGACTTGGCAACCTGTTGATTGATGCCGGTAAGGCTTTGATCGGCGGATTCATTGACGGGATCCAGCGCAAGTTTGGTGAAGCAAAGGCTATCGTTGGTGGACTGATGAGTACCCTTCGTGGGTTGTTCCCCTTCAGTCCTGCCAAGGAGGGCGCATTCTCGGGCAAGGGGTACACCCTCTGGTCCGGCCGTGCGTTGGCCGAGGACTTCGCCAAGGGAATCCGGCAGAATGCGTTCATGGCTCAGCGTGAGGTTGAGGCCATGACCGATGCCGCACAGGTGCCATTTGCCTCGTTCGATCAGGGCATGGGCGCAATGGTGGACGGGTCGGTCGATCACGCCCTGACCGTCGATGCCGGGGCTTCCCGCGATGGGGTTGCCGATGCTGTGCGCGAGGGTCTTAGTGAGGCCACGTTCCAGATCGATTCGAATGGTGTGTTCAAGGCTGCCGCACAGGGTGGCCTGCGATACACGCGCCGATAATCAGTGTCCCGGGGCGTCCGTGAAAAGACGCCCCGGGATTCAGACGGGAGATCACCATGTCACAAGACGAGATCATGATCGGTCCGGCGGGACAGATGTACGCATTGGTGATCCCGGAAGATGGCGGATTCACCGAACACCCGGTCAAGTACGGGGCCCAGAAACGGGGCATCAGTGGGGCCGTCACCATCGACAGCCAGGGCCAGCGAATGGAATTCATCTGGACTGCCGAGGATATATCGGACGCCGATGCTTCCTTGCTGGACCAGCTTTACTCCTTGATGCGGACCAGGAAGCGCCCGATTCGCCTGATCCTGCCCCACCGGAAGAACCTCTTGTCTGCCGCCGCATCGTCCGCCCAATCGGTGCACGCTGCCCGGGAGACCGTCAAGCCGTTCTTCCCGCTGTCCGGGCTGATCGATGTGAACGTTTTCACAGTTCAGCGTCCGGACCAGGATGCCCTCTATCCCCTGACTCCCCGATTGACGTGGTACACGCAACTGGACAACGTGGGCGGGGGCGGATACGAGTACTGCTATCCGGAGGGGGATCCCAGTCCGTCGACGGGTACGGCCTGGTCGCGGGTCCCGTTGATCGAGGGCCGGACATACACCCTGTCGTGTCTCTACCGTCGGACGTTCGCAGGTGTGAATCCGGCCGAGAACCAACTGACATTCGGGTGGCGGCGCGAAGATGGCGACAACACCAGCCAACCGGCCACCACGAATGCCACCCTGTCCAGCACCACGTGGGCCTGGGCATCGACCCAGGTTGTCGTTCCGTCGGGTTGGCCGCACATCGTTCCGACAATCAGCGTGGCGGACAATGCAACGATTGACATTGCCGCCATGCAACTTGAAGAGGGCGACACCCGAACGGCCTGGAATCTGGGCAAGGGCGTCCCGGTCGTCTACTTGACGGACCTGGCGTACACGGATTCTCTGTGGCCCGCACGTGATGCCACCTTGACAATGATCGAAATGTAATCAGGCAATAGGAAGGGGTCAGGCTAATGTTGCAATATTCGAGTGCCGCTTTGGACGGGGCATTGGCACCTGGACAAGAGCGCATCGTCCGGCCCCTTCTCCTGATCGACTGGCTGAAGGACGACACGTTCGACCTTGGCGGGAACCCTGGCTCCCGTCTCACGTCCGACGAACTGATCTCGGTCCAGTGCTCAGACGACGTGGACAGCGGCCTGCCGGACGAGGTGACCGGGCGGCCCACGTTCAGCTCAACGGTCCTGACGGCCACGTTCGGCGGCCTGGCGAGCGATCTGACGGACGTCGGGTCCTCGCCCCTGTGGAAGGTCTTCAGCCCGTGGAACCGGACCTCTCCGTACCATGGCCAGTCTCTCGAAGGGGCCGCCGTCAAGTTGATCAACATCACGATGACCGAGACCGGGCCGGAAGAGACCCGACGGTTCACGGGATGGATCGACACCTACACGGTTAACCGGGTTGAGGGCACGGTGACCATCGTGGCCAAGAACAACCTCCACCTCTTGGGCAAAAAGGTTACCCTTCCTCGGTGGGCCCGGGTCACGAACACCAAGCGCGGACTGCCGCACATCAGTGGATGGGACATCCCGGCCGAAGATCGAATGGAGAATGCGCCCCTGACGGCGGCGTACCTGTTCCAGAACGTCATGCGCCAGTGCCAGGCCGTCCCCGGCCCGGATCCTCGTGACGGATGTATCTGGTTCTCCAGCGGATACGGCGGCCTCATTCCCGAGGTTGGCGCACTGGGGTCGGCGGACTCTTCGTACACGTACATGAGTCAGGGAATCAGCCAGTACGTCTACCCCTCGAACTGGGGCGCGGGCACGACCGATCGTCCGGTTGCCTCCTACGGCGGACCTGGCTTCCCCTCTCCCTACCACCGGACGACCCAGTCTGCCGGGTCGAGTTCGGACCTGTTCGACTGCTACTCGCAATCCGGGACAACGGTCGAGATCCACCCGGACATCGACGTTCGATACATGAATGGCGGCCTCTGGGTCAACATTCCCACAGGCGATTCGGGGGCATTCGTTCGGCAGGATGTGTTCATGTCCGGCCCGGGCGTCACTGGCACGGTGGACGAAACGGACTCGGCCCTCATTCGTCTGACGGTCGGGGCATCGAACACCACGCTGTTGATCAAGGACGATTCGATCGTCACCACGCCGTTGAGTCGGACCCTGACGGTCGCGACCCCGACGACAAAGAACGGCCTGATCTATGTGTCCTGGGAGGTCGATTTCCAGAACCCGGCAAACAGCCGCATCTGGTATGACAACGTCCTTCAGACCACCTCGTCCTCTGGCACCCTGTCGACCTATCCTCGCCTTTACCCGGGCATGGATCTCTACCTCCCGTTGGCCCGTGTATGGAACAGGGGAGCCGGGGCAGGGTGGCTGAATGCCGAACTGTGGCGCACGTCGATTATCTCCACGAACACCAGGATTCCGACGTGGTCCAATACGTCCTACGGGCGAAAGGACTTCGCCATCATCAATGCCGGTTACGACGGGACGAAATTCTGTGAAACGGATTTCATCACGTTCGGCGACTCGAAGGAACTGGGCAAGTCGATGCCCCGGGTCACCTACATTCCGGCACGAAACGAGGTGGACGCCTGGGGTCTGTTGACCGAGATGGCCGCCGCATTCCAGATGGCCATGTGGATTGACAACTACGGCGGGTTGCGGATCGTGCCCCAACAGGTTCTCGAAGCACTGGAGAACCGATTGACGGATCCTCGCCAGGAGATCAACGGGGATGCCATGATGGGTATCTCGTTGAGCAGCTCCTCTGACTCCATTCGGAATACGATCCTGTACACGGAGCAACGTGGTCAGGGCGCGTTCGGCGTGGTCTACCGGGGCACGGACCCATGGCAGTTCCGGTGCAACGCCTCGTCCAACATCAATTACACCGTGCCCGCAGATGACCTGTTCATCAGCTCCTCTCGATACTGGTACCTCAACATCGTTCCTCCGCCCGGTGGTGGGGGTGGCGGTCACTGGTGGTCCTGGGAAGGTGGACAGGACACGTGGGGCTGGTCCGGGTTCATGGCCTGCCAAGAGAACGGGTTTGCAGGGAATGGCCCACCCAGTGCCGTGACAACGCTGCCCGTGTACGCGGCCATCATTCCGATTGGCAACGGACAGACGTCGTTCGGTCTGCGGATCGAGAACGCTCACACGCAGAAGGTGTTCTTGGCCATCGGCGGAGGTGCGCCCAGTGAGCCGCCCACCCGTGGTTCGCTGATCGTGCCCGGGATGTACAACCGTCTGGATGCCTCAATCCGGCGCTCTATCGGCCCTGGCGACCATTCGCTGTCCCTCCCGCAGTCCCAGTTCCACTCGTCCAGTTGGACTCTGGAACCGACGTTCCAGTCTCTCCTGAACCGGGCGAACCGAAACATCCCGCGTGCCGATGACTTGACGGTGCCGGGCGACCCTCGTCGAGAAGTCTACGACCTGGTTGAGCTGAAGGACCCAGACGGCGGGGTGGACGTGGTCATTGCCCAGATCATCGGGCGCACGGACACCTGGTCCACAAGTGAGGGTTACTCACAAACCCTGGCAGTCCGGCTCACGGTTCTTCCGGGATCCTGGCTACTGGGTATTTCGGAGTTCAGCGAACTAGGGGATAACACCTACCTCTCGTAAACAGGAAAGGCGGTCACTGAAATGGCCCTCTCAATACCAACTCGGCTGACCGGATTCCTGGTCACCGCGACGGCCTGGAACGAACTGGTCAACGGGGTGAACGCCGAATCGACGGCCCTGGACACGGTCGAAAGTCGAACGACCGACACGTCCGGGGCCGTCGGTATCGGCAACCAGCGACTCTCGGACCGTCTGGGAAGCGGTGTCGACAACACGACCAACGTCACCACGGGCACCGTGACGGCCCAGACCACGGACATTCGAGCCCGGTTGGTCACCTTGGAGAACCGGACCACGAACACCTCTGGCAACGTGGGCATCGGCAACCAGCGACTCTCGGACCGGCTGGGCAGTGGCGTGGACAACACGACCAACGTCACGACCGGTACCGTGACGGCCCAGACCACGGACCTCCGTGCAAGGGTTGCCGTGTTGGAGGCCGCCGGGGTTGCCGTGGTTCCCAGGCTCAGGGCCCGCCAGGTCACCGGGGCGACCCAGAGCCTGGCGGCCAATACCTGGACCGCAATCACCATGACGGCAGAGGACCAGGACAATATCAACGGGCACTCCACCACCACGAACACCAGTCGGTACACGCCGAACGTCGCGGGTGAGTACGAGTGCATCGGTATGCTGAGCATGAACGGTGCGATTGCGACCGATACCGGGTTGATCTGTGCGTTCTGGAAAAATGGGGTAACGTCGCTCCGTTCGCCGTACAACGCGACGTTCACCGTGAACCAGGGTTTCGCGGCCAACACGTGCCAGGCTGCCCCGACAACGTTCCAGATGAACGGCACCACGGACTACATCGAAATGATGGGCCAGTGCGCGGTTGCCGCCAGTACGTTCGCCAATGGTACGGACCAATGTTCGTTCATGATCATCAAGCGGATTGGCCCTTGATGATGTGGCGCAAGATGAACCCGTTTGAGGCCGCTGTGGTCGCCGCTGCCACGGTGATCGGGGCCGCCGGGGTGTACGGGCAGGGAGAGCCTAACGCGACCCTGACGGCCGTCTGGGGCAGCAATGCGACGGTCTACTTCCTTCTCCTCTTCCTCGGTGGCCTGGCCGCCCTGTTCGGGATCCTCCTGACCCTCGGGCGGGGCGACACTTCGGCAGGGCGGGGCTTATGGACGGGCGGCCTGATTTCGATCATGTCCGCCTGGGGAATCTATGGCGTGGCGCTCTGGGCCCTCGGAACCTCGGTCACTACAACCCTTCTCCTGTTGATCTTGACCCTGGCATGTGCGGTCCGGGCGATCCAGCTCAGACCCAAGAAGAGCAAGAGAGGGTGACCTGATGGCGTTTACCGAGATCCTGGGCTACGTCAGTCAGGTTGGCGGCCTCCTGGGGATCGGCGTTGTGGCTAAGGCTAGCCTGTCCTACTTCGTCCAGCCCAAGGCAGACCGGATCAAGTCCCGCCGGGAGGGCCGGGCTCAGGAGGTGGACGAACTGACGAAGCTCCTGAGCCTGACCCCGGCTGAAGCGGTCCGCCTGCACGAGAGGGTCCAGGCTGAAGAGGCCCGGTCCAAGAGTCTGTCTGATCAGTTGACCATCAGTGAGCAGATGAGCAAGTCCCTTCGAGAAGAGTTGAATGCGGCTCACTCGGAAATCCGTTCATTGCGTGGCCGAATGGAACAGATGGACATTCAGCTTTCCAATGCATTGTCTGAGATCCAGTCAATGCGCGAACAAGGAAGAGGTAATAACCAATGAGTCTTTCCATTCGTGTCCGTGACCTGATCGAACGTGTCGTGTCGACCACGGCCGAGGCTGCCCTGGGTGTCGTGACTGCGGCGGGCTTCAACCTGATCAACCTGGAGTCGTGGCAGGGTGTCGCGGTAGCCGCTGGTTCGGCCGCCCTGTACTCCGTCCTGAAGGCCCTCGCAGCGTTCAAGATCGGTGACCCGGATACCGCGAGTCTGAACCCGAACGTCTGATAGTTAGTTAGGCTAAGCAACTAACATCGGACAGCACGATAGCCCCACCACCTGGTGATCAGGTGGTGGGGCTATTTGTCGTCCAAGATCACAAATCGCGGGTGCTCACGTTGAACGTCTCGTCCGTGTGCCACTTGTCCGCGAACGCCGGGTTCGTCTTGATCGGCGTGTAGATCACGGTGATGTACCCGAGACCGTGGCGAAACGACCAGCGACCCCACCACTCACGGCTGCCCGGGTTCTCTGCCTGTACCTTCGCCAGGGCCTTGGACTGCTCCGCACTCATCGACTTGATGGCGTTCGACGAGTAGGACAGTCCCACAGCCGGGCGGTCGAGAGGAATGATCACGTCGCCCAGGGTGAAGATCAAGTGTGCCGTCGTGTGGACGTCGATCTCGACGTGCAGGTGAGGGTAGTCGTAGCCGCCCCGTCCACCCGAAACACCAGTCAGCTTGGCCCCGATCACCGTGTGGCCGTTCGAGCTGAGCTGGATTGCTACGGGTGCTCCAGCAAGGGCGGCAACCAGGTGAGAGAGGATCCCGACGTTCCAGTCCTTCGCGCCGTTGAACTTGGCCGGGGTGATCGTCTCGGTGTACGTAACCATCTCGGTCTCCTAGGTTGTTTGGTGTTCGGTACTGACTGAACAGTAGCACGGGCCGGATCGGACTGTCAACCCGGCCGCCCGGACCAATTCACGGGCGGCCGGTGCAGACTACCGGGAGCACTTGAGGCAGGTGGCGTCCTCCTGCACACGGCCGTCGGCGGAGGGGATCCACTGGTACGAGCGGCCGACCTTGATCCAGTCGTACTTTTCACCGGTCGTGGCGGTCCAGAACTTCTTGGGGAGAGCGGCGCACGCCATCCGGATCACGTTGCCCTGGGCGTCGGTCACGGCCTGGTGGGTCAGGTTGTCGGTCTTGATGACGATCGCCATGTCGGGCTCCTTGTGTCTGTCCGTCTTGCTCTTGTAAGGACAACACTACACCCGGGGGCCAGGGCTGTCAACACCTGGCCCCCTGTGACCTGAGTCACTAGGCCCAGCGGGTCGGGGTGGCCCACTCGTCCGGGGTGCTGTCCAGCCGCTCGACGGTGGCCGCCACCTGGTACCCTGCCGCCCGGTGCATCTTGGTCGACATCAGGGCGAGGGACGCGTGACCGGATCCGGCGTACGCGTTCCGGGTGACTCGGCTGTACTTGTCCTTGCGAACGTGGAGGACGATCATCTTAACTCCCTGGTCCGTTTCCCTGTCTTGCTCTTGTAAGGACAACACTACGCCCCGACCGCCCGGGAGTCAAGCGGTCGGGGCGCATGTCACTCGAACGGACTAACCCTGCGGTTACCGATCATCCCTCTCGGACCACGGAACCAGTTCCTCGGGAGGCGGGGGAGGCGGGTGGACGATGGAGTTGTGCCGGACGATGTCGTTGACGCCCATCTTGCAAATCGGGCACCAATCCTTTTCGTTTGCCATGCTAACTATCTCCTACCCTCTTGGTGGGCCCGGCCCTCAAACCATCTGAGGGCCGGGCGTCTGTCAGTTCTTCCGCTCGTTCCCGTGTTCGTCGCGGAGGTGGTCACCCATGTTCTTTCCAGCGTCAGCCGGTCCGTCCCCGGTGATCAGTCGTCCGCAGATCGGGCAGTTCGCGCCGTCGCCCGACACTACTTGCCCTCGTTCTTCTTCTGCTCCGCCTCATGCTGCTTCTTCAGCTCGGCGGCCACTCGGTCGATCTCGTCCTGGACCTTCTTGGAGGCCAGCCACCGGGCCGCGTTCTCCCGGTCCTTCTCGGCCTGGTTCTCCTCTTCGCGCGGATCCTTCGCCATTTCGATCTCCATCTGTCGTTTGGCGTTTCGCTTGCAAGGACTACGTTACTCGGTTGGCGACGGCGGGTCAAGCGTCCGAACGGGTGATCAGGTCCGGGTAGCCGTTGCGGTCGAACGCCAGGACGAACTGACGAAGGGGCTCCGGAATCGCGGTGGACCAGTCCATGCCCCGATCGATCGTCGTGGTGGTGACGAAGTGGACCATGTCGCCTGTCTCCTGGTCCAGGAAGTTCGCCAGGGGACAAGAGCACGCGATCATCGGGTCGCCCTTGATGCCCTTCTCACGGAGCACCTGGGCCACCTCGTCGGCCGTCGTGCACTCGTCGAACTGGTCGAGGGCGGACAGGGTCGCCTGCTGTCCTTCTGAAAGATCCATTGGCTATCTATCCTTCCAACATAGGGTAGTCGCCCCGGTCGAACCCTGCGATGAACTGGCCCACGACGGCGGGCAAACGGGTCACAGGGTCCCGGTCGTTCCAGACCACCATCTGACTGGCCTTCCAACCCGGGCCGCAGAATCGTTCGAGGTACTGGGTCACGGGGCAACAGGTGTACTGACGGGGGCGGCCCGTGATCCCCATGTCCAGGAGGACGTCAGCCACCATGTCCGGGCTGTCAACGGCGGTGAACTGGCGAAGGGCTTGCTCGGCGGTCATCATGGCACGGTTCCTTTCAAGGGTGGTCGGGGCGGCCCGGTCGTCGGTGCCAGGCCGCCCGATGATCTTGGTCAGAACTTCTTGGGGGCCTTCCGCATGTCGAGACGGTTGGCCACCTTGCGAGCGTGGCCCTGGGACCGACGGTCTGCCCGGTTGGCCTTCAGGTGCCACTCGTCCAGACGCGCGCTGATCTCGTCGTCCGTGAGCCCGCGCTTCTGGTAGCCCTCGATCAGGCCATCGACCTGGGCGACCGTGTGGCCACCGTGCACGGTGTTCGGGCGCTCCACGAACGTCGGGCCGGGGTTCATCGAACCGATCTTCGTGGGCACCGGGTTCACAACCATGCGACCCTTCGTCGGACCGGTGTACGGGTTGCCGGGAGCCCTGTCGGCCTGGGTCTTGTGCTCGTTGACGGACTTGTACCTGAGGGGCAGCTCACGGCCGGTCGAGGCGAAGTAGGCCGTCTGTCCGTCCGTGGTGACCTTGACCTCCGCACCCCGGGTGATCAGGCCCGCCTTGACCAGAGAGGCCCAGGTGTTCGGGCGGACCTCCGGGTTCAGCTCGTTCTCGTAGGACCAGACGTACTCGATTGCCTTGATCTGGGCTGCGCTGAGCTTCGCCATCTCGATCTCTCCTTCAGTGGGGCGGTTGGTCGAACAAGATGAACAGTACGCCCGGCCCAGCATCCCCGTCAACCCTGTGACGAGAGAATGTGACCGGGGTCACTACCCCCATTGGGCGGCCATTGCATCTGCCAGGCCTTGGAACGTCTTCGCGCGCTCCTTTGCCCGCTGGCCGTTGGACTTGGCCGATGCCCCCGCATACGCCCCCTCACTGCGGCCCGTGCGCCCTCCCTTGGACATCGTGCCCCCGTCCACCCAGTGACCTTGCGGCACGACAACGTTCGTCGGGACAAGCGGGGGCACCCCCTTCAACCAGAGACCTGTTCGCTTTTTCCACGGGTGGCCGAACTGCCATGGGTTGACGTACTGGTCCGCCTTCCGCCAGGCCTTCGACATCGCCCCTGCCGGATTCTCGACCACGACTTTCGAGGCCGGATGGTTGGCGAACAACATGAAAAAGTCGATGGCTTCTTGCTGACTGCCGTCTGCCCGCCACTTGGGCCAGTACCGTGCACCGACCGAACTCAGCCGGGTGCACGGCGGGAACCCGATGACCATGTCCCAGTCCGAGTAGAGGACGTCCCGAACGTCGCCCTGGTAGTGCTCGCCCGGCAACTCGGTGGGAAGGATGTCGCACGACATCGCCCGGTGGCCCCGACGAACGAAGGCCTCCCGGACGATGCCGCTGTACTCACAAGCAACCAAGATGTCCATGCAGCCACCTTACCAGATGAGAGAGTGTGACCGGGGTCACTGGAACAGGGTGGAACCGGACCGGAACCGGACGATCGGAATTAACCCTGTTCCAGCTACAAATTCCTGACCTGCGAAAACCTTACATCGAAGCGTGATGGAACTGGACGAACTGGACGAACCGGGTCAGAGGGCACCCTGCCGAGTCATCCGGGCCCGACCGTTGTTGATCATGGCCAGGGTCTCACGGAGCGTAACAACGGAAGTCCCCGTGAGCAAAGTTTGCAATCCATCCAGTTCGTCCGGTTCCACGCAGGTCAGGCCCGGTTCCACGTCCGGTTCCAGTCCGGTTCCACGTCCGGTTCCAGATGTTGAAGTTTGAACTACCCGGTTACCCTGTGCAACGTCGCCCCAGTTGTCGTGCGTCCAGTACCTCGGGCGCTTCGGATCGACGCTGGCCTTCACCTGGTACTCGCGGAACCCCTTGGCCTCCAGTCCGGTCTTGAACTTCCCTGTGTTCGGACCGACCGGTTCCACCTCGGCCTGGTGGCACCACTCGTCGTATCGGGCCCTCATGTCGCCCCTAGTGAGGCGTCCGTCTTTTGGGATGGCCTGGCCCAGGATGTCCTTGGCGAACGATGCCACGCTGTCCCCTGCCTCCTGCCAGTCCGACTTGGCCCGGTCCACGTCCTTCGGGATCTCGCCCTCCCGGACGGCCTCATAATCCTTGAGTCCGTCAAGCAACCAGTTGAGGATCCCACTCGTTTCCATCTGCAAACGTTCGTCGAGAGTCTCGTCCTCGTGACCAAGGAACGACTGGCGGAATGGGATCACCCTCAGTCGACCCCAGAGCGCGAGGTCCGAACTGTCGACGTTGGGCAGGGCGTTCGTGCTGAGGATCAGGTTGTGCGTGGGCTTGAACGTCGTCTGATCTTGGTACATCCCTCGGGCCGTGATCTCGTCACCGCCGGACAGCGTCTTCAGCTTGGCAGCGTCGAACTCCTCACCCTCGTTCGTCTCGTTGACCGACGCCAACCGGCGGCCCTTCAGCCACATCACCTGTGTCTGGTGTTCGGAGCTGGACCGGCTGGACTTCATGATCACTTCGCGGCGCAGTTCACCGGAGAAGTCCCGACCGAGGACGGCGAACAACGCCCGGATGGCCGTGCCCTTGCCCGCCCTCGTCCGACCGCTGAAGACCAAGACCCTCTGTGACAGAGTCATCCCGGGCAGCGTGGCACCGAGCATCCGACGCAAGTAGGTCTGGACGTCCTTGTCAGGCAGGGCGCTGTCGAGGAACCGTTGCCAGGCCGGGGCCGTCGCGTTCGGATCGTATACAGTCGGGCTGATCCCGGTCAGCATGTCCTCCGGCCGATGTGAATAGAACTCACGTGTGCGGAGGTTCAGCGTCCCGTTCGCCAGGTTCAACAGGTACGGGTCTTTGTCGAACTCATCCTCGGACCGAGTGCCCTGTTCGACCGCGAGACCCTGCATCAGGACGGCCGTCCCCTTGCCACTGGACTCAAGCTCCTGGCGCATCTTCCGCCC
>Ga0247771_1000280_pt1 | contig 17512 bp, 13 predicted proteins | sample UWRJL197509C6_FD_179948 | JGI IMG/M metagenome (GOLD analysis project Ga0247771, IMG submission 179948) | Plant litter microbial communities from Arlington Agricultural Research Station in Wisconsin, United States - UWRJ-L197-509C-6 | ecosystem: Environmental > Terrestrial > Plant litter >...
GATCCAGTGCAGACGCGGGTCGCCGTTCGTTTTAAGGAACTGGACGAAGGTATTGCTCACGCGTGTGGCATTGGGATCCTGTGCGATGAGCACCGAGCCCGAGCCGTTGGAGCGGTTGTTCTGCGGCGCGAGGTTGGGGTGCTGCAGCAGCGCGTTGTCGGCATTGGCGGTGATGACGCCGCCCGCAAAGGCTTTGGCAGCCCAGGTCTTGGCGGTGGCGGGATCGACCTTGCTCATGCGCATGGCGAGGCGCAGCATTTCGGAGTAGGCGAACTTCTTCCACTTCACGGGGTCGCCGGCGTAGATGATGTCGGCCGCACCCACCGTGTTGGGCGCCGAGGCGCTGAGGGCGGTGGCCGCTTCGTCGAGCTCTTTCAGCATGTCGGCATAAATATCCTGCTGCAGGTCGTACTTCGGCTGCGTGTTGCCGGAGATGTAACCGAGGCCGGCTTCCTTGTACGGAATATCTCCGTACATATCGGTAAGGCGCTGGAACATGAAGACTTTGAAGATGCGGGCGATCTGGTGAAAGTTCGCCAGCCTCGAATCGCTCTCGATATTGTGCACCACGTCCACGATGTTCTTGATGCTGTTGGGATAATTTACGTCCCAGTAGGCCGAGTTGTAGCCCGGGTTGTACGTGTACTTATCGCCCTGCCAGTAGCCGACGGTGGATGAGAGGTGCTGCATCATGGTAGCGCCGTAGATTAGGTTGTTGCGCCAGTCTTCGTAGGCATTGGCGTCGCTGTTGCCCGAAGTGACCAGCTCTGCGGCGGTGAACAGGTAGTTGTAGTTCATGTTCGCCGGCGTCAGCTTGGTGGGGTCCGTATTGATTTCCTCGAAGCGCTTGTCGCAGCCGCCGAGGGTGGCGAGGGAGGCAAGAGCCAGACAGAGGGAAGCTAATTTTTTCATTTGATCGAGTTTTGAGATGATCAGAATTTCACATTGATGTTGAATCCGAGGTTGCGTACGGCCGGGTAGCCCGAGAGCTCGAGGCCCTGGGCATTGGTGCCCGTGAGGTTCGACTCGGGGTCGATGTTCGGCGTATGCTTCATCAGCGTGGCGATGTTGCGGCCTACGAGCGAAAGGGTGAGGCCCTGGATGAAGGACACCCTTTTCAGCACGCTGCCGGGGAAGTTGTACGCCAGCGAGATGGAGCGCAGCTTGATGAAGCTCGCATCGTAAACAAATTCCTCGGTGATGTGGTTAGCGCCCGTGGAGATGGCCTGCCAGTAGGTTTGCGCGGGCACGGCCACGGCATTCTTGCCGCCGTTTTCGGTAACGCCCACGCCTACGTAGCCTGTGCCTTCGCGGCCTTGCAGCGTGTTCTTCTGCAGACCGTAGTTATACAGTAGCAGGTTGGTGCCCGAGTATATTTTGGCGCCGTACTTGAAATCGACGAGGAAGGATAATTTGAAGCTCTTGAAGTGCAGGTCGTTGTTGAATCCGCCCGTAGTCTTGTAGATGCCCGAACCCAGCGGAACGACGTCGGCGGAATGCAGCGGCAGTCCGTCCGCGCCGAATACTACGTTACCACCGGCATCGCGGCGATAGGCGTAGCCCACGATCTGCGCGTAGGGCTTGCCCACGATGTTCTGGATGCTCACGCCGTTACCCCAGCGCGGGTAGGCGCCGTCGATCACGATCTGGTTGATGCCGGGGCTGAGCGCCAGCACCTTGTTATCATTGGTGGCGATGTTGAAAGAGGCGTCCCAGCTGAAGGTGCGGGTCTTCACGGGCGTGCCGGTGAGCAGCAGCTCGATGCCGCGGTTGCGCAGCTTGCCGATGTTCACGTAGTTACCCGTATAGCCCGATGTAGGACTGATGGTCACGGGCAGGATATCATCCTTGGTCTTCTTGTCGTACACGGCAACGTCGATGCCCACGCGGCTGTTGAGGAACTGCATGCTCAGGCCGATCTCGCGCTCGGAGATATTGACGGGCTTGAGGAAGTTATTCGGAACGTTCACCTGCGTGATGGAGCCGACGGTCTGGTCGTTGATCGTATAGCCTTGCAGCGTGTAGGTCAGCAGGTTCTTGTACGGGTCGGTGCCGTTCGACGAGCGGGCGTAGGAGGCGCGCAGCTTGCCGTAGGTGATCCAGGAAGGCATCTTCACCACATCCGAGAATACGAAGCTGCCTGATACCGACGGATAGAGCACGTGATCGGTATTGATGTTGAGCGTGGAGAACCAGTCGTTGCGGGCGGTCAGCGTTATGAAAAGGAAATTGCGGAAACCGAGATCGGCGCTGCCGTACAGCGAGTTCACGCGGTAGTGCTCGTAATAATATCCGTAAGGCTTTTCGCTCACGTTGCTCGAACTGTAGAAATACGGTACGATGAAAGGACCGGCCGCGCTTTGCAGGTCGCCGACGGGTGTGTGCACCGCGCCTACGCCGCCGATCTTGGTCACGTTATCCTGCGAGTTGCCGCCCACATTTGCATGGATGCTGAATTCGTTAAACTTCTTGTTGAACTCCACCATGAAGTTGCCGTTCAGCTCGCGGAAATTGCGCGTATACTGCGTAAGGTTGCCGCCGGGATTGTAGCCCGTGCCGGTAGGCGTGATCTGCATTACGTCGGAGATGGTGCCGTTGCGCGTCACCTGTCCCTGTACGGCCAGCCAGTCGGTGAGGTCGTAGCGCAGCGTGAGTCCGCCGGTGAGGCGGTCGCGGTCGGTATGGTTCTGGAATTTGTTGGCGACGAAATAAGGGTTGTTGAAATAAGGATCGGCGCCTACGAGCAGCTCGCTGCCGTCCGCCTTGGTAGCGGCTTTCAGCGAACGTATGTCCACGCTGTTGGCGAGATAGAGAACGCTTGCCACGACATTGCCCGGCGCATCGGAGAAGGACACGCGGTTCTTTACGCGCTCGAACACGTAGTCGGCGGTCAGGGTCATGTGCAGTTTCTTCGTGATGTCGTAAGCGCTGTTGAAGTTGATGCCCTGCTGCTTCATGTCCGAGTTCGGGATCACCGTGTTCATGTACAGGTTGGAGAGGCCGAGGCGGAAGTGGCCGGAGCCGTTGTTGCCCAGCAGGGCCACGGAGGTCTGGTTCGATACGCCGGTCTTGTAGAAGTTGTCGAAATTATCCTTGGCCGCAGTGTATGCATAATTGTTGCCGAGGAAGTCGACGGCCTGCGAGCCGTCGAGGCGTCCGCCCCAGCTGAAGTTGGGCGCTGCCTGCGCAGCGGCCATGGTCGTGGGTTTCTGGCCCTGCAGGCCCTGACCATACGTGTATTGATATTCGCGATCGTCGATGACCTTGTTGAAGGTAATATTGTTGTTCAGCTCTATGCCGACGCCGCGTGTATGCGAACCCGATTTGGTGGTGATGAGGATGGCGCCGTTGCCGCCGCGGTAGCCGTAGAGGGCCGATGCAGCCACGCCTTTAAGCACCTGTATGCTTTCGAGGTCGTCGGGGTTGATGGTGCTGAGCACGTCGCCGTAGTCGGCGCCGCCCCACTGGCCCGAGTTGCCCTGGTTCTTCGTATCGAGGGGCACGCCGTCGATCACATATAAAGGCTGGTTGTTGCCGGTGAGGCTCGCATTGCCGCGAATCACTACGCGCGTGCTGCCGGAAGGACCGGTGCCTACGCCCGCTACGTTCACGCCGGCGATCTGTCCGGTGAGCGCATTGGCCAGGTTGGTCTCGCGCGATTGGGTGAAGTTGCCGCCCGGCACTTCGGTGGTGGAATAGCCTACGGCCCTGCCCTGCTTCTTGATGCCGAGGGCGGTGACCACAAGCTCATTGAGGTTGCCGGCCTGCACGCTGAGCGAGATGCTCAAAGGGCGGTTGTCCGTAACCGTTATCTCCTGCGGCTGGTAGCCGATATAAGACAGGATGAGCACATCGCCGCGGTTGGCCTCGATCGAGAAATTACCGCGGTTGTCCGAGGTCGTTCCCTTCGACGTGCCTTTGATGCGCACGCTCACGCCGGCCAGCGGCGCGCCGTCGGCACCGACGATGCGGCCCGTAATGGTTTCCGTCACTTCCAGCTTCCGCAGCTGTGTGGAACCCGCGCCGGATTGGGCATTCAGCTGCCTCATGTCCGACCGCCGCAGGCGGTCCTCTTCATTGAGGATGACGAAGGTGTTGGATGAAACTTTTTTATACTTGAGCCCTGTGTTCTGAAGGATGTCGTTGAGTATCTTTTCGATGTCGGCCCGCACATCGCGTACGGGGTTGACCATCTTCTGTCCGATGTTCTCTTCCGAATACAAAAAATATACGCCCTTCTCCTTGTTCAGCTCCTTGAGCACGGCGAGGAGGGCTTGCTTTTCGCTTTGCTCATGGGCCTTAAAGGATGGGGCCGAGCGTACGACGGTTCGCGAGCCGGCAAAGGCGTACTGCCCCGATGCGGGAAGTGCGAGGAGCACCTGCAGGCCCGCCAGGCATCCTGCCAGCTTGAAAAGAGGCATTGAATTTCTCATGTTGTGCAGCATTTAATGATAAGCAATAAGATTATGGTTGTGCGATGATGATCTCGTTATTTCCCTTTGTGATCCTGAACTCGCCGGTGGCTTCCAGGGACTGTATCAGCATGTCGAGGTTGTCGTTGGGCATCACACCAGAGATCGTTTTGTTCGCCAGCGACTGGTCGGCCAGCGTAACCTTGATGCCGTAGTGCCGGGTGATGATCTTTTCCACTTCGCTCATCGGCGTATTTTCAAAATCGAGCTTGGCTTGTTTCCAGGCCAGGATCTTTTCCTGGTCGGCGGGCTTGCGTGCGGGTATGTTGTTTTCGAGCTGTACGAAATCGCCGGGCTTCATATGTATCTCGCGGCCGTCGGGCGTGCGGATGGTCACGCTGCCTTCGGTGAGCAGCACGCTCGATTCGTCGTCGCGGCAAACGGCATTGAACTGGGTGCCGGTCACGATGATGTCCATGGTTTTGGTATGAACGATGAAGCGGTTCTTCATCGGCGTCTTCTGCACTTTGAAAAAGGCTTCGCCGTTCAGCCACACTTCGCGGTCATGGCCCTTCTCCCACTCCTGGCTCATGGTGAGCTGGCTGTGGGCGTTGAGCAATACCTGCGATCCGTCGGGAAGGTTGTAGGCGCTAAGCTTGCCGTAATTGCTGTCGAGCACCGTTTTTCCGGGACCGCTCTGCCACCAGGCCAGTCCGGCCAGGAGCAGGATGAGGGCAGCGGCGGCCGGTATCCACCAGCGGCGGCGGCGCATCGATACCACGGGAGCCGCGTCCAGCGCGGTTTGCAGCCGGTCGTAGGCGGCATCCACCTGCTTGTCGGCAACGGGCGAGTCCTCGAGGCGGCTGGCTTTAAGAAAGGCGATGCTTTGTTCCACAAGGGGTGCGGACCCGGGGTGCTGCAACAGCCAGTGCTCCCAGAGCATGGCCTTTTCCTCGTCCTGGCGGTAAAACCAGGCCTGGAAATTTTCGTTGGCAATCACTTCTTCTATCGAATTGAAATTTGTGTCCACGGACTAAGATTATTTAGGATATGTTCCTGCCCGCCACGGTTTGTAACGATCCCCGAAAAACTTTCTTTGCTCTTCATTATTCTTGCGCTGGCGGATGAAGATTCATTAAATTGGTGTCGATTCAAATAATAACTGTTTGTCATTTGCCATCCCGGACATAGAGCTTTGGAACGCGGCCGTCAACGGCGACCGCGAGGCTTTCGGCCAGCTGTTCCGGCGGCATTACGGCCTGCTGTACCAGTACGGCGGCAAGATCTGCTCCGATACCTCTACCCTCGAAGACTGCATCCAGGAGCTGTTCGTGGAGCTCTGGCAAAAGAAAAAGGACACGCGCGTGCAGTTCGTGAAAGCCTACCTGCTGCAGGCCCTCAAATACAAGCTTTATAAATCCTTCCGCGACCACAAGCCCGTACAAACGCTGGAGGGCGCCGAGGAGCCTTTCGAGATCAGCCACGAAAACCTCCTTATCAGCCGCGACGAGGACCGTGCCCGCACCGCCGGCATCGCCGATGCGCTGAACAAGCTGCCGCCGCGCCAGAAAGAAGTTATCTACCTTAAAATATATAAAGGATTGCGCTACGAGGAAGTGAGCGAGGTGATGGGGCTCAACTACCAAGTGGTGCGCAACCTGCTGTGCCAGGCGCTCAAAAGCTTCCGCAAGCTGCTCGAACCGTAGAAATACTTATCTGCTAAAATAATATAATTTTCTTTCCTATTTATTTTTGAGCCCGGCTATGCGCGCCTGGTCGATGGCATCGAGCAAGCCTTCGGTAAAGAGGTCTTCGCCCAACTGCCAGAACATGATGCCGCCCAGCCGCCGGTCGATGGCATACTGGGTCTTGAGGGCGATGGATCGCTTGTCGTCGTGGGTCACAAAGAGGTGCTGCGTGGGATTGTAGAGGTAGGGCGCCTGTGCCTTCTCGTCCCAATGGTATACGAAGCCGCTGTCGGCAGACAGCTCGGTGCCGAAATTCTTAAACGATACGCTCTTGCGGAAATGGCCCTGCTGGTAAAGTCCTCCGTTCGAGTCGAGCACGGCCTCCCATACGCGGCCGTAGAAAGCTGCTCCGATGGCGATCTTGGCCGAAGGCACGCCCTTGGCCTCGAGGCGCTGCACCGCATTATCGATCGACTCGATCTGCTTGCCGGTGGAATAGAGCGGGGTGTGGTGGCCGGTGCTGCCCGAGAAGCCGTTCACGAGGTCGTAGGTCATGAGGTTCACGCGGTCCACACGCTTCATCACGGGCTTCCATTCCACGGCTTCGTCGATGTACTGGTTGAAGCCGCCGGCGGCAAAGCTGATCTCGCGGCGGCGGCCGAGCTTCTTGCGCAGCTTGATCACCAGTGCGGTAAAATTCTGTTTGTCGTTGGGACTGTAGGGATGATCGGGAAAGCCGGAGATGGTCGGGTACTCCCAATCGAGGTCGATGCCGTCGGCCCCGAAATATTCGCAGAGGTCCCGCACCGATTTAGCAAAGGTCTTGCGGTTGTCCTTGTCGGCAAATACGGGCGAGCAGGTGGCGCAGCCGCCCCAGCCGCCGAGGGAGAACATCACTTTAAGGTTGGGGTTGCGCTCCTTGAGCGATACGAGCTTGCGGATGATGAGCGTGTCCACGGCCCGGTCCACGTGCAGCTCGTTGCCCTTCAGGTGGCAGAAGCTGAAAATTATATGGGTGAGTTTTTCCACGGGAAAGCTATCGACCTGGGCGGGGTTGCTGCCGGCATAGTAGGCGATAACGGACAGGCCCTGCTGGGCGCGGGCCGCACCTGCGCACAGGCAGAAGAGGAAGGCGAGAAGGGATTTCCACATGGTATCGCTTTAAAGCTAGTTCCGGCGGACGGCCCGGTGTAATCGTGAACGGCGGTTTTTTATCGGCCGGCCTCCTGCCCTTTCCGCGTCCGGCTGCGCTCCCTGGCCTTGAAGTAAAGTATCACCGAGGCGAGGCAGAGCGTAACGGCATTGGCGAGGGACACGGGCAGGTTGCGGCTCAGGATGCCGTATATCAGCCACATGAGCGTTCCGAAGGTGAACCAGAGGTACATGGCCATCGAGATGGCCGAAGTGTCTTTTGTCTTTATGGTCTTGATGGCCTGGGGCACAAAGGAAAAGGTGGTACAAAAGGCAGCGATCAGCCCTGCTATGGTTATTCCGCTCATGGTGTATATTAAAAAAGCAATGATATTCTTCCTGGTTTAATAATCGCGCTTTTTTCGCCGGAAGGCCATCGATTGCGCGTGTTTGCACCGTTCGGTGCTGATGAAAGATGAGCAAGGTTATGAGTATTTCGGCACGATGAGGACGGGCTCTCCGGTCGGGCAGGCTTTTTTTATAGGTTGAGCCTAATTACCCAATTCTCTTCAACCCCCGAATATGCTACCTTCTTTTTCCCGGACCTGGCCTTTTTATGCTAAGCTGGCCCTTGTACTGTTCAGCCTCATGGCGCTTTGCTACATCACCATCGTGGTGAAGCAGGTATTGTCGCCCCTCATTTTCTCGGTGCTTTTCTCGATCGCGTTGCTGCCGGTGTGCGGTTTTTTCGAGCGGAAGTTGCACTTTTCGCGCGGCTTATCCGCCGGCCTGTAGGTGCTGCTCCTGCTGACGGGTCTTTTCTTTATCTTTTATTTCCTGGGCTCGCAGATCAGCTCGCTGGCCCGCGACTGGCCGCAGTTCCAGCAGCAGATCAGCGTCACCTTCAAAAAGCTGCAGGACTGGGTGGATGCCAAGGCTCACATCGACGTGCAGCAGCAGATGACTTATGTAAATGAAGGACTGTCGAAGCTGCTTTCATCAAGCTCGGTGTTGATCGGGGCCGCGGTGGCTTCGTTATCGTCGATCCTGTTGTTCATGGTATTCACGATGATCTACACCTTTTTCCTGCTTTTTCATCGCCGCCTGTTGCTGAAATTCCTGATCGCGGTTTTCAAGGAAGAAAATTCGGTGACGGTGTATGATATCGTCGAGCAGGTTCAATACATCGTGCGAAAATATATATTGGGGCTGATGCTGGAAATGCTGATCGTGGCGACGGTATGCTGCGTGGCCTTTCTGCTGCTGGGCCTGAAATACGCGCTGCTGCTGGGTGTGATCGCGGGCATTTTCAACCTCATTCCTTATATCGGCATCTTCACCTCGCTGCTGCTGACGACCTTCATCACCTTTGCTACCGGCGCGGTGGCTACCAAGATCCTGCTGGTAGTGGGTGTGTATGTGGCGGTGCATCTGGTGGACAGTAATGTGCTGCTGCCGATGATCGTGGGCTCGAAGGTGCGGATCAATGCGCTGGTTACGGTGCTGGGTGTGATCGGCGGTGAGATGATCTGGGGCATTTCGGGTATGTTCCTGTCCATCCCGGTCATTGCCATCAGCAAGATCATCTTCGACCGCATCGACTCGCTGAAGCCCTGGGGGCTTTTACTGGGCGAGGAGAACGAGAACAAGCCCAAGGGCAAGCGGCGCATTATTGCGGAAGCGGAAACGAAGAAACCGGAAGCGGACGGCATAAGCCCGGCAAGCGGGGCATGATAGTTGTCCCCTCTAGTATGCCTTCCCGCACCGGATATAATCAAACGAACCGGTGCTCATCCCGCTAAACTTCCTACATGAACAAGATCGTTTTATTCTGCCTGGTGCTGACCACGGCAACCGCTGCGCCCGCTTTTTCGCAAACCTATAAGACTATGGCGGACACGGCCAAGCTCAATAAGGAATACGTATCCGTAAGCAACGATATTGCCGACCTCACGGCCAAGCTGACCATCGCCCGCAACGACCTGCCCGGCTACCAGGCCAAGGCCGTCGATGCCAACGAGGATGCGCAGAAGACTGCCGAGAAAAATACCGAAAAGGCGGCCGAGGCCACGAATGGCAGCGTGCGCGATGCCAAAAGGGCCAGAAGGCAGGCCAGGCGCAGTGTTCGCGATGCAAAGGACTCAAGGAATGCCCAGGGCAAGGTATCGGACCAGGAAAAAAAGATCGACCGCCTGAGCTCCGCGCTGGATAAGAAGCAGCGCCGCCTAGACGAGCTGACCTCCATGCGCACGGCCATCATGTCGACCATGATGCCGACCGGACAGTAAGGCCGGACATACCCGGATCAATAAATCTTCTGCGTATAGCAGGGCTCTTCGCAATCGAAGACCAGCAGGTCATGGAATTTATTGTTGGGCCGGCTACCTTCCATGTGTATATCAATATGAATAATATAGCGGGCGTCTTCACGAAACTTGCTTCGCAATTTCGCGGATAGCTCTTTCTTTTCCTGAATCGGACAGATGTGGCTTGCTGTTATTATGTGCAGGTCATATCTTTGGATGGTACTCCAGGAATCTTTTTTGGACAACCATGCTTTCAGGTATTTTTTTTCTTCCCGATTATTATCACAAAAAAATTTATTCAATTTTATTATAAGTGTCCTTTTATCCATGTGATGAATTGAATTGTCGCTTTTAAAAATTGGCTTGCTTCCTCTTTCCCCTTCCCGCTCTCATAGCGCACGGCCTCAGACCATTCTGTAAGCATTTCCCACGAGTCGTTAAACTTTTTATCCATCTCGCGCATATAATTGAATTCGACACCAAGACCCGAAAAGAACAAAAGCTGCTCAAAGTCATGCGACCGAAAAGGCTTATACGCTTCTGCCCTGACCTCTTCAAACATGAAAAAGTTGGGCTTGTTGAACAACCGGCATATCCGCGCCTTTAAAAACAGCTCCACCGCATAGCCGCCTAAATAATAAGCCCCATCGTAAAAGCCGCTTTCAAATAAGCAGTTCGCCTCCCTCAAACGCTCCTCCGCCAGCCATTCTATATACTCCTGTGTCTGCATACGCCCGCTTTACAATTGCCTCAGCTAAAGTAAACCGGCACGCTGGCCCCAACCAGTGTTTTATCCCTTATACGCACAGTTCTTTTCTTCTGACTAGTCGGCCTGAAAACAAAACAGCCTGCAGTTTTCCGCGCGTCGGTGACGGGCGAAAAAGCTGCAAGCTGCTTATAGAGCGTTGCGTAGTCTTATTGGTATACCCGGATATAATCCACCACCATCCACTGCGGGAAATAGGTCGTGGCATCGGGGTTGCCGGGCCAGTAGCCGCCAACGGCTACGTTGAAGATCAGGTAGAAAGATTCATTAAAGGGCCATTGCAGCGCGCCGATATCCGCCTTATTCAGGGTCGAATAAAGGTTGCCGTCAACATACCACTTCACCTGATCGGCCTTCCACTCGAGCGAAAACACGTGGAACTGGTCGCTGAAATCGCCCGTGGGCTGCGTATAGCCGCGGCTCGTGCTGGTGCTGCCGGGACCGGGACCGTAATGCGCCGTTCCATATACCTTGTTCGGTTCATGGCCTACAAGTTCCATCAGGTCCAGCTCCCCGCTCTTGGGCCAGGCGCCATATACATTATCCTGCGGCAACAGCCACAGCGCGGGCCAGATGCCCTTGCCCTTCGGCAATTGCGCGCGGATGTCGATGCGGCCATATTTAAAGGTCTTCTTGCCGGCGGTCAGGATCTTCGACGACGTATACTGCTTGCCGCTGTAGTTTTCCTTGCGCGCTTCGATCACGAGCTTGCCATCCTGAAAGAAAAGATTCTCCGGGCGCGGCGTATAATATTCCAGCTCGTTATTGCCCCAGCCGCAAATGTCGGGACAGCCGTCGCCGTTCTGGTTCGACCAGTAGGCGCTGTTGAGCGTGGTGCCGTTAAATTCGTCCTGCCAGGTAAGCGTGTAGCCGGGGTAGGACGTGGGTGCATCATAGCCGGTAGTGGCGATGGGCACGCGCGTATCGTCGTTGGTGATGGTGCCGGTAGCGGTGCTCTTGCGCACGAGGGCATTGGTGAGGGCGGAGATGGAGATCGTGAACTGCTCATCCCCTTCCTTGATGTCGTCGCCGATTACATTGACGGTGATCTTTTTTTCCGTTTCACCGGGTTGCAGCACGAGGGTCTGGCTGGTGGCCGCGGTAAAATCGTTGCCGGCCTTGGCCGTGCCGTCGACGGTGGAATAAGTAACGGTAACGGCCTGCGATGCGGCGTGGTCGAGGCTTACGCGGAACTCGAATGCCGTGGTGCCGCTGTTGCCTTCCTGTGCGGTCAGGTCGTCGATGGTGAGGTAGGGTGACGGGGTGTTGCTCGATGAGCCGCCGTTCTTTTTACAGGCGCCCAGCAGCAGCACTCCGGCGATCAGGATGTATTTCATGCCTTAGGTTTTTTACGGTCAGCGAAAAAAAATAGGGTGGATAATATTCTACCTAGACAAGTAAATATGTTCCACCCTATGACGATTGCTTATATGAGAAAACACGTTGCGGAGCGGGGCTCCATCATGCCAGTGATTTTTAGTAACCGTTGTTCTGCGGCAGGGCTGCAGTCTTTACGTCATAATCCGGGATCGGCAGTACGTTGTGCTTGCCGGCGATGTAGCCGAGCGAGCCCAGTTCCTGCGTAGCCAAGCCCCAGCGTACCAGGTCGGTATAGCGTACGCCTTCGAAGGCCAATTCGAGCTGACGCTCGCGAACGATCGCATCGAACAGGGCGGTGCCGGTAGCGCTCACGTCGGCGAGCGAAGAACGCTGGCGAACGAGGTTCAGGTACTGACGGGCCTTTGTTTCGTTGTTGTTGCGGTAGTTGGCTTCAGCGGCCATCAGCAGCACGTCGGCATAGCGGATCTGGCGCCAGTTGGTACCGTAGTTCAGCTCACCGATGGGTCCACCGGTCTGCGAAGTGAAGGAACCGTATTTGCGCTGGAAATAACCTTCATAACCCCAGGCGGTGGCGCTGGTCCAGTTGCCGCCGGCGGCAATGAGCTCGCCTTGGGACATGATGATGTACTTCCTTCTTTGAACGTCGCCTGCGGCCACGTAAGCGTTCCACAGCTTTTGCTTGGGCAGGTTGAAGCCCCAGCCTGCGATCAGCGAATCGGCGGGCGCCTTGGTGTAGAAGTCGCCGCGGGGTCCCATCAGCTGAACGTGGATATTGCTCAGCGGCTGGCCGCCCCAGGGGAAGTTACCCCAGTCGTAGCTGCGGTCCGAAGTATACGAAGTTTCGAAAAGCGATTCGATGCCGAACTCGTAGTTGCGCGAGAAGGCGGCGCCTACGGACGGTGCGAGGCCGTATTGTCCCGAAGTGATGACGGCTTCGAACTGGGTGGCGGCGTCTGCCCATTTTTGCTCATAGAGCAGGGTCTTGCCCAGCAGGGCCTGTGCGGCGCCCTTGCTCATGCGGAAGCGGTCGGAAGCCGAGTAGGTCGACTTCACCGGCAGCACGGCGATGGCTTCGGTCAGGTCTTTTTCGATCTGGGCATAGACGGCGGCCTTGGGTTTGCGACCTGTCTTGGTGTAGTCGGTGGCGGCGATGTCGTCGAGCACCAGGGGCACGTCGCCCCACAGCGATACGAGCTCGAAATAGTTGAAGGCGCGCAGGGCCTTGGCTTCGGCGATCAGCCTCTTGCGCATATCGGTTTCGGGCTGCACCTTGTTAACCACCTTGTTGGAACGGTAGATCGAGAAGTAGAGCATGCGCCACGCGTCGCGGATCTTGTCGTTGGTCGCGTCGAAGTTGTACTTGTCGATGGTCTGGTATCCGGGCTGGTCGCCTGCGTCGTTGCCGCCGGCGTTGCTCTCGTCGGAGAGCAGGGTCTTGATCATGTAGATGCTCGCCCAGTTGCTATTGTAGTGCGCTTCCATCATGCTGTAGATGGCGGTCACGGCCTGGGTGGCGTCTTCATCGGTCTTGTAAAAATCGCCCTCGGCAAAGGCGCCGGCTACGGGCTGATCCAGGAATTTCTTGCAACCAGTGCTCAGGGCCATGGCCGAAGCGCAGATGATCGCGGTCTTTATAACTAATCTTTTCATGATAATTGCATTTACCGGTTAGAAATTGAAACTTAAGCCAACAATCGCTTTGCGGGGAATGGGATAAGCGCCGCGGTCGATGCCGATGCTGTTCTGTCCATTGCTGCCGCCTTCGGGGTCTACACCGGGATAGTTGGTGAAGGTGAAGAAATCGTCGAGCGAAACATAAATGCGTGCTTTCTTGATCTTCAGGCGGTTGCTTATCGAAGCCGGCAGGGTGTAACCGAGCTGCAGCTGGCGAATGCGGGCAAAGGCGCCGTTGAAGATCATCAGGTCGCTGTTATAGATATAAGGATTGCTGGTGTTGGGGGCGAACCATTTGTTGGTGCTGTTCGCGCCGGTCCAGCGGTCGGTAAAGAAGAACTCAGGTTTGTTGGCCGTGCTGCGGTCGGTACGGTTGAAGCCCATCAGGATGTCGTTACCCGATTGACCCTGTACGAACACGAGGAAGTCAAAACCTTTCCAGGCCAGGTTCACGCGGCCACCATAAGTAAAGGTGGGGTGGGGCGAGCCGATGTAGGTCATGTCGGCAGGCGTGATCAGCTTGTCGCCGTTCACGTCAACCACGATGGGTTCGCCGGGCTTGGGCGTGTAGCCGGTGATGCCGGTCTTGGCCAGGTAAGCGGTTACGTCGGCGGGCGTTTGGAAGATGCCGTCGGTCTTGTAGCCGTTGAAGTACCAGATAGGCAGACCTACCTGCATTTGCGTGGCGGTCCAGCCGGTGCCGATGCCCGCGCCGGGGATGATCGGCGAGTTGGGATCGAGGAAGGTCACTTCGTTGTGCAGGGTCGACACGTTGGCGCCGATCTCGTACATCAGGCCATTGCTGCCGGTCGATTTGTTATTGTAAGAAAGCTCGAATTCCCAGCCTTTGTTCACCACGCTGCCGGCATTCACGGTCTTCAGGGTGTTACCGGCAATGATGGGGGCGGTACCGCCGGTCAGCAGGTCCTTCGTCGTCTTCTTATAATAATCTACGGTCAGGTTCAGGCGGTTGTTGAAGAAGGCCAGGTCGGCGCCCGCATCAAACTGCTCGCTGGTTTCCCAGGTCAGGTTGGGGTTGGCGAGGCTGGTGGGCGCAGCGCCTACCAGCAGGTTGCCGCCGGCATCGGGGTAGTACATGCCGGTACCGATGGCGTTCAGGTATTCGCCTACGCCTACGGCGCCGAGGTTACCGTTCTGTCCCCAGCTGGCGCGCAGCTTGGCATAGTTCAGCACACCGCTCACGCTCGAGGGGTAGAAAGATTCGTTCGACAGTACCCAGCCGGCAGATACGGCGGGATATGTTTTCCACTGGTGGCCGGGGGCGAGCTTGGAGCTGCCGTCGCGGCGTACCGAGGCATTCAGCAGGTAACGATCCTTGAAGCTGTACGACAGGCGGCCGAAGAAGGAAGCCAGCGAGTAGTCAAGGGCGGTGCTGCCGATGCGGTCGAGGTTATCGGGAACATAATCGGCATACGAGAAGCGGTCGTCTTCCTTGAACAGGCCCGAGTAGCTGCCACCCATGTGGAACTCGTGGGTCTTGATGGCAGATACGCCACCCAGCAGGTTGAAGGCGTGGTCGCCGAAAGTGCGCTTGTAGCTCGCGAAGTTTTCCCACTGCCAGGTGTACCAATTGTCGTTGTAGTCGTAACCGTTGGCGATGGTGTTCTGGCTTTCGTCGGAGAACCAGTACGTGGGCGTCCAGCCGTGGCCGACCTGGAAGGCGGCGTCAACACCGAAGCGCGAGGTAAAGGTGAAGCCCTTGAACGGGGTGATGTCGGCAAACACGTCGCCTACGATCTTGTTCTGAATGTTCTCTCCGTGTGCTGCCTGGATGCGGGCCAGCGGGTTGCCGTACTCGCCTTTCAGGAAGTTGGAGATGCCGTAGATATTACCGTCGGGGTCGCGCAGCAGGGGCTTGTTGGCCGCCAGTGCGTTCTGTACGTGCTGGGGCAGCACGGAACCGTTGGGGTAGATGGTCGGGGTGATGGGATCCATAACCAGCGCGCTGGACAGGATGGAGCCGAACTCGTTGTTATCGGAGATCGCCCTTCTGCGGTGCTGGGCGTACGACAGGCGGTTGCCTACGTTCAGCCAGGACTTGATGTGGTGATCGCCGTTGAAGCGAACGGTGTAGCGGTTGAAGCGGGCCTTGCTGCCGCCGACGATGCCATCCTGTGTAAAGATGGAGCCGCTGAGCAGGTAGGTCGATTTGTCCGAGCCGCCGCTGAACTGCAGCGAGTGGTGCTGCTGGGGAGCGGTTTGCAGTACGGCATCCAGCCAGTCGGTGCCGTCGCCGATGTTGGCAACGTCGGCCGAGGTGGGCGCACCGGCAACGCCGGCTTCCTGCAGGTATTGCTGGTATTGCTTGGCGTTCATCATCTTGATGAAGCCGGGCTTCAGCGATTGCTGCGTATACTGTCCGCTATACGATACGTCGGAAGAGTTCTTCTTGCCGGTCTTTGTGCTGATGATGATAACGCCGTTACCGCCTTCGGCACCGTAGATGGCGGCGGAGGCAGCGTCCTTCAGGATTTCGATAGAGGCGATCTCGGAGGGATCGAGGTATTCGATACCGCCGGCGCGCACGCCGTCGATGATGTAGAGGGGGTTGGAGTTACGGTTGGAACCGGCGCCGCGGATGCGGATGTTGAGGCCCGCGCCCGGCTGTCCCGATGTGGGCAGTACCACTACGCCGGCCGTACGGCCCTGGAGGGCCTGGTCGATGCGGGTGGACGAAACGGTTTCCAGCTGCTCCTGCTTAACGGAGGAGATGGCGCCCGTTACGAGGCTTTTCTTCTGCTGGCCGTAACCCACCACCAGGATCTCATCCAGCTTGGCTACGGACGATTTCAGGCGGGCGTTCACAACATTCTGGTTGTTCACGGCGATCTCCAGCTTTTCATAACCGATATAGCTCAGCTCCAGTACGGAGTTGCTGCTGGCAACGGTCAGCGTAAATACGCCGTCGCTGTTGGTGAGGGTGCCGTTGGATGTGCCTTTCTCCGTTACCGATACGTCGCGGAGGGGCTCGCCGTTATCGCCGGTAACCTTGCCGGTTACGCGGATGGCGTTGTTCTCGGCCTTGTTCTCGGAAACTACGGCGATCAGGTTTTCGTTCACGCGCCTGTAGGTCAGGCCGCTGTTGTTCAGCAGGCGCTCGAGGGCTTCCTGGAGGCCCAGGTTCTCGGCGCTGAAGTCTACGCGCTTGCGCAGCGCCTTCAGCTCATAGTTGTACAGGAACCGGATGTTGGCCTGTTTTTCTATGGCGGTCAGCACTTTGCGGATTTCGGTCTGGCTGGTGTGGAGGCTGATGTTTTGTCCGCTCACATCCTTGGCCTGCACCTGGAACACGGCCAGGAATAACAAGATGGAAAAAAGCTTCATAATCATTAAGATTTTTCGAAGCGAGGGCTGGATGGACCTGGTAAGAGGTACATTTTTTTTCATTACTTTTAGTTTTTGGTGTAACAATGTGAAACCTCCGGCTTCTTGATGACGAAGAGGTTTTTTGGTTATGACCTACCGGGAAATGTTGCCGCATTTCCCGTTTTTTTGCAACCGTTAGCTCGTATTCATATTTATTTTTTTAATATTTCTATCTCATTCCCACTGATTTTATAGGTGAAAGGTTCGATCATCTGCAGGGCCTTCAGCGCCTCCTCGATCGACTCGTCGCGGAAGGCGACGTGGATCGGAATGTCGGCAACCTTATCGCTCCGGAACAGGATCTTCACATCGTACCAGCGCTCCATCTTGCCGGCGATCTCGCGGAAGCTCTCCCCGTCGAACACCAGCTTGTTGTATACCCACGATGTTTCCACCACCGACGTGTCGGCGATGTTCTTGGGCAGCGTCGTGATCGAGAAGGGCCGGTGCGCCGGCGATGCGGCGGCCTTCTGACGGCCGGCCGTAGCGTCCTTGCTGAACACCAGCTTCTGGTGCGGCCTTAGGATCACCTTGGGCGATGTCGGCTCTTTCTTGTTCGTCACCTCGATGAGGCCGCGGATCAGCGTGGCTTCGATCGAAGGCTCGTGCGGGTAGGACTTCACGTTGAAGGCCGTGCCCAGCACGCGTACGTCTATGTCGGAAGTATGAACGATGAAGGGACGCTTCCTGTCCTTGACCACGTCAAAGAAAGCTTCGCCCTCGAGGTTCACCTCGCGGATCGTGTCGTTGAAATTTCCCTTGTACTCGATGCGGCTTTCGGAGTTCAGCCACACCTTGCTGCCGTCG
>Ga0247771_1000281_pt1 | contig 17509 bp, 15 predicted proteins | sample UWRJL197509C6_FD_179948 | JGI IMG/M metagenome (GOLD analysis project Ga0247771, IMG submission 179948) | Plant litter microbial communities from Arlington Agricultural Research Station in Wisconsin, United States - UWRJ-L197-509C-6 | ecosystem: Environmental > Terrestrial > Plant litter >...
GATGGAACGCTGGCCCGTGCAGCGCATCGTGCTGCATCACAGGATCGGTATGCTTGAAGTGGGAGAAGTGCCCGTAGTGATTGCCGTTGCGGCGGCTCACCGCGCGGCCGCCTTCGATGCCTGCCGCTATATTATCGACACGCTGAAAGAGCGCGTGCCCATCTGGAAAAAGGAAGTCTTCAGCGACGGCGCCTCCTGGGTGGCGGCGCATCCATAAATAATTTATTTTTCGCTTTGCGCCATGCGGCTGCGTGCTGCGGTCTCGTCCTCGGGCGTATTCACGTTCATCAGCCATTCGGGTTGCGGCGCTACCAGTAGTTCTACGGTACTGTTGAGCAAAGCCTTGCGCGGACAGCTCACACCTTGCGCCAGGAAATTGAGCAGCAGGTGATAGCTGCGCGGTTCCCAGATGGCGGCCAGCGGTTCGGGCGAGCCGTCGCGCGGACTTTTAAAAGCCGTTGCATCGGCCGAAGGGTTGCGGTGCCGTAAAAGATATTCGAGCGCACCGCGATCGAGGAAGGGCATGTCGCAGGCCACGACCAGCAGAGCCGCATCGGGCGCTTCGCGAAAGGCTGAAAGCAGCGCCCCGTAAGGCCCGAGGCCGGTGAAGCTATCGACGATCTGATGATGAGGCGATTCGATCTCCTGACCCGCACGACACGAAATATGCACCTTGCCGGTAAGCTCCTGTAGCAGGTCGGCGAGATAGGAGCGCTGATCGCGGCCATGCCAGTCGATCAGTCCTTTGTCGCGGCCGAGGCGAAGGCTTTGGCCGCCGGCCAGCACCAGTCCTTGTACGACGGGCACATTGTTCTTCAGTCGCTCCGCAAAAAATCCGGCAATGCTTTCGGTATTGTCGATCGAATAAATGGGCAGTTCGGGAGGTATGACGTCAGATAAAAAATCGTAGGGTTCGATGGCATCAGTGGTATGCAAGACCAGTTGCACGGAATGCAGTTGGGACAGGCGTTTGCGCAGCGATTCCTTTTTGCTTTCATCCAGTATTATTATTTGTGCGGCCGCCTCGAAATGATTGCCATTTACAAGCACCGCATCGCAGGCGTTGAATTGCATTCGTTGCTTGTAGTCATTCAGCTCACCCTTGAATTGCAATTGATGATAGCCTACCTGCTGGCTGTACTCGACGGCCGCACCCTGTTGCAGTCGCCCCGGCAGAACGATCTCCTCGCCGTCCTTGGGGTGTTGCGCATCCACATAGCCCAGCCGGTACTGCGGCAGCGTGGCGATGATGCGGCCCGCAAGCTCTTTGATCGCACCGCAGGGTGCGCCGAGAAAGGCCCATTCGTTCCGGCTGAAATGCCCGTAGGACGGGCGTTCCAGCGCCGTATGCTTTTTATGGCCGCCTGAATGCATGCTTGCCTCCCGTTTTTTCCATCAGCTTCGTTTCGCGGATGATGATGTCGTGGCTGAGCGCCTTGCACATATCGTACACCGTCAGCGCTGCGATGGATGCGCCTACGAGGGCTTCCATCTCCACGCCGGTGCGGGCGGTGATGGTAGCCGTGCAGTCGATCACCAATTCGCGCGCTTCGTTAAAGTGAATAGCTATCTGGCAGTTGTCGAGGCCGAGCGGATGGCAGAGGGGGATGAGGTCGCCGGTTTTTTTTGCGGCCATGATGCCGGCCAGTATGGCGGTCTGGAACACGGGCCCCTTCTTTGTTTGCAGCTCGTCGCCGGTAAGTTGTTGCAGCACTTCTTCGGGCAGGGCCACGATGCTGCGGGCCGTTGCGCTGCGGCGGGTGGCTTCTTTGCCGCCAACGTCCACCATTACGGCCTTGCCACGGTCATCTATATGCGAAAATTCATTCATGCTCGTTTATTTTAATCATACCAAAGGCCCAAAGGGCCATACGCGGTGCACGCTGCCCGCCTCGAAATTATTCTGGTCCGCCGGCAGTTCCAGGAAGGCCTGGGCCGATGCGAGGTTCACAAAATCGCCCGAGCCGTTGCCTGCCGCCGGCGTGGCGGTCAGCCGCCCATCATTACTAACGGTGAGGCGCACCTGTAAAAAATAGTGCAGCGGCGGCTCGAACGTCACCGATTGGTCCAATACCGCGAAAACCGCCGTGGTGGCCAGTCCCAGGCCGGCATTCAGCCAGGGAAGAAAGTAGCGGTGCAGGCAGAGAAAGGTCGATACGGGATTGCCGGGAAAGGCAAAGACGGTTGCGCCGCCGCTCTTCTGTCCGAACAGGAAGGGTTTGCCCGGCCGCTGGCGGATGCGGTGAAACAGTTGCTCAACCCCCAGCTCTTTCAAGATGCCGGGCACATGATCGAACCGGCCCATCGATACGCCGCCGCTCAATAAGACCGCATCAAAATTTTGAAGACCTTCCGATAACGCCTGTCTGATGGCTGCAGGATCATCGCCCAGCGGCACCAGCTCCGTTTCGATGCCGCGCTGCTGCAACACCGCGGCAATCGTAAAATCGTTGGACCGCCTGATCTGCGCGGGCAGCGGGACCTCCTCAGGCGATACCAGCTCATCGCCGGTAGAGAACACGGCCACACGCGGTAATTTCCTTACCAATAATCTGGTTGCGCCTGTGGCTGCGGCGAGTCCCACAATGGCCGGTGTAATGATCGTTCCCGCGGGTACGAGCACGTCGTTCTGCTGCCGGTCCCTGCCGCGCACGTGTATGTTCTGTCCCTGCTTTACTTCTCCTGCAATGGTAGCGCGGGGTCGCTGCAATTGCAGTTCTTCATAGCTGATAACGGTATCGGCCGTGGGCGGCAGGGCGGCGCCGGTCATGATCTCGATGCACTCGCCCGGTTGCGTGAGCACCAGGGGCGCATCGCCGGCGGCCTGCGTAGCCGTGATGGTAAAATCGCGCATACCCTGCTCCCAGTCGCGGAAGGCAATGGCGATGCCGTCCATGGTCACCCGGTTGAAGGGTGGGAAGTCGCGATCAGCAAGCAGGTCACGGGCCAGGGTGCGGCCAAGCGCCGCAGTAAAGGGGATCTCTTCAGTGCCGAAATCCCTTGCAGCCGACAGGATGATGCGTTCTGCTTCTGCTACGGAGATCATTTTAATTTATATATAAAATATATTGTTTAATCGCTTAGCCGCCGATCGTCGCCATCGACGAATGGAGCTGGGCGCTGCTGCTTTGCTCCTCCGCTTCCCAGCCGTCCCTTGGGCGCGTGGCCAGCGCCTGCAGCAGGGCCGCGCGCAGGGCTTCGTCGCCGCTGCCCATGCGCATGATGTCCTTTACGTTGAGCACGGGCGGACCGTAGAGGCAGGTCTTCAGTCCGCCTTCGGGCATGATGCGCAGGCGGTTGCAGCTGCCGCAGAACGAACGCGTATATGCCGCAATGATACCGAGGCGGCCGCGATGGCCGTCCACACCGTAGTTGCTGGCCGTGGACGAGGGCGGATCGGGCAGCTTGTGCAGCGAGGGAAAGGCTTCTTCCAACCGCTGGCGGATGCGTACATGATCCCAGTAAAAAATGGAGCTCTTGCTGCCGCCGTTGAACGGCATCTCTTCGATGAAACGCACGTCCACCGGCAGGTCCTTCGTGAGGCGGGCCAGCTCTATCAGGTCGTCTTCGTTGCGGCCGGCCATCACCACCGTATTGATCTTTACATGAATGTCGTGCTTCAGCAGCTGCTCCATCGTGGCCAGCACCTGCGGCAGCTCATCGCGGCGGGTGATGGAAAAAAATCGCTCGCGGTCAAGGGTGTCGAGGCTGAGGTTTACGGAGCGGATGCCGATCTTTTTGAGATCGGGTACGAGGGGTGCGGTGAGTACGCCGTTGGTGGTGAGCGTAAGCTCGTTGATGCCGGGCAGGGCCGCGAGCTTGTGCAGGAAGGACATCATGTCCTTGCGCACAAAGGGTTCGCCGCCGGTGATGCGCATCTTGCCGATGCCCATCGATGCCAGCAACCCGCAGAGGCGCAGCAGCTCCTCATAGCTCATCAGCTCTTTTCGCGCCAGCCAGTTCAGTCCTTCCTCGGGCATGCAGTAGGCGCAGCGCAGGTTGCACCGGTCGGTAACGGCCAGTCGTACATAATTGATTATTCGTCCGTGGTTATCGTACAACAAATTGTTCAGTTGTGTTCGTGAATGCTGCCGGCGCGGAGCCGCAGCGACCGGCCTTCGCGCCCGGCGAAAAAGCTTTGTACCTCGGCCGTTATGGACAGTGCGATCTCCTCGGGTGTGAGGGCGCCGATATCCAGTCCGGCCGGTGCAAAGATACGGGCATCCGCGGCGGCGGCTGAGGGCTCCTGCAAAGATTCGAAGAGGCGGAGGCTGCGCTTGCGCGGGCCCAGCAGGCCTATGTAGGGAATAGAAGTCGGTAAGAGCAAATGAAGCTGCCGTCCGTCGGTCGCCAGGTCATGATTCATGAGGATGGCCGCGGTAAAAGCATCAACGGGCAATGTGGCTTCGAGCGAGCGGTCGATCACTTCGGAATAACGGAAAAGTTCCTTGCTTGCCTTGGCCCTGTTGGTGATGGCGGTCGCTTCCCAACCCAGCTCCGTTGCCAGGCGGGCCAGCGGTTGCATATCGTAGTGGCTGCCGAAAATAAGCAGGCGCAGCGCGGGTTTCAGGCATTCGATAAAGATGCGCACCTCGCCCTGCTGCGCAGCATACGCGGCGGTTGCGGAGCGCTGATCCTGAAGCGCGGTCTTTATATCGTGGAGCACGGACGGCGCAATATCGGTAAGAGAGAAATCACGCAAAAATTCTTCATCGTTTGTGTATACGATCGTGCGGGCCAGTTGATCCTTTGCGCCTTCGCCGCCGATGATAGTAATGATGACTGCGGGTACGCGGGTAGGGGCCACCGATTGCAGCAGGAGCACGGGGTTGAAAGGATCGTCGGCATGCAAGGGTGTGAACAGCACATCGATGATGCCGTTGCAGCCGAGGCCCACGCCCACCTGATGATCGTCGTCCTGCGTCGTATCGTAGGTAACAATGGAAGGCTTGTCCTGGCTGATGGCCTTCAGCGCCTTGCGCAGCGCATCGCCCTCGAGACAGCCGCCGCTGATGCCGCCAAGGTAAGTGCCGTCGTCGAGCACCAGCATGCGCGCGCCGGTGCGCCGGTACGACGAGCCTTCTACCCGCACCACCGTGGCCAACGCGGCGCGCGTAAGGGCCAGGTCGATGGAGGCGTATGCGGAAATGATGGAGCGGATCTCTTTCATTCAGGGTGCTTGTCCGGTTAAATTACAGCAATTTATCCGGTGTGGCGGGCAACTGCCGTATGCGCTTGCCCGTGGCATGATAGATGGCATTGATGATGGCGGCCGTAATACCCGTGATGCCGATCTCGCCGACGCCGCGCGCACCGATCGGACTGATCACCGGGTCGGGCTTGTTGATGAAGCGTATGTCGAACTCGGGCATGTCCGCATTTACGGGTACGTGGTAATCGGCGAGGTCGCGCGTAACCACGCGGCCGTTATTCGGGTCGTACACCGTTTCTTCCATGAGGGCCATGCCGATGCCGAAGATCATACCGCCCATGATCTGGTTGTGCGCCGTCTTCATGTTCAGGATCTTGCCCACGTCCATCACGCCCACGCACTTGTCGATATGAACGGTGCCGAGCACGGGATCCACACGCAGCTTTACAAACTGGGCGCCGAAGGATTGAAAGGCAAAGCCCTTGCGATCGATGCCTTCGTCCTGCTGTACGGCCGCACTTTTCTCGGGCTTGCCGCCTTCTCCGCCTTCGCCGCCCGCGCCGCTCTTGGCGGCAGGGTTGCTTTCCTGCTGCTTTGTTTCGCGGGTCGATACGTTGGTAGTGGTCTCGGCCTCGAGCACGTTCATGTTGTTGCGGCCCAGCAGCTGCGTGTATGATTCGCCTTTGGAAGGATCGGTCTTCAGCGACAGCCGGCCGTTGTCGGCCTGTATGTCGGCGGCCTGTTGTCCGTAGAGCGGCGAGCGCTTGTCGCCGATGGCGAGCTTTACTGCTTTTTCTTTCAGGGTTAGGCCCGTGGCCCATACGGCGGAACCCGCGCTGGCGGCGGTTTGCGAGCCGCCTGAGTTCGGGCCCTTAGGTAATTTGGAGTCGCCGAGCTTGCAGGTGATCTTATCCATCGGCAGTCCCGTGGCATCGGCGGCGATCTGCGTGAGTATCGTATAAGTACCGGTGCCGATGTCCTGCGTGGCGCACGATACCACCGCATGCCCATCGGCAAACACTTCTATTTTAGCCGTAGCGGCGGTACGGTTAGCGGGGTAGACGGCCGTGGCCATGCCATAGCCTACAAGAAAATCGCCTTCCTTCATCGAGCGCGGCTCGGGGTTGCGTTGATTCCAGCCGATGGCATCGGCGGCCTGCTGGTAGCATTCCTTCAGATTTTTCGACGACCACATCTGGCCGGTCTGCGGGTTCTTCTCCGCGTAGTTTATGAGGCGCAACTGCATGGGGTCCATCTTCAGCGCATAGGCCAGCTCGTCCATCGCCACTTCGAGAGCGTAGGTGCCGGGTGCTTCGCCGGGTGCGCGCGTGGGGCAGGGCGTGCTCTTGTTCAGGCGCACGAGCTGGTGGGTCACTTCCATGTTGGCCGTATCGTAAAGTATCTTGGTGGCTACGCCGGCCTGCTCTACAAATTCTTCGACAAAAGAAGTTTCGGTTGTAGTAACATGCTTTACTGAAGCGAGCTTGCCGTTGCGGCCCGCGCCGAGCTGCACCTGCTGTATCGTGCGGGCGCGGTGTCCGTTATTGGTGAACATCTGCATGCGGTCGAGTACGATCTTCACGGGACGGCCGACATGTTTTGCGGCCATGGGCGCCAGCACCGAATGAGGCCACGTAAAGCCCTTGCTGCCGAAGCCGCCGCCGATATAATAGGAGATGAGCCGCACCTTCTCGGTCTGCAAACCCAGCATCTGGGCAATGGCGCTGCGGCTGCCCAGCACCGACTGCGTGGAATCGTACAGGGTTAGTTCGCCCCCCTTCCATTCGGCGATGGTGGCGTGCGGCTCCATCGGGTTGTGGTGATATACCGGCGTCGTATACGTCTGGTCGATGCGCACCTCGGCGCCTTCGAAGGATTTGTCGGCATCGCCGCGTTTGGCCTGCACTTCGCCGCCGCCGAGGCCTTGCTGCGGCTTGTACACATCATCCATCGCCTGCTCGATCTCGAATACGGGCTTGTCCTCGTCGTAAGTAACTTTCAGGAGGCGTGCGCCGTGCTCAGCATTCTCGAACGTGTCGGCCACCACGATGGCGATATGCTGCCCGTCGTAGAAGATGCGGTCGTTCTGCAGGGGCAGCAGGTCTTTCTCACCGAGCTTGCCCGAGCCGGGATCGCCGCTGCCGCCCAGCTGGTGCAGGCTCATGGAATTTTTATAGGTGATGACGGCCAGCACGCCGGGCAGGGCTTCGGTTGCGCGGCTGTCGATCTCGCATATGCGGCCCTTCGTGATCGTGCTTTGAACGGTTACGCCGTAGGCCATGTTCTTCGGGTTGAACTCGGCCGAGTAAGTGGCGGCGCCGGTAACTTTCAGGCGGCCGTCCACGCGGTCGGCGGCTTTTCCAATGTATTCGCTCATGACATTCCTCCTGTAGTGGCCAGCGCTTTTATAAGCGTGCGCTTGGCCAAGTCGATTTTAAAAGCATTGTATTTATACGGCTTAGCATCTTTCAGCGCGGCCTCCGCGGCGGCGCGATAGCTCTGCTCGTTGTTCGGCGCGCCGCGCAATACGGCTTCCGCCGCCGGGGAGCGCCAGGGCTTCGTGCCCACACCGCCGAGGGCTATGCGTGCGGATTGTATCGTGCCGCCGCTGATGTCGAGGGCTACGGCCGCCGAGGTCAGCGCAAAGGCGTAAGAGGCGCGGTCGCGCACTTTTAAATAATGGGAGCGCCGGGCAAACGACAGCGCAGGCAACTCGATATGGGTGATGAGCTCCGCGGGTTGCAAAACGTTTTCGCGTTCGGGTGTTTGTCCCGGCAGGAGATGAAAATCGGCAAAGGGTATGGTGCGTTTGCCGGCCGTTCCCTGCACGTGCACCACGGCATCGAGGGCGATAAGCGGTACGCAGAAATCGGAGGGATGCGCGGCGATGCACTTGTCGCTGGTGCCGAGTATGGCATGTGTGCGGTTAAAGCCCTTGATCGCCGAGCAGCCCGATCCGGGCACGCGCTTGTTGCAAGGAAAGCTCGTATTGAAAAAATAGGGACAGCGGGTGCGCTGCAATATATTGCCGGCCGTGGTAGCCATGTTGCGCAGCTGGGCCGAAGCGCCGGAGAGCAGGGCCTGTGCTACCATCGGGTACTGACTGCTTATATACGTGTCGTAGGCCAGGTCGCTGTTGCGCACGAGCGCGCCGATGAGGGCACCGCCCGCAGGCGTCCGCTCGATCTTTTGCAGGGCGATGCCGTTGATATCTACCAGCTGGCGCGGCTGCTCCACGTACATCTTCATCAGGTCGATGAGGTTGGTGCCGCCACCGAGGTATTTGCTTTGCTGATCCCCCGCGGCGGCCTGTATGGCGGTCTGCGCGTTCTTGGGTTGTGTAAGGGTGAAAGGCTGCATGGCCGTGGGTTTTAGCGTGATGAATTTTTTACTTCGCTGATGGCGTCGGTGATATTCCTGTAGGCGCCGCAGCGGCAGATGTTGCCACTCATGGCCTCGCGGATCTCGGCTTCGGTGCGGGCGTGTCCTTCCTGCAGCAGGCCCACGGCCGAGCATATCTGCCCGGGCGTGCAGTAGCCGCACTGGAAGGCATCGTGTTTTATAAAGGCCTCCTGCACGGGGTGCAGCTGGTCGCCCTTGGCCAGTCCTTCGATGGTGGTGACGCTGGCCTGCTGGCAGGTGGCGGCGAGGGTGAGGCAGGCATTCACGCGGCGGTTATTTACGAGTACGGTGCAGGCGCCGCACTGGCCGCGGTCGCAGCCCTTCTTGGTGCCGGTGAGCGATAGCTGCTCGCGCAGCAGGTCGAGGAGGGTGGTGCGCGGGTCGATGTCGAGCTGGTGCTTTTTACCGTTCACCTGCAGGCTGAGGCCGAGCGGGCGCGTGGTGAACGGCTTGGCCATGCCGGCATTGGCGGCCGCCGGAATGAGCGGGGCCAACGCTATGCCGGCGCTTGCATAGGAGAGCTGCATCAGGAACTGGCGGCGGCTGCTGCCGCCTTTATCTTGCGGGTTGTTCACGTTGAAGATTTAGGCGTGATGAAGAGTGAATGAGCATCAATTCTTATACCATAAGGAGCGGAGAAAGAGAGCGGTTCAAGTGCATGATGCAGGTGGTTGCGCGGTCTTTGTTTTGGGGGATGGGGGCAGAGGGGCGGCGCTGATATTTGTGGAGGTTTTGTTGATGGTTCTTCGATCGTAGGTTGGCGCGCGATAAACGATGTGATGGCGGATGGTTGTTTTATTTGCGGAAAAGATCGTTGCTGTGGATAAATGGCGAGGCTAAATAATTTAGCAGGCCGCGAATAGTTCTTACCTTAATTCCTTGATTGCTCATCCGTAAGTTCAGCTAATGATAGGGAAGCGATGACGATGAGTGGATAAATTTGCACGACTGCGGCCCGGCCGCAACTAAATGTAAAACGCTCTATGTGTTATTATAACGGACAGCGCGTTACCTATGCCGAATACCTGGTGCTGCGCGAGATCGAAAAAGACCTGAAGAAACTGCAATTGCGGCCGCAGCCCGTCATCACCGGCTTCGATGGCGCTACATCGTACATACTCGTGGCCAATGAAGCCCGCACCGACTTCGACGTCATCGAAGCGAGCTGGGTCTTCGTGCCCTCCAATGTGCAGGGCACCGAGGATCTCTTTGTTTTCCGCTCCAAATACGACACGCTCAACGCGCGCGGCGAGGGCATCCTCGAATCGCCCCTCTACCGTGAGGCCGCCCTGCACGGCCGCTGCCTCGTGCTCTCTACGGGTTTCTACGAGTTCCGTCACGTCCATCCCCTCGGCAAGCGCGGCGTGCCCCTGAAGACGCCGGTGCGCTATCCCTACCGCATCGCTGTTCGCGGCCGCGAATATTTTTACATGGCCGGCCTTCACAACCAGTGGTTCGACAAAGAGATCTATGAAACCTTCGACACCTTCACCATCGTTACCACGGAGGCCAACAGCGTGATGGAGCAGGTGCACAACAGCAAGCGGCGCATGCCCGTCATCCTGCCCGAAGACCTCGCCTACGAATGGCTTCTCGGCAACCCCGACGAGTCGCGGGTGCGCGAGCTGGCCGCTTACCAGCTCCCCGCCGAAGACCTCGATGTTCATCCCGTTGCCAGGGACTTCCGCACTTCCTGGAACACCGAGCCGGTCGAGTATGAAGGCCTGCCGCAGATCTCATTATGAGCTTTACCATCACCATAAAGCACAAGGACCGTATTTATACCATGAAGGTCGAGCGGACGCAGGAAGGAGCGAAGGACGAGCGCTTCCGCGTATCGGGTGGCGGCCGCTTTATTCTACTGCAAACGAACCGGCCCCAGGCCCTGGCTCGCGGCCGGAAGCCTAAGTGGAAGATCATCGACGGACACGTGCGCAAGGAAAGCAACCTGGAGGAAGCAAGCCTCGCCATGCTGCGGATCTACGAAGCGATAGAGCAGCACTACGAGTCCATGGAAAAGACCGCTACCCATCAGGGCGAGATCGGCAGCTTCAATACTTAATCAAATTTTTTATAGACGCCGATCTTGTGCGTGCGCAACTGATAGGCCGAGCTTTCGGTGCTGCCCTGCGTGCGGTAGGTGATGGCGCGCGAGGCCTGCTTCGGCATGTGGCAGCTCACGCAATCGTTGTTCAGCGCGGTGGCTGTGGTGCCCAGGACCGCGGCATCGTGTCTTACGTCCTGGTGGCAGTTGCGGCACACGGCCGAGAACGTGGCGAGGTTGCCGTCGGCATTTGTATGCGGGTTGTGGCAGGTGCCGCAGTCGAGCGTGCGGCTTTTTAAAAAGCAGGGGCTTTGCGACAGCAGCTGGTACTGGTTGCCATGCACATCAAAGGTGGCATTGGGCGTTTCGTTCGAGGGCCAGACGAGGAAATAATTCGCGAGCGTATCGCCGGGGTGGAAGCGGAAGGTGGACATTGCTTCGAGCTTGTCGTTACCCGAATGGCAGACGGCGCACACATCGAGCTTCTGCTGCCGCGACAGGCCGTGTATGCGTACGATGTAGGGATCGGCCTTGCTGTCCGAGCCGTTCTGCTGGTAGGCCACGTGGTTGGCGGCTGGGCCGTGGCAGCGTTCGCAGTCGATGCCGTAGATCATGGTGGCGGGCTTAAGCACCTCCCTGATGCCGGCGGTGGAGGCCGTTAGCTGGTGGTCGATGAAAGAACTGTGGCACTCGAAGCAGTTGGTGCCGATGAAGCGGTTGAAATTCATCTGGGTGGCCGAATAGCCGGGGCTTGTGGCCCAGTCGTTCAGCGATGTATAAAAGGAGAGGGGCAGCTCGAAAGCTTTCTGGTCTTTCCAGTAGAGGAAGGTCTGGGCATGGCGGTTGCCGAAGACGATGTCCATGTGGTAGGCCGCCATTTCCTTGTTGCCGGCATAGGCCACCTGGAAGAGGCCCGAGTCGCGCTGCTGCACGGCCACGGCGGTATCGTGTCCGAAGACGAAGCGGTTGTGGCCTTCGGCGGTATTGCCCATTACGGTTTGGGCATTGGCGGGCCGGGTAGATTTGAAGTGGGCGGTCTGCACATAGGCATCGTAAACCTGCTGGTGGCAGTTGCGGCAGGTGGCCGAGCCGGCAAATGCGGGCCCCCGCGGGTCTTTGGCGCGCGGCGCCTCGCTGATGCACCGCGACAGCAGCAGGCTGAGGGCGGCGAGCAAAACAAAAAGAGATATGACTTTACGGTTGCGTTTCATAATTGATTGCCGGCAAAGCCCTAAAATACTGAATTCCCGGGAAGGGGAAGAGTGAGAAAGAGAAACAAAAAGAGAGCGGGTCGATGATGGACGTGAAAGGGTTAGGTTTTACTGGTAATGCCATCTAAAATTATTAATTTTATTTAATATAAATATTTGATTGATATAATGAAATCGTATTTTTCTACATGCTTGATGTGGGTCCTGCGGATTGCCATGTCATCACCAACAACCTCTCGGTATTCCGGAAGAAGCGATTCTTTTATTGCAATGCGCTCCTGTTTGCTACATTGCTTGTCAGGGTTATCATTTGACCAAAAAGACTGAGCGTGTTCAAAAGGTCGAGCTGGTTCCGGCGAAAATTTAGTAATTTTAGTAAACGATCGGTTAGCATGAGCAAAAGCAAGGATAGTAAATCAGAAAGGCCCGGGAATACTCTCGAAATGACTACTACGTCTACATTGCCTGGCCTCAAAGGTATACAGGTGATCGTGGCCCGGCCGGTGATGATAAAAGAAAATTCCAGTAAGCCCGAAAAGAAGTAAAGTCGCAACCAAAATAGCAAAGCCCCACCGCGGGGCTTTTTTCGCGGTTATAATATTTATTAAATATTAATATAAATATTTACGATAATTTTTCGGACCAGCGCAGCGGTTCGGGCAGGTGGCGATTGCTGCATTCGATGTGGATGACACGGCGCTTCCTGTCATTCGTCGTTCTGCCGGAAGCATGGAGCAGCAGCGGCCGCATCACCATTACGCCGCCGGCCGGCACGGCGCAGGTCTCTTCCTTTTCCTTTGTCCAGTCGATCGTTTCGGGGCGGTACACACCCTTGCGATGCGAGCCGGGAACCACGCGCAGCGCGCCGTTGCCCGCGTCCGTATCGTCGAGATGGATGCGGAAGGTGCCGTTGCTTTCCAAAAGATCGCGCGGCGGCTGAACGGCATACTGCTCGCCCTTTACGGACCAGGGGCCGAAGCCAGCAAGCTCCGCCTTTTTGTCTACGGAGATCGTAAGGTCCTGGTGGTAGGCGACAAACCAGTTGGAGGCGCCGGGCTTGTCGAAATAAATAGATTTTACGGGTGAATAATCTTTGCCCAGAAGCTGGTGGATGATGCCGTTGAAGGCAGGCGTAAAAACCAGCGGCACCATATCGGGCACTACTTTCAGGAAACGCCGGATGGCGAAAAGATCGGCCGTTTTACGAAAGGCATTCCCCGAGCTGTCCGCTTTTTCAATCGCCTGCAGCATCGCTGCGATCTCGGCAGGAGAGAAGACATTGCGGATGACGGTAAAGCCTTTATCCGACAGTTCCAGCTTATGTTGTGTAAGGTCGTTCATGTTCATGCGGCAGGGAAGCGATACGGTGGCTTTGCACCGCATAAAGCTATAAGGAATTTGCGGACGAGGGATGACCGGCGCAATTATTCGCGGCGACAGCATAAAAAAACAGGCCGGAACCAGCATAGCTGATCACGGCCTGTCCGCTTATTTTTTCGATCTTAGTCTTCTTCTTCCTCTTCTTCGGCTGCCTGGTAGTTCACGCTGTTTTCAGCGATGGTGGTCAGGAGCACGTCGGTTTGCTTTTCTTCTTCGAGGGTTTGCGCCAGCAGGCCGGCAACTTCTTCCTCGCCGATGGTCTTCGCCAGTTGGGTCAGGCCACCATACGTAGAGATCTCGTAGTGCTCTACTTTTTGTGCAGCCAGGATCAGACCCACGTCGCGGGTGGCTGTGCCATCTTCGGTATCTTCGATGATGCCTTCGCCTTCCTTGGTGATGCCTTCGATAGCTTCACATTTTTTGCCGCGTGCTTTTTCGCCCAGGATTTCAAAAACCTGCTCCAGCCGGGCTACCTGCTCCAGGGTCATTGCCTTGTGGTCTTCAAACGCCTGTTTCAGCTCGGGTGAAGTGGCCGCTTTCTTCATCTTGGGAAGTGTTTTCGCGATATGCTTCTCAGCATAATAGATGTCCTTAAGCTCATCTATAAAAAATTCCCGGAGCATCGAGTCGTTTGCTCCCGCGCCAACATTTGCGCCCTTCTTTGCTTTTGCCATAAAACTTTTGTTTAGGGATATGACTAAAAGTTTATGCCAGCCTGTTCAAAAGGCTAAGTAACTGAGCTTCAGGCGGGGTTGTTGCATTTTTACCTCCACAGATTCAAAAGGTGTAAGATTCCTTGCCCGTTTTGAGTACAAAAGACCGGCTCCCGGCTCATCGGCCGGCTTTCTTCCTTGCTTATATGCGGGAAAAACCCGACCGGATCTTAGTAGTCTTACGTATTGCTAAGTAAAAACCATAGCCAAAAATTAGGGCATTCATACGATTGCAAAAGAAAGGGCGGAGCAGTACGTTTGTGTCAGATCGATATCCTAACAAAAAGACCAAAACCAATCCAAATCCAAACCTTTAGATCCGACATCCTGAGAAAAATTTCGATCCAATCCTTGAAAAGCTAAGGCGTCCGTCCGATGAAATTCACAACATTATTTAAATTAACGCCTTATACGATCCCCTCTTCCGAGGGGATTTTTTTATTCCTTTCTTCTGTCCGATTCAGCTTCAACGGGCCAGTCCTTCGCCATGACCCGATGCACGGCCGATAGCCGCCAGCCGGAACGTATCGGCCGACCGCATCGTCGGGTCCGCAGCGCTTCTTCTGCGGGCCACCGGCAGCAGTCGGTTGAGGCAGCGTACGATATGCGAATTGAATTCCTCTTCGTTATTCCAGATAAAGAACTGATGGGATTGAATGATGTACCCGAGGCGCTTGTCGCGCTTGTTGAGGCGCAGGTTCAGGCACCGGGCATGCTGCAGGATGGCGCGGATCACGCCGAATTTATTTTTTCTGATCATAGGAGTGTTTTCATGGTTTGGAAAAAACCCAGCTATAGACATAGCCGGGGTTACCCTATTATTGCGTCAATAATTATTGCAGCACAACACGGGCTGTCTGAAGTTTTTCACCGTAGGTATTGAACAAGCTTGCCATATATATGCCTGACGAAAGGCTGTTGCGTTTCATAGGAATAATGTTCGCTCCGTCACCCAGCGCCACGCGGCTGGTTTGCACCACATTGCCCTTCATATCGTAAACACGCAGCTCGTAGGTACCCGCAGGGAAGTTGCTGCAGCTGATGCTGTACTGATCTTTCGCGGGGTTGGGCCAGGCAAAGAATTCCTGCGCACGACCCGTACCGAAGCGTACCAGCTCGATCGACGAGTAGCGCTCCGATTCGTTCTGAGCCACCGGCTTAATGCGGTAGTAGTTAACCGCCAGGGGATGCTCATCCATAAAATTATAGGTCACCTCGCCCGCAGTCTCCATCGAGAAGGCAATGCCGATCGTTTCGAAGTCCCTGCCGTTCGCGCTCCGCTCGATCGCATAATGACGGATATTCACTTCGCCGCTCACGGTCCATTGCAGCTTCACCTTGCTTTCCACCTTTGTTGCATTGAAGTCGAGCAGGGTGACGGGCAGCACTATATTGGTTTGAAGACAGCCCGAATAAGCATAGGTGCTGCCGATGCTATTGGAAGTAACGATGTTCAGCAGACTGCCCACGGCCGGCACGATGCCGCCCGAGAGGTCGAGCGTGCCGTTGGGTGCGCCCACCAGCACATCGGCCTTGCCGTCGCCGTTGTAATCGCCGCCGGCCGATACGCTGTAGCCGATAAGGTTGGCCACCGATACCGAGCCCGTCTGCCCGATCGTATAACCGGGGTCGTTCATGGGCTTGGCCGACCGGCCGGTATAGAGATAGCTCTTGCCCGACAGCACATTGGCCGATACTACGCCTGCCAGTCCGCTGCCCAGCGAAAGGGCCGTACCTCCGGGCTCGCCGACGATCACGTCCGCAAAGCCGTCGCAATCGATATCGCCCGCATTGCTCACACTGAATCCGAATAGCAGGTTACCGTTCAATAAGCCAAGCAGCGAAGGCCGGCGCGGACTGGTGAGGGTCGTGCTGCCCGTTGTCGTCACGCCCGTTGCCGAGCCGTAATATATATGTGCCGCACCTACGGCCGCCGTTTGCGTCAGCAGCGATTCCAGCGCGCCGGGTTCGCCCACGATCACGTCCTGGTAGCCGTCGCCGTTCACATCGCCCGCGCCGCTCACGCTGAGGCCGAAGAGCGTGGAAAGCAGGCCGCTGCCGAGCGTTGTGTTCGCACCGCTGGTAGATGTGGCCGTAATGCCCGAAGTGCTGCCGTGAAAAATAAAGGCTTGCCCTGCGCCGAGAAGTGTGAGGCTGCCGGGTGCGCCGACAATGAGATCGGAGATCGGGCGTCCGTTGTTGGTATCGCCATTCACATTGCCCGCGGTGCTGATGCTGTAGCCGAAGAGCGTATTTAAAATATTGCCCGTGATGGTGCGGCTTGGTGTGGCGGCAATGCCCGAAGCGCTGCCGAGGTAAATATCCACACGGCCGGAGCGCAGCGGCACGGGCAGCAGGCGCAGGAAGGCGGGGCTGCCTACGGCGATATCCGCTTTACCGTCGCCGTTCACATCGCCGGCATCGCTTACGCTAAAGCCGTAGAGCGGGTTTTGGGGCAGGGCCAGCAGCGTTCCGAAATCCGATTGTGTAAGCGAGAGCGTTGCCGACACGGTGGGTTGCGTTGCGGGGTTGCCGTCGAAGGTGCCGCCGGGGCCGCCATAATAGATATATATCTTGCCGGCCGCAACGGATGTAGCCGTAGGGACCACGCCGACATTGAGCGAGATATGATCGCCGGGCGCGCCGACAACCAGATCGCTGTAGCCGTCGCCATTCACATCGCCGGCCTTGCTCACGCTAAAGCCGAACAAGGCGCCGACTTGCGTGGTAGGTTGCAGCACTTCGCTGGGGTTGGTTGCTGGACCCGTAGCGCTTCCGTAATAAATAAAGGCCGCGCCTACGGAAGCGGTGTTGAACGTGCCGGCGCTCATGTTGAGGATGCTCACATAGGCCGGTGCACCGATGACGACGTCGCCATAGCCATCGCCGTTAATGTCGCCCGCATCGGAAACGCTGTAGCCGTAAAGCACGGGTGTTGCAAGGTCGTTGAGGAGGGGAAGTACGAGGCCGTCGCCGCTGTCGGTCCAGCTGGGCGCGTGGTTCAGCGGATCGATCGTAACAGGATAGGTTGCATTTGCATCATCGACGGCAATGACCAGGTCGTGGCCATCGAGCTTCATGGAAGCGGGCAGGCGGCGCTTGTTTGCATCCCACACGGCCAGGCCGTCGTAGGCCATGCGTTGTCTTCCTTTCTCGTCGAGGAAGACGAGGCCGGCATCCGCGCTCAGCTGCATGGATAGGGCGGTCTTCACGGCCATGCGCAGCTGCAGGCCGCTGCCGTTGCCTTTGTGTACGATAAAGTTCTGGCGCAGGCCTTCTTTACCGTTCTGGTAATTGATGTCGAGGAGGGGGCGATGATAGGTCAGCTCCTCACCGGTGTGAGAAATAGAATGACCGGCCGTCTTGCCGACGGGCCGGCCATTCAGGGAACTAACACGAAAATCAACCGTCCATCCATAAGTAGTTGAGACGTTCTTTGCCCGGTAGCCGCCGGGTGTGATATCGAAGGAGATTTTGTTCGAGGGGCTGAGTGCGGCGAACTGTCCGGCAGACAGCGGGTGGAAGCGAAGCTGGTCGTGGTCCAGCCATTTCATGGCCTGCTGATACCAGTCGCTTGATTGCAGACGCGAGGCGGTAGCTGTTTGCG